>Ga0315298_1003353_pt1 | contig 25692 bp, 32 predicted proteins | sample WHS_1_MG_FD_203077 | JGI IMG/M metagenome (GOLD analysis project Ga0315298, IMG submission 203077) | Extremophilic microbial mat communities from Washburn Hot Springs, YNP, Wyoming, USA - WHS_1_MG | ecosystem: Environmental > Aquatic > Thermal springs > Hot (42-90C) | place: USA: Wyoming... | reverse complement strand
GCAAAAATCAACATTATCCCTGAGAGTGCTAACAATTTCTTTTTTATTCTCATTTATTTTCACCTTTATACTGAGTCAGTTCATCCTTAGTTGTGAATGTTTTATATATAATTTTATGACATGTATCGAATGGTTTAGGAGAGTTCCGAAAACGAGATTGCTAACCTTTTGCTTCCGCAATCTGTTTAGAAGGAAAATGCGTACATTATTATGCATTTTAGGCGTGGCATTAGCAACCACATTCGTAATCGCTGTTGGTGCCACAACAATGCGCTATACAACAGTAATCAAAGAAATGAACGTTTTATTCAGCGGGCAAGTTATGGTTGTAAGCAAAGACACAATAGTTATTCAAGCGATTCCAATAACCCGAGGCTTCCTCCCACCAAGCCTTGTTGAAACTATAAATGGAATTGACAATGTTGAGAAAACCGTTCCAATATTATTTATAACATCCATAACTCTGGAAGGAATAATTAACCCAGTTCCACCAAATTTCACCTTCGGAATACCCTCAGAAGATTGGCAAATGCTGTTGGGACCAACCCCTCTGGAAAAAGGATATTTTCCAACAAATGAATCGAACAATGAAGTGGTTTTGGGGCCCTCATTAGCAGAACAATACAATTTTACGGTGGGTTCAAAAATGGAGATTAACGGTTACGAGTTGAACGTCACAGGCATTTTGGATACAAGACTGGCCATATTAACTCGAAGCATAATCATGCCGCTTACCCTTGCACAAACAATTTACTATCCCGGAAGAATTAACATTATTGCGGTAAAGCCGGTTCAAGGGTGTTCTCAGAAGGATTTGGCAGATGAAATAGAGAGGAAAGTGGAATCTGTAAATGCGTTAACTGAAGATGAAAGAAATGATATGATTCAGCCTGTTCTCGCCCAAGTCGAAATGTGGAATGTGGGTATACAAACTGTGGTTTTCCTAATGAGCCTAATACTCGTAATGACCGTAACCCTCATGAGTGTCTCCGAAAGGCGAAGAGATTTCGCTACCTTAGACGCCATAGGCGCACCACTAAGCTACGTATTTCGTGTTGTGGTTTTTGAAGCAATGTTAATTGGAGTTTTAGGCGGCATCCTAGGCATAGCCTTCGGTTCTTTTTCTGCCATTGTCCTCGCAAGCCTTTACACAAACATACCGATTCAACAGTTTTTCCCAAGCTTACTCGAAATTGTTCCACCCGTTTACATGCTTGAAATTTTTGCAGCCATTGTCATTGTATGCTGTTTTGGAGGAATACTTCCAGCGTTAAATGCTATTAGAATGCGCATAGCCGAAGTGTTAAGAGCTGAATACTAATGAAAATCAAAACCGTGAATTTAACAAAAATATACACTTTAGGTTCATCAACAATAACAGCCGTCAACAATGTTAATCTTGAAGTTGACGAGGCAAGCTTCATAGCCATCCTCGGACCTTCGGGTTCTGGAAAATCCACGCTTCTAAATCTTATAGGGTTAAATGATTATCCAACTTCTGGAAAAATCTTCTTCGACTATAAAGATGTTATAGCGTTATCGCGTAGCGAACGAAGAAAGATTCGCCTTTCTCGCCTTGGTTTCATTTTTCAAACCTTCAATTTGCTACCAACGCTTAATGCGTTAGAAAATGTGGAATTGCCTATGGCTTTGGCTGGTAAGCCCCAAAAAAAACAAAGAGAAAAAGCAGTCAAGCTTCTTGAGGCTGTGGGTTTAGGTAATAGGCTTTATCATAGACCTAAAGAGTTGAGCATGGGTGAGATGCAACGTGTAGCAATAGCAAGAGCATTAGCCAACAATCCAGAAGTAATCATCGCTGATGAGCCCACAGGTGAGCTTGATTCGAAAACAGCTAAAGAAATTATTTCTTTACTTTTTGAAATAAACAAGAATGAAAAGAGAACAGTTATTGTGGCGACTCATGACGAAAAAATAGTTAGTGTTGCAGATACAATTTATACAATTCACGATGGAAAAATAAAACTCCAAAGTTGAAAAAGTCTACAAAAGCGCAAAGTCTGTTGATTTGATTTTTCCCTTTTGGTCAACGACAACCTCGAATTTTTCAGCCCACGGATGTCCTTCCAAATCTATTGGACATGTGCCCCGAACAATCCAGCCATCGCCCTTCTGCTCAACAGTGGAAATTTCTATTTTCTCTGTCTTTTTCCTCTGTTTAAGGAATTCTACGGCTATTTGACGAACAGCCTCATGGGATATTTCCTTCATAATGTGTTCCTCCAGCTTTCTTTATTTTTTGGTTTGGGTGGCATTAAGGGTTATGAATGGAAAATCGTTAGTATAGTTAAACATGGTCTCAATTTCGTACACATTCTTTTTGCGATAGATTCAAATTGTTCAATATGGAATAATTGTTTCGGAAAAGAAATTATGAGCGAAAAAAGGCGAATAATATTCCACGTGGACATGGACCACTTCTTCACGGCGGTTGAGGAGAGGGAACATCCAGAATATAAAGGGAAACCAGTAATCGTTGGGGCAGACCCGAAAGGTGGAAAGGGCAGAGGAGTTGTAAGCACATGCAATTATGAGGCGAGAAAATTTGGCGTGCGGTCTGGAATGCCCATTTCCAAGGCTTGGAAACTTTGTCCACAAGCCATTTACCTTCCAGTCAACTATGAGCTTTACACAAAAGTTTCAGAAAGAATCATGAGTTTGCTGCGGAAATATGCGGACAAGTTTGAACAGTGGGGCATAGACGAGGCATTCCTTGATGTAACCTCAAAAGTGAAGGATTACGCAGAAGCTGAAGCCTTGGCGAGGGAAATTAAGAGGGAAATCTATGAAAGAGAAGGGCTTACCTGTTCCATTGGTGTAGGTCCAAACAAGCTTGTTGCCAAAATCGCCAGTGACTATAAGAAACCAGATGGCTTAACCGTTGTAAGAGAAGAGGAAGCTGAAAATTTTCTTGCTCCATTACCAGTGCGTAAGCTTCTTTGGGTTGGAAGAAAAACTGAACAAAAACTGAAGGCTATGGGAATAAAAACCATAGGCGAACTGGCTCATTATGACCCGACAGCGTTGGCTGAAGTTTTCGGAGTTATGGGAACCCAAATGTATTTGTTGGCTCATGGAATTGACAGAAGCAAGGTTGAGGAAAGAGGCGAAATAAAATCCATAAGCCGCGAGAAAACCTTTGAAGAAGACACATCAAACTTCGATTTCGTCCTAAAGGCTTTGGATGAACTTTCGGAGGAAGTGCACAAAGACGTTTTAAGGCAGAATCTCTACTTTAAAACGGTAACAGTCAAAGTGCGCTATGAAAACTTTGAAACTCACACTCACAGCAAAACCTTGCCATTAATAACAAATCAGTTGGAAGAATTGAAGAAAACATCAAAGGAATTATTAGAAGCTTACCTGAGGTGGGACAGAAAAATAAGGTTGATAGGCGTTAGGGTTTCAAATTTCACATCTGCAGAAAAACAAAGAACACTCCTTTAGTAAATTGGCTATTCTATTTTCTTATTCTTCGAATTTCAAAGACCACAGGGTTTTCCGCATCTGGACAAGCATTGAATATTACGTCTTTGTCTTTGCTCCATGGAAATTCGACGCCGTAGCGCATGGCATAGACTTTTGGTAATATAACCATGAGCGCACTATAGCATATGTCACCCTTCACAGACTTGCCATCAAAAACTATTTTGTCGCCTACTTTGTGTCCGAAAGCGCACTTTCCCTTCTGACTCACAACTTTAACTTCAATCGTTGACATAAACGCTCACCCCCTTAAGGTTTTACGTCTGGATATTTCTCTCTTATCCTCTCATTTGCTATTTTAGCAATCATAGCATTAGAAATCAAAACATACTTGACTCCCAATAGCTCTGCAAGGTCTGCTGGCTTCTGATCCTGCGTAACCAACAGTAAATTGTTCTTTTTCGCATATTCTACCACATCCTTATCCCTTGCCCCTTGAAGTCCCACCTCTTGAACTGTTAGGACTTCCCAGCCGAAAGTTTCAAAATACTCTTTTAAACCAGCATACATTTCATCAAGCAATATTTTCAAATTTACTCACTCCTTTTTCGCTTATCATTTACATTAAGAGGTTTCTTTATATTTTGAAAGTTGCAGATAAATTGTAGGGGCAGAGTCTCTGAAAGCCTTGAATTGTCCACTATGTGAGTTGGATTTAGAGAAGGAGAAAATTTTCTATGCAGACCAGTCCTTCATCGTTTTGAGAACAAAAACTTTGAAGGGTCACAGGGAGAGAATTATGATAGTTTATAGGAAGCATGAGCACACAATATCTTATAAGGCTGTTGAACGGGCTTTGGATATTCTTTCAAAGATAGGTAGGAAAGTTTTTAGTTACACTCCAAAATTTGTCATTATGGATTCAACCTTCGCCACAATAAACGACCACTGGCACTTGGTTGCCAGCGACCTCGACCCAAAAAGCGAAGACTTCGACCAAATTCTAGCTACAAGATGGATTAAAGTTGTGGACAACACCATTCCAGAAGAAGGCGAAGTATAGCTCATGCAACTAGACGCAGTCGAATGGCAAAGTATAAAAGATATCAGATAAGGGTGAACTCTTCCTTTAAGGCAGTTTGAACTCCCATTTGCACCATAAATCTTTTGGATGCTTGTCTGGCGGACAAACTATGCAGTTTACCTCCACATTCGGGTTTAATGTTTTCGCAAAGTTTTTCAAATAGCCAAAACGCACCTTTTTGCATGGAAATTCATTTAATCCCTTACTCAAACGAGTTTCCTGCGTTCTGCACCTGTTAATGCTCAAAACAGCTTTCTTATCGCTTACTTCAACAGTCTTGAAAGGTTGGTCTAAAGCCCAACTTGACTTTCGCAAAAGATCCATTATTGTGGGTATGTCTGGGTTTTCGCCAACTTGAAACATTTTTTGTAGGCTTTTGGCTTCGATTGCCGCCATAACCTCCCAAACTCCAGCATCAACTTCCGTTGCCGCCTCTGTTCCAAACTTCTTTTCTATGCCTAAAAAGTATAAGCCGTCAACCCTCCATAAGTTTCGAATTTGAAGGAAAAAGTAGTCAAGCAACTTTTCAGTGGGCATTTTAGCCAGCATTTCACGGTCTTCAACACTTCCAGGGGGATATTCGCTCATAAACTAGGCACCAGCTTAGAGGAATAATGCTATATTAATTAATCTTTTAAGCTTAACCACAAAATAATGTGGAAAGCGGCGAACCCATTTGGAGCAATTAATAGAAACCATAATTCTTGGCATAATTCAAGGCTTAACGGAGTGGCTTCCGATTTCAAGCACTGGACACCTAAAACTGGCTGAGCATTTTTTAGGCTTAAAAGTTCCAATATTATTTGACATTACATTACATCTTGGAACGTTAATAGTAATTTTAATCTATTTCAAGAAAGAAGTTAAAAAAATAGTTTCGGCTCTTTTACGGTTTGATTTCAAAACAGAACACGGAAAGTTTATACCATTAATAATTGTTGGAACAATACCAACTGCCCTAATAGGCCTAATCTTTAGTACTATTATAGAAGACGTTTTTCAAAACCCCATACCGATAGCCAGCGCCTTCATTTTATGTGGGGTAATCCTCTACTCAACAAAGGCTGGAAAAGAAAAAACCGAGAATATAAGCTATTCAGAAGCTTTAATGATTGGAGTGGCGCAAGGCATAGCCCTAATTCCAGGCATCTCAAGAAGCGGAACAACAATCGCAGTTGCACTTTTGCTTGGAATAAGGCGCGAAAAAGCCTTCAATTTTTCTTTTCTACTCTCGATTCCAGCAGTGCTGGGTGCTTTCGGCTTACAAGCTTATAGAAGTTGGAACGCATTAACCGCTGCGGGCGTTAGTTGGATTGAAGTTTTTGTGGGAATTATTGTGGCAATGGTTGTGGGCTATTTTGCTTTAAAACTTCTTTGGAAAATCCTCGTCATACAGAAGCTTCACTTTTTTGCTTTCTGCTGCTGGTTTATCGCTTTACTATCGATTATGTTCAGTTTTGGCGGTTTCTAGCCATTTCGGCTTTCCAGAAAGGAATTCTGTTAGAAAAACTGCAAAACTCTTGTTTTTCTCATAAATCTCAGCTATTTCATCATCTACGAAGATTTTGAATCCTTTTCGGAGAGTTTGTGAAATTTGTTCGGCGACGCCTGCGCTTCTACCGCCGTCTTTTAATTTTTCATTAAGCAAAGTTACTGCGTCTACGTATTTTCGTTTAATGTTTGCAACCCATCTTCCATCTTCTATGTATGGTCCCGAAATAGTGTTGAGATTGTTCAGGTGTTTTTTCAAGAATTTTTCGCATTCTTTTTCTTTTTCCAGTGGTGGTCCCAAATGCTTCTTGACTGGCGAGAGGAAGCGTTTCTCAATTTCAAAGATGAACATGTTAATGCTTTTTTCGTCGCTCCATGGCAAATCTCTTAAGATAGTGAAATCGTTAAGTTTAAGGAGCTTGTGTAGTGAGCGTTGAGATTTGTAAAGTTGTCCCCATAAAACGTCTGGAACGGCTTCAATTTTTGGAAAAGTTAAAAAGATAAGTGTGGAGCCTTGCTTTGATAGTTTATTTTTAAGCTCTTTTGAGTTTAGGGCTTTTGTTTCTGGCGGATAAAAGAAGTTTAAACTTGGGTTTTTTAGGAAAATTCTAGCGGCGGCTATGAAATTGTAAAGTTTTTGTGGTTGCACTGCTGAGGCTACATTTCTTCCCTTATCCACTGGGTCGACAATTAATAATGGTTCTTGGAAAAGAAGTTGCAGTTCATTCTCTCTTCCCTCGTATTGGTTTTCAATGTCTATTGTTATTCTTTTTTTATGTCTTGCAAAGGCTTCCAGCGTTTTCACAAAGGATTTATAATGTAGAATTAGAAGTTCGCATAGGTATCCACTGAATCCGCCAATTTTTATTTCTGCACCATAAACACCTATTCCCTTCATAAACTTCTTCAGTAGGCGTACTTCCCCACGCATGTGCTCATTTAAATGCTTTTTCACATAGTCCGTATGGTATGGCGTGCGGTCTGTGGCGCTTAGCCACTCTCCACGCTTTACATCATAGCATGGAACAATGTTTACTCTAACGCCTTCAACAAAAGCCTCCAAGTAAGGGTGTTCTGCAAACCTTTCAATTTGCTCCCAGCCTTCAGTGGCTTTTCTGGCTATTTTTAGGCATATGTCTCCCAAAGATTTGCGCGGTATAGTGGTTGGAACACGCATGAAAATGTCAATTTCTGGATCTTCGCTTAACCATGTGTCTTTAGCCACTGAACCTTCTAATCGAACTTTAGCTTTAACGTCAAAGGCTTTTGCTGCTTTTGCAACCTTCTCTTCTAATTTTTCAGCCAAAGCCTCAATTTTTATGCGCTGCGCTCTTTTTGGTGTAACCTTCTCCAGAACGGTTGCGCATACATCATCAATTTTACTTTGCATATTCTTGCCCTTTTCTCTTTATTTTTGTAGACAATACTCCTTAAGGGTAGAATATATGGGACCTTTTGGTGTTAAATCGCTTCTTTTAAGCCTCAAACACGCAGCATGGACAACGCCAAATTCATAATTAGCGTACTCAATGAGACATTTTACAAGTTCAGCCTTATTCCTTCCAGACTTAACACGGGCAATGGTTAGGTGTGGGCTAAAACCCTTAGGGTCAGGCGCAAACCCCAAACTGCGTAAACGAGGTTCTAACTGATTAAAAATGCTTCGCAGTTGATCGGCTCCTTCGGTTATTCCAGCCCAAACAACCCTTGGATAGCGCATGTTTGGAAAGGCGCCAACTCCTTGAATTTTAACATCAAAAGGGATGAACTGAACCTTCTTCATTTCCTCGTAAATTTTTTCCACCATCGCCATTGTGATGTTTCCAAGAAAGCGAACAGTTATGTGAATATTTTTGGGTTCCACAAGGTTCAAGTCAGCCCCAGTTTTTGTTAGAAGACTTTGGGCGTCCACGATTCTTTTAATAATTGATTCGCTTTCCATGTCAAAGGCTATAAAACTTCTTATCATTTCCGGCATCAGCATTCCTTCGCCATTTTTGTTTTACATTAAAAGCATTTATGAGTAAAAATCTATCTGTTAATGAAATCTCAAAAAGGGCAAGAAGTGGGCAAAATGGTCTTTGAAAAGCTTGTTGTGGGTTTGGCTGGTATGCCCGGGGCTGGCAAATCAGTAGTTGTTTCTGTGGCTAAGGAAATGATGTATGGCGTTGTTGTTATGGGTGATGTGGTGAGAGAGGAAGCTGCAAATAGAAGTTTGGAGCCGAGTCCGGAAAATCTTGGAAAAATAATGCTTGAACTGAGGCGTAAAGAGGGAGAAAACGTCATAGCAAAAAGGTGTATTCCAAAAATAATAAGCCTTAAAGAAAGTAAGGTTATTGTTGATGGTGTAAGAAGCTTAAGCGAGGTTGAAGAATTTAAAAAACACTTTCCCAGCTTCACATTAATAGCCATTCACTCATCTCCTGAAACCAGATTTAAGAGGCTTTATCATCGTCAAAGAAGTGATGACCCTAAAAATTGGGAGATTTTCCATGAGAGAGACATGCGAGAGTTAAGTGTTGGGTTAGGTGGAGCCATAGCCATGGCTGAATATTTAATAGTGAATGAGGAGAATCTGGATGTTGTTAAGGGAAAGGTTAGGGCTGTTTTGAGAAAGGTTGAGGAGAAATGGATGAAGTGAGCGTTTATATCGAAACAGAAATTAATCCAACAGAATCTGAAGAGAAAGTGAAGAGGGCTGTGGAAAACATTTTCGGCAACATCCAAACCAAAATTCAGCCTTTATATAAAGGAAGCCTGCTGACTGCAGAAGCAAAGGGCTTGGAAGCCCTCACAAAACTCTACAATCTATTGCGAAGAGAACGCATCCGTGATGCTGCTCGAGGAGTCTTTTTTAAGGGATTAAGCGGAAAAACCATAAGTTTCTGTTTAAATAAACAAGTGGCGTATGCTGGGCATGTCTCCTTTTCTGAAGAGACTGCTGAATCTCCTCTTGGACCGGTAAAGGTTAAAATAGAATGCGACAATCCAAGAGAGTTAATTGATTGGCTTGCTCCAAAAACTGGATAGGCGATTTAAAAATGAGTTTAGAAAAAGTTTACAAAAATATTGATGTCAATGCTGAAAATTTTGTTGAAGACCTGGTTAAACTTGTTAGGCAGCCAAGCGTTTCTGCACGAGGCGAAGGAATAGAAGAGTGTGCAAGGCTTGTGGAGGAGATGCTGCGGGAAACAGGGTTTTCAACAAAAATTCTTCGTCATGGAAAGGGGAATCCAGTTGTTTATGGAGAGTTGAAATCGAAAAAAGCTAGTAAAACCCTCCTTTTCTATGACCATTATGATGTGCAACCGCCAGAACCCATTGAAAAATGGACTTATGCACCTTTTAGCGGTAAAATAGCTGATGGAAAAATTTTTGGGAGAGGAGTTTCGGATAATAAGGGAAATTTTGTTTCTAGATTGAAGGCGGTACTAGCCATGCTGGATGTTTTTGGCGATTTGCCAGTTAACGTAAAGTTTTTTGTGGAAGGCGAAGAAGAAATTGGAAGCCCAAATCTTGAGCCAGTGATAAAGGAGAATAAGGGCTTATTTTCCGCGGATGCAGCCATTTGGGAGTTTGGTGGTACGGATAGGCAGGGCAGACCGCATTTGTATTTGGGTTTGAAGGGCGTATTATCTGTGGAGATAAAGGCTTATGGTGCCTCTAAGGATGTTCACTCTGCAAATGCGCCTTTGATACCGAATCCTGCTTGGCGTCTTATTTGGGCATTAAACCTCTTAAAAAATTGTGAAGAGAAGGTTTTGATTGATGGTTTTTACGAGAATGTGGTGCCGCCTTCTGCAATAGAAATTGAGTGCTTAAGGAATATTCCATTTGAGGAAGAGGAAACGAAGAAAGAGTTGGGAATAAAGGAGTTTTTAGGGAAAAAGCGTGGACTAGAAGCATTGAAGGCTTTGCTGTTTCAGCCAACATGCACTATAAATGGTTTAATATCTGGATATACGGGTAAGGGTTCAAAAACTGTTTTGCCCCACGAAGCCTCTGTGAAGCTTGACTTCCGATTGGTTCCAAACCAAACATCTAAAGAAATCTTCGCCAAACTTGTTAAGCATTTGAAGAAGCGTGGTTTTGATGATTTGGAAGTTATTCAACATGGCTCCACTGATCCATCAAGAACACCTATTAATGACCCTTTTGTGGGTTTGGTTGCAAAAACTGCCGAGAAGGTTTATGGTAAAAAGGCTGTGATTTACCCAACAAGCGCGGCTTCTGGACCCATGCATTTGTTCAGAAACTTTTTGGGTTATCCGGTTGTTTCCGCTGGGTGTAGCCATCCTGAAGCGAATCAGCATGCTCCTAATGAAAATTTAAAAATTGACAATTTCATCCAAGGAACAAAGTTTATTGCAACTTTGATTAACGATTTTGCTTGTTAATTGGTGCGATTTTGTCTTTGAAAGCCACAATAACTTCTCGGGGAGCCATTTTGCTTGGGAAGTATGTGGCTTGTGATGCTTTTGATGAAACAAAACCGTTAAGGGTTGTAACGCACGCCCATGCTGACCACTTGATGGGTTTGCAGCAAAGCCTTAGAACATGCGAGAAGGTTTTTATGACTAAAGCCACTAGGGATTTGATTAATGTTATGAGGGGTCCCCTTTTTCTTATGGGTGGGTTTGTTGAGGCTCTTGATTATGGTAAAACCCTTCGTTATGAAGATGAAGCGATAACACTTTTTCGTGCAGACCACATTTTGGGTGCTGCCCAAGTTTTGGTTGAGGATGCTGAGGGAACGAGGATTGTTTATACTGGAGATTTTAGGGTTGACAAAACTCCTGTTTTGGAGGCTGACGTTCTTGTTATGGAAGCCACATATGGAAGCCCATCGTGTAGGCGTTCTTTTGATAAGAACGTTGAGGATTTGCTTGTTTCCTTGGTGGAAGAGGGTTTGAAGGGTGGTTCTGTCTATGTTTTTGGTTATCATGGAAAACTTCAAGAGGTTATGGAAATTTTGCATGAGGCTGGAGTTAAGGCGCCTTTTGTTGCTTCTGAGAGGGTTCTTCATGTTTCGAGAATCTGCGAACAGCATGGTATGCGCCTTGGGCGTTTGATGCTTTCTGAGGAGAGAGAGGCAAGGGAGCTTTTGGAGAAGAATTTGCCTTGTGTGGCTTTTTATCATATGGGTTCTCGTAAGAGGTTTGGTGGGAATGTTTTTCGTGTTTATGTTAGTGGTTGGGAGTTTGATTCTCCATGTCGTGAAATTTCTGATAGAGAATATGTCATAGCCTTAAGTGACCATTCGGATTTTGATGGTTTGATAGAGTATGTTAGGCGTTCTAAGCCTAAATTTGTTGTCACGGATAATTTTCGTATCGGCTATGCTGAAACCTTTGCAAGGGAGATTCGTAGGCGTTTTGGAATTTCTGCTGTGGCGCTTCCTAAAAAGTAATGTGATAAAGTAGTGTGTATTGTTTATTACTACACAATATTTATCTTTTGTTTTGCTTATTCTTTATTGTAGAATTCGGATTCAAATTCCGAATTCATACGACTTAAATAAAAAGAAACCAGACATTCGAGTGCGATACCGAATGCCCTCCCCACTACAACCAGAATTCTTCGCACTGTTGGGCATAGACCTTTTCTTAGTCATAAGCCTATTAACGTGCCTCTTAGACAGACATTTTCCATGGGCTTTGCCATACATTTATCAGTTGGCTGCTTTGGCTGGTTTCGGACAATTGCTCGTGAGCAGAGAGTTCATAGCTTTCTTTGGCGAGTATATGCGCTTTTGGTACAGCCTCCTTTATTTGGTAGTGGCTTTGGCGAACATAATCGCAGTCAACGCTTATCTTGGAATAATGAAGAAGCTTTTGAATTATGCTAAGGTTTTCATGTTCACAGTGACATTTCCAGCCCTAACGTTGACTGCCTTCTTTCTAACAAGCTATTCGGAAGTTGCGGTTCATCCGTTCATAATTGCTCCTCAAATGTCCTGGGAAGCCACCTTCGTGGGCATAGTTGCCTTCGACACATTAGTAGTGGGTGTGGGCACATACGTGTTTTTCAAGCCGAAATGGTGGTACATAGCCCTAGGCGCAGGCGCAGCGATAACCGGCGCAACATTATACGCTTTGTTTAAGCCTTCTTGGGGAGAGGCAGCCTTCGTAACTTCAGCCATAGCCCTAGCATTAGCCTGCGTCATAATCTTAGGCGTAAGCATCTACGTACTCGCAAAAATTTGGATAGAAACCTTAAAAGAAAGAAAAAGAAGAAAAGGAGGTGAAAACACAAAATGAAAACAAACATCAAGAAAAGCCTAAAACTCGTAACACTACTTATAACATCGCTGCTCATAGCCACAGTCAGTGCGGAAGTATATAGATACATGTATATTTACGGCACCATAAGTGTTGGTTCTCCAAAGCTTATATGGCTGGAAGGTGAAGATGTCACCGCCGTGATAGTTGGCGGTAGTGCAACTATGAGCTTAAGCGTAGAAAATGATACAGCTATGAACTTTACAAGGGCACTGTACCTTAAAAATACTAATGATACGATTACTTTCAACTACAACATAACCGTTTTGACACCGCTTGACAGCGGTGATTTCGCAATAGCAAAAATACATATCTATGACAACTCTTCTGGAGACTGGGCATACCGCGACACTATTGACCTAACAAGTTCTACCGATTTTTCTGATGGCGCGCTGGATCCAGGCAAATATCTGCGATTTACAATCGAAGTGAAAGCTATTAAAAACGACATAAGTAGAAACTTTGTGGTTCAAGTAGAATACTGGCCAGCAGCATAGCTCCTCTCTTTCTTTTTTCAATACAGATTTCTGTTTAAGAAGCGTTTATTATGGCGAATTCTAAACAAGGAGAAATATCGAATATGTTTCCTGTTTCTTTAACCTTCATGTGACGTGAATTTTCAAAATAAGAAGTTTTATTTTGGAACTTGAAAGTCGTGTATTTCGCTAAAGTTTAAAAGTAAAGATGGCTATTGCTGTTACTCGAAATTATAAAAATATGAAGTGATGTGGATGGATAAATCATCTTTGGTTTCAGGGTTTTATAAACTAAACCCTAAAGAACGTTTGCAGTTTGTTAAAGACTTCGCCAATCTAACAGATGAAGAAGTAGCATTACTACACAACACTGGTTCTTTGCCTTTGGATTTAGCGGATCGCATGATAGAAAACGTTGTTGGCGCCATCCCCATACCGTTAGGCATTGCTGTAAACTTTCTGATAAACAAACGCGACTATTTGATTCCGATGGCTATTGAGGAGCCCTCTGTTGTTGCTGCTGCAAGTTATGCGGCTAAAATGGCACGAGACGGTGGAGGCTTCTTTACGAGTAGCACGCCGCCAATAATGATTGGTCAAATCCAAGCCATAGGCATAAAAGACCCCTATGCAGCTAAGATGCGCATAATCCAAGCAAAAGAAGAAATCTTAAAGAAGGCTAATGATCAAGACCCAGTTTTGGTATCCGTAGGCGGCGGAGCCAAAGACTTAGAAGCAAAAGTAATCCAAACAACCCAAGGACCAATGGTTATTACGGAGTTGCATGTTGATTGCCGAGATGCCATGGGCGCTAACGCCGTAAACACCATGTGTGAGGCTGTAGCCCCCCTAATAGAGCGCATAACAGGCGGACGTGTTTATCTGCGCATTATTTCTAATTTGGCTGTTAAACGCTTGGCAAGAGCATGGTGCACAGTGCCAAAAGAGGCTGTTGGTGGAGAAGAAGTTGTGGACGGCATAGTGAACGCTTGGGCTTTCGCTGCAGCAGACCCATACCGAGCGGCTACGCATAACAAGGGCATTATGAATGGCATAACAGCCGTAATAATCGCCACATGCAACGACCACCGCGCCATCGAAGCAGGAGCCCACGCCTACGCAGCAAAAAACGGACAATACACAACATTATCCACATGGGAGAAAAATGAAAACGGCGACTTAGTAGGTTCAATAGAACTGCCAATGGCCGTGGGCCTAATAGGCGGAGCCGTAAAAACTCACCCCATAGCGAGAATATGCCTAAAAATCTTAGGCGTAAAAACAGCCAACGAACTCGCAGAAGTTTTAGCCGCCGTTGGCTTAGCCCAGAATTTAGGCGCTTTGAGGGCTTTAGCTCATGAAGGAATACAGCGCGGACACATGTCGCTTCACGCAAGAAACATAGCTATAGCAGCAGGCGCCACAAACGAGCTAATAGATTTGATAGCGGAAAAAATGGTTGAAGAAAGAAAAATCCGCATGGACAGAGCAAAAGAACTCATAGAACAGTATAAAGCCACTGGAAAAATCTAAAAGAAAACATGACCGCATTAAATGCGGCGAGAAAATGAAAATAATACCAGGACCAGCATCGAAACAGTTAGGCGAAAAAATAGCAGAACTTCTAAACGCAGAAACTGTGCCAGTAGCCTTCAAAACATTCCCAGACGGAGAATCCTACATAAGATTAGAAGGCAAAGTGCAAAACGAAGAAGTATTCATAGTACAAACCACAAGCCCGCCCCAAGACGCCAAAATTATACAATTAGCCTTTATCGCCGATGCAGCGAAAAGAAACGGAGCAAAAAAAGTAACTGCCATAGTGCCTTACTTGGCTTATGCACGCCAAGACAAGGCTTTTTTGCCGGGTGAAGCCATAAGCATAGAAGCCATTGCACGAATGCTGAAAGCGTCTGGAGTGGACAGCCTAATAACTGTGAACGTTCACCAAGAAAAAGTGTTAAATAAATTTCAGTTTCCAGCAAAGAGTGTTTCAGCGATTCCGCTTTTAGCTGAATATTTCAAAAGTAAGGGTTATGTGGGGGCTTTTGCGCTTGCCCCAGACAAAGGTGCCATGCAGATTGCCGAAGAAGCAAGAAAAGTTTTGGGTGGAGAATGCGGCTACCTAGAAAAACGAAGAGACCGTTACACTGGACAAATTAGCGTTGAAAAGAAAAAATTTGAAGTTAGTGGAAAGACTGCAATAATCTTTGACGACATCATAAGCACGGGTGGAACAATAGCGGCTGCTGCCAAAATTTTGAAGGAGCTTGGAGCCGAAAAGGTTTATGCTGCTTGTGTTCATCCGCTTCTAATAGGTGATGCTGAAAAGCGAATTCTTGAGGCGGGTGTTGAGGAAATTGTTGGCACAGACAGCGTTCCAAGCCATGTGAGTAAAGTTTCCATTGCGCCATTAATAAGTAAGGAAATTCGGGAGCATAAAAGTGGCTAAACTTTTCTTTCTGTTGTCAGGCGAACATGAAACCCTCCCAGTTTCCGAGTTAAAAGCCATCCTTGAAGCAGAGGATTATGCGTTCAAAATATTAGAGAAGCTTGACCAAGCCTTAAGGCTTGAAGCAGAATTAACATGTTTAGAAGCCATAAAGCGCAGGGCTGCCTTCACAAGGCTTTGCGGGTTAGAGCTATTCGCTTGTGAAGCGGAAATAAATGAAATAGTTAAGGGTGTAAGTTCTGTAAACTTTAAAGAGATTTTGAAGGATGGCGAAGGCTTTGCAGTTCGGGTAAGGCGCATAAAAAATCACGCTCTAAACATTAAAAGCATGGTTCTTGAAAGAAAAATTGGAGAACTCATCCTCAATAAGAAGTCAGAAGTGAAGGTGAACCTAAAAAATCCAGAAAAAACCTTCATTGGAATCCTAACGGACAAGAAATTTATTTTCGGCGTGAAAATGGCTGAAATTTCGCCAACACCCTTCATAGAACGACGCCCAAAGAAAAAGCCTTACTTCCATCCATCAGCCATGCCGGCAAAACTCGCAAGATGCATGGTGAACTTGGCGAAACCCAAAACAGGCGAACTGGTTTTTGACCCGTTCTGCGGAACGGGAAGCATGCTTATAGAAGCAGCACTTATTGGCTGTCGTGTTTTGGGTTCGGATATTCAGCGGCGCATGGCAAGAGGCGCCCTAAAAAACATGGCTTACTTTAACATTAAACCAGAAAGCCTCCTTGTTGCCGATGCACGAACCCCGCCAATAAGGAAAGTTGACTGTGTGGTAACAGACCCGCCTTATGGGAGATCTGCAACCACTTTAAAAAGAACAACGAAACAATTAGTTGAGGAAGCTTTAATGGCTGTTTCCGACATGCTTAATAAGGGAAAAAGGGTTTGCATGGCTGCTCCAAAAACATTAAACATTGGAAGAATAGGCCAAACTTTGGGCTATAAACATTTAGAATCCCATTTTGTTTATGTTCACAGAAGCCTAACAAGAGAAATAGCCGTATTCGAAAAGGTGTAAACTCGTATGAGCCTAAGCATAATTTTCTTGGGCACAGCGGGAAGCGTTCCAACACCAAAAAGAAGTCTACCAGCCATACTCATACAACGTAAAGGAGAGCAAATAATGTTTGATTGCGGCGAAGGCGTACAAAGACAGATGATAAAGGCTAAAGTTGGATTCCACAAAAAAATGAAAATTTTCGTAACCCACATGCATGGCGACCACGTCCTAGGATTGCCAGGGCTATTGCAAACTATGGCTTTACTTGACAGAGAAAAGAGACTTGAAGTTTATGGACCGCCAGGAATAAGGCGCTTTCTAGAAGGCATCAGAGAGACGGTACAATTCGTCCTAACTTTTCCAGTTAATGTTTACGAGATAGAAAGGGAAGGCGTTATCTGCGAAGAGGAAGAATATTACGTCCAAGCTGTTTGGGCAAACCATGTAATCCCAACACTTGCATACGCTTTCATAGAAAAGCCCCGTCCAGGAAAATTCTATCCAGAAAAAGCAAAAGCCCTTGGCGTTCCAGAAGGCCCCTTATGGTCAAAACTGCAGCATGGACAAAAAGTTAAGCTGCCCAATGGTCGGATTATCAAACCAGAAGATGTTACTGGACCGCCCAGAACTGGAAGAAAAATTGTTTACACTGGCGATACAAGACCGTTTAAAAGTTTTACAAAGTTTGCTGCTGGCGCGGATTTGCTGATTCATGACGCCACTTTGGACGATGAAATGGCTGAAAGAGCTGAAGAGGATGGGCACTCAACACCAGAGCAAGCGGCGAGAAATGCTAAAAAAGCTAAGGTCAAGCAGCTAATTTTAACTCATGTAAGTGCAAGATATGATGATGCAAGCATACTTTTAGAGCAAGCGAGAAAAATTTTCAAAAACACAAAAGTGGCGGAGGACTTTTTAAAAATAGAGATTCCGCTTTCAGATGTTTAAAGGAACAATTTTCTTAATTTTTCCATGCTTTCTTTAACATGCTCCACGGATTCAACAATTAAAATTTTGTCATAAGCTGCTTTTTTAAGCAATTTTGCAACATTTTCCCAATTAATTGTGCCATAACCTATCCCCAAATGCTGATCTTCTTTCCCATCGTTATCGTGCAAGTGAACATGCACAATCTTGTCTTTGAAGACTGTTAGGAAACGCTCTATCTGCCCATTCAAATTGGCATGTCCCACATCAAAAACCAAGCCTATTTCCTCATCAATCTCTTCATAAAAATTGGCAAAATCTTCAAAACTTTTCATTAGGAAAGGGTAAGGTTCTGGCACGTTTTCTATAGCTATTTTTACGCCGTAATCCTCTGCTTTTTTAAGCAGTAGGCGTGTTGTTTTTAAGTTTTGAAGCCAATCCTTGCCGGGATAAAACATGCTAACGCCAGTTTTTAACCCTGGATGGAAAACCCAAACAGAAGCGTTTAGGGCGCTTGCATAAGCCATTGATTTTTCCAATCTTTTAAGCATAGCCCTTAACATGGGTTTTGAAGGTGAAGCAATGTTTATGTCTGCGAAAGGCGCGTGAACAGAATATTTTATTCCGTAAGATTTTCCGATAGCGTTTAGAATTGAGACTCTTCGCTTGTTTAGTGCGTGAAAGCCGTCATCAACGACTTCTATGTATTTTGTTTCGGCTTCGAGTATTTTGTTGGTCATTTTTTTAAACGGTTCACCTAAACAGTAAAGCATTGACAATCCGATTTTTTGTTCTACCATTCATATCCAACCGAATTTCAAACAAGTTTTCATATTTGTTAATTTCTTTCTTATAACCCTAATTTGAACGTGCCATTTTATTCATAGTTCGATTCTGTTTCTGAATATGTATATTTACTCCTAATTTAGACTCCACATTCATACAAGTTAAATGCCACAAACTCGAGAAAATTCACTTAAATCATTCAAATAATCTTGGAAGTGCCAGAATGCCAAATGGAGTCGATGCTCCAACTGAGTTTGCAGAGCTTTTGATGTCTGAGCATGGTTTTCGCAGTTTAGTTGAGAATGCCGCTGTAGCTGTCGGTGTTACGGATACTAGGGGGCGATTTGTGTATGTTAATAAGGCAATGAGTGATTTGTTGGGGTATTCTGCGAATGAAATGTGGGGTCGTCCATTCAAGTTTTTCTTATATCCAGAAGATAGAGCCAAAGTAACTCGCTTATTCCTTAGAATTATTGTATTGCGGAGGCAACCCAGAGATTTAGAGTTTAGAGCTTTGCGTAAGGATGGTTCAATCCTATATTTATGGTCGAAACCTACACGCTTTGTGATTGATGGCAAAACTGTTGGTTTTCAAGCAATAATAGTGGATATAACTAAACTTAAGGAAGTTGAAAGAAAGTTAATGGAGACTAACAGAAGGCTTGAAACTATTTTTAAAACAGCATCAGAAGGCATAATTACAGTGGATGAAAATGAAAACATAACTTTCGTGAACAAAGCGTTTGCCGATATGCTTGGTTACAATGAACGGGAGCTTATAGGGGTAAATTTGCGAAAATTTGTTGACGAAGAAGGTTTCCAAACAGTAAGGAAGCAAACGGAAATTAGAAAACGAGGCGAAACCAGCCGCTACGAAATCGCTCTATATCATAGAGATGGCAAACCAAGAATTGTTCAGGTTTCAGCCTCACCACTCTGGAATGAGAAGGGCGAATACGTGGGCGCCATTAGCATCATAATGGATGTCACTGAACGCAGAAAGATGGAGGAAAAACTCAAAGAATCTGAAGAGAGGTTTAAACGTTTAATAGAATATGCTCCTGACGCCATTTACGTTAACGATGCATATGGCAGATTTATTGATGGCAACAAGCAAGCAGAGGCCTTAATTGGCTACAAAAAGGAAGAACTTATCGGAAAAAACATAATTGAAACTGGAATATACTCGGAAAAAAGTTTGCCCAAAGTTAAAGAGGCAATTGAAAAGACTATACGAGGAGAAAGATACGGACCAGAGGAATTCGAACTAGTAAGGAAAGATGGCACAAAAATCTTAGCTGAAATATCCGCCATCCCAGTAACCAGTGGCGGGAAAATTGAAATTATAGGCATTGCAAGGGACATAACCGAAAGGAAGCAGATGCAAAAGAAACTGGAAGAATATGCACAGCACCTTGAGGAACTTGTTGAACAAAGAACCAAAGCACTTAAAGAAGCCCAAGAACAACTCATAAAGTCTGAAAGGCTCGCCACCATTGGGCAAGTTGCAGCCATGGTTGGGCATGACCTCCGCAATCCATTAACTGGCATAAAAGGCGCCGTTTACTACCTAAAAAACAAATCTGGTCTAAAAGTTGATCATAAGGTTTTAGAAATGCTGAAGCTTATCGAAGAGAATGTCCAATATGCTAATGAAATAGTTGCTGATTTGTTAGAGTATTCCCGCGAAATAAAATTAGAGCTTAAGGAAGCAACCCCAAAGGCGATAATAGCGGAAACATTGCTAACGGTTAAAATTCCAAAAGGAATACAAATTTTAGATTTAACCCAAGACACTCCCAAAATAAAAGTTGACATTAACAAAATGAAGAGGGTTTTCGGCAACCTAATCAAAAATGCAGTGGATGCCATGCCAAAAGGCGGCAAAATTACAATAATAAGTAAGGAATCAAACGGCAATGTTGAGATAACCTTCACAGACACTGGAACAGGGATTCCAAAGCATGCTTTAGAGAAGATTTGGACACCCTTTTTCACAACCAAATCGAAAGGTATGGGTTTGGGTTTGCCAATCTGCAAACGCCTCGTAGAAGCCCATGGCGGCAAAATCACAGTTGAAAGTAAAGTTGGAGAAGGCACAACCGTTACAGTAACCATTCCCATAGAATCAAAAATTGTTGAAGGAGGTGAGAAAATATGGTTAGAGGCGCCAGAATCCTTGTCGTCGACGATGACGAAAGCATAAGAAAAGTTCTAAAAACCATACTGGAAGATGAAGGATACAGTGTTGACACGGCTGCGGATGGAAAAGAAGCCATCAGAAAATCCCACAAAAAATTTTACAACTTGGCTTTGATAGACATTAGGCTTCAAGACATGGAAGGCACAAAACTGCTAAAGAGAATCAAAGAAACAGTGCCGAAAATGCGAAAAATAATCATCACTGGTTATCCTTCAATACAAAATGCCATAGAGGCGTTAAACCAAGGAGCAGACGGCTACATAGTAAAACCTTTTGACATGCCTAAAGTTCTCACCACCATTAAGGAGCAATTGAAAAAACAAGAAGAAGAGAAAAAATACAGCCAAGAGAAAATCAAAGAATTCATAGAAACACGAGTAAAAGAATTGGAAGAAGAAAAAACCATAATCCGCAAAAAATAGATTCTATTTTCCAATTTTATTTAGCAAATGAAAACTTCTATTATAAGCTTGATATTTTATTGGAAAAGTTTATTTCACTCCAAATTGCTATGAAAAAGAAGCACTGGCGGATAAATTGTCCGCTGGGATGTAGCCAAAAAGGCTGAACCATAAACTGTTGAGAGGTGAAAATATGGCGTATAAATATATTGCTGAAGCATGGGCCAAACCTGAAAAGTCCTTCGTAGATGAGCTAATGCGTCAAAGACTAATAGAATGGCGTAGACAGCCAGTAGTAACTCGCGTGGAAAAGCCAACAAGACTTGACAGAGCCAGAAAATTAGGCTACAAAGCGAAACAAGGATTCATCATAGTTCGGGTCCGCGTTAGAAGGGGAGGCTTGCGAAAACAGAGGCCTAAGGCTGGAAGAAGACCTAAACGTATGGGTGTTAAAAAGTTTAAACCAGCCAAGAGCATGCGATTGATTGCTGAGGAAAAAGCCGCAAGAAAGTTTCCAAACTTGGAAGTTTTAAACTCTTATTGGGTAGGCGAAGACGGACGCTCAAAATGGTTCGAAGTCATAATGGTAGATCCTCATCACCCAGCCATCGCAGCAGACAAAGACATAAACTGGATAAGCCAAAAACAACATCGCGGAAGAGTTTTCAGAGGCTTAACAAGCGCGGGCAAAAAGGTTAGAGGCTTAAGAAAGAAGGGATGGGGAGCGGAAAAACTTAGACCGAGCAAAAAAGCTGGCAGAGGAGAAAAATAAGGGTTATGATGGCTCTCAAACCCAAAGTTTTCAAAAAGGGCGGAAAACAGCGATATGGAAAGGGTTTCAGCCGTGAAGAACTTAAAAAGGCTGGAATAAGCTTAAGAGAAGCCATAAAACTGCGTATTCCAGTTGATTTTAGGCGAAAAACCATCCACAACGAAAATATTGAAGCAGTTAAGGCTTTCCTAGAAAAAGAAAAACTTAAGACTAAATCTAAGGGAAAATCTAAAAGTTAAACTGCCTTAATAAAAGATAGTGATGGTTTTGTCTTCTAAAATTCCAATAGGATACATTGACATAAGAGTCTTCGCCCACGCCACAGAAGAATTGGAAAAAATTTTAAATGCAGTCCGCATCATCATCCCAGAAGAATTGGTTGAAACAATTACCTTTAAAAAAACAAGCTTAACTGGACACCATGGAAACCCCATAACCCTCTTAGAGGCAAGAGTTAAAGAGAAAAACGTTGTTCAAGCAGTTTTTAAGAAGTTAGCCTCCAGTTTAAGCCCCTTGGATAAAGAGATATTAAGAAATGAGATTAGACAGCATTTGGATGGAGGAAACCTCTACATTAGGCTTGACAAGCAATCAGCCTACCTAAATGAAGTTAAACTTTGCACAACAGACCCCATCCACTTCCGAATACATTTCCAAAAACACAAACCAGAGGAAATAATTGAAATCTGCAGAAAATTCGGGTTATTTCCATGAAAAGAATCTACGCCGACCTACATTTATGTCCTAACCTTAGAGACATGGAAAAAGTTTCCAACATGATAAACAAAGCTTCAAGGCTTGAATACCGCCTAATAGCGATAACTTTTCCATTAAATGCAAAGAGAGAAGAAATCGAGAGAATACGAGACATAAGCAGAGAATACAAAATAGATTTGGCTTCAAGGATAGACCTAAAACCCAAAAGCCCAAAGGAACTCATCCAATATCTTAGAAAACTTAGGAGAAAATTCGAAATAATTGCCGTTATATGCGAATCCAAAACCGTAGCGAGACAAGCAGCCAAAGACCGCCGCGTAGACCTCCTAAACTTTCCATCCCCCAATACTCATCGAAGATTCTTTGACACAGCAGAGGCTGAACTGGCTTCAAAAGCCTTAGCATCCCTTGAAATCGACATAAAGCCCCTCCTAATTTTAGAAGGTCCAGCGAGGGTTAGGCTTCTTTCAAGCTTACGAAGGGAAGCAGCAATTGCTCAAAAATTTCATGTTCCCATAGTCATGTCAAGCGGAGCTTCAGACGAATTTTTCATGCGAAAGCCAAGGGATATGGCTGCTTTAGCTTCGCTTTTCGACTTAGACGAAGTTTCAGCCTTAGACGCAGTTTCAAAAAACCCAACACAAATCGTTAAAAGGAATAGAGAAAATCTTAGCCCAAAATTTGTTGCTCCGGGAATAAAGGTGATTCGCAAGGGGAAGGATTGTTGAGGAAATTGAAGCGTCGCTACCTAGCCTTAAAAATAGATTCCAATGAAACTTTTAGCTCAAAAGATTTTATGGACGCTGTTTGGAGCGCAGTTTCAAAGCTTTATGGAGAATATGGCGCAAGCCAAACTGGATTAACTCTAATTGATTATAACATGGAAAAAGGTTTTGCCATCATACGCGCAGTGCATACAGCCGTCAATATGGTTAGAACAGCCTTAGCCTCAATAACAAAAATTGAAAATAAGCCAGCAGCCATCCACGTGCTAATAGTTTCTGGAACAATAAGGGCGCTCCACAAGAAGTTGGAAAATAGGCTTCTATAGAAAGCTTATTTGACCGTTTTCAGTTTATACTTTGGGGGATGATGTAGCCGTCCCAGTCTGATTTATGCAGATGAGGAACTCATGACGGACAGACCCCAAAACCCAAAATTAGAGACGAAAACGAGCTTCCCGAGCCTTCTTCCTCTTCAATCCAAAAATTAAAGCCAAAAACATTCCAGCAACAAAACCGCCTATATGTGCAAAATAAGCAACTCCGCTAAAAATGTTCGCAATCCAATAAACCAATTGCAGTAAAAACCAAACGCCCAAAAATATGAAGGCGGGAATGGGCAATATTAAATAAAAGACTAAAGAAAGAATTTTTGCTTTTGGAAAAAGAACAAAGTATGCTCCAAGAACACCAGAAATTGCTCCAGAAGCTCCAAGAACACCAGAAGTCAAGTCAGAAGCTAGTGATATGCCGATTATTTCACTTATTAAAGGTGCATATAGATTAACTAGTATGTAAGCAAAAGCTGCAGCTAACCCGCAACTAAAGTAAAAGATTAGATAACCTAAATGACCAAAAATGTCTTCTACATTGTCTCCGAAAATATAGAGAAAAAGCATATTTCCAAGTAAATGAAATATGTCTGCATGCATAAACATTGAAGTAAAAAGCGTGTAAAGCCGCTGCCCATGAACTATCTCGTTTGGAAACATCACGAATTTTTGTTCCATTTCACCTGCAAATTGAGGATTTAAGAAAATGTTGATGTTTGAAAGCCAATATACCGTAAAAATTATGATGTTTGCGATTAGAATTAGGCGGTTAACGTGAGGAGTTGTTAAAGACTTATTAATATCTCTAAGAGGAAGCACGCATCACTCACTGAACTAAAAATAGAACTTTGAAGGTATTTATGTTTAATGAATGAGGCATTCAACCATTTTGTCACATACTAAGCATTCATCTGGAATAGACGTGCCCTTAGGACGCTTCTTTAAATAACCCAGAAAATGCTTACACTCAACACTGCTTTCATGCTTAACCTCTGCCCTCTTGATTTTCCCAACAGAAGGCGAAACCTCCTCGCTATCTTTTTCTTTAGAATCTTTCACCACAGCCACTTTAGTGAGGCAGCGTGGGCACGCATAATATGTTTGAGTATATCCGCGAGAGTTTACTGTTGCCAAAAGGGGTTTTTTGAATGTTTCGTGGCATTCGCTACATCTAAACGATGCTTGATTTTCATCATTAAGCTTTACGTATGCTAAACTTTTTTCCATCGGGTTCACCGGCGATATGTATATTAAATATTGATATTTAATAAATCTTTTTGCGTATATGTTCAACAAAGAGACACAACTCTCACATTCTGATTTTCAATATAGATTCTGCCTTCACAACATTATTATCTCCTTAAAAATATGGAAATTTGGGTGCACATAATTTGAGTGCTTGGCATGAACTTGAAGATTTACAAAAGAAAAGGGCAGAACTAGAATTTCAACTCCACTCCCTAGAAGAAAAGGAAAGAACCTTAGAAGAGAAAGCAAAAATAATGCAAGAAAAACTCGCCATCCAAGAACTAGAAGAACACCTCAAAATAAAACATGACGCTGTCGAGCAACTCGAAACCAAAATCATGGAACTAGAAAAAAGAATGAAAGAACAAGAAAAGAAACAGGAACGCCCAATAATCTCCGAACCACAAGAAGAAGAAAAAACAGAATACTTCTTCCATTAAACCAAATTTTGAAAATATGGGCCTGCCCGGATTCGAACCGGGGACCTTCGCCGCGTGAGGGCGACGTCCTAACCAACTAGACCACAGGCCCTTCCAATCCTATTCTACTACCCAACTCTCATAATCTTTGCTATCGAATTTAAAATACATATTCTCACTTCATAAAACCTTTCCATAAAACTTCTAAAAAGTTCGCAGCGAGGGCGAGCCATTTATGAATGCTTCAAAAAATGAGGAAACATTTAGGAATAAAGAAAAATTTTTAATGCTATTATGTTTTCTGTTTTTCGCTTTTATAGGCTATTTCTTAACCCATTACCTCAAATTTTAAGCTTTAACCTTCCTTCACAACAACTTCTTTAACATTTCTCACCCAAGGAACATAAATTGCATCTTCTCGGAACCACTCAAGCAGCTCCTTCACTATTCTTTCATCATCTTCAAAAGCGCTTTCCGCCACCAACTCAACCGTTATAATTGCCTCTTTCTTTTTCACTGTTCACACCCCTTCTTAAAGCCATTTAACTTTAACTTTTAAGGGATGTTTCCCTTTCCGATGTATCACAAATTAAGATTCTGAATCAGAACAACTATGAAACAATGTTTCATAAACCTTTTCTACAACTAAACTCAACAAATTAAACTTGGGGGTGCAAGTTCGGAATTCACACAATTTCTCCCTTCTCCTTCGACAAGGCGAGAAAACTTGCACCCACCCTTTTTCAATAACAATTCAGAAAACTTAAAAGCAAATTTGCATCTCTTTTAAATTGCAAAAGCCGAGGTAGCTCATTCTAATATTAGCTGGAGACATCTCCCGCTCAATCCCCCTTTTTCTATGTTCACATCTTTGCATTCTACTTTTTAAGCGAGCGTGAGTGTTGTTAAAACTCAGTATAAATTC
>Ga0315298_1003348_pt1 | contig 25712 bp, 20 predicted proteins | sample WHS_1_MG_FD_203077 | JGI IMG/M metagenome (GOLD analysis project Ga0315298, IMG submission 203077) | Extremophilic microbial mat communities from Washburn Hot Springs, YNP, Wyoming, USA - WHS_1_MG | ecosystem: Environmental > Aquatic > Thermal springs > Hot (42-90C) | place: USA: Wyoming... | reverse complement strand
AACCGTTGAACAACTGCGTCGGCACCCGCGGCGCGAACAACCCGCCGAAGGCCCCACCCTGGCCGATGAGGCGCTCGGTCGCCTGGCTCCAGTTCTGCGGGCTGACGTCCGGGTTGACGTTGGAATAAAACCCGTACCATTGCGGCACCGCGCGCATCCATGAAGTGACGGGCTGCTTTTCGACCAATTGAATCCTGACGATCGATTTGCCGCCCTTGAAACCGTATTTCCACGGAATGACCAGGCGCAGCGGTGCGCCGTCTTGGTTGGGCAACACCTGGCCGTACAGGCCGAAAGTCAGTAGCGTCAGCGGGTGCATCGCCTCATCCAGGCGTAGCCCTTCGACGTAGGGCCATTGCAAAATCGGATCGTTCTGCCCTGGCATTTCCGCCGGGTCGAGCAGGGTGATGTACTGCACATATTTGGCGTTCGCCGTCGGCTCGACCGCTTTGAGCACATGCGACAGCGAATAGCCCAGCCACGGCACGACCATCGCCCAGCCCTCGACGCAACGGTGACGGTAAATGCGCTCCTCCATCGGCGCGAGCTTGAGCAGATCGTCGATACCGAAGGTACGCGGCTTGTGCACCTCACCGTCGACCACCACGGTCCACGGCCGGGTTCTCAGGCTGCCGGCACGCTGCGACGGATCGCTTTTGCTCGTGCCGAACTCGTAAAAATTGTTGTAGGTGACGATGTCCTTGTACGGCGTCGGCGTCTGCGTGGTGGATAACGCCACGTTTTTTTGCGCCGCCAACCCGGGCAGCTTGCCCGGGGCGGGTTGTGCAATGGCTTGCGGCACCGCCCGGGCATGGCGTGAAGTCAGCGCCGCCACACCTGCGGCAGCGCCGACGGTGGCCGCAGCCAGCCAGTGCCGGCGATCACGGTAAATTTCTTTGGGCGTGATGTCCGACGCCACGGCATGCTCGAACCCTTGTTCCCGGCGTTTGCTCATGACCGCCTCCTGAGGTTGTGCTTTCAGACCCGTGCACAGCAATGGACGGATGTCGCGGCAGTTGTATTCCATCGCCGCGTGCCTTGCCGCCACGTCATGCGCGCATCTGCACCTTACTGCGCAGCCGCATTCCTGCTGCGTCATGGGGGATTGCGCCGACGGCAAAAAAAAGGCCCCGAAGGGCCTTGGCTTGGTGTGGCGGGATTTACAGCTTGCCGTAGGAATGCAGACCGGAGAGGAACATATTGACCCCAAGGAAGGCGAAGGTCGTGACCAGCAACCCGGTCAGCGCCCACCAGGCAGCGACCTGGCCGCGCAAGCCTTTGATCAGCCGCATGTGCAGCCACGCGGCGTAGTTCAGCCAAACGATCAACGCCCAGGTTTCCTTCGGGTCCCAGCTCCAGTAGCCACCCCAGGCTTCGGCGGCCCACAGCGCGCCGAGAATGGTGGCGATGGTGAAGAACGTGAAGCCGATGGCGATGGACTTGTACATCACGTCGTCCATCACTTCGAGCGAGGGCAGGTGCGCGGCGATGCGCTTGCGGCCGTAGAGAATGCCGGCGACGATCAACGCCGAAACCCCGGCGAACACGCCCCAGTACTCGGAAATCCCGCCCTGACGGAACACCAGCGGCTCGAAAAACATGACAAAGCCGAGAATCCACAGCGGGGTGAGCTTCCACCACGAGGTTTCATTCGCGTGGGTTTTGATGAGATAGGCGAAGCCGACCATCGCCGCGATGGCGAAGGTGCCGTAGCCGATGAAGTTCGCCGGCACGTGCAGCTTCATCCACCAGCTTTGCAGCGCCGGCACCAGCGGCTGGATTTCGTAGGCGTTCTGCACCATGCTGTACCACAGCAGGAAGCCCACCGCGGCGCTGACCACCAGCATGGCAAACGCGCCCATGCTGCGGGTCTTGTACTTCTGCTCGAAGTACAGATACAGGATGGTGGTCAGCCAGGAGAACAGCACGAACACTTCGTACAGATTGGACAGCGGGATGTGGCCGATGTCCGGGCCGATCTGGTAGCTCTCGAACCAGCGCATCATCGTGCCCACCAGCGCCATGGTCACGCCGACCCAGGCCAGCCGCGAGCCGAAATACTGCGCAAAGTTGGACTGCCAGCCGCGTGCATCGCGCACCACGCCGTCACCCCGCGCGGCAGCGCCGCCGGCTGCGGCCAGCGCGGTGTTTTGCGCCGGGCCGGTGAACATGCCCACCCAGTATGCCGCCGTGCTCAGGAACAGCAAAAAAGCCATCCACAGAATGGCCGACTGGCTGGCGAGGAAGTATTTGAGAAAGAACACCTGCTCGCTGCGCGCCAGCACGGGGTGGCCGCCAGGCCCGTAGTACAGCCAGATGCCAAACAGCGACAACCCGGCCACGACGATCGCCAGGTTTTTGATCGCCGTCCAGCCCCAGCCGAGAAAGAGCAAGGTCGTCGTCGCGCCCAGGAAAATGAGCTTGACGTAGTAATTCATGTTCTGGCCGTACTGGCTGAGCACATAGGCATCACCGGCAACGATGAGCAGCAGAAACACCCAGTCATACACCGAGCGCCGGCGTAGGTAGGCGCCGATGCCGTTCTGGCGCAGAGGTTCCGAACTCTGGGAGTTCAGCGGCAGGCTATGGGATTTGCTGGCAAGTTCCATGGCGGGTCCCTATTCAAGTCGAAGCAGTATCGTCCGGCGAGTGTGCGGCGGCAGCCGGGGCGGTTGATGCTACGCCCAGACTGGCTGCGCGCAGTGTTTCAAATTCTTTCCTGTATTCGAGGGTGCGGCGGTTGGTGCTCATGGCCATGAGCACCTCGCTGCCGCCGCCGGCGCGGTCTTTGACGAGGAACCACACCCGGCGTTCACGGATGTAGAGCATGGCAAAAACCCCGAGGATGAGCAGCACGGCGCCGGTATAGACCACGACCTTGCCGGGGGCGCGTGCCACCTGGAAGATACTGGCCTGCACCTGTTTGTAATCGGTCAGTTGCAGGTACAGCGGCGCCGGGTAGAAGAACGAGTCGGACAGCGCGAGCACGGCAGAGTCGAAAAACTTTTCGTGCGCCGCATCCTGCGCCACCGGCTGCTCGCCGTGCTGCTCGCGGCTGATCTGCCAGAGCTGCCACAGCGTGCCGTTGAGGATGCGCACGAACACGTCCGACGCCTGCTGCTGCTTGTCCGGCGGCACGGCGGCTTCGAGGTATTGCGCCAGCGCCGGCAGGCCGCCGGGCGCCGGAACCACGGGCTTGCCGGTCTTCGGGTCGGTGGGGATTTCGCCGGCGAAAATGTCCAGCGTGCGCATGGCCGTGACCTGAAGCTGTTTTTTCAGCTCGGGGGCGGCGTTGGGCGGCAGCGCGGTGGCCACATACTGCGCCGCGGCCTGTTCGCGCTCCTTCGGGTTAAACAGCGCCGCGCGCAGCCGCATCCAGCCGTCGATCGAGTCGTGGCCGTCGGCCGGGATGCGCATGTATTTGTACCCGCTATCGAGCGAGCCACGCTCGCCGGCGAGAAACACTTTCTGGCCGTCGAGTTCGACCGGCAGCATGTAATTGAAGTATTCATGCGCCTGACCTGAGGCATCGCGGATTTTGTAGATCACTGCCGGGCCGATGTTCTGCAGATGCCGCTGCCCGGGCGCGGCCACCGGCGCGCCCAGATGCTGGTCGAAACTGGACATCAAGCCCTGCTGCTTGGGCTTGACCCCGGTGGTCTGCGCCGGGCTCATGTCCTGCACGTTGAACACCCGCAACTCGCTGAACTCGACCTGCAGGGTCTGCTGGCCGTTGCTGAGCTGGCGGTCGGAACCGACGGTGCCGGTGAGGTCGAAGGTCTTGTCGCTCGGGCCGTGCATCGGCCAGGCCTTGAGGAACAGCTCGGAGCCACCGTCGGCGAAACCCGACTGGAAAATGGTCACGCCGTCGTAGGTCAGCGGGTGGTTGACCTCGATTTTTGCCGGAAAGCTCTTGCCGGTGCGCGGGTCGGTGATGACCACGTCGCTGGAATACAGCCGCGGCATGCCGGTGGAGTAGAAATCGATATTGAATTTTTTCAGATGGATTTCGAACGGCAGCGGCTGCAGCAGCACGCCGTCACCCAGGGTGAGCACGGCCATGTTCGACTCGCCGCCATCGGGGATCTGCAGGTTGCCACGAAACGTCGGGTTGTGCACCGAGAGCTTGTTGACCTCCGGCACCTGCGAAATCAGCATATTGGTTTTCAGCGGCTCCTTGCCGAACAGCCACATCTGCGCCTTGATCATCATGTCGCCGTCGAACAGCGCGCCGACGCAGATCATGACGAAGGCGGCGTGCGTCAGCACATAGCCGATGCGGTTGAGCCCGCCGGTTTTGGCAGCGATCATGGTGGCGCCGGCGCCGTCGTCCTGCACCGCCGGACGCTCCTGCACGCGGAAGGTGTAGCCGCGACTGCGCATGATTCCGCTCAGGCGCTCGACGATGGCGGCGCGCCCCTCGCCGAACGCCGCCTCCGCACGCTCGTGGAAGTGGCGCAAACTCTGTTCACGCACGCCTTCCTTGTAGGTTTTCAGGTCGGTGACGATCTTGGGGGTATTGCGGATCAGGCACAGGCTGGTGGACACGACCAGGAAGGTCAGAATGAGCAGGAACCACCACGACGAATAGACGTTGTACAGCTCGAACTTGCGGAACACCTCGGCCCAGAACGGGCCGAACTGGTTGATGTAGTTGTTGTACGGCTGACCCTGCGTGAGCACCGTGCCGATGATGCTGGCGATGGCGACGACGACGAGCAGGGCGATGGCAAAACGCATCGACGACAGCAGCTCGACGAAGGCACGCCATGCGCGCGAGCCGTGCTGCAATTCCCAGCCGGAAGTGCTCAGGGTGGTGTTGGGAACTGGAGACGGCGTGGCGGACATACGGGGCGGGCTTTGGGGCAGCGCAAAACGCGGAGACGGTCGGGGCAGCGGGCTGCGGGGCGAAGGGAGTCTAAAGGGGTCTGTATCAGGGCATCAGAGGCCAGCCTGCCAGTCGCCTGGGACGATGGCATCACCGGCGCCTGCTCGGCACCGGCGCCCGCGCCGGGCATCCGCAGTCAGAAAATCACTATAACAAAAGCAAAAAACCTCGATTTTGATATTCCACAGCGTGGACAAAGCGTCTGCCGGCGGTCCAGTGGCACCGGTTTTCACCCTGGCCAGGCAGGCGCATCCGCGGAAAGTGGTCGCAGGGTGTCGTCACACAGAGCCTGCGGGCGCGGGGAAAGTTCCAGTAACAATCCGTATCCGCCGCCGTCAGCGCAGCGATTCGGAGGGCACGCGCAGCCCCGCGGCGTAGGCCGCCACCGCGGCGATCTGCTTGTCGGTCATGCGCGAGGCGATGTCGTGCATTTCCGGGCTGTTGGTGCGGCGGTCGTTCCGGAACAGCTGCAGCTCGTTTTCCAGATATCCCTGCCACTGCCCGCCGATACGCGGATAGCGCGACGGCATGCCCGCACCGCCGGGGCCGTGGCACGACATGCAAGCCGGCACGGCACGGTCGGGGATTCCGGCCATCCAGATCGATTGGCCGAGTTTGATCTCCTTTTTGTCGGCGAAAGCCACCCCCGGCTTGAATACCTGGCGGCTGTAATACAGCGCGACGTCGCGGATCTGCGCGTCGGTCAACGTGGCGGCAATGCCGTTCATGATCGGGTTGGGCCGCGCCGGCTTGGCTGCTCCCTTGGCGACGCGGTAATCGTGCAGCTGCTTGACGATGTAATCGGCATGCTGCGCGGCGAGTTTGGGAAATTGCGTCGACGAGGCATTGCCGTCGATGCCGTGGCAGGCGGCGCAGGTTTGCGCCACCTGCGCTCCTGCCTGAAGCTGCGCCGCGGTGGGCACGGCAAACGAGGTCTGCACCGCGCTGGACGCCGTTGCCGGCGGAGTCGCCGCCGCCCAGCAGGCGGCGGGCAGCAGCAGCGACACAGACAGGATCAGGCGCGCAGCAAGCGGCTTCGTGGGCATGAAGACTCATCCATCAAAAAATGCCGCGACGGCACAACCAGCGACAATGCGTCGTCGCGCGCGGCATAGACTCTGGCCCAGCCGCGGCCCCAAGGCCACGCTGCGCCAGCTCCGAACATTCGAACGCGCATCCTACCGATACATAAGTCATGGCGAATATAGGGAATTCCAGCAGATCGGCGCCTGCGGTGCGCTTCAGCCCGCTGCTGCACAGCGCACGGTTTTTCGTCACCAGCTCGGCCATGGACAATCTGCCCGATACCGGCGTGCCGGAAATCGCCTTCGTCGGCCGCTCCAACGCCGGCAAATCGACGGCGATCAACACGCTGTGCCAGCAGCGGCAATTGGCGTTCGCGTCGAAAACGCCCGGGCGTACGCAGCACATCAATTTTTTCGCCGTCGGCCCAAGACAGCGGCCCAGCGGCCTGCTGGTCGATCTGCCGGGCTACGGCTATGCCGCCGTGGCCAAGGCCGACAAGCAGCGCTGGCAGCGTTTTTTGGCGCAATACCTGGCCGAGCGCGCACCGCTGGTCGGGCTGATCCTGCTGGCCGACGCGCGGCTGGGTCTGACCGACATCGACCTGTCGCTGCTCGACTTCATGGCACCGGCCAGCGTGCCACTGCACGTGCTGCTGACCAAGGCCGACAAGCTCAACCGGCAGCAAGGCCAGCGCGCGGCGCAAAGCGCGCGCGACCAGCTCGCGCAACACGCGCAACGGGCGGGCATGACGGCGCCGATTTCGCTGCAACTGTTCTCCGCCACCCGCTTCACCGGCGTCGAGGCCGCGTCGCAATGGATCGAAAGCCACCTCGCCCAGGCGCAGCAGGCGCCGCTGCCAGACGCCCATACGGCCGCCGCGCCCAACCCGCCGCACGCATGAGCCCGCGCCGCGTCGTGGCCCGAGAAAGCGCGAACCCGCCAGCGCTTCACCCGCAGGCCGCAACCCCGGATGCACCACCGCGCCTGCTCACTCAACCGTCCCCACACCGCACCGCGTGCGGCAGGCGGCGCACCTCCGGCAGCGCGAGCAACGCCGACGGCAGCACCACGTCGCGCGCGCCCCACGGTGTGGCGTAGCACGTCAACTGCGGCAGGGGCTGGGCGTGCACCGCCTGCATCGCCGCGCGCACCAGCGCCGTGCAGTACAGCGCGTGCGGCGCATCGAGCGAAAACTGCGCATCGAAGTCCCAGCCGATGTGGCGGCGCGCCCAGCGCGCCATGCCCGCGCGCTGCGCCGTCGACAGGGTCAGCAGGCGGTACGCCGCTGCGTCGCGCACCTCACCGTCGCCGACGAACTCCGCGGCGCTGCACAGCCGCACCCCGGGCTGCTGCGGGTGCTCGGGCGGGCAGGCGTGCACCACCTCGGTCCGCCCCCGCAGGTCGTGGCCGACGATCAGCCCGACATGGCTGAACCGCGCCGCGGGGTCGGCGACCCCGACGCCGATGCCCTGCAGGCTGACGGTGCGGCGAAACAGCCAGTCGCCGGTTTGCAGCGCGGCGTCGTCAGGCACGAACCGCGGATGCGCCGTTGCTGCCCGCAGCGCCTGCACCGCCGTGCCCCAGCCGCCCAGTCCGGCAGCGGCAAAGCCGAGCAGGGCCAGTGCCCGGCGCCTGCCGCCCGTTTGACGCGGAGCCGTGCTCACGGCGTCATCCCGCCACCCTTGAACTCCAGAATGCGCCACTGGCCGCCAACCTGGCCGGCCACCAGGGTGCCGCGCTCCTGGCTGCCGTTGCCGAAATCCAGCACATAAACGACCTGCCTGTTGCCGGACAGGTCGCTGACGCTGCGCACCTCGACGTCTTTGAGCCCTCCCCTGGCCTGCATCTGCTGCTGCATGTTCTGCAGGGCCAGACGCAGCTTGTCCGCACCGAAAATCTGCAGGTCCGGCCCGAGCAGGGCGAGCGCCTGCTGCATCTGCCCCTGCGCCACCGCGGTGAAAAACTCCCTGGGCAGTTTCGCCGCCGGGTCGCCGAAGGAAAACAGATTGCGCAGCCAATCGAGCACCCCCGGCTGCTGCGGCGCTGGCTGCGGCATCGCTGCCGACGCGCCGCCGAACGCCTGCGCCGCGCGGTTGAGCATCTGGCCGAGCTGCCGCGCCGCCTGATCGACACCGGCGCCGGCGGCCTCGGCGCCAAGCTGCATGTTCAGCCCCAGTTCCTCCGCCGGCGTGGCCAGGCGCCAGCCCTGCCCGTCCTGGTGCAGCACGATGGTCTGGCGCAGAGCGGACTGCAGCTGCGTGAACTGCGCGTCAAACGGCGGTTGCGCCGCCCACGGCGCCAAACCCCGCCATTGCAGCTGCACCGCGGCCACGGCCCAGCCCGCAGGCAGTTTGGCAGCACCGGGCAGGCGCTCGCGCAGCGCCGCACTGTCGGCGCCGAGCAGCTGCACCCGCCCCACGGTCAGGCCCTGCGCCACGCACAACGCACCGTCGCGGATGTAGCGCGCCGCCTCAGGGCCGTGGCGGTACTGCAGTTGCTGGAAAAAACCGCGGTGGATCACCTGCGGCCCGGTGTAGATGCCCACGCGCACCAGGGCGTCGAGCCATTGCCGGGTGTTCTGGTCGTAGCCGTTGACCACCACGGGGTCGAGCGCGTAGTTGAAATTGCGCACACATGCCGTCTGCTGCAGGCGGTTTTGGTGCTGCTGCAGCCAAGCGGCGGCTGCGGCGTCGGCCTGCGCTTGCGTCGGCCCCGGAGGGTAGCCGAACACCCACCAGGCCAGCCCGCCAGCGAGCACCAGCAACAGCGCCATCACCGCGGCCAACAGCCAGACGCCCCACCCCCGCCGCGGCGTGGCGGCAACCGCTGGCCGCGCCGGCGCCGCTGACGCAGAGGCTGGCGGCACGGGCCGCATCGGCGCGCCGCAGCGCGCGCAAAACCTGGCGTCGTCGGTGTTGGCGGCGCCGCATCGGGTGCAAAACCGTGTCATACCGTCTCCCCAACGGGTCGGGGGCCATTCATTTGAGTTTGTGCCCGCAATGGCCGCAAAACACATCGTCGCCGCCGACGGCAGCGCCGCACGCTGGGCAATGCCCGGCGGACGTTGCCGTGGGCGCGGGCGCAGGCGCAACGGCAGCGGAGTCGGCCGGCGCCGGCGCAGCAGGCGCGGGCGCCGCCGGCGGCGCGACCGGGCGCGGCCTGTTGTCGTCGAGTTTTTGCTTGAACTGCGCCAGCTTCTGCCCGATGAGGTCGGCCGCCTCCGAGCCCACGCCTTCACCGACGGCACGGTAAACAAAAATGCAGCCCAGCACGTAAATCAGGCTGACCACCGCCCAGGCGAGAAACCACACCAGGCTGATCGACACCCCGGCGCCGCCAAACCCGCCGGACATCATGCCACCCATGCCCCACATTCCGCCCATGCCGCCAAAACGCTCGAAGCTGCCGCTGGCGAAATAGCTTCCGACCGCCATGCTGCCGGCGGCGACCAGGCCGAAAATGAAACCCACCGCCGGGAACACCAGCAGGCCCAGCACCAGAAAATGCATGAACACTTCCAGCGGCCGCCGCAGCACGATGCCGATGGCCCGCGACAAACTGGCGATGAACCCCTCTCCGTGCCACACCGCAGCCACCATCAGCGGGCCGGAGAGCAGCAGCACCGCCAGCGCCACCGCCACCACGACCACCAGCGGCCCGCCGAGCAAAAAACCGAAAATGCTGCCCACTCCCGGGATGCGGCCAAGCAGCGACAGCACGAACACCACGGCCATCACGACGCCGAAGCCCAGCGCCAGCAGGAGCATGAGGCCGATGACGAACAGCGCCGCCTGCACCCCACCCAGAAACGCCGTGGCGAAACCGCGCACCGGCTGGTCGTAGGCCTGATCGACCAGCATCAGCCCGCTGGCGTTGGCACCGACGATGATGATGAGCGCGCCGATCAGCCCGACGAGCATGGCCACCGCCGTGCTACCCGCGCCCGCCCCGGCGACCATGCCGCCGCTCATCACCAGACCACCGAGCACAAAGCTGCCCGCCAGCATCACCAGCGCGCGCCAGTTATGCAATGCCTCGTAGCTACGCAGCAGCACGCCGAGGTTGTTCATGGTTTTGACCGTCATCGTTCCTCCCTGGATGGTTGAAGCAAGCGTTTTGGGTCGGCGCGGCAGCCAGCGCTCTGCCGCGCAGGCTCAAGGACTGTTTTGCTGCGCCGCGCTCGGGCATTCGGCCACCTTGCCCCACAGCGGGTCAGGCGACAGCGGCGCGCCGCAATAGGTCCAGCGCGCTTCCTGGATGCAAAGCTGCTGGGTGAAAAAATTGCCTTTGTGCCTGCATGCCGCCAGCGCCTGGCGCAAGGCCTCCACCCGGCCCGGCGGCCTGGGCTCGACTGACGGCGCATCCTGCGCCGCCGGCTCGACCGGGGCCGGCGCGGGTGACGGCTGCGGCGCCGTGGGCAAAGCCTGCTCTTGGCGTTGCGCCGGCGCAGCCGGGTGGGACGTTCCCCGCGGCTTGGCTGCAGGCGATGGCGCATGCCGCGTGACCTCCTGCGGCGGCTCTGGCCGGGCTAGCACCGCCGCAGTCTGCGCCACCGGCGGGCGCACCGGCGTCTCTGCGGCAGGCGCCGACGGCCCGCCAGCTGGCCTGGCGGCAACGCCAGCAGACGCCGCGGCGGCGGGCTTGCCGGCAGGGGCAGAGGCCGGCGCAACCGCCTGCGACGCCGACGGCGTCGGGGCGGAAGCCACCGCCGCAGACCGACCCGCCGGGGGGTGGCGCACCGACCACCACAACCCGCCGCCACCGATGAGCAGCAGCGCAATCACCCCGGTGGCGATGCCGCCGAGCAGAAAGGCCTGGCTGCCTTTGACCGCGACCGGCGCGGCAGCCCCCGGCGACGGCATGCCGCCAGCGCGGCTGGGTGCATCGCGCGAGACGGCCGCCGCAGCGCCGCCGTCGGGTCGATCCGCTGGCACTCCGCGCTGCTGCTCGGCCTGCTCCACCGGCCCGGCGGCCGCAGCGGCGCCGTCCTGCTGCGCAGGCGGCCAAAGCGGTGGTTCGGCGTCGTGCGCCGCAGTCTGGACCTGCTGCGCGGCGCTTTTCGCCAGGACATCGGCAACAGCGGGGCGGCCCTGCGGCTGCGGCGTTCCGGGCTGTGCAGCCGGCGGGTCGGCAGCGGGGCTTGGCGGCATGGGCGCACCGCAGGCCGTGCAAAACCGCGCAGTATCGCTGTTTTGTGCACCGCATCGCGTGCAATAACGGGACATCTCCCCCCCTTTCGGCTGTTTGTCTGCATCCTACCGGTGATTTTTTGAAATTCGATGAGCCGCCGTGTTGCGCTGAAATAAAAAAACCCGCCATCCGGAAGCGGATGGCGGGTTCGGCCAGCGATGCCCCCCGCCGCAGCGCGCGGCGGGATGGGAGTCCAGGCAACGGCGACGGACTGATGGACTTACATGTCCATGCCCATGCCGCCCATGCCGCCGCCGGCAGCCGGTGCCGGGGTTTCCTCCTTGGGCGCTTCGGCGACCATGCACTCGGTGGTGAGCATCAGCCCGGCAACCGAGGCGGCGTTTTGCAGCGCTGTGCGGGTGACCTTGGTCGGGTCGAGAATGCCCATTTCGAGCATGTCGCCGTAGGTGTCGTTGGCGGCGTTGAAGCCGAAGTTGCCCTTGCCTTCGAGCACCTTGTTGATCACCACGCTGGGCTCGCCGCCGGCGTTGGCGACGATTTCACGCAGCGGCTGCTCGATGGCGCGCAGCACGATCTTGATGCCGGCGTCCTGGTCGTGGTTCTCGCCCTTGATCTCGCCCACGGCCTGACGTGCGCGCAGCAGCGCCACGCCACCCCCGGCGACGATGCCCTCTTCCACCGCGGCACGGGTGGCGTGCAGCGCGTCTTCGACGCGGGCTTTCTTCTCTTTCATCTCCACTTCGGTGGCGGCACCGACCTTGATCACCGCCACGCCGCCAGCCAGTTTGGCCACGCGTTCCTGCAGCTTCTCACGGTCGTAGTCGGAGGTGGCTTCCTCGATCTGCACGCGGATCTGCTTGACGCGCGCCTCGATGTCGGCGGCATTGCCAGCCCCATCGATGATGATGGTGTTTTCCTTGGCCACTTCGATGCGCTTGGCCTGACCCAGATCGGCCAGCGTGACCTTCTCCAGCGTCAGCCCGACTTCTTCGGCGATCACCTTGCCGCCGGTGAGGATGGCGATGTCTTCGAGCATGGCCTTGCGCCGGTCGCCAAAGCCCGGGGCCTTGACCGCGACGGTCTTGAGGATGCCGCGGATGCTGTTGACCACCAGGGTGGCCAGCGCCTCGCCTTCGACGTCTTCAGCGATGATCAGCAGCGGACGGCTGGCCTTGGCCACCTGCTCCAGCGCCGGCAGCAGGTCGCGGATGTTGGAGATTTTTTTGTCGTGCAGCAGCACGTACGGGTTCTCCAGCACGGCGACTTGCTTGTCCTGGTTGTTGATGAAGTACGGCGACAGATAGCCGCGGTCGAACTGCATGCCCTCGACGACATCCAGCTCGTTTTCCAGGCTCTTGCCGTCTTCGACGGTGATCACGCCTTCCTTGCCCACCTTGTCCATGGCGTCGGCGATGATCTTGCCGATCGACGCATCGCTATTGGCCGAAATGGCACCGACCTGCGCGATTTCCTTCGAGCTGGAGCAGGGCTTGGAGGCTTTTTTCAGCTCTTCGACCAGCGCGGCCACGGCCTTGTCGATGCCGCGCTTGAGGTCCATCGGGTTCATCCCGGCGGTGACGTACTTCATGCCCTCGCGCACGATGGACTGCGCCAGCACCGTGGCGGTGGTGGTGCCGTCACCGGCGTTGTCAGAGGTCTTGGACGCGACTTCCTTGACCATTTGCGCGCCCATGTTCTGCAGCTTGTCCTTGAGCTCGATTTCCTTGGCCACCGACACACCGTCCTTGGTCACGGTGGGGGCGCCAAACGAGCGCTCGAGCACCACGTTGCGGCCTTTCGGGCCCAGCGTGGTTTTGACGGCGTTGGCCAGGATGTTCACGCCTTCGACCATACGGGCGCGGGCATCCGCGCCGAAAATCACATCTTTTGCAGCCATTGAAATTCTCCGTAAATGACTCGTTATAGGGCACGGCACAGCGGTTCGGTGCTTCTCGCCGCCAGGGCGGCACCGGCTGGCCGAACCGGCGAAATTACTTCTCGATGACGGCCATCAGGTCGTCTTCGCGCATCACCATCAGCTCGTCGCCGTCGACCTTGACGGTCTGGCCGGCGTACTTGCCGAACAGCACGCGATCGCCCACCTTGACCGACATGGGCACCAGCTTGCCCTGCTCGTCATACTTGCCCGGTCCGACGGCCAGCACCTCGCCCTGATCGGGCTTTTCCGCCGCGCTGCCCGGAATGACGATGCCCGAAGCGGTGGTGGTTTCCTGTTCGACACGCTTGACCACGACACGGTCATGCAGAGGACGCAATTTCATGCAAATCTCCTGAAGTTTGTGGACTACCGGGCGCCAGGGGCGCCAGTGGACACGAGACGGGAGCAAAACTGCCCGCGCTCGCAGAACTGCGCTTGAGAAACGAGCCGACACATCCAACAGACGCGATGTGTTAGCACTCGCTCTCAACGAGTGCTGATTATAAGGACGCGCCACAGGCTTTCAAGGGTGACGGTTGCGCTCCCGAATCAAGAAAAAGACAGGGCAATCCATCCATCCGGATTGCAACAGGGCGCACCGAATGTAAGCAGTTGAAAAACTTTGCCGCTCGTCTGCTGCAAAGTGCCGTTCGTCGGCTCGCCAGTCTTGGCGCGCCAGCGGATTTCCATAATCGGCGCAAGGAGAGTCGAACATGCAACGCAACCGTGGCTTCACCTTGATTGAACTCATGATCGTCGTGGCCGTCGTTGCCATTCTGGCGGCTGTCGCCATCCCCGCTTACAACCAGTATGTGGCGCGCAGCAAGCTGACCGAGGCATTTTCCGGTCTGTCGGCCATGAGCGTGGCAGCCCAACAGTATTACCAGGACAACCGCACCTATCTGGCCTCTGGGGGGAGCGCCACCACCTGTCCGGTCGCCACGCCGACCGCGAAAGACTATGGCTTCACCTGCTCCAACGTCAGCGCAACCACTTTCCTGTTTACCGCCACTCCCGCCAACGGCTTTGTCGGTCCGACTTACACCATCGATCAAAACGGCGCAAAAACAACCTCAAACCCCCCTCCCGGGTGGACGATGCCCAATCCCAACACCTGCTGGGCGCGTGATCAGTCTGGAGACTGCTGAGATGCGAGCGACAACCCGCCGGTTTCGCGGCTTCACCCTCGTGGAGATGATGGTGACCATCGCCATCGCGACCATTCTGGGCATCATGGTCGTGCCCAATTTGCTCGATATGGTCGATTCCGGCAAAACCTCGGTGCTGGTCAATCGATTTCCCCAGGACGTCGCCTGGGCGCGGAATCAGGCGGTGACGACGCAGCAGCCGGTGGTCATCACCCTGGGCCCCGCCGCCTGCACATGGAGTACCAGCGTAGGCGGCACGGTGAGTGCAGAGCACTCGATGACGGCAACGCAACTCAATGCCAACTATCCCAACGTGACGTGCAGCGTGACCGGTGGCAACCCGCAAACCCTGACGTTCGACAGCCAGGGCTTCATCAACGCCGCGCCGACCATCACGGTGAGAGCCAAGCAGGGCCAGACGTGGACGTTGCAGGTCTTGGCTTCGGGCACCGTCATTCTCAATGCCAACACCGCATCATGACCCCGAAGTCTCCGGTTTCAACGTGCGTGCCGCAACCTGCTGCTCTCCGGCAGCTTGGAATGTCCCTGATCAGCGTCCTCGTGGCCATTGTCATTTTTGGGCTGGGCATGCTGTCGATCGCTTCACTCTACGGGCTGGCAGTCCCTGCAGAAACCGCCAACGAGGAAACGCTGGACACGGCTGCATTGGGCAACCAGTTCTGGGCCATCCTGCAGGCCAGCCCGCAAGTGGTGTCACAGATCGGCGCAGGCGCATCACAAACTTACACCAGTGCAACGGGCAGCGCTCCAGCAGCGCTGCAGCCCTGGCTGGCCAACGTCTTCAACACCCCGTCGATGATGTTGCCTGGCGCCCAAGTCACGATCACCACCGGTCCGGGGGCAGATGGCAACCCGTGCAATGTGAGCAACCCGAACACCCCGCTGTGCGGTGTGACGCTCACCCTCACCTGGGCCGCAGGCAAAGGCGGAGGAGGCACCCGCACGCAGACCTTCCAGTATCAGGTGGGATTCTGACATGCTGACCGCACGCCCCAGCCATTTCACCACCCGCCATCAGCGCGGCCTGAGCCTCATCGAATTGATGGTGGCTTTGGTCATCAGTCTGATTTTTGCCATCGCGATGCTCATCGTGCAGTCTTCCCTGACCAAGCAAAACGCGCGGATGAGCGACGTGATGCAGCGCGACACCCAGACTCGCGCAGCGCTTGACTTGATCAGCCGCGATCTGTCGAACGCTGGATTCTTGCTGGGCGGAGTCGGGCCGCGGTGCAGCATTTTGCTGGCCTACGACAGCGCCGTTGGCGGGCAGCCGTTTGCCCAATACCCGGTTTCCGCAGCCTCGCAGCCATTGCCTCTGCCAACCAGCACCACAGCAGGCAGTGCCAACTATCCCGCTGGCACGCCGAACCCGGCGGCATACGGCACGCAGCAGCAGTTCAGCGACATGCTGTTTTTCACCTCGGCAACCAGCGCACTGCAGCCTCCCGGAAACGGCAACCCCGCGGCATACGTCGTGCAAAACTCCACCACGCAGGCGGCCAATGGCCAGGGCGCGCTCAACAGCAGTGAACTCCCCTTGGGCTCCACTGCTGGGCTCGCCGTCGGTGATGCCGCCCTGCTGCGCATGCCACTGGGCGGCCAACTCGTCTGCTTCCGGGTGCCGATCACGCACATCGGGCCAAGCACCGCACCCGCATCCACCTATATCGACAGCAAGAGCACATCCCTCTTTCCCAGCACCGGCTATGCAGCCTTCAACGGCCAGTTGGTCAGTGCCGGGGTGCTGCCCAGCGGCGGCACGCTGACCAACGCGAATTTCGTTCAGTCACGTCTGACGGATCTGGGCCCGCAAAGCAGCAGCAACGTGCAGACCGTGGTCTATTACATCGGCGCATACGCCAATGCCGCAGGCGGCTCTTATCCCGTGCTGGTACGCGCCGTTCTCAACGCCCAGACCGACACACTGCTCAGTCCGCCAGTACCCGTGGCTGCCGGAGTCGTCAGTCTGCAGGCGCTGTTCGGCGTGGACGAAACCAACTCCGGCCAGGTCACCAATTACCTCACCTGGCCGGCCGTTGTCAGCGGCAATTACACCGCCGACGTCCGCAGTGTGCTGTTCGCGCTGGTGACCAAATCGCTGCAAAACGACATGAACTACACCGCCCCGGCCAGCATCTCCCCGCCCAGTCCGAGCCAGGGGCCAGGTCAGTTCTCGCCCTATGTGGTGCCAAATGGCACCGGCGGACTGCCGGACTACAGCCACGACCACTTTTCCGTCATCGAATCCGAATTCGCCGTTCGCAACCAGATATGGCCGCACTGATTCTTTCGATCCCGCATCGCGCTCAGAGGGGCTACGTCCTGCTGCTGACCCTCATCACTCTCGTGGTGCTGCTCTTCGGTGTGCTGTTCACCCTGCGCGGAGATCTGCTGCAAAACGTCATGACCGGCAACACCGCGCAGCGGCAAAAGGACGTTCAGGTCGGTGACATCGCCTTGCGTCAGGTGCAGCAGGCATTGATCGCCACCATCCAGAACGGCGGCAATCAAGTGCTCGATGTCGCTGCACACGGTCAACCGTGGTTCTTCACTCCCCCGGCAGGCTCGATGCCGGCATCGGCTCCGTTCTATGCCAGTCCGCCAGGCACGCCCAATGCCTACCCCGGTTTCTGGACGAACTGCCAGGGCAACAACCAGTGCGCCCCGCTGAGCAGCGTTGTTTCTGTTCTCAACCCCGCGCCGCCAGCGATTGCCGCAACTGGCGGACAGCCTTATCGGATTCTGGTGAGCGTATGGCCGACCAATCAGCCGACCAATGCGTACGCCTGTGGCACCACCGGGTACACCGCGAGCTATTACGCGATTTACCTGCACATCGTCGAGCCCAACGGCACGACGGCGACCAATACCCAGTCCATCATCAAACTGTGCACGCTATGAACGCCCCCACAATCGGTCGATCCACCCGCCGCGTGGTCGCGGCGCTGACCAGCGTTGCGCTGGTGCTCCTGCCGTTGGCGGACTTTCCGGCGCACGCCGGGCTGGCCACCAGCATCGGGCTGACGCAGCCCCGTCCGCAGGTCGTCATCGCCATCGGCAACTCGCAATCGATGGACGGCAACCTCAGCGGCGCGATCATGACCGGATCGGGCTCGCTGGGCAGTTCGCTCAGCAGCCTAAACAACTCCAGCTCGCCGGTGAACTACACCGTGCCGGCGGGATTCACTTCACCTGTCACAGGTGCGCAATCCGGTTCCGCGCCGTATACGGCCACCAATTCCTCCGGCGCGCTGGCAGACAACAGCGCGAGTCGCCTGAACGTCGCCAAAGCGGGGATCCAGGCGGTATTGCAGCAATATTTACCCAGTATCGACTTCGGACTGGCGACCTACAGCACCAGCGGAACCAGCCTCTACACGACCTGGGTTTATTACATGTCGCCGCCGGGCGGGTTCACCTTCGCCAACAGCCTGCCGACCAACGGGTTCACCAGCTACTCGCAATATCAGACCTTCATTACCGCCAACCCAGGTGCCAGCCCGGCGCCGACGCGCTGGGTGAACAACCCCTGCTACGGCTATCCGAGCGCATCGAGCGCGGTGTCGACCTATTGCTCGTCCATCGCCAGCCTTTATGGCGCGAACACGCTGGCGAACAACCAGTACATGCAAATCGCCAAATCCAGTGATGATCCGGACGTCAACGACGTGCTTTACGCCAACGGCCAGCCTGGAGTTTTTGTCTCTTTCAATGGTCCGAATCCGGCATCTCCCTATCCACCGAATTTTTCCCTCAACAATTACGAATCTGGTTCGATTTATGTGTCATATAAAAATACTTCGCCGAACGTCGGCAGTTTTGGCACCAGTCCGACCAATGCGGGTTATGTCCCCTACTCACCTCAGGTCATGTATGCGCAACGCGGATTCGGCTACTACGTCCAGGGGTTGAGCGCCACATCCGCCAAAACCAAAGTCGCTGTCACCAATCTGGGAAATAACCCTTCATCCTCAGCCGTCAACTCGGCTCTGGCCACATTCCAGACGGCGCTGAACCCGGAAACAAATAATCCATCGAGTCCGGAAATCAAGGCTCTGGCCTATCAATCGCCGACTGCCGGGCTGATTCAGGGTGCCGGCAACATCCTGCAAAACCTGAGCAATCCCTCCTGCGCCGGTCAATACGTCATCCTTGTGACCGATGGTCTGCCGACGATGGATCTGAGCCAGAACAACTGGCCCCCTCTGGGCAGCGCGGCAGGTCAAGGCTATGGGGTCAACGCAGCGTTCTACGGTGTGGCCGGGCAAAGTGCCTACGGTATCAACGACGATAGCGGCAACATTCCCAGCGGCCAGGTGCAGGGAGCGCTGGATGTGAGCAAGACCAATGACCAAGCGCTGATCGACACCATCCATGCCATCCAGACCCTGAACTCCAAGGGAATCAAGACCTATGTCATCGGCCTGGGCGCCGGGGTCGATCCGACCAAGAACCCGGCCGCGTATTACGCCCTCAACGCGATGGCGATTGCCGGAGGCACCGGCCAGCAGTATCCGGCCAACGACATCCAGACCTTCAACAATGCAATTGCCAGCATTGCTGCGCAGATTTTCCAGAACATGGCGGTGTCGGCGCCGATCGCCCCGGCCAGCGTCAAAGGAGGTTCGCTGGTCTACACCGCGACCAGCAATAACCAGCCTGGGGCGATAGCTGGACATCTGCGTGCCTACCAAACCGTCACCACCGCGCAGTCGACTGTCACCGCGCCAGTGGGCACCGCCAGCGGGCCGGCACTCTGGGATGCTGGCAGCCCGACACTGATGCCGGTGAGCGAACGACAGAAGCGCCTCTACTCCGCTACGGCCCCTGCCTCATCGGCGGCGCCACCGGGGTCTGGTCTGGTGCGCAATTTCAACGCGATGGGAACGAGTACTTCGCCGTATTACGACCCGAACGCCTTCGCACTGAGCAGCCCGACGACCTGTGTGCCCAATATCGCCACCATCGTCGCCTACACCCTGGACCCGTCATTCAACACCGCGGGCGATAGCGCGGCCTCGCAATACAGCTCGCTGGGCTTCCCCTCCGGTGTGAGCGGTTGCAGCTACCTGATGGGAAGACAGCTCAACTGGATGCTGGGAAACATGAGCCCGAACGATCAGGCTTCGTATCTAGCTGCGCCGGGCACTGCCGCATTCACCGGACTCGGGGGGTATGTGCAATTCGCAGCGAACAACCAGGGCCGCGAGAACCTGGTGCTGTTTACCAGCAACGACGGTTTCCTCTACGCCGTGGACAGTCAAACCGGCAATCTCGTGTGGGGTTGGATGCCGAGGCCTTTTGTTTCTTTGCTGAAAACCAACGACCCGAGTGCCAACGCACCATCCGGTGCGGGGGTGATCACGCAGAGAAACCTGTTTGATGGAGGTTTCACCCTCACCGACGCCGTCAACACCAACAGCAATCCGTCTGCGTCCAACTGGGCGAGCTATGTCGTCGGCACGGCGCAGGGCGGAGGGTATCACTATGCGCTGCAACTCAGCAGCAATTCCTCTGCCTCGACGACTGCCGCACCGACACCGCAGGCCGTGACCTGGGGGATTTCCACACCGACCAACATCGCAGCGTCAAATGCCGCGCCGGTGGCATTGCAGGCGCCGTTGATCGTGACAATCGGCGGCATGCAATATGCGGTGTTCGTGGTCAACGTCAAGAACAGCTCGGGCGGGGTCAGCAGCACGCTGTATGAAATCAACGTGGCCACCGGTGTGCCGGCGTATGGCACTGCGCTTTCCGCCGCGCTGCCGTTCACGGCGTACAGCGCGATGGCATACGACCCGGGTACGGGCACACTGTGGGTGGGTGACGCCAACGGCGGAGTGTGGAGTCTGAACCTTTCCGGTTCGGCACCAACTGATGTGACCAGCGCCCTGCTGATCGGCACGGCCTATACCCCGTCGGGCCAGTCCGCTGCACTCAACTATGTGGGCTACACCGAGGTCGGAGGTCTGCCTTACGCCTGGGCAGCGTCGAATTCCACCATCACCCTGTTTTCGCTCTCGGGCGGCGCGTCACAGATTGCCTGGGCGGCAAATGCAACCAGTGGCTACCAATACCAAAACGGTGCGTTGCAGGCGGTCGATTCGAGCGTGGTGCAGCCGCTGCAAAACGGCGGGGTGATTTCGGCGTCACCGGTGGTCGCCAATGGCCTGCTCGTCGTACCGGTGTATGTCCCGCCCGGTGGCGACAACTGCGGCTACGGCCAGGGCTATTACGATCTCTACGCCCTGACCACTGGGGCCAAGCCGAAGATCAACGTGACCTATAAAGGCAACGTCGTCTCGACCGGACAGATCGGTCTGGGCGTCGGCATTCCGCTGTCACCAAGCCTGTTCGTCACCAGCAGTGGGGTCAGTTTCTATCCCTACACCACCGCCAGTGCCGGACCTGGCGGCGGCTCGGGTGGCGCAGGTTCGGGCGGTATCTGGCCGGTCGCAATCAGCGGCAGTGTGATGAACAAACCGATCGCCTGGGGGCAGTACTGACGTCCAACCCTACCCCCGCCGCAAATAAAACCCATGGTATCCCTCCACCGAATACCCGGGTTCAAACGCGATGCGGCAGCGTTTTTCCGGGTTTTGCCAGCGGTCGACGACGTGGTAGCCGAGCTGGGTGAAACTTTCCAGAAACGGCGCGTAGGCGGCGATGCGGTAAGGGCAGAACGCGGCGCCGATGCTTTGCAGCGTGAAGTAGTCGCGCCCTCCGTTGTCCAGGACGTGCAGCGGCGTGAGGTTGAGAATGAGGTGGCGCGGTAGCGGTAGATCATCGGCCTGCAGCGCGGCCAGGCGCTGCGCCAGGGTATCGGGCAGGTACTGCAGCACGCCCAGCGCCAGCAGCACGTCGGCCTGGCCGGCGGCGCGGAACTCACCGTCGAAACGCAGGCGGCCCGAAGCATCGCGCTCGCGGGCGATGTCACGACCACGCGCCATGACCGCAGGCACGTCGCTGACCGTCCAGCGCAGCGCAGGCGGGTAGTCGAGATAGCGCTGGTAGGCGTAATACCCGATGCCGATGTGTCCGCCAAGGTCGAACACGGTCTCGTTGCCCTGGGCAAACAGTTTCTGCAGCCAGAAAATCACCGGGTAATCGCTCGGGTAGATGCGTTTGATGCGTTCCAGGTACATGCCCGCTGCGGCGGGGTTGTCGTAGCCGAGCGGACGCGTGGGCGGCGCGCTGGCCAGCGCGGCGTCAAAGCTGGAATAGACGCCGCGAAACAGGTTGGCGTCGGTATTGCGCGCGAAAGCGTCCTCAGCCCGTTTGCGCCGTAATGCGCCCAGCGGCGGCAGATCGGCCACGCGGTCGATCAGGGCGTGGGCGCGTTCGAGCCATTCCATGCGCGGTCTCCTTGAGGCTGACGCAGCATAGCCGAGCAGGACACCGTTGAGGGGGCGTTTTTCCGCGCTCCCCCGCGTTGCAGGGAAGGTCTGTGCGGAAAAGCCGCCATGGAGTGTTCCGAGTTTTGTCTTTCTGTAACCGCATGTGTCTTTTCTGCGGTCAGATCAAACCCGCGGGATTCCTCGACCTGCGGAAAAACCCGAATTGCGCGCTGTCAAGCTTTGACCCTGCTGGCAGGAGCAGCATCTCGCCCATTCTCAACACATCAGAGCGTGGGTCATGAACTCCAATCCGCACACCGCACAGCGCCTGCCCTCCATCGCGCAGCGCCTGGCGCAGACGACGTCTCTGGCCGTCGCCCTGCTGGCGTTTGCGCCCTGCGTGCACGCGCAGGACGCCGCCTCGTTCGTTGCCCAGAACGGCGTCACGGCGGCACCCGCCGATCCGTCGCAGGCGACCTGGCACGTCGTGCCGCAGGTGCAGCAGGGCAGCGTCGGCAAGGAAATGCCGCAGGATCACAGCCAGTTTCCGCAGCTCAAGGGGCCGTTCACCTCGCCCGAGCAGGTGACCAAAGCCTGCCTGAGCTGCCATACCGACGCGGCCAAGCAGGTGATGTCCACCATCCACTGGACATGGAAGGCGTATGACCCGGCGACCAAGACGCTGGTCGGCAAGAACCACGTCTACAACAACTTCTGCGTCAGTCCGATCAGCAACGAGCAGTTCTGCACCGTCTGCCACGTCGGTTACGGCAGCACCGACCCCAACACATTCATTCCGTTCGACCATCGCACGCAGGATCACGTCGATTGCCTGGTGTGCCACGACCAGACCAAGACGTACCACAAAATTCCGTTCATCGGCGGCAACCCGGCGATGGAAAAAATCGCCGTGCGCCCTGGTTGCGGCGAGGTGTACGGCACGGACAAGCCCTTCGTCGAACCAGAGGATCTGGCGAAGATCGCGCAACACGTCGGCGCCCCCACGCGCTACACCTGCGGCCAGTGCCACTTTTACGGCGGCGGCGGCGATGGCGTGAAGCATGGCGATCTGGACAGCTCGCTGGTCAACCCCGCACGCAGCGAAGACGTGCACATGGCCACCAAGGGGCTGAACTTTTCCTGCCAGGAGTGCCACAAGACGGAAAACCACAACGTCAGCGGCTCGCGCTACATCACCGACGTGATGACCGATGACAAGCAGTTCATGCGCGGCAGTCCGCACAACGGGCAGGCCGCCAGCTGCGTGTCGTGCCACGGCGCCACGCCGCACAAGGGCAACGACCTGAACGCGCGCATCCAGGCGGCCACGCTGAACATGCACACCCGCGACATCGCGTGCGAAACCTGCCACATCCCCGAATACGCCCGCGGCGGTCTGCCGACCAAGATGGCGTGGAACTACGCCACCGCCGGCAAACTGGCCCCGAACGGTTCGCCGCTGGTGATCAACGACAGCCACGGCTGGAACACCTACTGGGGGGTCAAGGGCAGCTTCAAGTGGGAGGAAAACGTCGTGCCGCAATACCGCTGGTTCAACGGCGTGGAGCGCTGGATGACCGTGGGCGAAAAGGTACAGAACTTCCAGGACAAAAACGGCGTGGTGCAGCTCAATGCCATCGAGGGCAGCCCGACCGACGGCAAGTCCAAGATCTTCCCGTTCAAGATCATGCGCAACAACCAGCCGTATGACACGCAGACCGGCATCCTCGCGGTGTTCCACTCCTTCGGTTTCGACAAAGATTCCTACACCATGAGCTACGACTGGCAAACGGCAATCACCGCCGGCATGAAAGCCGCGCACCTGCCGTATTCCGGTCACTACGGTTTTGTCAAAACCGAGATGTATTGGCCGATCGAACACATGGTCGCGCCCAAGACGCAGGCGCTGTCGTGCATGCAGTGCCACACCAGCGACGGCCGGCTGCAAAACATCGACGGCGTGTACATGCCCAGCCGGCCGAAAGACCACAACCCGTGGATCGAACGCATCGGCCTGCTCGTCGCCGCGCTCGCCCTCATCGGCGTGAGCCTGCACGGCCTGATCCGCTTCGGCCTGTGGCTGCGCCGCCGTCATTGAAAGGACACCGCCATGTCAACCCAACGCGTGTACATGTTCACCCGCTTCGAGCGCTTCTGGCACTGGAGCCAGGCCGCGCTCATCATCACCATGCTGTTCACCGGCTTTGAAATCCACGGCTACCTCGGTGGCTTCAAGTTCGAGCAGGCGCTGCTGATCCACGAGTACGCCGCCTGGCTGCTGATGACCCTATGGGCCTTTGCCATTTTCTGGCACTTCACCACCGGCGCGTGGAAAAACTACATCCCCGACCTGCGCCCGCACAGCCTGTGGGTGGTGGCGCGCTACTACGCCTGGGGCATGTTCGTCGGCGAAAGCCACCCCTACCACAAGGTACCCAACCGCAAGCACAACCCGCTGCAGCGGCTGGCGTATCTGTGGCTCAAGCTGATGATCAACCCGCTGATCTGGGGCAGCGGCCTGCTGCTGCTGTTCTACAGCTACGACTGGATCCGGCTGTCGCCGCTCGGCCTGCAGCTCGACTGGGTGGCGCTGACACACACCGCCGCCGCGTACATGATGCTGCTGTTTTTCATCCTGCACGTCTACCTGGCCACCACGGCCCACCCGCCCACCGGCTACATCAAAGCCATGATCACCGGCTGGGAAGACGAGCACGAACCCGCCGCGGCACCGGCCACCGCCACCGAACGGCATTGAGCCCCCGCCCGCAGCCCCTCATTGCCGCCCCCCTTTTGGAACGTCCATCATGGCCCACCGTCTTGCGTTTCCCCATCCCCTTCAGCCGTGCCGGGCGCGCGCCGCGCTGGCCTGTGCACTCGCCGGCCTGACGCTGTGCGGCGTTGCCGCACAGGCGGCCGAACGCGCTGCCTCGGCTCCCGCAGTGAACCTGCAGAATGCCTCGAACACCGACCTGCCCGGCGCGCCATCGCGCGTGCGCATCGACCAGAGCCTGGGCGTGCACGCCATCAAGGTGCGCGACGGCAGCGTGGTGCTCGACTCGGCCGTGCTGCTCAAAACCTACGTTTACGCCTATTCCAGACAAGCGCTGAACTACAGCGGCATCCTCACCGCCAACACCGAGATGATCGACCCGCCCAAGCCGGTCCAGGCCACGGCGCGCGAACAGCAGCAGATCGATGCCATGATCGCGTTTGCCAAGGCGCATCCCCGGCTGCAGATCGACGTCGACGACATCGCGCTCGACAGCTACGTGCCGGCCGGCAAGTACTACCCGATCGACAACCGCCTGTTCATCCACGGCGCCGGGTATTACTTCGACAACTCGCCGTACCACTACACCTACGACCACCCGGAGACATTCCGCCACCTGCAGTGCACCGATGCGGCGACGATGAAAACCATCAACGACGCCATCGCCAACTACGTGCACTTTCACATGCGCATTTTCGCCACCGTGCTCGGCGCCGACGCAAAAACGCAGACGCTGCACCTGCGCGTCGACGAAGTGCAGCTCAGGGACGATCTGGGCAAGGTGCTGATCGACCAGAAAGCGTGAGCAGATCCTGCTGCGGCCGGCAGGCCCGGCAGGCGCCGCCCCATAGCCGCAAGGGGCGGGCGGCGGCGGTCACGCCGTGCGATACTCCTTCAGGTACTTGCCCTCGAACCAGCGCTTGGCCCAGGTGAACGCGCGCGACGGTGGTAGCACCACGGTCTTGTTTTCGTCGCGGAACACCAGGATCCCCGAATCGACGGTGTCGACGATGCACACCAGCTCGGCCTTGGGCACGTGTGCCGCCGGCTTGCCCTGCATCGCCAGCAGCAGGTTGGCCGCTGCCGCCTTGGCCTGCAGATCGGCCATGTGCGCCTGCTTGGGCAGCCAGTCCGGGCCGGGGAAACTGCCGGCATCGCCGGCGACGAACACGCGCTCGAAGCCGGGCACGGCGCAGTGCGCATCCGCTTGGATGAAGCCGCCAGCCGAACGCGGCAGCTCGGTGTTGTGCAGCCAGCCCGGCCCGGTCAGCCCGGGCATGAACAAAATCAGATCCGCACGCACGAAGCCGCCTTCGGTCTCCACCCCTTCCGCGGTGAAGCGCAGCGGCTTGTGCCCCAGATGCGTGTCGATGCGTCGCCTGGCCATGTGCGACAGCAGGCCGGTGACGGCTTTTTCGCCCAGACGCTG
>Ga0315298_1003347_pt1 | contig 25727 bp, 25 predicted proteins | sample WHS_1_MG_FD_203077 | JGI IMG/M metagenome (GOLD analysis project Ga0315298, IMG submission 203077) | Extremophilic microbial mat communities from Washburn Hot Springs, YNP, Wyoming, USA - WHS_1_MG | ecosystem: Environmental > Aquatic > Thermal springs > Hot (42-90C) | place: USA: Wyoming... | reverse complement strand
GAATGACAGGTACCGGATGGTTATGCGAACGCCGAAAATGGCGGTAGCCATGGCGCGCGCAGATTTTAACCAGGTGGCCAGGGCGCATTATCAGGCACTGATTCGGGCGGCGGCTAGCCGTTATGGAGTCAGTCCGGCGCTGGTTAACGCCGTGATTAGCGCCGAGTCCGGTTATAATGCGGGGGCGGTTTCACCCAAAGGAGCGGTCGGACTGATGCAACTCATTCCGGCAACGGCGGATCGTTTCGGGGTGGCCAACTCCTTCAGCCCGGCTGACAACATCAATGGTGGCACGGCGTATCTGGCCCATCTGCTGCGGGTATTTAGTGGTGACCTGAAACTGGCCGTAGCCGCCTACAACGCGGGATCGAAGGCCGTGATCCAGGCGGGTTATCATATCCCGCCTTTTGCGGAAACCCAGGCATACGTGCCGCGGGTACTCGCTTATTATCGGCAGTACCTGAATGGCGGCGGCAAGGCGGGCGGTCTGAATCCGCAAGCGGTGGCGCAAGCCGCCCCGCAGCTTATTCAGGTATCTAATCCGTAGGCTTGTAGTTTTTTACGCAAGGTGTTGCGATTAATGCCTAACCACTGGGCAGCCGTGCCGCGTTGCCCGCTACAGTGCTGCAGCGTGTTGGCAAGCAGTGCGCGCTCCACTTCGCCTATTATCATCGCATGCAAATTACCGGGTACCTCGCCCTGCAAATCCGCCAAATAGCGGTCCATGACTGCGGTCACACAATCGCTCAACGATAGGTTCGTGGTTTCCATGGCCAGCCCTGCTCAGGGGCGACTGAGGAGCGTGACTTGGTAACCGGCTGCGGTCGTTAATGCGGGGCTGCTGAGTGTAAATGGTACCGCAGTACCGGGAACAAACCCGGAGTGGGCATGGAATGCGCCGCTCAGGTATTGAGCGGCGGTAAACTGCAGATGCGCTATCGGTGCACCGTAGACATTGCTGAGGGTGACTTCGATCACCGGGTAGGCCTGGACTTTGTTGGCCACATTTTCGATGTTGCCGGTGATGCGCGCCAGATGCTTCCCCGCCTGGGTAACCTGACTGTTTAAAATACGGATCTCTTTGTTAGGACCCGGCCACGGGATGGTGACACCCAATTGTTCGGCGCTACTCAGTAATATGCGGCGCACTGGCGCACTGGTGGCGGCGTAACTATAACTGCGTGTCCACCAAAGTGCCTGCCCAATCAGGGCGATAATCAGCAGGGTAATGGTCAGGATGAGCAGAAGTTTACCCAGAAAGTGCCCCAGGCTGCTACCGGAACGCGTATCCTCTGCGGCGATATCAAAATGGAAGATTTGCTGGCAGACGCTGCATTTCGCTTGATAGTGATGCTCGCGCAACGCGTTGTTATCGGTGGCGAAGGTCGATTCACAGCGGGGGCAGATGATTTCCATGGTCATACTCCGATTTTGCGCTGGCCATAGAGGAGCGACCAGTCTTCTTCGTGTTGCGGGGCGGCGAGATCGAAATAGGGTCTATAGGCGGCGATGATCTCCGCTTCTTGACGGTGCAGGATGCCGGACAGGGCGATCCAGCCTCCGGGACGGACCGCGTCAGCCAAGGTGGCGGCGAGGGCCAACAAGGGGGCCGCCAAAATGTTGGCGATCAGAATGTCGGCCATGGGCAGGCTGGCGTTTTCCGGTAGCGCGAGTTGCAGGCCGGTACTGACACCGTTGCTTTCAGCGTTGGCGGCGGCTACCTGCAGCGCAACGGGGTCCGTATCTACGCCGAAGGCATGGTCGACTCCCAGCAGCAGCCCGGCGATGGCCAGGATACCGGAGCCGCAACCGTAATCGATAAGGCTTTCGCCCCCGCGGATGCGCGCGTCCAGGAAACGCAGACAGAGCGCCGTGGTGGCGTGGGCGCCGGTGCCAAAGGCCTGGCCGGGATCGAGATGCAGCACGCGAGTGGCGTCGGCAGGCGCCGCATCCCAACTGGGGGCGATCCAGAGGCGACCGAAGCAGCGTGCCGGGAAAGCAGCCTGCGTCGCCGCCACCCAGTCTTGTTCCTCCAGCGGCGTGAATTGTGCTGCGAATTGCTGCCAGTCATTGTCTCTGACCAGTCTTTGCAGAATCGCTTCATTATGGTCGTCGGCAGGAAACAATGCCTGGCACTGGCTGTTCTGCCAGATCAGACCTTCATCGAACACGGCTTCACTATCATCGCCCTCAAGAAAGGTGACGGCTTCTGCCCCGGCATCCAGCAATTGCGCCTCGATGGCTGCCGCGGCTGTCGCGGGGACACGCATGTCGAGCTGCCACCAGGCAATCTTCATAGGTCGAGCAAGGCCTCCAGATAGTGGATATGCACCCCGCCTGCGGCGTACTGGGCCTCTTCCAGGATACGCCGGTGCAGGGGGATATTGGTCTGGATACCCTCAATGGTGGTCTCGCGCAGGGCGCTGCGCATACGCATATTGGCTTCCTCGCGGTTGCCTCCGAACGCGATGATTTTGCCGATCATGGAGTCATAGAAAGGTGGCACGCGATAACCCGCATAAATGTGACTGTCGACCCGGATGCCTGGCCCGCCGGGCGGGTGCCAGGCGGTAATTTGTCCAGGAGAGGGTACGAAACGCTCCGGGTCTTCGGCATTGATGCGGCATTCGATGGCGTGACCGCTGAGTACAACATCTTCCTGCCGAATCCCAAGAGGCAGGCCCGCTGCAATGCGGATCTGAGCCTTGATGATGTCGATGCCGGTAATCAGCTCCGTGACCGGGTGCTCGACCTGCACGCGTGTATTCATTTCAATGAAGTAGAAGGTCTGGCTGCCCGGATCGTAGAGGAACTCGATCGTGCCGGCGCCCCGATAGCCCATATCCTCGCAGGCTCTGACTACCGAAGCGCCGATTTCAGCCCGCTGGGCGGCGCTGATGCCAGGAGCGGGGGCTTCTTCGATCACTTTTTGATGGCGGCGCTGCACCGAGCAGTCTCGTTCACCCAGATGAACGCAATGGCCATGGGCATCGCAGAGTATCTGAAACTCGATATGGCGCGGCGTCTCCAGGAACTTTTCCATGTACAGGGTGGGGTTGCCGAAAGCCTTGCCCGCCTCTGCGCGGGTCAGATTGGCGGCGTTGATGAGGTGCGCCTCCGTATGCACTACCCGCATACCGCGCCCACCACCACCACCGGCGGCCTTGAGAATGACGGGGTAACCGATCTCGCGGGCAATGGTTTTGAGGGTTTCATTGTTGTCGGGCAAAGCTCCGTCGGAGCCCGGCACACAGGGCACTCCGGCCTTCTTCATGGCCGCTTTGGCGGCAATTTTGTCGCCCATCAGACGGATGGTTTCGGCACGCGGGCCGATAAAGGCGAAGCCACTTTTTTCGATCCGCTCGGCGAAGTCGGCATTTTCCGAAAGGAAGCCGTAGCCGGGATGAATGGCTTCGGCATCCGTTACCTCGGCGGCCGCAATCACGGCGGGAATATTCAGATAGCTTTTGTCGCTGGGTGCCGGGCCGATACACACCGACTCGTCGGCGAGTTTGACATGCAGAAGATCGCGATCAGGCTCGGAGTGGACGGCGACGGTGCGGATGCCCAGTTCGCGGCAGGCGCGCTGAATACGCAGAGCAATCTCGCCGCGGTTGGCAATGAGGATCTTTTCAAACATCTCCATTCTCGGGAGCAATGATGAACAGGGGTTCACCGTATTCGACGGGTTGGCCATTGCTGGCGAGGACCTTGATTACTTTTCCGGAGATGTCGGCTTCAATTTCGTTGAGCAACTTCATGGCTTCGATAATGCAGAGGGTCTGGCCCGCCTTGATAATGCTGCCTTCTTCCACAAAGGGCGAGGCTTCGGGGGAGGCGGCGCGGTAAAAGGTGCCAACCATGGGCGATTTAATCGTGGAGCCTTGAGGTGGCTGCTCAACAGCGGCGAATGTGGTCGCTACCGGTGCAGCGGTGGGCATCGCCGCAGCACCGGCCATTGGCTGAGTGCAGGTAACGGTCGGTGCCGTATGCGCAGGCGCGACGTGCCGGGTGATTCGGACTTTGTTATCGCCCTCGACCACTTCTATTTCATCAATGGCACTTTTTTCCAGCAGCTCGGCCAGGCGGCGGATGAATTGGATATCCATGCTCTTTCCTTGGTATCAGTTATGAGTTGTTGCGCTTCAGGCGCCGATGAATGGCATCCAGCGCCAGGAAATATCCATCCGCACCGAGTCCCGCGACGACGCCTTGGGCGAGATCGGAGAAATAGGAGTGTTGGCGGAACGGTTCCCGTGCATGGATGTTGGACAAATGCACTTCAATAAAGGGAATCTGGACAGCGGCCAGAGCATCGCGCAGGGCGACGCTGGTGTGGGTGAAGGCCGCTGGGTTGATGATGATGTATGTAACGCCCTGACGGGCCGCTTCCTGAACGGTATCGATCAGTATGTGTTCGGCGTTGCTCTGCAGGCTGCGCAGTCGCCAGCCCCATCCCTGCGCGCGCGTCTGCAGCCCGGCCTCGATCTCAGCGAGGGTAGCCCGCCCATAATGGTCGGGCTCACGGCTACCCAGCAGGTTCAGGTTCGGTCCATGCAGTACAAGGATATGAGGAGATGATCCAGTCATGGCTTCCGCGTAACGCTAAGTATATCCGCAAAGTCTGCCGCAAATGGCCGGATAAATCTAGGTCATTCGTGCCTGGGGCGGCGACCGGGGGAAATAAATGGGGCCATCGCCCAAGGCGGGGATTTGGCGTAGAATACCGCGGGTGTATGTGAAGCTTCGCGGATTTTGCCGCAATGCCTGGGGCGGCGCGCAACTTTCGTCAAATGGGTGGAAAGACTGAGATGTCCAGGCACCCATTATTGAAAACGCCAGAGAGAGGTGTGTTTGTTATGTTATACCCTGAGTTGTTCAAATCGCTGGAGGCCGCACGCTGGAACATGGCTACGGATATTCCCTGGGAGCAGTTTGACCGTGGTCTGGTGAGCGATGAGCAATTGCGCACGATCAAGATGAACGCGGTCACCGAGTGGTCCGCACTTCCGGCGACGGAGATGTTTCTCCGGGACAACCGGAATGACTCCGATTTCTCGGCTTTCATGTCCATCTGGTTCTATGAAGAGCAGAAGCATGCCTTGGTGCTTATGGAATATTTGCGCCGCTTCGCGCCGGAGTATCTGCCGACAGAAGAAGAGTTGCACAACGTGCGTTTTGAATTTGACCCAGCCCCGGCGATGGAGACGCTCATGCTCCATTTTTGTGGCGAAATTCGTCTGACGCATTGGTACAAATGCGCGGCACAGTGGCATAGCGAACCGGTGATTCGCGCGATTTACGAGGTGCTTTCCAAGGATGAGGCTCGGCACGCAGGTATTTACCTTAAATATATGCGGCGTGCTATTGATCGTCTTGGGGATACCGCACGCCTGGCCTTTGCCAAGATTGGCGTGCTCATGGCTAACACCAAGACGGCGAAGGCATTGCATCCCACCAATCTCCATGTCAATAAGGCCATGTACCCCGAAGACAGTGTGCAAAGCCATTTGCCGGACCCGGGCTGGCTGGAGCAATGGCTGGATACCCAGATTCATTTCGATGTGATCTGGGAGGGTAAGGTAGTCAATGGCATTTTGCGTAATCTTTCCGCTTTGCTCGAAACGCCCATTCAGAGTGCCAAGGATCTCAGTCGTTACCGCAAGGCGATGAGCGCCGTCGCCCAGGACTCTTCTGGGCACATGGTGGTGGGCTAACCACATTGTAGTGCCTTGGCGACAGGGGTCGTGTTGCCGGATCTATAGAGAAAAGTGACGGAATATCCGTGACGGACCCCTACCCTGGATGCCCGATTGCAGTGGGCATTGAGTCCGAAAAGGTGCGCGGCTGCTGGCGGATGCAGACGAACTGGTGCGCCCGGCAGCGGCTAAGGGACCGCGGTCGGGCAAAGAACGCTGCCGTCCAGGTCAAGCGCCTTTATCGCGCTGACCTGGCTTTGTCGGCCTTTTAGTCCGCCTGGCGGCGTAAAAAGGCGGGGATGTCCAGGTCGGCATAGTTTGGGGTGTTATTGCCGCCGCGCGCGGCAGCTACCGAGGCCGCGGGGTGTTCGGCCGCCTGACGCATGCCGGTGGGCTTGTCGAGATTGCGCCAGTCTGCGGCAGTGGCCGGGGCCGGACGGGTGCGAATATTTTCGACCGCCAGACGCACGGGTTCCCGCTGCAGACCGGTGGCGACCACAGTGACCCGCAGTTCCCCTTCCAGTTCTGGATCGAGCACGGTACCGACCTTGACGTTGGCATCATCAGCGGCATAGCCACGAATCAGTTCACCGACCTCTTCAAACTCGCCCAGGGTCAGGTCCATGCCAGCGGTGATGTTGACCAGAATGCCGCGGGCGCCGGAGAGGTTGATGTCATCCAGCAACGGACTGGAAGCAGCGCGGGTGGCTGCGTCCTTGGCGCGGTTTTCGCCGCGACCGCTGGCGGCACCCATCATCGCAAGGCCCATGCCGGACATGATGGTGCGGACATCGGCGAAGTCGAGGTTCATCAGACCGGGGCGGGTGACCAACTCGGCGATGCCCTGCACGGCGCCAAGGAGGATGTTGTCGGCGGCTTGGTAGGCATCCTTGAGGCTGATGTTCTTGCCAAGGACGGACAACAGTTTTTCATTGGGGATGATGACCAGTGAGTCCACGTACTGGGAGAGTTCGTCGATGCCGGAGAGGGCGTGCTGCTGCCGTTTCTTGCCCTCAAAGTTGAAGGGTTTGGTGACCACGCCGACGGTAAGGATGCCCATGTCGCGGGCAATGGCCGCCACCACGGGGGCGGCACCGGTGCCGGTTCCGCCCCCCATGCCGGTGGTGATGAAGACCATGTCGGCCTTCTCCAAAGCTGCGCGGATTTCGTCACGGCCTTCTTCGGCAGCCTTGCGGCCGACTTCGGGATCCGCGCCGGCGCCGAGGCCGCGGGTGATCTGGGCGCCGAGCTGGATGATATGGTTGGCGTGGGAATGGCGCAGCGCCTGGGCATCGGTATTGGCAGTGATGAATTCCACGTCTTCCAGACCCGCTATACACATGTTGTTGATGGCATTACCGCCGCCGCCACCGACGCCGATCACTTTGATGACCGCGCCTTCCTGTTCACATTCATTGAGTTCAAACATGGTCTTTCCTCTTCTTGAAGTCCTGCAAAATGGTGTGCCTCAGCCCTGCAAGCAGAAATTAGCCAAAGCTCGTCTGTACCCAGGAGCGCATCTTGCGAAAAATGCCGCCGAAGCTGGTATCCATATGATTTTCCCGTGCCGCAATAGCCGGGTTCTGTAAAGGCTCTGCCTGGCTTACCACTTGGTTGTGGAGACCATACATGACCAGGCCCACCCCCGTGGCATGGCCCGGCGTATGAACGACGGTTTCCATGCCGGGCAAATGCATGGGTTCACCGACGCGCACTGGCAGGTGGAGGATTTCCTCGGCCAGTTCGGCCATACCTTCCAGCTTGCTGGAACCGCCGGTAATGACCACTCCAGCCGCGACCATATCTTCATAGCCGGTGCGCCGCAGCTCAGCCTGGATCAGCTCAAAGAGTTCCTTGATGCGAGGTTCGATGATGTCGCCGAGAATGCGTCGGGATATGGTCCGGGGCGGGCGCGTGCCGACGCTGGGGACGGGGATTTCTTCATCTTGCTCGATGAGGTCACCGAGGGCGCAGCCGTAGAGTTTTTTGATATTTTCCGCGTCGACGGGTGGAGTGCGCAGGCCGAGAGCAATGTCGTTGGTGACCTGATCGCCGGCAATGGGGATGACGGCGGTATGGCGAACGGCGCCATCGCGGAAGATGGCGATATCCGTGGTACCACCGCCGATGTCCACTAGGCAGACGCCCAGTTCCTTCTCATCGGCGGTGAGGACAGCGTCGGCGGAGGCGAGCTGTTCGAGGACCAGATCCTGTACCTGCAAGCCGCAGCGTTCGACACATTTGGTGATGTTTTGCGCGGCGCTGACGGCACCGGTGACGATATGCACCCGGGCCTCCAGGCGCACGCCGGACATGCCGACGGGCTCACGGACGCCTTCCTGGCTGTCAATCATGAATTCCTGGGGCAGGATATGAATGACGTTCTGATCCTGGGGAATGACGATGGCACGGGCGGCGTCCATGACCCGGCCAACGTCCTCATGGCTGACTTCCTTGTTCTTGATGGCGACGATGCCGTGGCTGTTGTAGCCGCGGATGTGGCCGCCGGCGATGCCGACCACCGCGCCGTGAATCTGCACACCGGCCATCAGTTCCGCTTCCTGCACGGCGCGGGTGATGGCCTGCACGGTGGATTCGATGTCGACGACCACACCCTTTTTGAGGCCGCGGGAGGGATGTTGACCGACGCCGATGATCTCCGCCTCACGGCCGCCCCTGGACTGGGCGACGATGCAGGCGACCTTGGAGGTACCGATGTCCAAACCGACGATGAGTTCAGGATTGCTGCGTTTCATTTCATCTTGCTCCTTCGGATCGGTGATCCGTTACTGACTGCTGATGGTGGCCGCCGTGGGCATGGCGACCGCAAAGCCGTTGGTGTAGCGCAAGTCCATGGTGGCCCCTGGCACGAGGTATTCTTTGACTTGGGGGACAATAGTCACCCACCGTGTTAAAGCGGGAAGGATGTTTTCACTGCCCAGCAGCAGGCGCACCTTATTGCTGAGAATGCAACGCCAGCCGCCGCGTTGATCTTCTTGCAAATCCAGCACCTTGACGCCCAGAGGGGTGAGGATCTGATTGAATTTGGCCATCTGTGCAATCAGCCTGGCGCCGCTATCCGCCGGTCCTTCGAGATTCGCCAGATTATCGGGGACCTGACCGGGAGGAACACTGAACACCTGACCTTGGGCATTCACCATTTGTCCGGCGCCGCCCAGCCAGCGGGCCACGGGCACTTCGGGTTTGATATCGATCTGCAAGCGATTGGGCCAGACCCTGCGGACTTCGGTATCGGCGACCCAAGGCAGTGCATCGAGGGCGTTGCGTACCTGCTTCGGGTTTACCCAGAGAAAACCCTGAGCAATGTAAGGTTTGAGGATGGTATTGACCGTGGGCAGCGGAATTCTCGCGGAGCTGCCGATAATGGTCAGGGTGCTGATGGGCATGAGTTGCGGTTCGCGCGCCCAGTTCCAGCCTATCCAGCCCCCCCAGGCGAGGGCACTGAGGCTGACGCCGCCGATCAGCATGCGACCGTAAAGTCGCCATGGGATGGGTTGGTGTGCTTTGGGTGGAGCCGCCGCTTCGGCCTTGCGTTTGGGTGGCACCTTGATAGTGGCGGCAGGCCGTTGCGGGTTCCGCCCATGACGGTAATCGCGCATGACGCTAACCATGTTTCACTCTCCTCTGCGCAGTACGCAGTATGGCGTTACATAATTCCGGGAAATCCATGCCGCTCGCTTGGGCGGCCATGGGAACCAGGCTGTGGCTGGTCATGCCGGGTACACTGTTCACTTCCAGCAGATGGGCCTGACCGCCGCTGCTGATCATGAAGTCGACCCGTCCCCAGTCGCGGCCGCCCAGTTCGGCAAAGGCCTTGAGCGCAAGTGTCTGCAATTGCTGATCCAGTGTGGCGCCGAGGCCGGAGGGCAAGAGGTAGCGGGTATCGTCGGCGAGATACTTGGCGGTGTAGTCGTAGAAGGCGCGGGGTGTTTCGATGACAATGGGCGGCAGTGCACGGCCGTCGAGGATGCCAACGGTGGCTTCGTGGCCGATGACGGCACCCTCGCAGAGGACTTCGTCTTCCATCGCAAAGGCGCACTGCAAGGCCGCATCCAGTTCTGCCGGACCCGTAACTTTGCTGACGCCAAGGCTGGAACCGCCGTGGTTCGGCTTGATGTACAGGGGCCAGCCGAAGCGGGCGCCGAGATCAGGTGCATTCTCGCCGCGGCGCAGCAGGATGCCGTCGGTCACCAGTAAACCGGCTGCCCGCCAGAGCTGCTTGCAGCGCCATTTATCCATGGCGAGGGCGGAAGCGAGGACGCCGCTGCCGGTATAGGGCATGTCGAGAGTCTCCAGACAGGCCTGCAACAGGCCGTCTTCGCCTACCGCGCCATGGCAGACGTTGAAGACGATGTGCGCCTTGCTGTCTGCCACTTGCTGCTGAAGGGCGGCCGGCTGGATGTCAATGCCGACGGCATCCAGGCCCAATCCCCGCAGCGCCTGCAATACGGCGCGACCGCTGTCGAGGGAAACTTCGCGCTCGCCGGAGGGACCCCCATAAAGTACGGCTATGCGGAGCAAATCAGACATCGGCCACCTCCCCGATAACGCGCATCTCCGGCTGGAGTTCGATACCAAAGCGGCTGAGAACCTCTTGTTGCACGTTGGCCACCAGTGCTTCAATCTCCTCGGCGCGGGCAGCACCGCGGTTGATGATGAAATTGGCGTGCTGGATACTTACTTCGGCATCGCCATAGCGTATGCCCTTGAGTTCCGCCGCTTCAATGAGCCGGGCGGCATGATCGCCGGGTGGGTTGCGGAAGACGGAACCGCAGCTCGGCCATTCCAGAGGCTGGGTGGCGGCGCGGCGTTCTTGCCAGGTACGCAGGCGCTGCATGACGGTGTCGCGGTCTTCTGGGGTCAGGCGTAATCCTGCAGCGACGAAGCAGGCCGCGCCCTGACCCAGAACTTCCCGGTAACCAATCTGAAACTCGGCGCGAGACAGGCGTTGCAGTTGGCCATCGGGATGTAATACCTCGACCCATTCCACCAGGCTCCAGGTGTCGCCACCGTGGGCGCCGGCATTCATACTGAGACAGCCGCCCAGGGTGCCGGGAATGCCGGCCAGAAATTCGGCGCCGGCGAGCCCGGCTTTGGCGGCGAAATGGGCGATCTTCACTGCGCCCGCGCCCGCTCCGGCACGGACCAGACCGGACGCGTCGAGGGTGGTTTCATCCATGGTGTTGGCGAGGCAAATGACGGTGCCGCGCAGGCCGCCATCGCGCACCAGCACGTTGCTGCCCAGCCCGAGCCAGGTGAGGGGGGCGACGGCGAAACCCTGCAGGAAAGCCTGCAGATCTTCCAGCGTGCCGGGCAGGTAGAAACGATCGGCCGGACCGCCGACCCGCCAGCTGGTGTGGCGGTGCATGGGTTCTCCCAAGCGTAGACGACCCCCGATGGCGGGCATCATGCGGGATCCTCCGCGAAGACCTGGGACCATTGCGCCGCCAGACTGGCGATGCTGCCCGCGCCGAGAGTCAGCAGTACGGCCCCGGCGGGGAGTTCGGCGCGGATGTGTCGCGGCGCCGTGAGTAAATCAGGCAGGAAGCGGACAGACACCCCTTGCGCGGCCATGGCCGTAGCGAGGGCGCGGCTGCTGACGCCGGGTAAGGCCTTTTCGCCAGCACTGTAAATGTCCGTCAGGATCACCCGATCCGCCGCCGCCAGGCTGCTGACGAAATCACCGAAGAGTGCTTGCGTGCGGCTGTGGCGATGGGGCTGAAAGGCCACCACCAGCGGTCGCTCCGGCCATACGGAGCGGGCTGCGGCGATAGTGGCGGCGATTTCCCGGGGGTGATGACCGTAATCGTCCACCACGGTGATTCCGTCGAATGTACCGACCAGCTCAAAGCGGCGGCCGACCCCACGGAAGTCGGCCAGAGCGTTGGCAATAGTGGATTCCTGTATGCCCACCTTGCTGGCGATGCCGATGGCGGCAAGGGCATTGAGGACGTTGTGGCGGCCGGGGATGCCCAGTTCTACGTCCAGCCAGTGGACATAGTCGCTGTCCACCCGCCGCCACACGGCGAAGCGACTGCCGATGCCGTGCACGGCGACATCGCGCGCTTGCAAATCCACATCGTCACCGAAGCCGTAGCGCAGTACGGGGGTGCGCAATTCGGGGATGAGGCCGGCGACCATGGGTTCATCGGTACAGAGGACGGCGAGGCCGTAGAAGGGCAGACGCTGGAGAAATTGCAGGAAGGCGCCGCGCAAATTATCGAGGCTGTCGCCGTAGGTTTCCATGTGATCGGCGTCGATGTTGGTGACGACGGCCATGACGGGCGAGAGATAGAGGAAGGATGCATCAGATTCGTCCGCTTCTGCCACCAGATATTCGCCACTGCCGAGGGCGGCATGGGTGCCTGCGCTCTTCAAGCGGCCGCCGATGACGAAGGTGGGGTCCAGTCCGCCAACGCCGAGAATACTGGCCACCAGGCTCGTGGTGGTGGTCTTGCCGTGGGTGCCGGCGATGGCGATGCCCTGCTTGAAGCGCATCAACTCCGCCAGCATCTCGGCGCGGCGGATGACGGCGATGCGCAGTTCGCGGGCGGCTTGTACCTCTGGATTGCTTTCGGGAATGGCCGAAGAAATCACGACCACATCCGCGCCGCGCACATTGGCCGCTTCGTGGCCGCTGAAAATCCGCGCCCCTAAGTCCGTCAGGCGCAGAGTGGAACTGCCGGGATGCAAATCGGAGCCGGAGACGGCATAGCCGAGATTCAACAGCACTTCGGCGATGCCGCGCATGCCGCTGCCGCCGATGCCGACCATGTGGATTTGGCGGACCCAGTTACGCATTGTTGCCTCCGTCATATTCTACGCACGCTGTCGCAACGGTGGCGGCGGCGTCGCCCTTGGTCTGCGCGCGCGCGGCTTCTGCCCAGCGCAGGCGGAGTGCGGCGTCGGTCAGCAAGGGGTTCAACACGTCGCGCAATTGGATGGCGTCCAGTCCCTCCTGACGCAGCATCCTGGCCGCACCGGCCTCCTCCAGAAAATGGGCGTTGGCGGCCTGATGGTCGTCCACCGCGAAGGGAAAGGGGATCAGGACGGCGCCGAGACCAGCGGCGGCGAGTTCGGCGATGGTGGCGGCGCCGGCGCGGCAGAGGGCGAGGTCGGCCCAACCCAGCGCCGCGGCCATATCCTCTATAAAGGGTTCTACCCGAGCGTCAAGGCCCGCCTGCGTGTAAGCCGCCTGCGTGCTTTCCACATGATCCTTACCTGTCTGGTGCCAGATGGCAGGGCGCTCGGCAGCGGTCATGCCGCTCAACGCGGCAACACTGACTTCGTTGAGCACCTTGGCGCCCTGACTGCCGCCCATGATGAGCAGGTGCGCCGGCCCTTTACGGCTGTGGAAGCGTTCCTGCGGTGTCGGCAAGGCGCGAATGGCCGCGCGCACCGGATTCCCCACCCACTCACCGCGGGCCAGACGGGTGCCGGGAAAGCCGAGAAAAATACGCCTGGCCAGCGGGGCCAGCAAACGATTGCTGAGCCCGGCGATGGCATTTTGTTCATGCAGGCAGAGTGGGCGTCCCAGAGTCCAGGCGGCGATGCCGACGGGTGCGGCGACGTAACCGCCCATGCCCAGGACCACGTGGCTCCGGGTCCGCTGCAAAATCTGCCGGGCCTGGAGGATGGCCTTGCTCACCCGCCAGGGTGCACGCAACCAGCGCCCCATGCCTTTGCCGCGCAGGCCCTGCATGTCCAGGGTATACAGCGGGTAGCCGCGTTCCGGCACCAGGCGTGCTTCCATCCCGGCAGCCGTTCCCGCAAAAGCGACCTCCACGCCCTGGGCGCGCAGTGCGTCGGCGACCGCCAGGGCCGGGAAGACATGGCCGCCAGTGCCGCCGGCTGCGATCAGGACGCTGTCAGCCATTCTGGAGTTCCTCCCGGACGACGACTTTGCTTTTGGGCACAGCCGGATAACGGCGGCTGACGCCGAGGACGACACCCAGGGCTGCGCAGAGGAAGACCAGGGCGCTGCCGCCGTAACTGATCAGCGGCAGGGCAAAACCTTTGGTCGGCAGAGCGCCGAGATTCACGCCCATGGACATAACCGCCTCGCCCCCAAACCAGGTCAGCGTGCCGTAACAGAAAAGAGCGAAGAAGGCATCACCGGCCGCCGCGGCACGGCGGCCGACGTGGTAGATCCGCCAGCAGGCGATGCCATAGAGAATCGTCAGGGACCACACCCCGATCATGCCGAGCTCTTCGCCGATCACCGCCAGAATGAAGTCGGTATAGGATTCGGGCAGGTAGAAATATTTCATTACCCCGTCGCCCAGACCGACTCCGAAGAGGCCGCCACGCCCAAAGGCAATGAGAGATTGCACCAACTGGAATCCGGCCCCGTAAGGATCTGCCCAGGGGTTTTGGAAGGTCGTGATGCGAGCCAGGCGATAAGGCGCTGATATGGCCAGGATTCCGAGTGCGCTACCCGATACGGCGCCGGCCAGGATGACGTAACCCAAGGGCAGGCCGCCCAGAAAGAGCATCACTCCGGTGAGGAGCACCACCATCGCGTAAGAGCCGAAATCCGGTTGCAGGAGCAGGAGCACACCCAGCAGACCGAGCACCACAAAAATCGGCCAGAGCCCCTCTTTGAAACGGCCCAGCAACTCCCCCTTACGTACCACGTAGCGGGCGAGGAAAAGCAGCAAGGCAAATTTCAGCAACTCGGAAGGTTGCAGGCGGACAATGAGGAAGTTGATCCAGCGATGGGAGCCATTCACCGATACGCCGACAAATGGTATGAAAACAATAAGTAGGGCGATGATGGAAAGACCCATCAGTGGGAAAGTGATGCGCTCCCAGAAATCCAGATCAATGCGGCTGGCGTAATAGAGTATCGCAGCGGCAAAAATGCCGTAGAGGCCCTGCCGCTCGGCAAAGAAGAAAGGATTGCCGGTCTCGTGCTGGGCGATGGGCGTGCTGGCGGAGTAGACCATGATGAAGCCGAAGCCGAGCAAGGTCAGAATGACCCACCAGAGAACATAATCGGCAGGGCCGTCTTCCGCTAACCACCAACTTGGCCTGGTCATGCCACTCTCCCCGTCACGGTCTGCACGGCTGCGGCAAACTGACGGCCGCGATCCTGATAATCGATGAACATGTCCGTGCTGGCACAGGCAGGTGAGAGCAGTACCTGGTCGCCACTCCGCGCCATCTCCGCTGCCGCCTGTACCGCCGCTGGCATGCTGTCGGCAGCTTGCACCGGTAACACGTCAGCCAGCAGCGCGGCTATTTGCGGGCCATCCTTACCAAGGACGACGGCCCCCCGTTGACCGCGACAGGCTTCCCGTAGCGGACTCAGGTCGGCCCCTTTGGCATCGCCGCCCAGGATCATCACCAGGGGTCCCGGCAAGCCGGACATGGCTTTGAGGGTGGCGCCCAAATTGGTGCCCTTGGAGTCGTCGTAGTAGTTCACCCCGTTCACCTCAGCAATCCAGGCGAGGCGGTGGGGCAAACCGGAGAAATTGCGCAAGGCCTGCCGAATGGCGGTAAGTGGGATATCCACGGCGCGCGCGAGCAATGCCGCCGCCAACGCATTTTCGGTGTTATGCCCACCGCGTAGCAGGAGTTGATCCAAGGCCAGCAACGGACCGTCGGCGCGCAGGCAGAGCTGACCATCGGCGGTATAGGCGTCGCGATCGCCTGCCCGTCCAAAGAACCGCAGTTGCACCCCTGCCGGAACCTGAGCGGGGAGGGCGGCGGTAAAGGTGTCTTCGGCATTCAGTACCAGGGTATTCCCCGCCCCCATCGCCTGGAAAACGCGCGCCTTGGCGGCACCATAGGCCGTATAATCGCCGTGCCAATCCAGATGGTCGGGGCTCAGGTTGAGGATGGCGGCGGCGCGTGGGCGAAAATGTTGGCAGGCAGCGAGCTGAAAGCTGGACAGTTCCAGGACATAGAGATCCGGCTCGGGACCCGTTTCCGGCAAAAGGTCGAGGGCGGGGATGCCGAGGTTGCCACCGACGGCGGCGCGTAGTCCGGCGGCTTGTGCCATCTCGCCAAGCAAAGTGGTGACCGTGCTTTTGCCATTGCTGCCGGTGATGGCGACGATGGACGTCCGGGCGATACGGCCGAAAAGTTCGATATCGCCGATGATCTCTACGCCCGCTTGTCTGGCGCGGAGCAAGGCGGGCAATGTCGGCATCAGTCCTGGGCTGAGCAGAATGATATCCGCACCCAGGAACAGGTCTTCGGGAAGATCGCCAAAATGGAAATCGACGTCTGGGTAACGTTGCCGCAAATTGGCGGCGTCTTCTAGCCGGCGCGTGTCCGCGACCTGGCAACGGGCGCCCAGGCGCAGGGCGGTGCGCAAGAGGGAATGTCCCGTCTTGCCCATGCCGGCGATGTATGCCTTTTTGCCGTTGAGGTCCATGTCAGCGTATCTTCAGGCTGGAAAGACCGACGAGGACCAGAATCACGGTGATGATCCAGAAGCGGACCGCCACCCGGGGTTCGGGCCAGCCTTTTTTCTCAAAATGATGGTGCAGGGGCGCCATGCGGAAGACCCGTTTGCCGGTGAGCCGGAAAGAGGCCACCTGGATGATGACGGATAAGGTTTCTACCACAAAAACGCCGCCCATAATGACCAGCACGAGTTCCTGACGGGCGATGATGGCGACGATGGCCAGCGCCGCGCCCAGCGCCAGGGCGCCGGTATCGCCCATGAAAACCTCGGCCGGATACGTGTTAAACCAGAGAAAACCGAGTCCCGCGCCCACCAGTGCCCCGCAGAAAATCAGCATTTGTCCAGAGCCCGGCACCCAGGGCACATCCAGGTAGTGGGCGAAGACCGCGTTGCCGGATACGTAAGCGAATATTCCTAAAGCCGCTGCGACCATGACTGTCGGTACAATGGCCAAGCCATCCAGTCCGTCGGTCAGGTTGACGGCATTGGAGGTGCCGACAATCACGAAATAACTGAACAGGATGAAGCCGATGCCCAGCGGGATCAGTACATGTGGTACAAAAGGCAGGATCAGGCTGGTCTCTATCGGCTTGTTGGCCAGGGCGTAGAGCATACTCGCCGCGGCGAAGGCCACCAGCGACTGTAAACCATATTTGGCCCGCGCCGAGAGTCCTTTGCTGTTTTTGCGCCGCAGCTTGCGCCGGTCGTCGCTGAAACCGATGGCGCCAAAGGCCAGGGTAGTGAGCACCGCCACCCAGACCAGCGGATTACGCAAATCCGACCAGAGCAGCGTCGTCAGGACGACTATCAGCAGGATCAGGGCGCCGCCCATGGTGGGTGTACCCTGTTTGCTCAGGTGGGTTTCGGGGCCGTCATTGCGGACCATCTGACCGATTTTGTACCGACGCAGGCGGGCGATAAAGAAGGGACCGATGAACAATGAGAGGAGCAATGCGGTAAGGACGGCCAATACGCCGCGCAGGGTCAGATAGTGAAATACGTAAAAGCCGTGATAAAGGTTGCCGAGTTCCATAAAGAGGGCGTAGAGCATCAGGCGTCCCCCCTGGTTAGTGCCTGTACGACGCGTTCCATGTGGGCGGCGCGGGAGCCTTTGATCAGTACCACGGTGTCTCCGTCCAGGCGACTTTGCAGGGCAGTTAGTAAAGGGGGCAATTCGGAGAAGGCTTCGGCGTCGACGCCGAAGGCATCGGCTGCTTCTGCTGCCAGCGGGCCGAGTGTGTAAAGGCGCTCAATACCGAGTTGCCGCGCCAGTGTCCCCGCCTGCCGATGGTAAAGTGCGGCTTCGGGACCGAGTTCACCCATGTCACCCAGGACGAGAATGCATTGACCGCCCTGCATGGCGAGCACGCGCAGGGCGGCTTCCAGAGAAGCCGGATTGGCGTTGTAAGTGTCGTCGAGAAGCCGACTGCCATGAGGGCCGGAGCGCCACTGTAAACGCCCAGGGATGGTCTTCAGTCCGGCCACCGCCCGTTGAATCTGTGGAATGGGAATATCGAGCGCCAGCGCCGCGGTCGTGGCCGCCAGGACATTGCGGCCATTGTGTTGACCGGGCAAGGGAATCTCCAGAGTGAATTGCCCTTGCGGAGCGCGCACCTCCAGATATCCGCCACCCTGTTCGTGGGCGTGCCAGTGTCCGCGTACCCGCGTCGGGCGATGCTCCAAGCTGAAGCGCCAGACCTCGCCCGGCGCCCGTTCCGCCCAGAAATCCGCGAAAGGATCATCGCCATTGAGGATCGTGACACCGCGATTGTCTAGACCGGAGAGAATTTCGCCTTTGGCTGCGGCAATGGCGGCAACGCTGCCGAGACCCTCCAGATGCGCGGGGGCGGCATTGTTGATCAGGGCCAGAGTGGGCCGCGCCAGCCCGCTGAGGAGGGTGAGTTCGCCGGGGTGATTCATGCCCATTTCCAGCACCGCGTAGCGATGTTCCGAACCGAGTCTGGCGAGCGTCAGAGGCACGCCGACGTGATTATTCTGATTGCCGAGTGTGGCAAGCACCGGGCCGGACTCGTTAAGAATGGCGGTGAGTACCTCTTTGACCGTCGTTTTGCCGCAGGAGCCGGTCACCGCCAGCAGCGGCAGGCTGAACTGCCGCCGCCATTGGGCGGCCAATGTCTGTAACGCTATCAGGGTATCTCCCACCAAGACGCCGGGTGCGGTGGCAGGGGTGCCGGTCAGCACGGCCCCGGCGCCCTGAGCAAGAGCATCAGGCACGAAGTCCTCGCCATTGAAGCGGTCACCGCGCAATGCGACAAAAAGTTGTCCCGTCATCGGCTGGCGGCTGTCCGTGGCGATGCCCTGAATTTCTTTGCGGCCAGCGCTGCCGGGCAACAGCTTACCCCCGGTTATTCCAGCGATTTCTTTCAGTGAATAGCGGATCATGCGCTGAGCACCTCCGCGGCAATACTGCGATCCTGAAAGGGTAAACGCTGCCCCAGTATCTCCTGGATGCGTTCGTGTCCCTTACCGGCGATGAGCACCCAATCCCCGGCCTGCGATGCAATGATGGCGGCCCGGATGGCCGCCGCGCGGTCATGGATCACGGTAGCCTGACCGGGCCGTTCCATACCGTCCAGGATGTCGTTGACGATAGCCTCGGGTGCTTCGCTGCGCGGGTTATCGTCGGTGAGAATGACGTGGTCGGCAAGGCGTTCGGCCACCCGCCCCATTTCCGGTCGTTTGCCATGATCCCGATCACCACCACAGCCAAAGACCACGGTCACGGCACCTTTGGCGACTTCGCGCAGGTCGGTCAGCACCCGCTGCAGCGCGTCTGGGGTGTGGGCATAGTCGATCATCACCTGTGCCTTGCCGGGGACCGGAGCCAAGCGCTGATATCGACCTTCCGGCAAATCGAGTCCGGCGATGGCGGCGTCACTGACCGGCCAGCCCATACCCTCGGCAGTGGCCAGCGCAGCCAGCAGATTCTGAATATTGCTGTTGCCGATGAGGGGGCTGCGCAGGCGCCGCGGGCCGCTAGGGGTATGCAGGTCGAGCAGGGTACCGCTGGCTCCGGGATGCCACTCGACAGCCTGGTAGTCGCCGCTTTTTACCCCGAAGCGCAGTTGCCGGACTTCCGGCAACACCGCGGCAGCGATCTGCCCAGCAAATGTATCGTCGCTGTTTACTACGGCCAATTGGAGGTCCGGCGTTTGGAAGAGGCGGGCTTTGGTCGCGCCGTAGTGCGCCATGTCCCCATGAAAATCAAGATGGTCCCGACTGAGATTGGTAAATACGGCAACGGAAAAGGGTACTGCCGCAACCCGTTCCAGCGCGAGCGCATGGGAGGAGACTTCCATGGCGATGACCTTGGCGCCCTGATCGCGCAGTGTCGCCAGGGTCTGCCACAAAGGGACCGGGTCCGGTGTGGTATTGACTTGGGAGATAAGCGCGTCCACGCGGCCGTAGCCAAGGGTGCCGATGATCATAGCGGGCTGCGGCGCGAGTTCGGCGATGAGGCGGGTGACGCTGCTCTTGCCGTTGGTGCCGGTAACACCAATGATGACAGGCGCCTGACCCGCGTCCCAGCGATGCCAGCGGCGCAATGCCCTACCGAGCAAAGCCCGCGCCTGCGGGCTTTGCCAGACGGGGTGACCCTGTTCGGTGTAAGTGCTCTCTTCACCGCCTTCCAACAGCGCTGCGCCTGCACCTGCCGCCCAAGCCTGTTGCAAAAATTGCCGACCGTCACCATGGCTGGTGTTCAATCCGACGTAGAGCATGCCCGGTCGCAGGCGGCGGGTATCGGTTTCAATGCCCTGCAGGGCAATTCCCGCCAAGGCAGTAGGCGTGGCGGGCAACAGGCTGGCGAGTGTCTCAGTGTGCGGCATCGCCAGCCCCCTCGGCCCAACGCCGCTCCTGGTCCGCGCTCCTGGGTTTTCCTGCCGCGGCATTCCAGGCGCTGGCGCTGACATCGGGTTGTACGCCCATTTGATGCAGGGCAGCGCTCATGGTCACCCGAAATACCGGGGCGGCGACTACCCCGCCATAACGCCAGCCCTGAGTTGGTCCACGCACCACTACGGCCATGACGAATCGCGGATTGTTAGCGGGCGCGAAGCCGACAAAGGTGGTATTCACTTGATGCTTATGAAAGCCGCCCTTACCATTAGCCATGATGGACGTGCCGGTTTTTCCGGCTACCGAATAGCCGGGAATCGCGGCAAGGAAACCGGTGCCGCCCCGACTGATCACCCCGGCGAGCCAGTCGCGCAATCGCGCCGCAGTGGCGGCCGGTATGACCCGCTGACTGTGCAGGGGGGTGTTGCTGGTGCTGCGCAGTAAGGTGGGTTGGACATAGACCCCGTTATTGGCGATGGCGCCGTAAGCCGCCGCCAGTTGCAAAGGGGTGACGGAGAGACCATAGCCGTAAGCCATGGCGGCACGCCGCGCCACATCCCAACCTTGCCATGCGGGAACCGCACCGCCCGTTTCCCCCGGCAGTCCTAAGCCGCTTACCTGCCCAAAACCGACATTGCGCAGCATCTGGTAGAGATCGGCAGGCGGTGTCCGCAGGGAAATTTTCGCCGCGCCAATGTTGCTGGAATACTTGAGCACCTGAGCGAGGTCGAGGGTGCCGTGACGGACATCGTCCTGAATGCAGTAATGGGCCACCCGAAAGCAGTTGGTGTTCACATCAAACGTGGAATTGGGCTGAATGCTGCCGTCATCCAATGCGGCAGCGATGGTAAAAGGTTTCACCACCGAGCCTGGCTCGAAAGTATCGGCGACGGCGCGATTGTTGTAGAGGTCTGGCTGGTAATCGGCGCGATCATTGGGGTTAAAAGAGGGATAGCTGGCCATGGCGAGAATTTCGCCGGTATGCACATTCATCAGCACCGCTGCTCCGGAGCGCGCCTGAAAACGCTGTACGGCGGAGGCGAGAGCGGTGTACGCCACATACTGGATATTGCGGTCGATGCTGAGTGTGAGTGCCTGGCCGGGCAGGGCTGGTTTGGTTGTGCCCAGGATGGCGAGCGGATGTCCCAGATTGTCGCGCAGCCCGGTTTCCTGTCCTGCCTTCCCCTGTAGCCACTGGTTATAGGCCAGCTCCAACCCTTCAATGCCGCGTTCGTCCACGTTGGTGAAACCGAGCAATGGCGCGGCGATGCTGCCGGACGGATAGTAACGCCTATTTTCATTGAGGCTGTATAAACCGGGTATATGCAGGGCGAGAATAGCAGCGGCACGTTCCGGAGCAATCTGGCGGGCAAGGAAGGTGAATCGGCTGCCGCCGCTATGGATCCGTGTGGCAAGGGCGGTTGTGCTGATTCCTAAGGCGGCGGCAATTTGTGGCCAATGTGCTTGCTGCGGGTTGAACAACCGGGGGTCTACCCAGAGGGTTTGCACCGGGACGGACAGAGCTAACGCTTTACCGGAACGATCGAGAATGGGGCCGCGCTGCGCCGGCAAGGCGAAATGTCGCAGATACCGCAGTGCGCCCTGATTGCGTAGAAACGGACCGCGCTCCACCTGCGCGCGCCAGGCTTGTGCCATGATCGCCGCCAAACCCAGCGCAACCACCATCCATACAGCGGCCGCCCGCCACGCGGGAAGCGTAACGGGTTGCGGCGAGTGGAGGGGGGCGCCGGGATAGGTCATGGTGCTTTGACCATGACAATCTGATCGTTTTTGGGGGCGGCAAGCCCGAGTTTTTGGTGTGCAATATCGCCCACGCGGGCATTGGAAGCGAGTGTGGCCTGCTCCAATTGGAGCTGGCCCCAGCGGTTGTCCAGGGCGAAATGTTTGGCCTGGGCTTCCTGCAAGGCGATGAACTGGCTACGGGTATTCTCTCTTGCCGCGACGATTCCGAATAGCGTGGCGGTAATCAGCAGGGCGAAAATAATGGTGCTACGCCGCATGTCGTGCACTCCTTTCGGCAGCCCGCAGCACGGCCGAGCGGGAACGGGGGTTGTCGTAAGTTTCCCGGGCGCTGGCCCGCAGCGCCTTACCGACAGGATGCCACGGCAGAGGCGGGAGCTCGCTGGCCCGCAGGGGTATGTCAGCGCTGATACGATAACCGTCAGCGCGGAAAAAACGTTTTACCAACCGATCTTCCAGAGAGTGAAAGCTGATGACCGCCAGCCGGCCGCCCACGCGCAATGCATTCATGGCCTGGGGGAGAAAGGCTTCCAGTTCTTCCAGTTCGCGGTTGATGAAAATGCGGATGCCCTGAAAACTGCGGGTGGCCGCATGCTGTCCGATTTCGTGACGGGGCAGTAGCTCAGCGATCAGATCCGCCAGTTGCAAGGTTCTGGTGATCGGAGTTTGTTCCCGGACACGCAGGATGGCGCGGGCGATAGGGCGGGCAAAACGTTCCTCGCCGTATTCGCGCAATACCCGCGTTATTTCTGCTTGGGGTGCGATGGCCAGCCACTCTGCGGCGCTCATGCCTGCCCCGGGGTCCATGCGCATGTCGAGAGGGCCGTCGCGCAGGAAGCTGAAGCCGCGGTCTGCCTCATCCAGTTGTGGGGAGGAGACGCCGAGGTCGGCGAGAATGGCGTCCACACTCCCCCACCCCAGCGTAGTGAGTATCCCGGCCAATTGGCTGAAGCGTGCCTGACGGATATATACCCGGGAATCCTGCGCGAAACGGGCGCGCAATGTGGCAATGGCGGTCGGGTCGCGGTCGAGGATGAGCAGGGTGTCCGCCGCTCCGAGCTCGGCCAGCAAGGCCGCACTGTGGCCGCCGCGCCCACCGGTCGCGTCGACGCAGCGCACCGGCGCACCGGTATGGAGTGCCGGACGCAGGACAGCGATGGTTTCTGCCAGAAGAACTGCAACGTGTGCTGTGCTTGGTTCATTTTCACCTCTCACAGGACCAGATCACCCAAGCCGGCGAAACTATCGGCGTTGGCCAGCCAGTTTTCCTGGCAGATGTCCCAACGGGCGGCATCCCAGATTTCAAATTTGTCGATCTGACCCACCAGTACCAATTCCTTGTCCAGCTCGGCGAATTTGCGCAGGTTGGGAGAAAGGAGGACGCGGCCTTGGGCATCCAGGCGGAGCTCTTCAGACTGCCCCACAAAAAGACGTTGAAACTGACGGGCTGCGGTATTGTTGCTGGGGAGTTCGGCGATGCGGCGTTCGACCTTTTCCCAGGTGGGCAGGGGGTAGGCGACCAGGCAGCGTTCTCCTTCCCGGCTCTGGGCATCAATGGTAATGATTAATTGCCCGTCGCAGTGGGCGCTCAACCAGTCGCGGAAACGCGCGGGGACGTTCATGCGTCCCTTGCTGTCCAGACTGTGTCGATGCGTTCCCCTAAACATGTCTGCACTCTCCTCCAAAAACTTCCACTTTGCCCCACTTTGCCCCACATTTCGAAGATTAGAGGGAAGGGTGTCTGCTGTCAAGGAGAAAAAACGAATAATTACGGCATGTTAGAGGGTGTTTATAAAGAGTAAACAAACTACTTGAAAGGGTTCCTGCAATCATCGGATTACATGATGCAAAATGCACTTGATAATGCTCTTTCTTCAACCGTGGAATACAGAGGTAGGGCGCGTCTTGTTTTTCTAGGAGCTTGATTTTTATATGCGTGCTGTTGAGATTGCCGGGACAAACGAGTGCTGGTGGTAAAATTGGAGTGGGCCGATAAGCCGGGTTCTGTCGTGGACGACCATTCCTCTAGGCCTGCACTTACGCACAGGCTCCAGCAACCTACCCGCGTGCACCGCGGGCCACGGTATCGCACGCCTATTTGGTCTTGCTCCAGGCGGGGTTTTCCCTGCCATTTCCGTTACCGGAAATGCGGTGCGCTCTTACCGCACCTTTTCACCCTTACCGGCGCTTACGCGCTTGGCGGTATATTTTCTGTGGCACTTTCCGTAGGCTCACGCCCCCCGGCCGTTAACCGGCGCCTTGCCCTATGGAGCCCGGACTTTCCTCCCCGGATTGCTCCGCGGCGGTCGCCTGGCCCACTCCGTCGCGAAGCATACGCGTTTTGTGGCCCGCTGTCAGAAGAAAAACGCAGAGCCGGACTTCGCGCACTATACTGTGATGCGTCTTCACGTTGCATCAGAATCCTGTCGCGGCCCGCTGCGGTGACTATGAAGGGGAGTGAAATGCCATGATCAATGACGGTTTTCTCGATGAGGCGCGGGAAGTACCTTCGGTTACACCGATGGAGCGAGTGGTGGCCTGGTTTGTTTTCCGGAGTCGTGAGGATGCCCGACAGCATTTAGAGCATGTGTATCTGGCAGCGGGGCAGGGCTTGGTGGGTGGTTGTGGCCGCGATAGCGTCGCTCCGTACTGGTGGGTAGGGGTCCAGGTACAAGATATCAGTCAGTGGGGAAACGTGACGGCAGTGAATAAACGCGGTCGTCTCGGAGACTGAGTTCGGACAAGCGCCGGTGCAGCGCCACCGTCAGAGATTCGCGGTCGTGGTAACCACCGCTCACCTGTAGTTCGTGGGCAAGGGCCAGCGCTTTGCCCAGTTGCGGCCCGGGGGTGAATCCCTGGGCCATCAGGTCAGACCCATTTAGTAGCGGGTCCGGGAGACCACTCCAAAGATTCATCTCTTGCCAAATCTTGCGGGTGGCGTCTATGGCCGGGGGATACTCTGTGCCTGCGCCACGCGCATCCGCCAGGGCGACATCCAGCAGTAGGGGGCGGTCAGGGACCTGTAGGGCAAGACGGGCATAGGCGGCGCGCCCTGCATCATCGCGGTGCAGGGCATAGGGCGCGGCATGCCAGCGCAGGATTGGCAGCACCTGGTGGCTGAGATGCTTGCCGGGAAAATAGTAGCTTAGGAAAGTCTCGGCGGCGACACGTGCCTGTTCATGTCCGCAAGCGCGCCAGCAACCTTGAGGATCGCGCCGGGTGGTGCTGGCCTTGCCGAGGTCGTGCAGCAAGGCGCCCAACATGAGGATGATGTCGCGCTTTTTGTCGCCGCAGCGCAGTTGGCCAGCAGCGGCAAGCACCCGCCCGGTGTGTATCCAGGCATCACCTTCCGGGTGGGCATCGGGGCGCTGGGGTACAGCTTGCAGGGCACGGAGTTCGGGAAATCGGGTAATGGCGCCGGTCAGGACGAGACTATCCCAGGCCCGGACCAGATACTGGCCGCGCAGGAGCAGTGCCTCCCATTCTTTGCGTATGCGTTCTTGGGGGATTTCTTGCAGGCGAGGCGCCAATTGGCGGCAGAGTGTGGCGCTCCGGGCTTCAATAGAAAAACCCAATTGGCCTGCCAACCGGGCCGCGCGGAAAACGCGCAAAGGGTCTTCCCCAAAAGTGTCGGTCGCCACTACGCGGAGCCGCCGGGCATGAATGTCCGCTACTCCCCCAACATGGTCCAGGAGGCGCTGAGCCTGCCAGTCCCAGGCCAGGGCGTTGACCGAAAAATCCCGCCGCTGGGCGGCGATGGCCCAGGGCAGGTGCGGGTTGATCTGCCCGCCCCGTGCTTGTGGCAGGGAAATCTCTGCGCCGGTCACCACCCAGACTGCACAGCGACCACCTACCCGATGGGCGCCGAAAGGCTCCAGACATTCGGCCAAACGGGCCTCTCCCAATCCGTGTATTTCCAGATCCCAATCGTGGGCGACCACACCGAGCAGGGCATCCCGCGGTGTACCTCC
>Ga0315298_1003345_pt1 | contig 25750 bp, 29 predicted proteins | sample WHS_1_MG_FD_203077 | JGI IMG/M metagenome (GOLD analysis project Ga0315298, IMG submission 203077) | Extremophilic microbial mat communities from Washburn Hot Springs, YNP, Wyoming, USA - WHS_1_MG | ecosystem: Environmental > Aquatic > Thermal springs > Hot (42-90C) | place: USA: Wyoming... | reverse complement strand
TTTGTGAAGGTGTCGAGATAGTCCATACAACGGTTAACGGCATTGGCGAGAGGATGGGAAACGCGGATTTAGCTGAAGTGGCGCTAGCCCTTGAAGTGCTATACGGGGTTAAGTTGGATCTAAAATTTGATAAGCTCTATGAGCTGTCAAAACTCGTTCAAGAACTTTCCGGTATAAAGATGCCGCCGCACAAGCCAGTTGTTGGAGACGGAGCGTTCAAAGTGGAGTCAGGAATCATAGCAAGCTGGTGGCTACGTCTGAAGGAGATTAACATGCCTTTAGTTATGTATCCATATACTTGGGATTTCGTTGGTCAGAAGAGCGTCGAAATAGTTTTAGGAAAGAAAAGCGGAAGAGACTCGATCATAATGAAACTCAAGGAAATGGGACAAGATCCAGCAGAAGTAGATGTAGACAAAATACTGGAAGAAGTCAAGGAAGAGTCAATAAAAAGAAAAACCCCTGTCCCAGACGAAATTTTCGAAGAAATAGCGAGAAAGACAAAAAATAAACGGACAGAATAATAGATGACAAAATACTTCTGTCGAAAATGCAAAATTCAAATGATCATTATTGAGGAAGATGCTGACAAGTTTACACATATCCTGCAAAATGCCCAAAATGCAGAACAGAAATAACAGTGAACAAAAAGAAGACCTTATTAACTAATTGCGACGGGCACCTCATGAAACGAATTCAGGAATTAGAAAAAACCACGCGCCGCCGAAGAAACTTTTAATGTTTCGCTTAACGGATAAAAGAAGTTGTGGAGCTGGACTAAACCATAAGAAATTTATCCTACTTGTCAGCATGAAATACGGGTTTAAAAGCAGTTGTATGGGGCTGGTAGTAGAATAGGTTACACAACAGCCTTGGCAAAAGCCAAAGAAGGGATAGGCTCGGAAAAGAATTGCTTTCAGCCCTATCTTCAATAGCTTTCGGTTGTCCAGTTCCAATAGCTACGGGCTTGGTAAATACACGGCTATTTTTTACAGTTTTAATTGCATTTATTTTTCGGCAGGAGAAAACTTCGTTTAAGAAACTTCTTGTCACATTTACGGGTGTTTTCGGAGCATTCATTACTAGCGGAATTAACTTGCAACACATCCCATTTTTAAATGTGAATTTTGGAGTTTACCTAAGCCGAGTTATGATGTTGGAGCCATGTGACATAATAGCAACTGGCACGCCGTCTGGAGTTGGCTTCGCCATAAAGCCGGAGCCAAAGTTTCTGAAGCACGGAGATGTTGTACGAATGGAAATTGAGGGGATAGGCGTTTTAGAAAACACGGTTGTGGAAGAGAAGCTACCGTTCCATTGAAACTTTGCTTTCGCCAGCCTCCTTCTCAAGTCTAATCACATGCTCAGCTTTTTCAGCAAAGGCTTCGCTGTGTGTTACGGCTATTATTTGTTCCACAGCCTTAAAGCGGGAAATCGCCTCAGCCAAGCGGTCAATTGAACCGTCTTCACGTCCTAGGCTCTCAGTCGGCTCATCAAGCAAAAGTAGACTTAATCCATGCCCTGTTCTGGACTGCATTATTAATTGACCCAGCCCGAGGCGGTATGCAAAAGCCAAAAGTGTCCGCTCTCCGCCTGACAGATTTGTAACTTCTCTTTCAACACTACTTTCGCCCTTAACATACGGCGTATAAGTCTCGTCAATCACAATGTTGAGTAATGGGCCCTCTCCGCCTACTAGGCTGTCAAGCACTTGCTGGACAAAGTTTCTCAAAACTTTTATGAATTCACTTCGCAGTTTGGGCTGGATGCTTCTGTAAGCGTCGCGGATACTGCTAATTATTTCGACTGCCTTGGCTATTTTTTCCATGCGCTCAAGTTTTTGCTGAGCGTTGTCAATTCTGTCCTTAACCTCTTCTAAACGTTTAATCAAGTCTTTCTTCCGGCTTTCTTTAGTTCTTAGATCAGATTCTAAAGTGTAAAACTGTCTAAAGGCTTGTTCCCTTCGCATTTTAGCGGCTTCAAGCTCTGAAATGTCGAATTTGCCGATTTCTATGCGGACGTTTTCAAGTTGGCTTCGCAGTTCCTTTTCTATTTTCTGCTTTTCCTCAAACTCTTTCGCAAGTTCAGCTAAAGCCCTCTCTTCCTCGCTTAAGCGGTTTTTCACATCTTCAATTCGCGGTAACAGCATCTGTAAACTTGAGAAGATTGTGTTGGTTTCGTTTTTCATTCTTTGAAGCTCTTCAATTTCCTTTTGAAGCTGATTTATCGTCTTCTGTCTCTCACTGTTTTCTTGCTGAATTCTCCGCATCAAACCATTCTTATATTCTTCATTCAATGGTTGTAGGCATAATGGACAGCGACTCTCCGTTGAAAGCGATGCAATTCTCCTCTGGTCTGTCTGTATACTCCTAAGAGCGGCTTCTTGTTCGGCTTTAAGGCTTGAAATTTGGTCGTCAAAAGTTATCAAAAACTGCCTAATAGATTCGAGTGGTTGGCCTGCGGCAACTCCAAAATCCCTAAGCTTACTTTTATGGGCTTCAGCTTGCGTTTCCATATTGGCTAGACGCTGTTTTAAATCGTTTAAAACTCCTTTTTTGCTCTCGACTTTGTTGGCTAAAGAGGCTAGCGCATCTTCTATGTTGGTTAGGTTTGCTTGCAGTTGGGTTTCCTTTCGCTTCAGTTCTTCAATCAAGGCTTTTGCTTCCTCAAGCTTTTTCAGCTGCGCTTCGGCTTCTTCCAAAGCGTTTTTTGCCGTTTTCAGTTTTTTCGCCGTGTCTTCTAATTCGATTTCCAGAAGAGTGAACTGCTCGGTTATTGTGTTGTATTCGGCTGTTAGCTTGCTTAAACCAGCAACATCTGGGTCTTTTTCATAGGCTTTTTTCTCGCCTTCGTATTCGCGTTGGTAGCTGGCGATGTTGCTCCATGCAATTTCATAGTCTGACAAGCCGAAAAGCTCGTCCAGTCGCCTTTGTCTTTCTCGAGGTGCAGCGTCTAAAAGTTCTTTTAGGCGTTCTTGCCTAACCCAAACTATTTCGCGGAAAAGTTCTTTGTCCCAGCCAGTAATAGCCTTAAGTTGTTCGGCTACGGCTTCGCTTTTCACACTGGCTATGGGAGTCTCATTTTCAAAAAGCTTAAGTTCGTCAAAGTCTTGGCTTATGCCCTTTCCACGCCTTTTCAATCCGCGAGTTATTTTGTAGGTTTTGCCATTCTGCGTGAACTGTACGGTTACTTTTCCGCTTTCTGCTCCTTCGCGTAAAAGGTAATCGTAGCTTCTCCCAAGGGGGTCTCCGAACAAAGCGAAGTCTATCGCATATAGTACGCTTGATTTTCCGCATCCCAAGCCTCCTACGAGGCAGTTGAAGCCTCTTGCAAAGGGCACTGTTGATTTTACGTGGGAGCGGATATTTTCAAGCTGAACCAGTTCAATTTTCATTTCAGAAGCCCCTCGAGTGTTTGTTTCACTTTTTCCTCTTGTTTTTTGGTTAATGGCTCAATTAGGTCTAGAGCAACATGAGCTATTTTTTCGGCTTCTTCACGGCTGTAGCGTCCCAAGAAAATTTCGAGGAAATATTCAAATGCCTTCGTTTTCAAATCCTTAAATCCGCTTTCGAATATCGAACGAACCATCTCCTCGGAAACCTCGCTTTCACGCAGCAAAACAACAGGGTGTACAAACAAAGCTTTCTCAGCAGCACTTCTAATTTTGGTTATGTCAACCTCAGCGCGGCTTGCCTCAATCGGCAAGACACCCCTTAAAACTGGAATAATTATTACGCCTTCTTCGTCAGCATTTTTTACAAGTTGAACTGCTAAGTCCGTGATTTTCGAGGAGGTTATGCCCGTGAAATCTTGCTCCAAAACGACAAACTTGCGGGTGGACTTGAGTTCTATGAACTCAGGCGAAACCTTGCCTTTCTCGTCCACTCTCACATAGTAAAAACCCTTCTTAAGGCTAGCTTCATCGTAATCGGTTGTCTCTGTGCATCCGCTGTAAACAAGCAAACCATCCTTAAACTTGCCAACGTAAGTTTTGTGCACATGCCCAGCCGCGTAGTAGTTGAAACCTTCTGGAATAAGTTCTGGAGGTGTTTCAGCTTCCATGTATGATGGCTTAACGTTTGGAAGGTCTAGGGCTGTGTGGAGAACGAGGATGTTGAAAAGCTGCAGGTCTGGTTTCGGCTTATTAGTTTCCAAAAAGACTGGAAGTTGTTCCTCGGTTTTCCGCCTAGTTCTATAGTTTGGGATGCCGTAAACGTAACAGCAGTCTGGTTTCCTCCAGCAAGCGCCTTCATGTTTTGGCAAATGATAAATCAGCCCAGCGCTGTCTAATGGGTTTAGGATTGTTCCCGTCAAAACGTTTGGTGCAGAATCATGGGAACCGTCAACCGTCAAAACCGGGATTTCTGCCTCGCGAAGACGCCTAAAGTTTCTTATAGCTGTTTCCAAAGTTGTGTTTGAAGGACGCGCTTGATGGAATAGGTCTCCAGCGATGATCATGAAGTCTGGTTTCAACTCTATTGTTTTTTCAACAAGTTCTTCAAAGGCTTTGTCAAAATCTTCGCGTCTAGCCTCTAAACCATACTGCGAATAGCCAAGATGCAAGTCCGCAGCGTGAACAAAACTGAAAGCCTTCATGTCTTTTTCTTCTCTCCTTTTTCCAGATTTAGCTTATCATTTATGGTTTTAAGTGTTTAGCATAAAGGCAATTCGCAGTCTCTTTATACCAATTAAAAGGGAAACGTATAAACAGTTATATTTCATTACTAGAACAAAAGGCGCGCATAAAATGAGATGCCAAAAGTGTGGAAGAGAAGTCGTCTTGCCCTTCAAATGCCCTTACTGTGGGGAATACTTCTGCTCTGAACATCGCCTACCAGAAAACCACGAGTGTCCACGAATGGAGTTGGCGCGTGCACCAAAAGAAGAAACGCCTATGGCAACCGTTCAAAAATCATACCAATACTCAATCACCTATATACCCGTTGGAGATGCAGCAAAAGGAAGGGGGCATTTCAGCAGTGTAGAGGTTAAGCATTTGTCAATAGCTGCCTTGCTAGTCGCTGGAATAGGCATATCTTGGGGAATATATTTCTACACAAACCCGCTGATGTTGACTTTATTTGCTGTTGTTTTCACAGCATCCTTCTTGGCGCATGAGTTGGCGCACAAGTTTACCGTGCAAAAAAGCGGGTTGTGGGCTGAATTTAGATTGACGCTTTTTGGCGCTGCTTTAACTCTACTTTCCATAGTTTCTCCGCTTTTCAAAATCATATCTCCTGGAGCAGTTATGATTGGGGGATTCTTTGAAAGAGAGAAAGTTGGAAAAATTTCTATAGCTGGTCCCGCAACAAACATCACCTTATCCCTAGGTTTTCTCTTGGTAACGCTTCTAGCTCCTGCTGGCAGCCTCATCTTTCTGCCGTGTTTCGCCGTTAACGCTTGGATAGCCTTTTTCAATCTGATACCATTTGGGATACTTGACGGCTTCAAAGTTTTCTCATGGAACAAAATGATTTGGGGTTTGGCTTTCGCAATAAGTCTAATTCTCACCATAGCTTCCTATATGCTTCTCCTAATTTAACCGCAAAAATGTGTGGATAACGCTCCTTAAATGCAATTAAGTAATTTTTAATGGAAGGAAGGGTTACCGAGATAGGCATGATATTACTATTGATATTCTGAAGAAAGCAAAGTCTGGAAGGGGCAAGACGGAGTTGATGCGGGATGTTGGGCTTTCCTACAGCAGTCGAAACAGTATTTTTCAGTGTCAATAGAAAAAGGGCTACCAGAAATAACTGAAAACCCGCTACAAAAACATCAAACAAAGGCTTGGAGTTCTTGGAAAAATGCAGAAACTGCATAATATTTAAGTGGAGTAAGCAAAAGAAAAAACGTTAAGCCTTTTAGAGAAGCTCTATTGTCACGTGCACTTCCTCTGGAACGCGGATTCGCATAATGCGCCTCATAACCCGTTCTTCAGCATCAATGTCCACAAGGCGCTTGTGGATGCGCATTTCCCACTTGTCCCATGTGGCGGTTCCTTCTCCGCAGGGAGATTTTAAAACTGGAACTTTAAGCCTCTTTGTTGGGAGGGGGATTGGACCGTTCATTTTTACTCCTGTTTTTTGGGCGATGCTTTTTAGTTCTTCGCATACTTCTTCAAGTTTTTTGTAGTCTGTGCTTGTTAGGCGTATTCTTGCTTTTCTCACCATCGCCCATCATTTCCTAAGCTTATACACGCATTTATTGCGGTATTTACCATAGACAATTAACCGCAAATAAAAACTTATCGACGACTATTTCTGATTTCGCCACCGTGTCAATTTTTGGCTTGTTATGCAACCGATACGGATAGCCCCCTCTATAGGTTTTCCAGCATAAACCTAATTTTAAATAAACCTTTATCATGTTAAGCTGTTTGGTATTGGCACAGCTGTAGACTAGGCGGTGAAAGTGGCTAAGTTGAAGGTTAAGGGATTGCTCTTAGACTTGGACGGCACACTAGTGGATTCTAGAGAAGCGTATTGGGAAGCTGCAAAGAAGGCTTTCACGGCTGTTGGAGAGAAAAACTTTGACGTTAAAGCCGTTACAGAGATTCCGAGGAGGCTTGAGCAGAACCTTCCAATAAACGACATAGTGAAGGCTGTTGACGCACAGAAGTTTTTAGACATATACCTCAAAGCCTATTATGGTGTGACGGCGGAAAAAACTAAGCCTATGCCAAACGTTCAAGACACCATCAACAAACTTGCAAAAAAAGCGAAGTTGGCGTTGATAACCATGCGTTATGTCCCAAAAGAAAAGATAAAGGAGGAACTGGAAAGGTTTGGTTTGGCAAAATACTTTCAACATGTGATGACAGCCTTAGACGTGCATAGCCCAAAGCCTTCTCCAGAAGCGCTAATAAAATGTGTAGAAAAGCTTTGCGTTCAAACACGCGACTGCGCTGTTGTTGGAGATTCCGTTGCGGATGTTAGGGCTGGAAAAAACGCTGGAGCCAAAACTGTTGCCGTCTTGTCCGGGCTTTTCTCGCAAGAAGAACTAGTGAAGGAGAAGCCAGACTTGATAATCGAAAGCTTAAGTCAGCTTCCATACCTTCTAGAATAAGGGCCAGGATTATTGGCAAATATTTCTGAAACGGCAATATAGCTAAAAACTAGTGAAAACTGTTATAGAAGTAACTATAAATAAAGCTTAATTAAAAGCTCGTATCATAGTTTAGATTGGAGAAGGCTTCAAAACGGGGATACTTGATGAATCTCATGGAGATACTGCTTTCAGAAAAACTTAAAGAGAAAAATCCAATGCTGGAGCTTTTTGGCTCGGACCGTAAAGTGCTTCAAATAGCGTGTCAAGACTTGACAAACTACTTGAAGTTCCATTGGAACCTCATTGGGAAAGAGGCGAACGACTGTGAAGTTGTGGAAAAACTGGAAACCATCTTCAACGAAGACCGCAACGAACTGGAAGAGTTTTTAGATGTCTGGACTGGAATATGGTTCAGGAAATGGGTAGAAAGGGTAAAGCTTCTCATAGGCAAAGAAAACTCTAGCAAATGGAACAGAGTCACGGAAATTTTAAACAACGCTGAACCATTATGGAGGAAACTTTCAAACCGCCACGAACTGCAAGAAGCCCTCACATATACGCTCATCAAAAACGGGGAAATCTGCGGTACATCAATCCTAGCAGAAAACATCTTAAAGATGGAGTTAGGTGAAAAAAGGAGACAACAACCTTCCAGTGAAGAAGAGCATGTTATGCGAGTTGTGAATAATGCCATAAGAAGGGCTAGGGAGCTAGCTAGAAGCAAAGGACCGCTCATCTACGTTAAAATAGACAAAGCCTACTACGAAGCCAATTCCCCATAAACAGTTTCTAACGCAGCCGCTCTTTATGTAGATTGCGGGTTTGCCACGAATATTTTCTTATAGTAGTTGTTTCTCCATATCCGCACGCCGCACACCGCTTCTTTGACACGTTATAGGCTCTTCTTCCACAACGCCTACAGCGTATATGAAGTGTTTTGCCGGCGCGTTTGCCAAAAGAGGGTGTTCCCTTTCCCAACACGGTCACCTTAGCGGCGGCGGCGAAATCAAAACAACATTGTCTCCGCGGACAATTATTAAACCGAGTTTTTTGGTGTTTTCAGCGTTTGTTGTGTCTTCTGTTTCTTCTAAAACAAGGTTTAGATGCTGATCGAAACCCTTCAATCTTCCGCGCAGGCTTTTTCCGCCTTTCAATCTTACGAGAACTATTTTGCCTAGGTTTTGTTCAAGAATTTCTGTTGTCATCTCGCTCATTCCGGAACCCTCAAGCTAGTAGTTTATGTCTTTTATACTTAAACTTATACCATTTAAATCTATCTAATAGAGGAGTGTCATGTCCCAAAAATATAGGAGGCATTTCCTTAAAGAAAAGGATGCAAAGGCTGTTTTAAGGGAGGTTTCTGAAAGGCTTAATGTTAACTTAGAAGAGATTTTCAAGGCAAAGTTCAATATTGAAGTGGTTGAAACAGAATTCGCCGAAATCTTTCTAATAAAAGGCAAGCCGTTATTGGTTAAGGCTGAAGGAAAAGTGTTCCCAACATTAATGTTTAATGAGGCTTTCTCTCTAGCTCCTAAGGTTGCTGTTGACATGGGTGCGGTTCCACATGTTTGCAATGGCGCAAACATAATGGCACCTGGAATAGTCTCGTTCGATGGAGAGTTTAGGAAGGGCGACTACATACTCGTTGTGGATGAGAGGCATAGAAAACCCATTGCCGTAGGCGAAATTCTTTATGATAGGGTTGAAGCCAAAAATGTTAAACAAGGCGTTGTTGTCAAAAACATGCATTTTGTTGGTGATAAAGTTTGGAAATTCACCAGAAAATTAGCTGAAAAGACGAGTAAACACTGAATCTATATCTTGAATTCATAAAACACTTCAATGGTTTAACTCCGTATTAGATGTTCGCACGTGAATTTGGGAAATGCTTAAACTGTTGAAGAAAGAATATATGACTGTGTAGAGAGGAGAAGTTTGCCAGATTTAAGCGGCATCTTTCGCAAAACAAGAAAAAACGAAAAAGAAGTTGCTGTAAGAAATGTTTCTGGAAAAACTTATTTGAAAGCTATGCCTCTCCGCGACTTGGCTGATTTGGACAACGTGAAAAGCGAGGTTAGGTCTGGAAACATTATGATTTTGAGGATAACTCCTCTCGCAAACAAAAGCGTTGACGATGTTAAGCGCGCGGTAAACGAGTTATGTGAGTTCGTTGAATCCATAGGCGGAGACATAGCAAGATTAGGCGAAGAACGAGTTGTTGTCTGCCCATCAAACGTGAGGATTTGGCGAGAAAAAACCCCTATGGCAAACGAACCCGTACCAGCAGCCTAGTTTCCTACAGTAGTCTGAAAGTTTCCATTGTTGCTGGGGCAAACGATGGCACAGAATGTTTTCTCTCGATAAAGTTTGCTAAGTTTAGACATTTTGCCTTCTCACCGTGACAGACAATAACCCTTTCAGGTTTCGGCTTCAAATAATTTATGTAATTAAGTATTTGGCGTCTGTCCGAGTGTCCAGAAAAACCTTCAATGGACTCTACACGAAGCTTAACTTTCACCACGTCCATTTTGCCCTCGCTATTTATCATCGTAACTTCGTTTAGTCCTTTCTGAACCCTTCTTCCTAACGTACCTTCAATCTGGTAACTCACGAAAACAACGCTGTTCCTCTCGTCTTCAGCCAGATGCTTAAAATACTCTATTACTGGGCCGCCTTCAAGCATTCCAGAAGTAGCCATAATAATGCACGGTTCGCCTTCAATTATCTCCTGCCTAACGTTGGGGTGCTCCACTATTGTGAAGTAGTCTGACTGGAACGGGTTAACTCCGTCGTGGAGTATGCTGTGGCGAACCTCCCTGCCCAAATATTCAGGATAAGCCGTGTGGATGGCAGTTGCCTCACTAATCATGCCCTCAATGAAAACTGGAGCTTCTTTCATCAACCCACGCCGCATATAACCATCAATAACAAGCATTATTTCCTGGGCTCTTCCAACAGCCGGCACAGGAATCAAAACTTTGCCCTTACGCTCCAAAGTCTCATTTATAATGGTTGTTAAGCGTTCTTCAGCTTCCATTCGAGAAGGCATTACGTCGTCAGGACCTCCGTAAGTGCTTTCGGTTATCACGGTCTCAACTCTTGGAAACTCGGTGGCAGCCGCCTCAAGCAACATTGTTCTCGCATACTTATAATCGCCGGTGTAGACAATGTTGTGCAAGCCTTCGCCTATATGCAAATGTATTATTGAAGAGCCTAAAATATGACCAGCATTATGCAATGTCAAGCGAATGTCCGGAGCTATGTCAGTAACAACACCATAGCGCAGTGGAATCGTGTGCAAAACACATTCGCGAACATCCTTCTGGTCGTAAGGCGGTATTATCCCCTGTTTGCTGGCAACATCCAAGTAGTCCAGTTGAAGAAGCGTCATCAAATTTGATGTCGGAGCAGAACAATAAACTGGGCCGTCATACCCGTACTTGTAGAGGAAAGGCACCAAACCGCAATGGTCAAGATGCGCATGGCTTATGACAACAGCATCCAAAGAGTCTATTTCAAAAGCTGGATTGTCAAACCTTGGAAACGCCTCAAAAGGCTTTGAAGAACCCGGGTTTATGCCACAGTCCAGTAAAACACTGCTTTCCCTTGTTTGAACGAGGAAGGCTGACCTTCCAACTTCCTGAACGCCCCCAAGGGACGTAATTCGGATGTCTCCAACCTCGTAGGCTTTTGGTCTGAAAATTCTTTCGCCAATCGTGCGGAGTATACGTTCTCTCTCTTTGCTTTCTGAATGTAGATAATGGCGCATGTGAGTAACTATTTTAGAACGCAACGGAGGACTCCTCAACACATGAGGACGCCACCGTGTCTTCCTCAAGATTTCCTGCAGAACCGCGCCGTTTTTTCCGATTACAAGCCCTGGTTTTTTAGCTTCAATTATTATCTCGCCAAGGCTTGGGTCAAAGTTTATGTCTGTAACTTCCGCCTCCGGCGGGATTATTTCGCGTGTTATTTTTTCAGCTTCATTTTCCTGAAGCCTAACCGAGGGGTCGGAACGCACAACTATTCTTTTTCTTATCATATTGACTATGTCTACGACGACGCTGCTTTGTTCAACCAGAAGTTCAGGTCTTTTAGTGTAAATGGCGAGAGCCGGTCCTTCATACTCTATTCTTGTCACCTCAGCCTCTTTTGGAACATGTTGGAGTATGTAGTGGCTTATTTCCACCTTGTTTTTTTCAGAATTTTTCGCCACGCTTTTAAACTTCCTTAATTTGCTAGAAGTTCTTTCTTTTCCTCGTCTGTCAACTCGCGGTAACCATTCCCATCTATAATTGCAATGTTAAAACTGTCTCCGCTCGCCGCATCACGCTTCATAGCTGCATTAACGGCTTTAGCGACAACTGGTAAAAGCTCCTTAACGGACATGTTCTCCCTATATTTGTCTTCTAAGATGCCGTAGGCTATTGGCGAACCAGAACCAGTGGCAACACACTTTTCCTCTGTTAGACTGCCAAACGGGTCTAGAGCATAAATATGCGGTCCAGTGTCGTCGATTCCTCCGACGAGAACTTGTGTAAGTAGTGGCACGTATCTGGATGAGAATAATAGGTTTGCCACAAGTCTGGCAGCGGAGTTTACTGGCATTGGCCTGCCCATGTTGATCCTGTAAAGTTGAGCGTTCGCTGTAAGTATGTCAACGGTTCTCTGCGCGTCTGCAAGGGTTCCAGCGATGGTCATGGCTAAGTGGTCGTCAATTTTGTACACCTTTTTGCCGTGTTTGTGGGCTACGTAAAATCCCATTGTTACCCGGGTGTCAGAAGCCAGCATGACGCCATCTCTGCATACAACTCCAAGGGTTGTTGTTCCCTTTAACATTAATTTATTGACTATGTCATTACCTATCATTCCATTTTCTCCTAAAACCTAAATGCATCATGATACTTCGCTAGGAAGCAGCATCATTTAATTTTAGTCATGAGATTTATTAATATTGCGGTTCTGAAAAGCTGGACAAGACAACAGACTTAAAAGCTTTAAACACCTATCCTCTATGAATTTAAAAAGATTATGCGTAACATAACAGTGATTGAATTTGCCTTTGAAACACCATCAGATGCAATTGCCGAGAGAAGTTATTTTAGGAAACGGGGTTATAGAGCACGTCGCTCAAGTTTCTCAACGGTTGGGGTTCACAAAATCTGCCTTCGTAATTGCAGGCTCAAAAACCTACGATGTCGCTGGAAAAACTGTACAAAAACTTCTTGAAGAAGAAGGAATAAACGTTTCAACGTTCCTTGTTGAAAACGCAACTATAAGGGACGTCGAGGCTGTTGAGGAGAAAATCAGAGTTTCGAAACCGCAAGTTGTTTTCGGTGTTGGTGGCGGAACAAAAATAGACGTGGCGAAGTTGAGTTCTGCACGCCAAGACGTCCCTTTCATCAGCATTCCAACAACCGCTTCTCACGACGGAATTACCAGCCCTTTATCATCTATTAAAGGCTTTGAGAAACCCTATTCTGTAATGGCGCAATCGCCGATAGCCATCATCGCCGACACAAACATCATAATGAAGGCCCCATGGCGCTTCACGGTAAGCGGTTGTGCAGACGTAATCGCAAAACTCACAGCGGTGAAAGACTGGAGGTTGGCGCATGAAGAGAAAAATGAGTATTACGGCGAATACGCAGCAAGCTTAGCCCTAATGAGTGCCAAGCTTGTAATTAAAAACGCTGAAATTATTAAGCCAGAAAACGAGGAAGGTTTACGAATACTTTTAGAAGCGCTAATAAGCTGTGGAGTAGCCATGAGCATCGCTGGAAGCAGTCGCCCATGTAGCGGCTCCGAGCATCTGTTCAGCCACGCCCTTGACATGGTAAGGACTAATCACGCCTTGCATGGAGAACAATGTGGTGTTGGAGCGATAATGATGGCTTATTTGCACAAAATGAACTGGAGACGTATAAGGGAAGCGTTGAAAAAGTTGGGGGCGCCTACAAACGCAGAGGAGCTTAAAGTGGAGAAAGATGATGTTGTTAAGGCTTTAGCCTTAGCCCAGTTCATAAGACCCGAAAGATACACGATTCTTAACAAGCTGAATTTAAACGTTGAAGCTTGTAGAAAAGTTGCTGAAGCAACAGAAGTTATCTAGCGAATTAGGCTTGCGTTTTTGTTTTAGACTCTGTCTTGAAGGTTTCAGTGAATTTAACGGTTGTTATTTCTGGAAAGAACTTTTGCATGTCTAGGGCTATTCCCCTTTTTGCAACTTGGACCCCTTCCAGGTAAAAGGCTTCTTCCGGCATTTCTATGCTTACAACCTTCGCCTTTACATCAAATTTGAATTTCTCAGCTTCAACAGCGGGTATTCTGCGGTGGATGAGGGCGGCTATCTTTTCTTCTTGTGTTTCAAGCTTTTTATTAACTGTAACCTCATAAACTAGGGTTTTCCCAGCCAAAGGAGGATTAAAGTCTAATAGAACACGCCCTGCTCCTATCGCTCGTACAGTAGCTAATTTATTGTCATATTCAACTCGCATCCCGATATTCGGCGTCACTCCCTTTTCTGTGAGGTGCCTTAAAGGAACACGTTTAACTTTCTCAGGGTCTCTCGGTCCAAAGGCTTTTTCAGGCGGTATCTCAACAGTCGCGGTTTTACCAACTTCCATTGTTGTCAGGCTTTCGTCTAGGGGTTTGAGAACCCAACCTTCTCCGATAACCACGAGTTTTGGCTCGTAGATTTCGCCTTCCTTGTACAGGCTTTCTTTCTTCGCTACTTCTTCTTTTGTTGTGTCGAAAACTTCTCCTGTTTCCTTTACTTTAGCCGTATAATCCAATATTATGAAGTCACCTTTTTGCAAAGCCATAAACACCATCTTTTTAAATGCTGCCAAAGGTATTTTTGGAGCTTTAAATAAAAGCTTTCGCCTACAAAACTTTAATTTTCACCTAAACACTTCAAGCTTAAGACCGCGGATAAACGGATAAAGTTAATTGGACCTAACACGCGATAAAGGAGTTGAAGCGTATGTCTTTCCTTGAAAACATCGACTGGGAAACAGTAGTATGGTTAGTTATAACAGCTGCTGCAGCGGTGATTTTAGAGCGCCTCATCACAAGATGGTTAAGGAGGCTCATAAAAAAGACTGAGATGCCGCCTGATGTTGGAAACGGACTCATATTAACTGGGAGACTCATCATACTTGTGGGTGCGGCAATAGCACTTCTAAGCGTTGGAGGAGTATCCTCAGAAGTGTTAATTAGTTTTTCAGCCTTAGGCGGCGCCGCCGTCGGATTCGCTTCCACACGCACCATAGGAAATTTGATAGCCGGGCTGTTCATTTGGGTTACAAGACCTTTTAGGGTTGGCGATTATGTTCGCATAGACGGCGTTGAGGGAATAGTTCAGGAAATAACCTTAAACTACGCGAAAATTTTAACTCCCTCAAACACCGTGGTTTCGATTAGTACGCAAAGAATTTTGGACAGAGACATAACAAACTTTCGTTTCAGAGGCGAAGAATCAAATCTATTCTGTTATGGACTTGAATTAACCTTTGACTATAGCCTTTCCACGGAGAAACTTGAGGCGTTACTGAATAAGGTTATAGAGCACTACGCGGAAAAACTGCCTAAAAGACCAGAATTTCTGCAGTCAAGATTGACTAGTTCTGCTAGGCACTACATGTTTTACATTTACGTGGAAGATCCCAAAGACATTTTTGTTCTTCAGCCACAAATTCTAAAGGAAATAACACAGGAATTCGAAAAGGCTAAAGCCAAAACTTAGTAAAGGCTTAATCATCTTTTAGGCTTATATAGCGAAAAGTTCAAACACTAAACCGCAGGAGAGAAAAATGTATGTTAAAGGAAGCTCAAGAAGCAATTAAAAGAATTTCCTATGACGCGCATAAAAAGGAGGTTTTCACATCAAGCTTCTTCATAACGCTTTTGGCTGAACAAGTTGGGCAAGTCGCTGAAAAATATGTTGCGGAAGGAAGGCTTGGCAAAAACATTGAAGTTGACATAGCAGACGTAATAGTTGTGAGTTTAGCCTATTTGAACTGGCTGGAAAAGGACGGTTCAGAGGCTTTCAAAAAGTCTTTGGAAAAGCATGAGAGGGCGATAAAACGCTTTTTGGAGCAAAGGAAGAAATAGGCAGCTTGGCTGGCGAAAACCCAAATGCAAAATGAAAAAGTAAGCCTAGACAGTCGAAAAAATGCTTATTACGCAATTCTTCTCCTCGGAATAGTAAGCCTAATGGGCGACATTGTCTATGAAGGTTCCAGAGGATTGATACCCAGCTACCTTGAACTTTTAGGAGCCACAGCATTCATCATCAGCTTCGTCGGTGGGCTATGCGACTTTTTGGGCTACGTTTTTAGGCTTGTAAGTGGGTTTTTAGTGGACGTAACACGGGCTTACTGGCTTTTCGTGTTTCTAGGCTACGGATTAATTGTGGCTATTCCCCTTTTAGGAGTTCCTTTAGGGTTGGAAGCGGCTATAGTTCTAATTTTGACTGAGAGGCTTGGAAAAGCCTTTAGGTCACCTTCCAGAGACACAATTTTGTCAGTTATAAGTATGGATGTTGGAGCGGGAAAAGCCTTTGGAATCCACGAGTTACTAGACCAGATTGGAGCCATCCTCGGACCCGCAATAGTGACGTTTTTGATGCTTTTCACAGCCAACTACAACATTACCTTCAGCTTCCTATTCATACCTTTCCTAGCTCTCATGGCAGTTCTGGTTTATACATACAAGAAAATAGGCGTAAAGACCGTTTCCGTTGAGCTGCAGGAAACAGAGATGCGCAGAACGGTTTTGCCTAAGGTGTTCTACTTCTACACTTTTGCCGTTTTACTTAACACCATTGGGCTTCTGCCATACACGATAATATTGCTCAAAGCTTCAGAAACCCTTAAGCCGACTGGCGGAGAATGGCTTGTGCCCCTAACCTACTTATTGATTCAAGGCGTTGACGCGCCTACGGCTTTGGCTGCGGATTCGCCTACGACAAGTTTGGAATAAAAGTTTTAATCATGCCTTTCATGCTTTCGCTTTTGCCACCATTGCTTGTTATGGGCAGCGTAGACTTAGCAGTAATCGTGGTTTCAGCCGTGTTTTTTGGTTTAGTGCTTGGAATGCAAGAGTCCATTTACCGCGCTGCAGTTTCAAAGTTCACGCCAACATCTTCAAGAGGCGCAGCCTACGGAATTTTTAACACCGCCTACGGCGTGGGCTTGCTTATCAGCGGAGCATTATACGGCTTAATGGTGGATTTTGGAATACCCTTCTTTTTAGTGGCATCCTATGCCTTTTTAACTCAAGTCGCAGCGACGCTTCTGCTTCTAAACGCCTCTTCTAAAATAACGCAAAAGTGAAACAACAATTTTGGCGAGCAAGCCGAAAATTAGAATAAGGAAAAGGTTGTAGTTGAAAAGGCTCATCATTGCATACGTCAAAATCAATGCCGTCAGCGAAGTTAGGCTCATTCCCCAAAAAGCTATGCGCTCTGATTTTTCTAGCTCCATTATCCATGGTTTACGCCGTATAAACGCCACCATATGCGTAAATCTGAAGATAAAAAAGCTTATCACAATTACAAAGGCCAGAAGCCAATCTATAACTTGTGTAATCGAATAAGAATATGCCAGTAATATGAAAACCAGTAGCACCATAACCCAAAAAGCAACCCCATCAGCCCTCTCAAAGAAGTTTGTCCCATCCATAGTCAATTCAAACTCCAAGGCATCGTTAGGTATTATTTTTTATAGCAAAAACGAAGTTTAAAATTTCGCCAAGAAACGTTTATATTTTTATTATGATTTTTCACCATTCTCAAGGCGATGAAGCTCGCCTTTAACCGCCCTTGCCTCTCCATGCGCGAGGGCTGATAGCTTCTACCCAATTAAACAGTCAGGTGAGTGTTGGATTGGATGAAGTGGGGCGGTTAGCTTTTTTGGGAGGTAAGCAGTTCACAGACTTACTGGTTAAACGTGTCACCAATTATGTTGTTAAACGACAAAATGATGATGGCGGATACACTTTTTGCCAAGAAACTGAATCAAATGCCCAAGACACATATTATGGGCTTGCAATTTTGGATTTGTTAGGCGCTATTTTTCCAAATATGGAACAGACTGTTAAGTGGCTGCGTAGTTTTGTTCCAGACAGTCTTTATTCACATTATTACTTAGCTAAAGCCTTAGAGCTGTGCGGCGAAAATTTAGACGAAAAAAGCATGGAAAATTTTGTTCTTTCATCGCCTATTGTCAAGGGCGAATTTGGGACTGTTGACGTTTATGCTGAGGTTGCCTCAGAATTTCTCTCAATTTATTTGGTAACCGAGCTTGCCAATATGGTTGGCGTAGAAGTCAACCATGAGAAAATCATAGGTTGACTACTGGGCTTCAAGAATGATGATGGTGGTTTTGGGGCTCACACGCACTCGAATTTGAATTCAACCTATCATGCTGTTGCTTCGTTGTTTAAATTGGGTTATCCTGTTAAGTCGCTTAAAGAAACTCTCGAATACGTTAGGGCTTGCGAAAAGCCTTATGGAGGCTTCACGGTTGTGCCTAACAGCTCCACCCCATACATGGAACACATATACTATGGAGCATCAACACTTAACATTCTTGGAGAACGCCTACGATACCCAAAACAAACAGCCGAATTCGTTCTTAAATGTTAAAACTCAAACGGCGGATTTGCAAGGTCAGACCTTGGAATATCCACCTTTGAAAACACATTCTACGCCATCAGCATATTGAAAACAATCAACGCACAGTGGTGATTTTATAAACTTCTGCATTGAAAAATAATCTAAACAGTTTTTGGGAAAATGCTAATGATGGTAGTTAGAAGCAAAGGAGACAAATACTGCGAGGTAATATTAAAAGAAAGCATAATTTTGGTTGGAAAACTAGCCAATAGTGGCTCTACCCTCTAGGTTTTCCGTAAAACCTCTGTGGAGTCTTGCTGCCTCTACGAAAAATAAAGAGGTTAAGGTTTAAGATGAACGCTGTTTTGTTATGATATTTCTTCGTTTGAGAAACGCGACGGTGAGTGAGTAAGCGAACAACACGGGAACTGCTATTAGAAGCATTTCTGAAATGACAATGAAACCTGCATCGTTTACGCTGAGGTTGTCTATGGCGTCACATTCATCGTAGAAATCTATTTCGCCGTCAGTTTGAGAGTCTGCCCATATGTCGTATTCGCCTATGCTGGCTGACTCCCATATTAGCACTGGCTGATTTTCGATGTAGCCACTAGAGTTAACATCTACAATTATTGGTCCTTCGATTATGTAGAGGTCTGAAATGTGAGTTCCAGAAAGCGTCCAATTTGAATGATCTTTGACTATGTAGATGTGGTATGTGCCGCCTGGTTCTAAACCGCTTCCCTTCACATAAACTGGGTCGCCTGGATTAAATTCGTTGACAGTGTCGCCCGCGCCGTCGCATGATTCTATTCCTCCTAGAGCAAACACTATGGTTGACGGCTTTCTTAAGTTGTTGAGCGTGTTGGGGGCTAGTGCTAAGATTAACAGTGTTGTCGTTAGCGCTAAGGCTTTCTTCATGCGTTTCCCCTCAAACCAAATAGCCAATATGCGTCAAATGCTAGGATATGTTTGTTTCAATGACTACTTCTACTTCAGGCATTCCTGCACCCTCTGAAGGCTGTCCTAGAAACATATTGAGAACCTTCACTAATGGTCTGCCTACATTCCATGCCTCATTATTTGGGTTGGTGAACGTTATTACAACATAGAATTCACGGTTACCAGTGTCACTGGTGGTGTCAAGAAAGCTTTCGATTGAGCAGTTGGATGGCATGCGCGGCACCTCCACGATAAGCTGTATATTACTTGAGGGTTGAACGTTCCAATCTCCTTGACCATCAATATTACATGTGTAGTCTATCCCTAAGTCTACACTTGAATGCGGTTGAACTATGATGGAATCTGGATAGAGCCTATGCTCAACATCCAGAAAGTATCCGAACATAATAAGCGGTATCTCGCCACCAGAACTACTGTATACGTGGTATACGCGGATTATTGTTGTGTTTCCTTCTCCATCTGCTTCTTCGGGCTTCGGCGTTAACGTGTTTGCATAAAACACGCTCAGCGTAACAAGCAATCCAACGAGTATACCGACCAACAACCACGTAAGTGCTTTTCCATTTATTTTTTGCATGACATATTGCCTCCCGAACGTATCTTACGCTAAAACTTTATTAATTTTGCCATTAATTCATTCAAAACTAGCGTAAAATCGGCGAAAAATGGCATAATCAAAGCTTTAACCAGATATTAGACCGATTGGCGAATCTATCCAGGATACCATTCAATTATTAGTTGTTTTCTCAAAAAATTTTATATGGAAGATATCAATCCCTTGGATTGAGGTTTGCTAAAATGGCTAAGACAAAAAATTTGGAAGGAGTATTCCCGCTTACGCCTTTTCCGCTTAAGAAAAACCAAGAGGTCGACTATGATGCCATTAGGGAAAACATTGAATATCTCATCGAAAACGGCTTTCCAGGATTCATAGCCTTTGGATCAATGGGTTCGCATCACGCTCCCAGCGAGGAACAATTTAACAAGGTGGTCGATGTAAGCGTGGACGCCGCCAACGGGAAGATTGCATGTGTTATAGGAACTTCAGCCCTTTGCGCTAGGGAGGCCATAAGACGCACCAAGTACGCCGAGGACGCCGGCGCAGACGCCGTAATGCCGCTAGTTCCGGGATACGGTTTTCCAGTAACCCGCGAAGTGGCCGCCAAGTTCTGGCAGTTACTCAACGATGCCATTAAGGGAGACATGGCGATAATGATCTATAACGAGCCAAACTTCACGGGGTTCAATCATGACGCGAATTTTTGGGAGCAAGTTTTACTCAAATTAGAACATGTGAAGGCCGTAAAGGAAGGCGCTACAGAACCCGACGATATACTATTCAAAATCGCGGACAAAATAAATGTTTTCTCCTTCACTGAGGGGCAGTTCTGGCGTCTGTCGATGCTGGGAGCCAAGGGAATAGTGGCGCAATGGAGCTGGATGGCGCCTAAAGTATTCCTGAAATTCTACAAAATGTGCAGAGAAGGAAAGTGGTTTGATCCTTGGGTTCTCAAAGTTTACAAATTGCTGCCGGCACCAGGTTACGGGTTCGACACCATAGGAGTTAAAATGAAGGACTACGTGCAAGGCATACTACACGCCATGGTAGACATAGCTGGGTGCAAGGGCGGCGAGGTGGCTTTGCCGTATCTCCCGGTGCCAGAAACAAGCCGCCGACTCATCGAAGAGAAGGCAAACAAACTTCGGGCGTTAGAATAAAAGAGAAGCCTCGCAAAACTCGCTTCTACCTTTTTTTAAAGAACTCTTTTAAAGTCCGCGTCCTCACAGCCCGTTGTTCTCCGTTCAAAGCATGTCCATTGAAGACATCGTTATAAGAAAAGGTTTTGATAACCTTAACCTTTCGATAAGTAACTTTTATTTTTTCTTTCCGCATTTCATCGTTTGAAAACTTCCTTAGCGACACCGGTCTCCAAAAGATGTCTTCGGGATGTTCAACGTAAAGATAAACCTCATAAACTCGTTCAACCGTACCGTCATCTAACAAGTATAAAGCCAAGTTCTTTAAAGCATATAACCATATCACTCAAAAACCTCGTTGAATCTTCCTGCGATTTTTACCGTGGTCAAAATCGGTCTCAAATGTTAACAATAAAGACTGACATGCCCATTGCGTTCATAAAAGCAGTTAGTAACGTCTATGGTAGCCGGTGATAGGTTCAAATTTCGGTTTTAAATTCTTCGAATTTTTGTGGCATAAGTGAGTTGGGGCGGTGGACAACGCGGGTTGGAGCTGGTTAAGTACTCATTTAATACGTCGGTTTTCAAGCTTTTGCATAAAAAGACTATTAATAACCCTTGAGAGCTCTGCTGGTTTATTGGTTGGTATCATGAAAGTCTTTCCCGTGTTGGTGACTATTTTAACTGCATTACCAGCTGGTAAAGCCAGGCAAGTTATCTTGTCCAAGGTTTTAACCCCCAAAATCTATGCATTGCAATTTTGCATTAAGTAATTTAAAGTTTGAATCTTCTGTTAACAACGATTAACAGAATAATAATAGACCCGCATGTCACAGTAACATCACTGACGAAGCCCCAGACAGACCGATAGACACAGCGGAATACGTTAAAAGTTGAGGAAGTACACGTGAATGGTTGCTTTCGGCATATCCTATGCGTAGACCGCGACTACATCGAATACATGATGGGACACACTATAAGCACATACCACGACATCCAAATGAAAGGCATAGAATTCCTAAGAGGCGTCTACATTGCTTCAGGCTTAAGCATAAAACCAAAAACCCGCCTAAGCAAAATCGACGCACTAAAAGAAATCATCCGCGCATGGGGACTAAACCCAGAAGAAATCCTAACAAAAGACGCCCTGACACAGCCACATAGAACAGTAATCGACAGAGCACAAATAGAACAAAACCAACTAACCCAACTAACAGCAGCCCTAAAACAGCAAATCCTAAAAGAACTCAACGAAAAACACAGCCAAAAAAGTACAAACTCACGCTTAGAAATAGGTAGCCCGGGAGAGATTCGAACTCTCGTCAGAGGCTCCAGAGGCCTCCATGCTTGACCGCTACACCACCGGGCTTCGAAAGCATCATTTTTAACAAGTGAAGGCGCTGAGTAATAACTTTAGCGTTGCACACCCTTTCCAGCGGATTTTAGGATGAATATTCCTGTTGTTGCTTGGCATCCTGAACATATGAAAAAGAGCGGTTCAAACCCAATTTTTGTCGCTATCACAGTGGCTAGTATGGCTGCAGCAGCTTCCGCAATATCATAAATAGATTCAAACATTCCTAGGAATAAGCCTCTCTTGTTTTTGTCGCTGAGATCCACCAATAAAGTGAGGATGGATGGACGCTGGAGAGCGTAGGATATCCCGAAAAAGAACTCAATTAAGTAAAGCTGCATTAAATCAAAGGCAAAAATATAGGAAAGTGAACAAGCGGCGCCAACCATAACACCAGCAAAGAAAACCCGCTTGTTTCCATAAACATCCACAAGCTTTCCTGCCACAGCCTTAAAAATGGCTGCAGTCAAACAGAAGATGGCGTATAATATGCCTAAGTCTATGAAGGATGCTGAGAAGCGGTTAACAACAAAGATGGGGTAGACTGGACCAAGCAAGCCGACTCCTAAAGAGTATAGGGTACTCAACGTAAGTAATAGGAGTACCCTTGACTTTAGCAGCATACACACACCCTCCACATACTTGTTGGGTGCGTTTGCGGACTATTTCATGTATGGACATTAGTGGGTCGGCTTGCCTCCGGACTCTGCAAGATTTTGCCTCTAAAATTTTGGATATAAACTTTTTGGGGAACAACTTAAATTTTGGAAAGAACTAAGCTTGCAGCGGAATGTTTGAAATTTCAAACCGTATACCGCTGGTTGGTTGCATAGCTTTCGGCTTAATCGATAGAGGAACGAATCTTATTCAAGTTCGTCCAGTTTCAACTTGCCCACTCTCCTGCATTTTCTGTTCCACAAATGCCGGTCCAAAGTCTAAGATACGTCAGACGGAGTATGTTGTGCCTTTGGACTATTTAGTGGAGGAGTTCGAGAAGATTGTTGCTTTTAAGGGAAGGAAGCATATAGAAGCACATATTGACACCGTCGGAGAACCGCTTAGTTACCCGAAAATTGTTGATCTCATCTCAAGTTTGAGGCAAGTGAAAGGTGTGGAAACGGTTTCTATGCAGACACATGGCTCGGTTTTGAACGAGAAGCTTGTTGATAGGCTTTCAGATGCTGATTTAACAAGAATAAACTTGTCAATAGACTCTTTAGACCCGAAGTTAGCTAGGGAATTGACGGACACGGAATGGTATGATGTGGAAAAAATTGTTGAGTTAGCCCGATATGTTGCGTTAAATTCGAAGATAGAGCTGCTTCTGGCTCCCGTCTGGGTTCCGGAAAAGAACACTGAGGAAATGCCAAAAATAATAGGTTTAGCAGTTAAATTGGGAATCGGCAAAAGGTTTCCTCCTCTGGGTATTCAGAGATACGAAGTTCATAAGCATGGTAGGAAAGTTAAAGGGGTAAAACCAGTTCCATGGAATAGGTTTCATGAGCAGATGCGGGCTTGGGAAAGAGAGTTTAAGGTTAAGCTTTTGCTTAAGCCAGAAGATTTTGGGATACATAAGCGAAGGATGCTTCCCATACCTTATAGAAAATTTGAGGTTGTACGGGTTGAGGTTGTTGGGCTGGGCTGGCTTAAAAGGGAGAAACTGGCTGTAACAAGCAAGGGGGATAGGTGTTTAACTCTTGTTAATGCTGAGGAGATTCCAGTCGGCGCAAAGTTGAAAGCTAGAATTGTTGCGAACAAGCATAATTTGTTGATTGCTGAGCCGGTTTTGTAGCGGTAATTTATTTGACAATTAGAACTGGGCATGTTGCGTGATGCGCAACTGCATCGCTTACACTTCCTAAAAGGATTTCTCTCAATTTGCTTATTCCCCTAGCACCCATAACAATTAGGTCATAGTTGCCCTCTTTAGAGACGCGGATGATTTCTTGAACTGCGTGTCCCTCCTCAAGCTTTATTTCAACTTCAACGCCTTCGGCTTTAACTTTCTCTGCGCCTTCTACGAGAATTTTTTTGCCAGCTTTACGTGTTGCTTCGATAAGGCTTGAAACTTCAGCGGGAGTCAGGACCGGAATTCCGAATGTTGATAGAGGTATTGGTTCTGGCATCAGGGCTGGCCTAACGGTTACTGAGTAAACGTGAATTAAAGTTATTTTTGCACCGAATTTTTTTGCTATTTGGATTGCTACATCTAAGGCTCTTAAAGAGTGTTCGGAACCGTCTAGGGGAACGAGAATTTTCTTAAACAACCAAGCATCTCCTGCTATCCTTTAAGAAACAGTCAACTCAAATATGGGTTTCGAAAATAAGGGGAGAAAGAGGAGGTTTAGGGTTGGTGAATTTTTGTTAGAAGGGTATATGCTACCTTTTGATATCGTGCCTTAACAACGCCCAGTTTCTTTCTTTGGCTGATGGCGATTGCCACCGCGATGAGGCTTAGGGCTAATAGTATTAGTATGAGTATGTTCGGTTGGAATTCTGGCACGACCCATGTTCCCACAACTTCGATTAGGTGGCTGGAGTGAGTGTAGTTGAGGCTTATGAAAACAAACTCATCATTCTCCGTCACAGTATAGTTTGTATCCTTGGTTAGTGTTTGCCCGTCAAGCCTAACAATCCACTCCGAAGGGCTCGCGTACAAAAGCGCTCTTGGAATTGTTATTTCACAGAATCCCGTTCCGCTTTCACCAGTAACGTTGAAGCTTATGCTTTTCGCACCTGCGTTAAAGTTGAAGCTGCCCAAGTCCACAGTCGAGTTTGTAAATATTGGAATGTAGTATTTTTCTCCAGCATAATCAACAACCGCCTGATAAGCTATTCTGAATTCTAAGTCTTTTAGGCTGCTCATCGTAACATTTTCCCAAGTCATACTCTTAAAGTCCAATGACGTTTCGTCTGGCGGCGGCACCGTGCCAGGTGCGTAAAGCAATATTGTGTGGGTTCCGTTGAAGCCTGCTGTTATCACTATTTTTAGTTTTTCGAATTCTCGCGGAGGCTCAAGCGGGTCGTAGCTTGTTGCGTTAAAGAACTTGTAGAGCTTGAATATTATCTGGTTTACATAGTCTTTTGGAGGCTGTAGGGTTAGTCCGCTGAATGTTAGGTACGTTTCGTCTCTTGCCATCTTGAAGTCTGCAGAAAAGTTGCTTATGTCCACTTCGGTTTCGTTGAGTAAGCGAAGCGACCAGTCAATCATCCACGGCGAGGTTGCATTCAAATAGTCTATGTAAAAGCGTTTAACATGGTTTAGTTGTGCTTTAAAGTCGCCTTCGCAAGTCCAGTAAACTTCAAAATCGCCTGTTCCATTCACATAGTTGACTGTTGCCACGTAATAGGTTGGGTGGCAGTAGGTTACGCTCAAGTAAGCTTCATAAATGGGGCGCAGTTCTGGCGGAAAAACATCGGGCAGTATTAATCTCAATTCATCTTCCAGTTGAGTTGCATTCGACAAGAGATAAGCGTCTAAATCTAGTCTCTGCTCAGCACTTGAGTAAGACGCGTTTAGGCTGAAGTCTCGGATTGCATAAGCTGAAGCGTTTGCAACTTTAAGCATCGCTTCCACTTGCATTCTATTTTCTGGCGGAAACGTTGAGGGAACAAGTTCCAGCGCCTTGCTCCATAAGGCTTTAACGTCGCAGTTAAGGTCCAGATTAACTTCTGCGATTCCAGAAGCATGGTAATAGTTCAGCGTTAGTGAGGCATTTTCAACAGAGGAAAACGCTGACTCTAACACTGTATAAACAAATTCTTCAGGAGGCCCGGAAAACATCTGGGTTAAAAGTCTAGCGAAGAACAGTGTGAAGTTTCCTTGGATAGTGGCATTGTATTGGACATCTGCGCCCAATCCATTAAACCATTCGGTTTTTTCTGTTTCTAGGCTGGTGCATTCAAGCAGTCCCCCGGTCATGTTGGCAACTAAGCCTGTCGGTCCTGGAATTGTGCTGTTTAACTGGTAAAGCATTCCTTCAAGAGTCGTAGAGTTTATTTCTGTTCCGAAATAGTTGCCGTAGGTTACGTTGATATGTCCAGTTAATTGCAAGTCTGTTTTG
>Ga0315298_1003344_pt1 | contig 25751 bp, 21 predicted proteins | sample WHS_1_MG_FD_203077 | JGI IMG/M metagenome (GOLD analysis project Ga0315298, IMG submission 203077) | Extremophilic microbial mat communities from Washburn Hot Springs, YNP, Wyoming, USA - WHS_1_MG | ecosystem: Environmental > Aquatic > Thermal springs > Hot (42-90C) | place: USA: Wyoming... | reverse complement strand
GTGGCCATGGGGCCCCCGGGGCGGGCCGCCCCCTAAAAGGATTGCCGCCTCGGCGCCGCGCGTCGAGCATCACGCGGCCGTCCCTGTCCCCGGAGGACAGCTCCTCCAGGGCCCTGCGCGCGTCGCCCAGGCCGTGGACGCGCCAGACGCGCGCGCTCAGGCCGCGCGAGGCCGCTATGGAGAGCAGCTGCCGGAGCTCGGACCTCGTTCCCCCGGTGGTCCCGACGATCGAGATCTCCCTCGAGTAAATGGCCCTCACGTCCAGGGGCACGACCTCGCCCGTGAGCGCGCCGTAGGCCACGAGCCTGCCGCCGGGGCCCAGCAGCCTGATCGACCACGGGGCGGTCCCGGAGCCGAGCGCGTCGACCACGACGTCCGCCATCGCGCCGCCGGTGAGGGCCGAGACCGCCTCGGCCGCGGACTCGGGGTCGACAACCTCGTCGGCGCCCATGTCCCTGAGCCAGGCCCTGGGCCTCCTGGAGATCGCTATCACGCGCGCCCCCATCAGGCGGGCCAGCTGCACCGCGAACATGCCGGTGTTGCCCGAGGCCCCCACGACGACCGCGACCTCGCCGGCCCTGAGGCCGGCGGCGCGGAGGGCGTGGTACGCGGTGAGCGCGGAGACCGGGAGGCTCGCCAGCAGGTCCCAGTCCAGCCGCGCGCCCACCCTGACCACGGAGGCCTCCGGCACGACCGCCAGCTCGGCGAAGCCGCCGTTCGAGGCGACGCCCAGGACTCCCCCGACGCGGCACAGCATCTCCCTCCCCGAGAGGCACATGTCGCAGCGGCCGCAGAAGATCCTGGGGTAATCGATCACGACGTCGCCAGGCGAGATGCCCTCCACGTCCCGGCCGACCTCCTCCACGACCCCCGCGAACTCGGCCCCCGGTATGTGGGGCATGGGCCGCGGGCTCCTCGCGCCCACCACCGTGAGGCGATCGATGGGGTTCACGCCGGCGCGCTCGACCCTCACCAGCACTTCGCGCGGCCCGGGGCGGGGCGCCTCGACCTCCCTCACCTCCAGGTTCTCCAGGCCCGGCCTGTCGAACACCGCGGCCCTCACGCCGAGCGCTTGGCGCGGCGGCGTTTAACTTTTCGCGGGCGCCGCCCGCGAAAACCGGGGCGCAAACGCCGGGGAAGAGGCGATTTTCAGGCGCGGCGGACGCGGGATAACGCCTTAAAGGCGAGGGCCCCGCGGGCCCCGACATGGAGGTCGAGAGGCCGCTGCTCCTGACGCCGGGCCCGACGATCCTGCACAGGTCCGTCAGGGAGGCGCTCGCCGGCCCGCAGCTCTCCCACGACTCGCCCGAGTTCCTGGAGGTCCTGGGGAGGCTGCCGGGCATGGTGAGGGAGGTCGTGCGCTCCGACTCCGCGCGCGTGGCCCTGGTGACCGGGTCCGGGACCCTGGGCGCGGAGATGGCGATGGCGTCGCTGCTCTCCAGGGAGGACAGGGTCCTGGTGCTCGAATCGGGGTACTTCGGCAGCAGGCTGGCGGAGATAGCGCGCATGTACGCGGGGTCCGTGGACGTCCTGAGCGCGCCGCCGGGGCGCCTCGTGCCGGCGGACAGCTACAGGGCGGCCCTGGAGACCGGGAGGTACCGCGCGGTGGCCGTGACCCACGTGGACACGGCGACGGGGCTCGAGTGGCCGCTGGAGGACCTCGCCAGGGCGAGCCGCGACGCCGGGTCGATCCTCCTGGTCGACGGCGTGAGCAGCGTGGGCGGCGCGAGGCTCGAGATGGACAGGCTCGGCGTCGGGGCCCTGGTGACCTCCTCCCAGAAGTGCCTGGCGGCCCCCCCGGGCGTGGCCCTCATAGCAGTCTCGGAGGAGGCCGCCCGCGGCCTGAGGGATCCGGGATCCCTCTACATGGACCTCAGGAGGTGGATCGAGGTCTCCGAGTCCCCCGGCAGGTACCTGTCGACGCCGGCCGTCAACCTGTTCGTCGCCCTGGAGCGGGCCCTCGAGATAGTGCTGGAGGAGGGGATGGAGGCCAGGTGGGCCAGGCACGAGTCGAACGCCTCGTTCCTGAGGGACGAGATGTCCAGGAGGGGCATGCGCGCCATCGCCGAGGCGCCCTCCCCAACCGTGAGCGTGTTCGACCTGGCGCCCCTCGGGATCGACGCGCTGTGGCTCAGGAGGGAGCTGTACGAGCGCCGCGGCGTGTGGACGGGTATCGGCGTCGGGCCGAACAAGTCGAGGCACATCAGGGTGGGGCACATGGGGAACGTCTCCAGGGCCCACCTGGAGTTCTTCCTGGGGGCGCTGGACGAGGCCCTGGCCGGCCGCGCCCGAGGATAAAATGAATTTAAAATTAAATAAAAATTAAATCCTAAGGGAATCAGGCGCCCAGGGGACCTCGGAATCTGCCGTACCTGCGGCCGCCGCCCCTGCGGGGCGGGCGGTCCTCGTACTCCTTGTCGGAGAGGTTGTTCTCCGTGTTCACCTCGCCCTCGAACGGGGTGTCCGAGACCTCGAGGATCCCGTACCTCCCCACGTTCAGGCGCATGTGCCCCCTGAATAGGTTGACGTAACCGTTCCTCAGCGCCACGGTGCTCCCGACCTCCACCTTGTCTATGTCGTCGTCCCAGAGCGTGAGGTATATGCTCCCGGTCTCGTCGCCCAGGAGCACCTCCGCCACGCGGTGAGGCGAGCCATCCCTTCCGGATGAGACCTCCCTGACGGACCCCTTGGACACGACCTTGCCCACGACGTTTACCGAGCGCGAGTTGGGCTTCAACTCGCCTATCTTGACGTCAACCGGTTCGTTGAACCGGTTGAAATCGCGCTGCAATTGTACCTACCTTCTCTTGCCTGAGAGGCGAGGCTACTATATTTAAAGGTTTCCCGGGAGGCGATCGGTCGCCCTCGGAGCTCGCCCCGATCTCCCGGGGGCCGGCCTCGAGCGCCCCCCTCAGCCGCTCCAGGAGCTCCGCGTCGCCGCGCCTCCCCAGCTCCCTCAGCATCTCGATTATCGGCGCGGACACCTTGTTGACTATGGCCTTCGTCATGGCGTCGAGGACCCCCCTCCCGTCCTCCATCCCCAGGATCCTGAGGGCGCGCTCGAGCTCGAGCTCCCTCACGCGCTCCGCCCTCTCCATGAGGGACCTTATGACGCCGTCGGCGATGGCGCCCATCAGCTGCCCCTCGAACCTGCCGGCCTCCTCCATGACTATGGATGCCGCGCGCTCCGCCTCGGCCATGCGCCTGAGCCTGTTGTCCTCCGCCAGGTCCACCAGATCGTCTATCGTGAGGACCTGGACCGTGGGGCGGGCGGAGGGGCGCTCCACCGCCCTCGGCACCGATACGTCGAGGATGAGCAGGTCGGACGCGGGCATCATGTCCTCGGTTATCACCGGCGAGGGCGAGGAGACCGCCACTATGGCGGCATCGGCGGACGCCAGCGCCCTCCTCAGGTCCTCGAGGGGGACCGCCCTGTAGCCCAGCCTGGAGGCGAGGGACGCCGCCCTCCCGAACGTCCTGTTCGCTATCGTAATGTCGGAGAATCCGGCGTCCCTCAGGTAGGAGGCTATCAGGGAGCCCATGTGGCCAGCCCCTATCACGAGGAGGCGGGAGCCCGGGCCGAGCCTCCTCGAGATCATGTCCACGGCCAGCCTGGCGACGCTCACGGACCCGCGGGACACCCCGGTCTCCGTGCGCACGCGGCGGCCGACCCTCACGGCGCGCTCGAAGAGCATCCTCAGCATCGGCCCGGCGGATCCGGCCTCGATCGCGCGCTCGGCCGCGTCGCGCACCTGGCCGAGTATCTCGTGCTCGCCGACCACCATGGACTCGAGGCCGGAGGCGACCCTGAACAGGTGGACCACGGCATCGAACCCCGCGAGAGCGAACGCGCCGCCACCGCCCCTGCGCCCGATGATCTCCCTTAGCCTGGCGGCCTGCGCCATCGGGTCGCGCGAGCGCGAGTACAGGTAAACCTCGAAGCGGTTGCACGTCTGGAGGATCGCGACCTCGTCCGCGCCCAGCTCCTCCAGGAGCCTCGTGGCGGCGGCCCCGGGGTCGGGCTCCTGGAGCGCCGAGAGGACCTCGGTCGAGGCGGAGCGGAAGTCGACGCCAACGCACGCGTAACCGTCTATTGGGGAAGGGCGCCCCCCTGCCACGGCCACGGCGGTGCGAGCTAGGACCTGCTTAAACGCGTTTGCCCGGAGGCGCGCAGCGCCGGTCAGATGGGGTTTCGCCCCACGAGGGACGCGGCCCCCGCACCCCCGCGTTCGCATCCTCCTATCGCCGGATGCCCCGCGCCGCTCCCGGGCATTCCGGGGGCTCGGGCCGGGGCGCCGCCGCGGGACATGCCCAGCGCAATACGCATATATTGAGGGGAGCGCGCGCAGCATCGCCTTGAGCGTCGCCCCGAGGCCGGACTCCCTGAGGTTCGGGCCCGCCGGCATACCCATCTCGTCGCCGAGGCGCACCGCGGAGGACGGGGTGATCCGCGTCGCCGAGATGGGCCTCGGCGCGATGGAGCTCGAGTTCGTGCGCGGCGTCAGGATGAGCGCTGAGGCGGCGGCGCGCGTCAGGGAGGCGGCGGGGTCCCGTGGCGTCCTCCTGACCGTCCACGCCCCATACTACGTGAACCTGCTCTCCGATGACCCGGGGAAGGTCGAGGCGTCGATCACCAGGATAATGGAGTCCGCGCGCGTGGGGGCGTCGGCGGGCGCCTGGTCAGTGGTGTTCCACGCCGGGTACTACGGGGGGCTCGGCCCCGCCGATGCGGTGAGGCGCGTCAGGGAGTCGCTCCTCAAGGTGACGCGCGCCCTCGGGGACGAGGGGGTGAGGATCTGGATCAGGCCGGAGACCATGGGGGGACTGGCGGAGGTCGGGGACCTCGCGGAGGTCATCGACATCGTGGACGGGATCGAGGGGGCGCTGCCCTGCCTGGACTTCGCGCACATGTACGCCAGGTCGCTCGGCTCGATGAACTCTAGGGACGCGTTCAGGGAGGCGCTGGCGCTCCTGGAGAGGAGGCTGGGGAGGGAGGCGCTCGATAACTTTCACGCGCACATGTCGGGCATGGAGTACGGGCCGAGGGGCGAGAGGAGGCACCTGCCCCTGGAGGAGTCCGAGTTCAGGTGGCGGGAGGCCCTGGACGCCCTGAGGGAGTTCGGCCCGAGGGGCGCGCTGATATCGGAGTCCCCGCTGCTGGAGGAGGACGCGCTCCTCATGATGAAGTACTACGAGGGGGGCCGCCGGGGCAGGAGAGGAGCGAGGAGATGAGCAGGGCATAGACCCTGGCGACGGTCATCATCTCGGACACGCTGTTCCTCTCGTCGGCCGCGTGCGCGTAGGAGTCGTCGCCGGGGCCGTAAGTCAGGGCCTCCACGCCCGCGAGCTGGAAGTACCTGGTGTCGAGCCCCCCGGGGCAGACCGTGAGGCGGGGCGGGGAGCCCGTGACCTCCCTCACGGCGTCCGAAAGCGCGCTGGCGAGCCTCCCGCGCGGGTCGATGACGGAGGGGGGAGAGCGCGAGGTCACGCGCAGCTCCACGGAGTACCCGGCGGACCTCAGTGGGGCGGACGCCCTCTCGAGCGCCTCGCGGAGCTCGCGCTCGGCCTCCTCCAGGCCCTCCTCGGGTATCAGCCTCCTGTCGACCGTGAAGGAGTAGCGCCCGGGCACGACGTTCACCTTGGCGCCGCCGGAGACCGCGCCGCCCAGCGTGACCGTGGGCGCCGCCTCCCTGGGGTCCGCGAATGGGTAGGAGCTGCGCCTCGACGACAGCATGGAGTTGAGCTCCTCCGAGAGCGCCACGGCGAGCCTCGCCATGCCGTCGAACGCGTTGAGGCCGAGCCAGGGGGTGGAACCGTGCGCCTGCCTCCCCCTCACCTCCACCTCCGCCCACAGGTTGCCCTTGTTCCCTATCCACACGTTCCCGGAGCCGCTCGCCTCCGGCACCACCACGTAGTCCGGGGAGACGAGCCCGGCCTCCACCATGTACTTGACCCCGGTCTCGCCGCCGGTCTCCTCATCGGGCGTGAAGGAGAGCTCGACGGTGCCGAAGTCGCCCGCGCCGGCCATGGCGGCGGCCTGCGCCGCCAGGATGGCCGCTGCCATCCCGCCCTTCATGTCCACGACCCCCCTCCCGTAAACCAGGTCGCCCTCCACCGACAGGCGGAACGGGTCCCTGCTCCACCCCTCGCCGGGCGGCACGACGTCGTAGTGGGAGTTGAAGTGGATCACCGGCCGTCCCGAGCCGGCGCGCGCGATCACCACGTACCTGGGGTGATCCGCGTGCTGCGGTATGTACCTCTCGAGGTAGTCCCTCGGGACCTCCACCGCGCTCACCTCGTAGCCCGCGTCCTCCATTATGGAGTGCAGGACCTCGACCATCTCCCCGTAGGACTCGCCGGGCGGGTTCACGGTGGGGACCGCGACCAGCTGCCCGAGCACGTCCAGGAGCCTCGCCGCGCCCAGGGATTCCAGGTGGTCCAGCGAGGCCCTCCTGAGGTCGGCGCAGTATCCGCACGAGACCACGCCTGATCGCGGGGGGCGCGGGCTAAAATCATTTGCCGGATGCCGGCGCGCGGGCTCGGCGGCCCGCGGCGGGCGCTCGCCCGTACCGGGACAGCGCGTACATGAGGGCCGAGAACTCGGCGGCGCCCGCGGACACCATGGAGGCGATCCCCAGGAGCTCGGACCCCGTCGCGTACAGGACCGCGTAGTAGATGCCGTAGGGCACGCCCACCAGGAGCGATATCAATATGAAGTTCAGGGCCGCCTGAAGGGTGCTCAGGGATCCGCCCTCCCTCAGCGTCCTCTCGAACATCATCCCGGCCGCGGGGACCGAGCTGGCCGGCGCCAGGACCCCGGCCAGGAGCGGCACTACGTAGGCCGGCGCCACGCCCCTGAGCGCCATCGCGGCGGAGAACGTGCCCTCGAAGGCGTAGTAGACCACCAGGAGCAGCAGGATCTTCGGGAGCGCCATGCTGACCCTGGTGACCGGGAGCGTCCTCATGGCGGCCGCTCCCCGGACCTCTATCGCGTAGAGGGAGTACGGGATGAATATCGTGGAGTAAGCGATCTCTATTCCGTAGTACGCGGACATCGCCCCCAGGACGCCCGGCGGAGCGTTGTACGTGGTCACCATGAATACGACGAAGAGCACGAACGGAACGACCAGCATCGAGGCCATCACGGACCTGGCGGACATCTGGATGTCCGCCCTCAGGATGGCGAGCGTCCTGGACCTGATGATCCTCCATCCTCCCCTCACCCTCTTGGCGATCGCGGCCGGTGAGCTGGCGTGCAGTATCCTGAGGGCCGCGGATGGGAGCCTCGTGTACGCGTAATACCCGAGGAGCGCAGCCCAGATGGCCGTGGACGCTGCCCCGATCGGAGAGTAGATGAACGCGCCGGATGCCAGGGGCAGGAACTCCAGCGGAGCGTACCTCGAGGCGTCGATCCCCGCGAAGTACGCGGGACTTATCAGGAACATGAGAAATATCAGCGGCAGGAGGGCGGACAGCGCCCTCATGGCGTACGACTTCGCCTGGGACTTGGAGGCGGATGAGAACGCGAATATCGTCGCCTCTATCGCTATGATGGCCACCTCTATCCCGAAGACCACGCCGAGGAACGGGTATGGCGCGCCGACTATCGCGGAGGCGAGGGCCGATCCGGCCAGTAGGGCCACCAGTGGATAGTCGATGAGCGACATGAAGGCGCGGGCGAACATCCGCTCCAGCTCCCCCTCGTCGATGGGCAGCAGGTAGAGCGCGTCCCTCATGTACGAGGATCCCTGCACCGCGTAGGAGGCCGGCAGCAGGTTCGACACTATCAGTAGGCCGCCCCATCCGAAGTAGATGAGCATCATCCCGAGCGGCGCCGCGCGCTCGAACCTGAGCGCGAACGAGTACCCCACGATGACGATCAGCCATATCGAGCCCAGGGCGTATTTCATGGTGTTCGCCCTGGACACGGACCTCACGGGATTCGTGGGCCCGAAGCCGCTCTGCCGCGAGGCCGTGTACCCCTGGTAGAGCATCTCCCTGGCCAGTGCCCTCTCGAGGGTCAGCCTCCCCCTGCGCAACTCAGAGCGCCTCCGCTATCTCCTTCACCTCCTCCTCGGCGTGTATCGCCCTGAGGAATGCCTCCTCCAGCGAGCCGGCGCGCGCCTGCTCGATTATCGACCGGGTCGTGCCCTCCATCACTAGCCTCCCCTCGTTCAGTATGCCTATCCTGTCGCAGATCCTCTCGGCTATCTCCATCACGTGCGTCGAGAACAGGACCGCTCCCCCCTCCCTCCTGTGGTTCTGGATCACCTCCTTCAGTATCCTGGCGGACTTCACGTCGAGCGCGTTGAAGGGCTCGTCGAGCACGAGGAGCCTCGGCCTGTGCATGAGCGCCGACACTATGGCGACCCTCTGCTTGTTCCCCTGCGACAGGGTGGCTATGTAGGATCCCAGGTGCTCGCTGAGCCCGAACGCCTGCACGAGCGCCTCGATCCTCCTCCCGTCTACCCCCCTCACCGAGGCGACCAGCTCCAGGAACTCCTTGACCGTGAGCGCCTCCAGCAGCGCCGGCGTCTCCAGCACCGCGCCCACTTGGTTCAGGAGCTCCCCCCTGGGCCTCCCCATCCCCATGAGGTCGACCTCGCCCTCGTAGTCCACCAGGTTGACCACGGCCTTTATCGTGGAGGTCTTCCCCGCGCCGTTGGGACCGAGGAGCCCGTAGACCTCGCCGGGCTGCACCTGAAATGATATACCGTCGACCGCCACCTTATTGCCATACCTCACCCTCAGGTTCGAGACCCTGAGCACCGGCACGTCTATACCCAACCCCGACGCACCTGCGCGCGCGGCATCATCTTAAATTTTCTAGATATTCCGGGTAGTGGGCGCCAGTCCGATGCTAGGGCCCGGATGCGCGGAGCGGCGCCGCTCAGCGCCGATGTCGCCGTGATCAGTTCCAAATGATAGTGAAACGACAAACCTGCCCTTCAGGGCGGGGAGGGGGTCAGCCCGGGGCTAAAATATGCGCGATGGGCAGCCGGCGCGTGGACGCCCCGCGGGAGGTCCTCCGCAGGATAGAGGAGGTGAAGGACTCCCTCCTCCCGAGGTACGGATGGTACCCGTCGGACCCGGAGTCCCCCAGGTGGTGGGGAGGGCTCTCGAGCGCGCTCGAGATAGCCGTCTCGGCCGTGCTCGTCCAGCTCTCGCGCTGGGACTCGGCCCTCGCGTCCCTGGAGGCGCTGCGGAGCGCGGGCCTCCTCGACCTGGGGAGGCTCGCGGCGGCCGACCCGGAGGAGGTGGCGCCGCTGATAAGGAGGTCCGGCATGCCGCTCGAGAAGGCGAGGAGGATCATCGGGATGGCGAGGGCCTCCGGGGGGACCGCGGATGGGCTGTGCGACAGGGAGAGGCTGCTCTCGGTGCGGGGCATAGGGGAGGAGACCGCCGACAGCATCCTGCTCTTCGCGTGCAACCGCCCCGTGTGGCCGGCCAGCAGGCTCGGGGTGAGGGTCCTCTCGAGGTTCGGGATGGAGGTGAGGGGAGGTTACGCGGCCTGGCGCGCATCGGTAGAGGGGGCGCTGCCCGGGGACCTCTACTCGTACAAGCTGCTCCACGCGGGGCTGGTGAGCGTGGCCAGGGCCTACTGCGCGCTCGGGAGGCCCAGGTGCGAGGGGTGCCCCCTCTCCGACGCCTGCCGCTACTCGGTGAGGAGGCGCCTGACCTCCCGAACGAGCTCCGGGAGCACCTCCTCGACCCTCCCGCGTATCACCAGGTCCGCCTCGTCGTCCATCTCGGTGGGCTCCCCGTTTATTATCGCGAGCCTGGCCCCGTTGAGCTTCGCCCTCAGGGGCAGGGAGTTCGCAGGGGCGACCGTCAGCGACGTGCCGACCGCGAGGAAGACGTCGGACGCGGTGGCGTAGCCGATCGCCCTCAGGAGCGCGTCCCTGGGCAGTGGCTCCCCGAAGAAGACCACGTCGGGGCGGAGCAGGCCGCCGCACTCGGGGCACCTGGGGGCCCTCCCGGTGGACCTGACCTGCGCCGCGGCGGACCGCATGTCGACCCTCGCGCCGCAGGAGGTGCAGACGGCCTCCCTGGTGGACCCGTGGAGCTCGACCACGTTCCTGCTCCCCGCCATCTGGTGAAGCCCGTCCACGTTCTGCGTCAGCACGGCGCAGAGCTTCCCCATGGACTCCAGCTCCGCCAGCGCCAGGTGCGCGGGGTTGGGCCTCAGGTCGGCGTCGGGCATGAAGTGCTCCACGAACATCCTCCACACCCAGTCGGGATCCTCCCGCAGCGCGCCCACCTCGAACCTCGAGGGATCCAGGGTGCGCCAGATCCCCCTGGGGCCCCTGAAGTCGGGGAGGCCGCTGGCCGTCGAGACGCCGGCCCCTGTGAGCGCGACCGTGCACTTGGAGCCGGCTATCCACCCGGCCAGGTCCCCTATCCCGCCCACGGTGGATCGCTCGGCCGCCGCCGTTATATAAGACGTGGTGGAAAACCTCGCCCTTCAGGGCGGGGTAGCTCACTTAAGGTGGAGGACGCGCACCGGCACGCCGTTGAGCACGGGGGTCCCCGCGTAGGGGCCGGCCGCTCCCCCCAGCAGGCCGTTGATGGGCCTCCCGTCCAGGTCGACGAGCGCGCTCTTATACATCCACGCGATCCCGGGGGGAATCCCCGGGTCCCTCACCGCCCTCACCCTGGCCCTCCCGAGGCCCGTCTCGAGGATGACCTCCCCCTCCATCTCGCGGGTGTGTATGACCGGCTCCGGGCGCCCGTGGACCTCGCGGAACTGCGTGTTGGTGTACAGGGGGTGGGACGTGAACACCAGCAGGAGCTCCCCCGGGACCGGGGCTGGGGGGGAGGGGATGGGCGCGGCAGGGGGAGCGCGTCGGGGACGCGCGGGGCGAGTAGTTCCGGACCCTGGCCATGCCGGAGGACCTCAGCTCGCCCAGGGTCACGCCCGTGCCCCTGAGGGCCGCGTCGACCGCGTCCCAGGGATCCTCGTCCAGCAGCGGGTGCGATATCCCGGCCTCGCGCGCGATCGCCCGGCTGACCCCTCTCCCCGCCCTAGAAGGGCGAGGGTTCCCCGGGGATCCCGGGGCGGGGTCTCGGCGGTTACGCCCCCTTGACGGGCGCTACTCCGCTATGATCCACGAGGAAGGAGAGCGGCCCTTTGAGCGTTGCCGGCATCGAGCCCGCGCCGCGCCTCAGAATGTTCAGGGCCCCGTTCAGGTCGCTGTGCAGCCTGTGCCCGAGCGGGCAGGTGACCACTCCCCTCGGGCCCCTCGTCACCTTCGCGCCGTGGACCGCGCAGTGGTTCGAGGTGTTGTGCTCCACGACCTCGTACACGCGGATGCCGTACTCCTGCGCCTTCAGCTCGATCGCGTCCATGAGTTCGCGATACCTCCACAGGTTGGAGGTGAGCTTGTTGCCCCTCTCCCGCGCTATATCGTGGGGATACCCGATGTATATCCTCGACACCCCGAGCTCCCAGAGGCCCCTCACCAGGTGGCCGGCCATGTTCCAGTACAGGTGCGCCATGCGCCTCACCAGCTTCCGGAAGAGCCTCCGCCTCCTCCTGTTGAGCCTCAGGAACTTAGCCTCGCCGCCCTTCCTCGCCTCGTCCGCCTCGGATTGTACCTCAGCGATCCTCTTGGTGAGGTAGAAGAAGTCCTCCTTAGCTCTCGACCCCCTGTAGAGGAGCCAAGTGCCATTGCTCGTCACCGCGCTCGCGAGTATGTTGATCCCTAGGTCCACCCCCGCGGCCCCATCGCCCCTCGGCTCCGCGATCCGGATCGACATCCTCTCGCCGCGAACGATATACTTGCTCTTCTTTCCCATTTTAGTTTCCTCAACGCCCACCTCCACGGGGATGGAGGCGTACCAGGCCCCCCTCCCCTCGTCGTGGCGTATCTCCAGCCTGCCCTGCTTGCCGTACCACCTCAACCTACCCGCGAAATCGATTTCGAGGCCGAAGTCCTTGAGGACGAGTTTGTGATTTTGCTCGTCCACGACATATCTGTCCTGCCTGACGACTAGGAGGAGCTTCCTCTCCTTGGTCTCCCTGCTCTTCCAGTACCTCGGTGGTCTAACGCGTTTCATATAGGGTGGTAGCTTCCCCTCCCTCTTCAGCTTCAGCAAGGAGAAGAACGAGCTCCAGGCCTCGTTGTTCTTCTGCATGACCGCCTGGGCGTTGACGCCAAGCATACTCTTGTACCTCTCATAGTATTTGTCCCACGTCCCTTTGAAGTCCACCTTCCCTCCATGAAAGAACTGTTGCCTTCTATCATAGTTGACTTCGTTGAAGAGCCTCGCCGAGAGATCCGCCAGCCTCCTCAGCTTCCTCCCCTGGAAGCCATTCGGCAGGAGGCGGACCACGTTCGTCCTCCTGCTCGTGTACTTGACTTCGTAGATGCCCCCCTCGGTATTGCGGGAGTAATCGGCTCCCGCCCCTCATCTCCGAGAAGTTGACCGGAGGAGAGCATCCGGTGTGAAAATGGAGTCTTGAGTTTAAAAGCTTTCACCCCGCCTCTGGAAGGGGCGAGGCTTGTCGTTCACTTTATCATGTTGGGCGCCCCGCGCGGGCGTCGGCGGACCATCTCGAAATAGCTATCCCGGAGAGCATGACCGCCATCCCCAAGATCTCCGGCGCGGACGGCGGCCTGAGCGCCAGCGCCGACTGCAGGGCCACGGAGAACAGCGGGACGGAGAACGCCAGCGCAGTGGAGCGCCCCACGCTCTCCTCCCTCAGTATCAGGTTCCAGAGGAGGAAGACCAGCGCCCCCGAGGGTATAGCCAGCAGCAGGAGGCAGAGCGCGAAGCCCACCGTCGGATCGAGGCGGAAGCCGACGGGGGAGATGGGCGCTAGCATGGCGGCGCCCAGCGCGAACTGGGTGGCGTTGACGGACAGGGGATCCAGGTCCCTCAGCTTCCTGTAGTACACGGTGTACGCCGCCCAGAGCAGGGCATTGGCGAGCGTGAGGGCGGCTCCCACCGCCTCCAGGCCGCGCATGAGCGGGACGCTGTAGATGGAGACGCCCAGGAAGCCCAGGGAGACCCCCAGGACCTCCGAGCGGGCGTGCCTCTCCCCTAGCACGAGGTGGGCGAGGGGCACCGAGAAGAAGGGCATGGTGTAGCTCAGGACGGCCGAGGAGGCCGGCGACACGTACTCCAGCCCCAGCGCCCAGAGGGCGCTGGAGGACGCCGTGAGGGCCGCGAGCACCAGGACGTCGCGCCTCAGGATCAAGCCGCCGCCGGCCAGCGCGAGGAATGCGCCCGCGACCGCGTACCTCAGGGCCATCAGGAGGATTGGGGAGGCCCACTTCAGGGCGTACTTGGCGAAGAAGTACCCCAGCGAGTTCGCCACCGTGTAGGCCGCCAGCGCGAGTGCGGTTCGGGCGCGCACGCCGGCCGCCGGGGCGGCCCCCGATTTAAGGCGCGCACCGCGCCGGGGGGAGGAAAGGGCCGCTTAGATCGCTTGATATTTCTCGTCGGAACGTTTATTATGGAAGAGGATATGCTGAATTTTGCGAAAATATTATTAACTAGCGTTCCCCACCGTGCCCGATGATAGAGATAGGATCTCCAGCACCCAACTTCACAGCGAACGCGTTCTTCCCCAGGGAGAACGCGATAAGGAAGCTGTCGCTCTCGGAGCTCAGGGGCAAGTGGGTGGTCATGACCTTCCACCCGGGCGACTTCACCTTCGTCTGCGCCACGGACCTCGAGGCTTTCCAGAGCTACTACGACAAGTTCAGGGCCGCCAACGCTGAGGTGCTCGCCATAAGCACGGACAGCGTCTACTCCCACAAGGTCTGGTGGGAGACCAGCCCCAGGGTCAGCAAAGTGGCATACCCGCTGGTCGAGGACATCAGCAAGAACATCTCATCCGCCTACGGGTTCCTGAACTCCCAGACCGGCATGACGAGGCGCGGCACCGTGATAGTGGATCCCGAGGGGATAGTCCAGTATATATCGGTGTTCAACGACAGGCTGGGCAAGGACGTCGGGCACATATACAACGCGCTCGAGGGCCTCAGGTACATCCACGATCACCCCGGGACCCCGCAGGAGTTCGACATAATCCCGGCCGGGTGGAGGGTGGGGCAGCCGGCGCTGACCATAAGGGTGCCAAACGACATAGGCAAGCTCTGAGGATCCCACCGATTCCCCCTTTCCCTCGCGCACCCCTCTCGTATTTCTCATCCATTCCGTCCTGCTCAGGGGGAATCCTGCCCCGATCAGCCCGGGGCCCGGGTCGCTACGTCCCGGCGACGCGGACTCCCAGGGACCTCGCGACGGAGCCGTCCAGGGACCTCACCAGGTCCCTGTTCCCCACCATGTGGTAGTAGCTGGTGAGCCCGCCCGCCCCCATGAGCAGCCGCAGCTCCTCCGAGAGCGTTATTATCATGTTCTCGTAGCGCACCCTCCTCTCGGCGTAGCCCATGCCCCTTATCCTCCTCTCGAGGAGCTCGAAGGCCTCCACCGGCTCCACGAGGTCGGCCCCGAGCGCGGCCAGCTTGTACACGTCCGCTCCGCTGTTGAAGCGCCCGACCGCCGCCACTATCATGCCCTCCCTCAGCCCCATGAGGTTCGCGTCCCTGTCGAGGGCGGAGAGCGACTCCTCCAGCCACCTGGACCCGCCCTGCCTCTCATCGACCACTACCACGCCCGCCCTGGGCTCCAGGTCGTCGCCCGGGGCCGCCCTCAGGCACTCGCCGCCGCAGAGGCAGCTGGAGGGGCGCCTGCACCTGCTGCCGTCCACCGGGGCCCCCAGGGCCTCGGCGGCCGCGACCGCCGCGGGGTCCAGCCCCGGGACGACCACGGGGGTGTCGAAGACGCCCCATGGCGTCCTGACCGAGATGTCTATGTCCTCCCTGTAGGGATCGACCGGCGGGTGCGTGACCTGGGCCGCCTCTATCCTGAGGAGGTCCAGCGGCCTCCTCGCCGGATACGTGTAGCCGGGGATGATCCCGCCCATCCCGGTTATGTGCACCGAGCCCTCCTCGTAGGTCTCGCGGTAGATCAGCGGCTCGTAGTCCTGGTACCAGGCGATCTCCCCTCCCTCGACCAGCTCCAGCCCGAGGGCGTCGGCTACGTCCTCGTCCGCGTAGTGGAGCTCCAGCAGGTCGCGCCGCCCGCGGAGCTCCGAGATCCTGCTCATGCCGAGCGACCTGAGTATGGCGCCCAGCCCCAGCCTGAGCCCCCGCAGGTACCTGACCAGGGCCCTGGTCCCCGCGTCCACGTCGAAGCGCCCGACGGGCATCGCCAGGCTCGTCAGGTACGTCGGGCACCCGCCGGTGTTGCACGAGTGGCACATTATGCATCCGAAGGACAGGAGCGCCGCCGTCCCGATGTTCACGGCGTCGGCGCCCAGGGCTATGAGCTTCGCGATGTCCGAGGGGCTGTAGATCATCCCACCCCCTATCACGGTGAATCCATCCCTGGCGCCGTTGTCCCTGAGCCACCTGTCCGACACCGGGACCGCGTACTCTATGGGTATGCCCACGTGGTCCCTGACCACTGAGGGCGCGGCGCCGGTGCCAGCCCCCGCGCCGTCTATTATTATCCCCTCGGCGGTGGACCTGGCCACCCCGACCGAGACGAACATTATCTTGTTGACGGCGGCCACCTTGACCAGGACGGGCTTCCCGGACAGGTCCCTCAGCGCCTTCACCCTCTGGGCCAGGTCCTCGATCGAGTATATGTCGTGGTGGGGCGCCGGCGACACGGCGTCGCTCCCGACCGGTATCTTCCTGAGCTTCGAGATCACCTCCGTGACCTTGGAGCCCGGCAGGTGTCCCCCTATACCCGGCTTGGCCCCCTGCCCTATCTTCAGGTTCACGGCCACGCCCGCCCTCAGGAGGTCCAGGTCAACGCCGAACCTGGCGGAGGCCCACTGCACCACTATGTTCCTGTACTTCGCCACCTCGGGGTGAAGGCCGCCCTCCCCTATCCCGGCGAGCACGCCCGCCTCCGTGGCGGCCCTGGCCACCGCCACGTTGGGCCCCCCGCTGAGCGCGCCGTAGGACATGTCCCCCACGTATATGGGGGCCTCCAGCCTCACCCCGAACAGCTCCAGCCCGACGTCGACGTCCCCGCCGCCCGAGAGCTCCGCGTTCACGACGTCGGGCCTCAGCCCCTTGAAGGTGATCCTGTCGAGCAGCCTCCCGGTCCTGCTGGGCTCCCTCTCGAGCACGTAGGGCGGAGTGCCGGTGGCCGCCGTGCGCCTGACGTACTCGACGCGCTCCGGCGACCAGAACTCCGGCACCCTGTGCCTCACGGGGGGGAGCTGCCTGGTCCTCTCGGCGGGGCGGACGGCCAACCTCACTCACCCAGCGACGGCTCCTCGGCGGCGCCCTCCCTGAGCGGCCTTATGACCGTGAACTCCTCGCCCGGGTCCACGCCGACGCCGAACTCCTCCTCGAAGGCGCGGAAGTGCGGGGAGAGCTCGCGGAGCTCCTCCTCGCTCAGCCTCCTCCACTCGACCCTGAGCTGGTTGGTCCCGTACAGCGCCCTCCTGGCCGCCTTGGTCAGCGGGGACTGATCGCCCTCCAGGACCCTCTGGTAAGCCTGGGGATCCAGCATGCCGTCCTCGACGAGGGAGCGCAGGTACCTCTCCAGCGAATCGCGCCTGAGGGGGCGCCCTATCCTCTCGCGGGGGACCCTCCCCCTCACGTAGATAGTGCCGCCCACCATCCCGGACCCGATCCTGAAGCCGACGTCGTCGCTGCTCGTGGCCCTCAGCACCACGAGGACCCCCCCGCCCATGTACTCCCCGGCGTAGTCGCCGACGGACCCGCCGATCATCAGGATACCTCCCCTGTGCTGGATCCCGGCGCGGTTCCCGGCGTCCCCGTAGACGTAGATAGATCCGCCGCGCTTGGCCTGGCCCAGGGTGTCGCCGGCGTTGCCGTGCACGAAGACGACGCCCCCGTTCATCGTGTCCCCGAAGTCGTCCTGGACGTCGCCGTAGACGCGCATGAGGCCGCCGGACATGACGTTGGCCGACGCGTTCCCCACCACCCCCCATATCGTCAGCGAGCCGGAGGTCATCCCGTTCCCCAGGTACCTGTGGCCGAGGACGTTGACGACGCGGACCTCCCCCGCCTCCCTGAGCATGGACCGTATGCGCGGCGCCAGGTCGATAGGCCCGAAGGCCGACGCGTCGAGATAGGGCCCCTCCGGCTCGGGCGCGGGCCCCCCGTACGAGTAGCGCCTCCTGAAGTTCCCGCGGACGCTGTCGCCCTCCGCCAGTATGTACTCGCCCCCCCTGAGCGCCCAGTACTCGGCCTCGCCCAGGACCGCCCTCACCGCCGCAGCCTCGCTCGCCACCGCCAGGACGCCGTCCCTCATCCCGACGTAGAGCGGCCTGAAGTGCTGGGGGTCCACGAAAGCCCCGAACACCGGCGTCGGCCCCCCGGCTATGAACGCGACCGCGTAGGGGCCGTCGAGGCGCGCCCACCTGAACTTCTCGCCGTACATGAGCTCCCTGATCGCGCCCTCCACGCCCAGCCTGTCCGAGAGCTCCTTGAGCAGGTAGGCTATGGCCTCGCTGTCGTTCCCGGTGAAGCTCCTGTAGCCCATCCTGTAGGTGAGGAGGTTGACGTTGGACCCGTAGGAGCTCAGGTCCCCGTTGTGCACTATCGCGAAGTCCCCCGCCGTGAACGGGTGGGAGTAGTAGGGGTACCTCCCGGGGCTGTTCGTGGGGTAGCGCGTGTGGCCCAGCCAGGCCGGGCTCGAGAGGGACCTTATGCCGTACACCTCGTCCAGGTCGCCCGGCCAGCCCACGACCTTGTACACGTCCAGCCACCTGCTGTTCAGGTAGACGGTGCCCCTCACGTTCGCCGGGGACCCGAAGAACGTGAGGTCGTAGAGCCCGCCGGGTATCGGCACCGACACCCCGTCCTCGGCCGGCTCCCTGGAGAAGGCCTTCACCCTCGGCACGCCGACCGGCCTGTAGAGCGCGACGCCGGAGCCGTGTGGGGTCCCGCGCTCCTTCATGGCGTCCAGGCCCCTGAGCACGAGCTCCGCTGGCAGGTCGCGCCTATCCAAGCTGTACAGCCCCAGTATCCCACACATCGGCGCACTGAACTGAGGACCCCCGAGGCGAGCGCTTATAAGAATTGCGCCATAGACGCCGGCCCTTGTGCTGTAATTTCTAGCACTAATCCGGCATTTTTGAACAGATTTAAGAATTCATATCGTGATTACCGGCAACCCTCTCGCATCGGCCTCGCGCATTATCGCCTCCCTGGCGGCGGACCCCAGGGATTTGCGCTCCAGGACGACCGCCGAGATGCCCCCGTAATTCTTGTCCATGGCCTGGGATATCACCGAGGGGTCCGCGCCCTCCAGCGAGTGCCTAGCGAGCACGTGGCCGTAGCACAGGCCGCCCTCCAGGGCCATCCTGGTGTGCTTCGCTGGATAGTGGGTCCCCCCGAACCCGGCCACCGGCCTGCAGTCGGGGAGCGGCGAGGAGAGCGTCCTCACGACGGCGGCGGCCATCGCCTCATGCGCCGCAGGGTCCCTCCACTCGGCCTCGGTGCTCCCTATCTCTATGAACGTCACCGGCCTGGACAGGCTCGTGGGGCCGTGGTGGGTCGCCTCGAGCCCCAACCAGTACCTGTCCAGCAGCCCGCGCGCCGACGCGGCGTAGTTCAGGAGGAGGGCGCCCCCGAGCCTCGGGTTGCTCCAGGCGAGCTCCCTGGGGCGGCCGCCGAACTCCGCCTCCCCGGGGTTCCCCGGCGTGTGAACGGTCAGGCTCGGGCGGCCGTTCCTCGAGGAGTGGCGCGAGAGCACGACGTACGCCTCAGCGTCGAGCGCGCCCTCGAGGAAGTCCATGCTCAGGACGTCCTCCTCGAACCCGGCCAGGTAGGCCCCGAGCTCTGCGGACGATAGGCACGTCCTCGCCCTGGGGCACGCGGCCTCCCTCCAGCGGAGGCTGGAGGCGAGCGCGGAGGCCGCGCCGCTCCCGGCCGGGTCCCCAGTTGAGTAGACGAGGGCTATCGAGGCGCCTCACCCCGGGGCCCCGCCGGCCATCCCGGCGCCGATCGAGGGATCCAGCGGCACGGGCACAGCGCCCAGCGCACCCTATTTACGCGTTGCCCAGCCGCCGCGCCCTACTCCCACCTGGCCCTGATCTCCATCCTCATGAAGACGAGGTACGCCAGGATGGAGAATATCGAGAGCGCGGCCATCAGCGCGGACACGTCCGGCAGCGCCAGGTACAGGCTCTGGGAGACGCCCAGCTCCAGCGCGGGCATGCCCGGCGCGTACGCGTAGACCGGGGAGAGCGTCATCACGTGGGGGTTGAGGAGCACGGACGACACCTCGGAGTACACGTAGACCGGGCTGATCCTGGCTATGCTCACTGCCGTGTCTATGTAGGCGACCTCCTGCTCCAGGGTGGGGGGAGGGAAGGAGGGGAGGGGCGATATCAGGCCGGCGAGCGCCGTGGAGAATGCCCCGATGAAGAACGTCATGAAGATCCAGAGGCCGAGCGAGACCAGCGCGGACGTCGCCGCCCTCCTGAATACCGTGGAGAAGAGGAGGGCGGCCGAGTACCAGACGGAGGCGTAAAGCACGGTCACGACGCTGAAGTAGAAGAACCTGAGGGCGTCGGAGGGCGTCGGCCCCCATCCCATGAGGAGCATGCCCAGCCCGAAGTCTATGGCGTTGACGACCCCCACGACCAGCGATATCAGCGCCACGCCGGCCGCCAGCTTCCCGGCTATCACCCCGTCCCTGTGTATCGGGTTCGACAGCAGCCTGACCATGCTGCCTGACGACAGCTCGCGGTTTATGGAGTCGAAGCCGAGGGCTATCCCGAGTATCGGCGACAGCACGCTCAGGAAGTACACGTAGCTGTAGAATTGCGAGCCGGTGCCCGTGAACAGCTCGAGGAACTCGGCGGCGGTCTGGCCGGAGAGGGACTGGGCAGTGGTCAGCACGGCGCCCGCGCCCGACAGGAACACCAGGAGGAATATCAGGACGAACCTCCTGCTCTTCAGGTTCTCCGAGAGCTCCTTCTCCAGGACCGTCAGGCTCCCCCTCATCGGGATCCGGCCTCCAGCAGGCTCCTGTACGCCTCGGCCAGGCTGGCCCTCCTGAGGCGGACCTCCAGCGGTATCGCGCCCGCCCTGAGGGCGGCCTCCACGGCCCTCCTCCTGGCGTCCTCGCCCACCTCGATGGTGACCCTCCTGCCGCTCACGCTCACCCTGCCCACCGGGAGGAGCGCCCTCACGGCCGCGTCGACGTTGCCCTCGAGCTCCATCTCTATGTAGTACTTGCGGCCCGCGAGCTGGTCCAGCGTCCCCTGGGCGATTATCCTGCCCCTGTCCATCACTGCGACCCGGTCGCAGATCCACTCCACCTGGTGGAGCAGGTGGCTGCTCATCAGCACCGCCATGCCGCCGTCGGCGAGCGACCTGATGAGCCTGAGCATCTCCTCGGACCCGCCCGGGTCCAGGCCCGCCGTCGGCTCGTCCAGGAGCAGCACCGACGGGGACTTGAGCAGCGCGTCGGCTATGCCGAGCCTCTGCTTCATGCCCTTGGAGAACTTCCCCACCTCGACGTCCGCCCAGCCGGAGAGGCCCACCCTGGATATCGCCTCGTCTATCCTCGATGGGTCCCTCACCCCGTTCAGCCTCGCGGTTATCGCTAGGTTCTCCCAGGCGGTCATGCCCTCGTAGAAGCCCGGGTTGTCCGGGACCAGGCCCACCCTGGCCCTCACCTCGACCGGGTTCCTCCTGACGCTGTAGCCGTCGATGAGCACGTCCCCCTCGGTGGGCGGCACGAGCCCCACCATCATGGATATCGTCGTCGTCTTCCCCGCCCCGTTCGGGCCCAGGAGCCCCACGACCTCCCCCCTGCCGACCTCCAGGTCCACGCGGTCCACCGCGACGAAGTCGCCGTAGACCTTCCTGAGGGAGACGGCCCTGAGCGCGGGCCCGGAGCTCACGGCCTGCCGAACCTCCAGAACACGGCGACGAGCGCCGCCACGGCCGCCACTATGACGATGACGCCCACTATGCCCCAGTAAGTCTGCTTCGTGACGGTCACCATGAACTGGAGGCTCCGGGACGAGGCCTGCAGGGAGTACGCGCTGACGGTCAGCGAGTAGATGCCGGGTATTGCGTTGGGCGGCGGCCTCACGGAGAGCGTGACCGTGGCGTTCTGGCCGGGCTGGAGGACCCGTATGGTCGAGGGGGAGAGCCCCACGGTCCAGTCGCCGGACGGCTGGACCGCGACCAGCGTTATGTCCGTCAGGGGCTCCGTCCCCGTGTTCGAGACTATTATCAAGGAGGTCGCGGTGTGCCCCGCCTGTACGTCCATGCTCAGGAGGCCGCCGGGCGTGGACAGGGAGTAGCTGTAGGTGCCGGTCACCGTGGCGCTGAGCGGCACGGACACGCTGTACCCGGACGACGTGACCGTCAGCGTCAGGTTGTATATCCCCGGCCTCGCGTTGGACGGCACGTACACGTCGGCGACCAGCCCCGGGTTCACGGAGTACGGGCCCATGGAGATCCCGGATATCACCGTGGTGCTGTACGAGCTGGGGAGGAAGGTGACGATCCAGCCGGGGGGCGCGTCCATGCTGAAGGTGGCTATGGCGCTGGTGCCGAGGTTGTTGTCGACCTCGAACATGTAGCTGAGCACGGACCCGGGCCCCCCGCTGAGGCTCGGGTAGGACACACTCACCGTGATGGGCCGCGAGCTCCTGGGGGCGGGCGACACCTGGACCTGGAACGTCAGCTCGTTGGACTCGACCGGGCCGCTCCGGGCCGTCACGTTCACCTCGTACGTCCCGGGGGCGGCCGACGAGGGCACATATATTTCGAGCTGGAGGGACCTGGTGCCGCCCGGGGGCGCGTAGACCGCGGTGACGTTGTAGCCGCCATACGTCAGCACCGCCGTCCACCCGGGCGGCGCGGACGCCGACACGCTGATGCTGGCCGGCTGCCCCATGTAGTTCGTCACGTTCACCCCCGTGACTATCCGCTGCCCGGCCTGGACAGAGACCCCGGTGAAGTACGTCGTGAGCAGTATCCCGCCGGACTGGGCGGCCGACGCCTGAGCGGGCATCGCGAGCATGGCCAGGAGCAGCGGGACTGCGAGCACCCAGAGAGCGCGCCTCATTGGCTGCCCGAAGGGGCCATTCCCTGATAAAAGATTTCCGATCGGCCGCCCAGCTCCCCCTCGCGCCGCCTCCGCGGGGCGCGGAGGCGGCGCTGGGGAGACCTGCGGATGAGCGGAGAAAGAATGAGGAGCGAAGGGATCCCTCGCGGCCTCAGGCCTTCCTGTAGAGCTCCACGCGCTCCAGGACCACGTCCTTCTCGGTGGACAGCACGCCGAGGACCTTGGGGGAGTAGCCGTCCTTCTCCACCTTCACCAGGTACTTGTGGTTCCACTCGAGGCCCCTCAGCCAGAAGTCGCCGAACTCGTCAGTGAGGGTCCTGTACTCCTTCCTGCTCACGACGTCTATCGCCGTCACGGACGCGCCCTCCACCACCTCCCTGGCCGCGGGATCTATTATGGTGCCGGCTATGTAGGGCCTGGGGAGGTTGCGGTAGAGGACCCTCGGCTTCACGTCGACCTCCGGGTGGAGCGGCTCCGCGCCCTCCATGAGCTTCCTCATCTCCGGGTCGTCCTCGTCGCCGAACTTTATCGCGTCGGTGGGGCATATGTCGGCGCACCTCGGCTGCTTCCACCCGCTCTTCAGCAGGTGCTCGCAGAAGGTGCACTTCTGGGCTATCTTGAGCTCCTCGTTGAAGTATATGGCGCCGTAGGGGCACGCCCTCTGGCACAGCGGCTCGTAGCCGTAGTCAGCGCACCCGTTGCACTTCTCCGGGTCTATTATGACTGCGCCGTCGTCGCTCCTGTAGATCGCGTTCACGGGGCACACGTTCATGCACGGCGCGTTCTCACAGTGCGCGCAGAGCGTCGGCACGTAGCTGACCCTCGTGAAGGATCCGCCGCCCCTCTCCATGTCGTTGAGCTTCATCCAGAAGTGGCCGACCTCGGGCTGCGGCTTCGCGTATGGGCTCCAGTCGTTCCCCACGTGCTCGTCCTTGCACGCGAGCTGGCACAGGTAGCACCCGATGCACTCAGCCACGTCTATTACCATCACCTTGCCCATGCTCTCACCCCATCACCCACGACTCGTAGCCCGGCCCGTAGGCCGCGTTCATCTTCTCGACCCTCTTGAAGGCCTCCGGATACTTCCTCCTGAGCTCCTCGATGTCCACCTTCTCGACCTCCACCAAGTACCCGCTGACCGGCATCTCGGGGACTATTATCGGGCCCGGCTGGTATTTGTCGTACACCCACCTGGTCGGGGGCGCGATCGTGTCTATCGCGCCTCCCCTGTCTATCCTGTCCTCTATCGATATGGGGTCGAACTTGGAGCCGTGGTCCATGTACACGACCCCCGGCCTCACCCTCTCAGTCACGTACGCGGCGCCGAGCACCGCCCCGTAGTCGTTGTACACCTTCACTATATCACCGTGCTTTATGCCCCTCTTGGCGGCGTCGGCCGGGTTTATCCAGAGCGGCTCGTAGTAGTAGCCGTCCGGCCCCTTTATCTTGGCGGTCGGTATCTCCCTTATCCAGGGCATGTCGTCGCCCTGGGCGTGGTGCCTCCACCTCGGGTGGTTCGACATCACCTGGAGCGGGTACTTCTTGGCCTTCGGCGAGGTGGGCAGCTCCTCGTGATCTATCCACTTGGCGAGCGGCGGCCTCAGCTTATCGTCCGGGAAGTGGTCCTTCAGCCATCCCGAGACGAACTCCATCTTGCCGCTCTTGGTGTTCAGCCCCCTGCCCTCCGGCAGCTCGTAGTACCACCTGAGGCCCTCCTTGACGGGGACGCCGGGCAACCTCTCGACCGTGTTCTTTATCTGCTCCCACTCCTCCGGCGTCGGGGCGTCGTACACCACTATCTTCCTCCTGGTCTTGAACTCCTCCCAGCTTATCCCGTACTTCTTGTAGGCCAGCGTCTTCTCGTACATGACCCTTAGGAACTTCTCGGGCTCGGGGAACCACTCCTCGGTCGGCCAGCTGTCCCTGAAGTCCGGCCTGACCTTCCCCACCCCCAGCCTGTCAGCCACCATCTTGTGGATCTCGTAGTCGCTCTTGGATTCCCCGATGGGCTCCACGCACCTGTCCTGGTAGTAGATCGCCCTCATGTCCGCCCACATGGCGCTCACCAGGTCGTCGTGCTCGTAGACGGTCTGGGCGGGGAGGATAAGGTCGGAGAAGTACGCGTCGTTCTCCAGCCATGGGTGTATCGTGACTATGAACTCGACGCTCGGGTGCCTGAAGGCCTGGGCCCACCTCCAGGAGTCGTTCCAGCAGGTCATGACGCTCGAGTTCTCGTTCCATATCATGCGTATCCCGGGGTGGTCGTCGGTCGGCGGGAACCTGTACTTGTTGAACTGGTCCTGAGTGGGGGCTATGATGGATCCGGAGCCGTACCACTCGACCGGCGGGTTCAGGATGGCGTCCGGCACGAGCGTCTTTATCAGCGGTATCGCGCCCGGCGGCGGCGGGTATATGGGCCTGCCGGGCACCAGCTCGTAGGAGTAGGCCATCACGGGGTTCACCGGGGCGCCCTCCTTGACGACCTCCATGTAGGTCGGCAGGGTGGGCGCCTTCTCGTTCCCGGTCAGCGTGAAGGCCGGCAGCTGGAACCTGGCGAACTGCCTGCCGGGGGCGCCGAGCCCCTGCATCATCATCACGTAGGCCTCGGCCCTGGCCGGCAGGTGCGAGAGTATCCCCCTTATCTTGGGCCCCCCGTAGTGGATCGCCAGGGTCGTCCTCTTCTTGGCCCACGCCCTGGCGAGCGCCTTTATCGTCTCCACGGGGACCCCGGTTATCCTCTCCGCCCACTCCGGGGTCTTCGGGACGCCGTCCTCCTCGCCCAGGATGTACCTCCTGAACTCCTCGAACCCGACCGTGTGCGTCTCTATGAACTTCTTGTCATAGGTCCCCCACTGTATCCAGAGGTAGGCTATGGCGAAGTAGAGCGCGGCGTCGGTGTTGGGCCTTATCGGGATCCACTTGTCCGCGAAGACCGCGTTCGTGTAGTTGACGTCCGGCGATATCGCCACGACCTTGATCCCGGCCTGCTTTATCCAGCGCATGAAGTGGGTGCCCAGGAAGTTGTTCCAGGCGTCGGTGGTGGTCAGGGGATCGCCGCCCGTCAGCACGATCATCTCGGCGTTCTTGAACACGTCGTCCCAGGTGGTGTCGTTCGGCGGCCTGCCTATGGGCTGGTCGAACCCCCAGACGTGCTTGGCGCCCCAGTAGTACCCCTCCCAGCTGTCGGGGTTCCTGTTCTGATGTATCCACCCAGTCCCGAGCGCGTTGAACAGGTGGTGCCCCCAGAAGTGCACGCTGTGCAGGAAGCCGCTCTGGCCGTGGCCGTCCGCCTGCACGAGCACCACGTGGGTGCCGCCGTAGACCTTCCTTATCCTCTCTATCTCGCTCGCGATTATCTCTATGGCCTCGTCCCAGCTTATCCTGACGAACTTCGACTTGCCCCTGTTCTGGGTGTTCCTGTTCTCCGGGCTCCAGTCCACCCTCTTGAGCGGGTACCTGACCCTGGTGGGCGAGTAGACCCTCTGCCTCCAGGCGAAGGACACCGGGTAGTTGGGAGCCTTCTTGGGCCTCTCGAAGACGCCGCGGCCCGTCACTATCTTCCAGCGCCTGACGCCGTCGGGTATGTAGAACGGGAGCTGCCTGATTATCCTGTTGTCCTTGCAGTAGGCGACCAGTGGGAAGTTCGCCAGCAC
>Ga0315298_1003343_pt1 | contig 25754 bp, 22 predicted proteins | sample WHS_1_MG_FD_203077 | JGI IMG/M metagenome (GOLD analysis project Ga0315298, IMG submission 203077) | Extremophilic microbial mat communities from Washburn Hot Springs, YNP, Wyoming, USA - WHS_1_MG | ecosystem: Environmental > Aquatic > Thermal springs > Hot (42-90C) | place: USA: Wyoming... | reverse complement strand
GCAGCATTCCGGAGTAGAACGGGCCCTGGTGCGCTTGGAGCGCCGTGACGACCTCGGCAGCGCTCAGGTGGTATTGCGCCAGACGGCGCGGATGGAGCGTGACGTGTACCTCGGGCCACCCGCGGCCGGTGTAGTCTGCCCGATAGACGCCGCGGACCGAGAGAATGGCCGGGCGCAGCGCAAAGGCGAACACCGGCTGCATCGCCGAGCTGCTCACGGTATTGGAGACCAGCGCATATTCGGCGAGCGGATAGATGTTCGGGGTCATCAGGCGCACCGTCATGACCCCGCCGGGCGGCAGGGGGATGTGACCGAGGCGCGCCTGCAGCAGCAGATAGGCCGTCTGCGGGTTGGTGCTGCGGCTGAAGTAGATGTGCAGCTTGGTCAGTCCGTTGCCGGTCTGCGAACGCACCAGCGTGACGCCCGGCTCGCCCTTTGCGGCCTGCTCCATCGGCTCGGTGACCGCCAGCAGCATGTACTTCACGGGCAGATCATCGGTATGAACGATGACCGAGACCTTGGGGAAATCAACCGACGGGAAAATGCTTCGCGGCAGACGGTCGAACGCGACCCAGCCGGCCGCGAGCAGCACCGCGCAGAGCACCGCGACCGTGTAGCGGTTCTCCCACTGGAACCTCAGGTAGCTGCGGATCATGGCTGCACGAGCAGCACGGATCCGTTGACCAGGCGCCCCGCACCGCGCACGACCACCGGTTCGCCGGCCGGCAGCGCGCCGCGGATCCAGGCCCGATCGGCGCGGGTGCCGAGCACCTTCACCGGCACGCGGCGCGCACGACCGGCCTGATCGCAATACACCACCGCGCTCGCCCCCTGCATGACCACGGCGTTCAGGGGCACGACGAACGCCGACTCCGGCTGCTGCTCGAGGCGCAGGTGCACCCACTCCCCGGGCAGCAGCGGTGCGTGCGGTGGCGGCGTCACGTAGAGCGCGACCAGTCCGGACTGGCGGGCACTGTGGCCGATGCTGTGCACGCGTCCGGTGCCCGACCACCCGGAGAGGCGGATTCGCACCGGTTGCCCGCGCGTCAGGCGCATGGCGCTGCGCGGGGAGACCAACGCCTCGATCCACGGCGTGCCGCGTCCGTCCAGTGTCACGATGGGCGTGCCTGCACTGACCACCGCGCCGGTGGGGACTTGATAATTGACGAGACCGGCAAATGGGGCGCGCAACGCCTGGTTGGCCAGTTGCCCTTCGAGCGCCTGCGCCTGCGCCTGCATCTGCTTCTCGGTGGCCCGGCTGCCTTGCAACACCTGCAGCGAGACGACGCCATCGTGGTACAGAATGTGATTGCGCTGCACATTCAGCTGCGCCAGACGCCACTGAGTCCGCGCCGCCTGCAGACTCGCCTGCAGCCCCGGCGGGCTCACGCGCGCCAGCAGCGTCCCGGCACGCACCTCGCCGACCGGGCGAGTCGGCTCCCAGACGCGGCCGCTCAACGGCGCGCTCAGCGAGACGTGATTGACGCTGCGTACGCGCGCGATGACGCGGACGGGACTGCGCCAGGAGGAGCGCTGCACCGCAGCGGTCTGCACCGGCACGGCGGCCCACGCACTGCCCGAACACCCGATGAGCAGGGCGGCCAGGAGGGGCATTCCGGGCCCGCGCAGCCGCCCGGGGTGAGTACGCATGGATTTCATCTCGCTGATCGCTCCCCGGGATAAGTGCCGGCATCGAGCCGCAGCTGCGTATGCGCCAGGTGCAGCAGCGCCAGCGCCGTGGCCACCTGCAGTCTCGCCTGCAGCCAGCTGCTCTCGGCCTGGGCCAGATTCAGCGCGTTGAAGGTTCCGGCCTTGTAGCCGTCGCGCGTCATCTCGTAGACCGAGCGCGCATCACGCCGCTGCTTCAGCGCCTGCCGGTAGGCGCGCTCCGCGGCCTGGGCACTGCCGTAATCGCGCGCAATCGTCATCCGGATCTGCAGCAGCACGGCACGCCGGGCGGCACGAAGCGCGGCCACCTGATTGTCGGCATCTGCGATCCGGTCGCGCTGCGCACCAAAATCAAACAGCGGCATGCTGAAGCCGAGAAAGACCTGCCAACCCAGATCGCGCGATGTCGGCGCGGCGGGCGCGTCGACTCCGTAACCGACTTGGGCCGTGAGCGACGGCAGCCGCGCGGCGCGCAGGCTGCGGGCCTGGGCGCGGCCGAGCGCGATCTGCCGGCGGGAAACCAGCAGCAGAGGCTGCGCGCGTCCAGCGCGCGCGATCCACTGCGCAGGCATCGGCAGCGGCCGCCGCGGCGGGCGCAGCTGCGGCAGCGCCAAGGACGCCGACGCGGCCCGACCGAGCAGCATATTGAGCGTGCGGCGGGCGGCACTGCGCTCGGCCAGCGCCTGCTGCAGTCCGCTCTGCGCGTTGTGCAGCAACAAACGCGTCTGCGCGAGGTCGAGGACCGCGGCGGCCCCGACGGCGTACTCCTGACGCGTGCCGCGATACAGCACGCCCACGGAATGCACCGTGCTGGTCCAGATCCGCACCCGGGCGCCGAGGAGCGCCAGCTGATACCACGCGTCCGCCACCTGTGCCGCGACGGTGAGCCGGGTCTGGGCCTGTTCGTCAGCCGCCAGCGCCTCGCGATCCCGGGCGAGCTGGTCCAAGGCGAGCAATTGCGGCGCAAACAGCGGAACGGACAGCTCGACCAGGCCCGTCGTCTCACGCGGGCCGTTGGCATTCGCATAGAGCGCGCGGCCGTTGCGGATTTGATTCCAGTATCGGCCCCCGACCAGCGACAGCCGGGGCAGTAATGCCGCGCGGCCCGCGCGCGCGCCATACTGCGCCGCGCGGCGCAAGTCAGCGGCCTGCTCGATCTGGGGTGCCACGCGCAGCGCGCTCGCCACGGCACTCGCGAGCGACAGGACTGCTGCACGCGGCGGCGGCGAACCCGTGGCAGCACATGCGGCGCTGGACGCCAGCGACGACACGATCGCTACGATCAGCGCGCTCCGCCAAGGCGAGAGGCCGCAGCCGGCGCTCCTGGGATGACCCGCGACGTGCTCCCTCTCACCCTCGGTATTCCGGACCTGCCGCATCTCGCCCTCGTTACGACTTGCGTCGTATGGGCGCAGGGTACGACCCGCGTCGTAGAACTTCAAGTGACAAAGGCGGCACCTCGAGCACCCAATGCACCGGCACCGTGGCCGGCTCGCCCGACGCGTCGTTGCACGCCGGGCAAGCATCCCATCGAGCATCGCGCAGACCGCCCTGCCTCACCGATCGTTACACTCGCCGTGAGGCCCTCAACACGGAGTTCGACTCGCGCCTGGAACGGAGTTGCCGCCTCGTTCGGCATGAAACAGGGCGATCAGGGGTGCGCGCCACCGCAGCGGAGCCCGATATCAGCCGGAGACGTGACTCGCGCTGAAGTGCATCCACAACAATGGCGCCGACCCGAGGACAAATCCAAGGAACAGTGTTTGCAGTTGTACGAAGTCGTTCACGGCATAGTGCGCAGGCGTGCTGAAGTACAGGTAGCTCACGGCGGAGTTGATGCCCACGTCGGTGAGCATCGTCACCAGCGCTGCGGCCAAACCGGCGCGCGGGACGCGAAGCACGAGCCAGATCACGACCGGATCGACCACGACCAGCAGCGTCCAGTACGCGTTCACCAGCGGATGATGGGCAAGCCCCCACCCGTGCAGGAGTGCATCGAGATGAGTCGCCGTCCCGACGGCAAAGGCCAGAACGTAGACCCCCAGCACGGCCCGTACCCACGGCGGGTGGGCCCGCCACGCCGCGGTGCGAGTTCCCGGGCTCATGGTCGGAGCATCCGCCCGCGCCCGCCGCGTGAGCCTTTTCCCCCCACGCCTGAAACCTTTTCAGCCACCCGAACGTATGTAGGGGTACAGGACCTGAAATCCTGCGGCTTCTGCAGTCTTCTCGGAGCGTTCGATGGATGCTGATCGCGCATAGGCGCCATACCCCCGCCGGTCCGGCCCTGCGGCGGCAGTGCGCAGCCTGGGGCGCGACAGTCCGAGCGTAGCACGTGCGCTACAATCCAGTCGGAACCTTCCGTGGGACTTCAGCCCTTCTGATTGCACCCGGGCCGCAGCGGCCCGCTGAGGAGAGCATCGATTGGCGGACGATCACTGGCGCGATCTGATGCTGGCCGCCCAAGCGGGCGATGCGGCGGCCTATCGGCGCTTGCTGGTCGAGGCCGGCAGCTGGCTGCGCACCTACTACGCGCGGCGGCTACCTGCCTCGATGGTCGACGATGCGGCGCAGGAAGTGCTCCTCGCCGTGCACACCAAGCGACACACGTACGATCCGGCCAAACCCTTCGGACCCTGGCTCGCGGCGATCGCTCGCTACAAATGGATCGACCGGCTGCGCGCCATGAAGGACGCGCTGACCGAGGAGCTCCCCGAGGACATTGCGGTCCGGGATCACGGCGAGGCGATCCAGAGCGCGAGCGTCCTCGAGCGGCTGCTCGGGCGGATCAAGCCGGCGCAGGCCAATGCCATCCGTCTGGTGAAACTCGAGGGCCTGAGCATCAAGGAAACCGCCGAGCGGCTCGACCAGACGGTCGCGCTGGTCAAGGTGAACATCCACAGAGGACTGCGGCAATTGAGTGAACTGGCGCGGGAGGAGAGCCATGAAGCTTGAATCCCTGATCGATGAGCTGACCGAAGACCTCACGCCGGTGAGGCCACGGCGCTTCTGGGCCGACCTGCTGATGTTGGCGCTGATCGCCGCGGTCGAACTGGCGCTGCTGTTCGCCCTCGGCATCGCACACCTCGACCTGGAGCGACTTGCGACGCAGCCGACCATGGGCTGGCGGTTGGTCAGTCTGGGCGTGATCGCGCTGATGAGCGGCTTTCTTGCCGTGCGCTCGTTCGACCCGGCCTACTCGGCGAAGGATGCCCTGCGCTGGCTGGGGGTGATCGTCGTGCTGTGTCTCGCTTACGGCCTGGTCATGAATGGCCCGCCGGCGGGGACGGCGAGCCTCCTGCAGCGCCTCGACTGGCGCAGCGGCATCCAGTGCGCCTCGAAAATCGTGCTGCTCTCGCTGCCGCCGCTCGCGGCACTGGCGCTGCTGTGCCGTCGGGGCGCGCCGACCGACCTGCGGCGCACGCCGCTGCTCAGCGGACTGGCGGCCGCCGCCTGGGGCGCGTTCGTGTTCGTGTTCGCCTGCCCGTTCAACGATCCTTTGTACATCGTGGTGTGGTACGGGATCGCCTGTGGTCTCGTGACGCTCGCGGCGCGATTGATGATGCCGCGCATTGCGCGCTGGTGAGACGGCAGCTGAGGGCCGTCTGCCTACTGACTTCGATTCGCAATTCTGTAAAGACTGAAAAGACTGAAGGATCTTCGCCATGACGACCCGCATCCCGCGTATCGCGCCTTCGGAAATCACCCCGCCGGAGGCGTACTTCAACCGGCGCGCGTTTCTGTCCGCCGCGCTCGCCGCCGGCGCCGGTGCGACGCTCGGCCGGGCTGCCGCGGCGGTGGTCCCGGCGGCCGCCGGCGCCCCCCTTCAGTACCGCTACGATGCGGCCGACTCCGTCGCCGCCCTGGTGCATGCGCCCGATCAGGACGAGACCCCGAACACCTGGGAGCAGATCACCCACTACAACAACTTCTACGAGTTCGGCACCGGCAAGGGCGACCCGGCGCGCTATGCCGGTGAGCTTCAGACGCGCCCCTGGAACCTCACCGTGGCCGGCGAGGCCGAGGTCACCGGCAGCTTCCCGCTGGAGAAGTTCCTCAATCCCTATGCGCTCGAGGAGCGCATTTACCGCTTCCGCTGCGTCGAAGCGTGGTCGATGGTGATTCCCTGGGTCGGCTTTCCGCTCGCTGCGCTTCTGAAGCAATTCAAGCCCACGTCCCGGGCCAAGTACGTCACGTTCGAGACGCTCTATCGCCCGAGCCAGATGCCCGGCCAGCGCGTGCCGATCCTGAAGTGGCCGTACCTCGAAGGGCTGCGCATCGATGAGGCGATGAATCCGCTGGCCTTCATGGTGGTCGGACTGTACGGACGGGTGCTGCCGAACCAGAACGGCGCACCGCTGCGGCTGATCGTGCCGTGGAAGTACGGCTTCAAGAGCATCAAATCCATCGTGCGCATCGCCTTCACCGAACAGCAGCCCCAGACCACCTGGAGCTTAGCTGCACCCAACGAGTACGGCTTCTACGCCAACGTCAACCCGCAGGTACCGCATCCGCGCTGGAGCCAGGCCTCCGAACGGCGCATCGGGGCGTCCCTGTTCCACGAACGGCAGGCGACGCTGATGTTCAACGGTTATGCCCAGGAGGTCGCGTACCTCTACAAGGGCATGAACCTGCACACCTACTTCTGAACGTCGAGCCGCACGTACCCATGACCGATCGTCGCACTGCCGTCCCCACTGCCTTTCTCGGGCTCTCCGTCGAGCGGCGCTACCGCTTCGTCTACAAGCCGCTGGTGTTTCTCGCCTGTCTCATTCCGCTGGCGTGGATGACCTGCGCGCTGTTCGGCTGGTTCGGCTTCAGCGCCGGGGTCGATCAGGTGAAGTTCCTCGAGCTGCGCTGCGGCAAGACGGCACTCAACATGATCCTGCTGACGCTGATGGTCACCCCGGTGCGCCAGCTCGCCCGGCTGCCGAACCTGGTGCGGCTGCGACGCATGCTCGGGCTGTTCGCGTTCTTCTACGTGCTGCTTCATTTCGCGGTGTACCTGTTGCTCGATGTCGATCTCGACTGGCACATGGTGGCCTCGGACATCTTCAAGCGGCCCTACATCACCCTCGGGTTCACCGCCTTGCTGATGCTGATCCCGCTCGCCGTCACGTCCACCAACCGCATGATGCGCCGGCTCGGGCGGCGGTGGGGCCGGCTGCACCGTCTGACCTACGTGATCGCGATTCTCGGGGTGTGGCATTTCTACTGGCAGGAGAAGATCGACGTGCGCGAGCCGCTGGTCTACGCCGGCATTCTCATGGTCCTGTTCGGCTACCGCTGGATCCGCAGTCCGAAAATGTGGGCGGTGCTAGCGCCGCTGCGCACCCTGCGCAGCACGGCAACGCACCAAGCGCCGCACGCGGCACCGGTTCACCCCGTACGCGCCCCATCCGAGCGCACGATCGGCGCCGCCGGTGTCTGCCCCACTTCACCCAACGGCCCGTAACGACCTGCGACGGGATGCGCCGGCGCGCTTGCGCCGGTCATTTCTCGGCCATTAGAGTCCCGCGGTCACGCCCCTGAGCGTCTCGGCCGCAGCGGCCGATGGCGCCAAAGACCGAGGAACCCCTCCATGCCGTACCCTGCCCTGCGCGTCAGACTCCTGTGCTCACTGGCGCTGCTGCTTGCCGGACCCGCCCTGGCAGCACCGCTGCTGCCGGCACGGCACGGATCCTTTGCGCATTACACCTTTGCGCTCACCTGGCAGCCGGGCTTCTGCAGCGTCTGGTCGGGATGTCGCGCCGACCAGCCGCACACAGTGCTCATCGGGTTGCACGGCTTGTGGGCCTCGCGCCCTCGCTCGCTGATCGAGCGACACATCAGCGCGCCGCAATGGTGGCGCCGTGGCTGCGACTACTACCATGCGAGCCGACGGCCGCCAATGCTGCCCGATGCTCTGCTCGCCCAATTGCGTCGCGTCATGCCACATCTGCGTCGCAGTCTGCTGGTCCACGAATACGACAAACACGTCCAGTGTTTCGGCTTCGACACCCGCACGTTCTTCGCCACGGAGCTGCGCCTGCGCCGGGCGGTCGTCCGGAGCGACTTCGGGCACTACCTCACCGCGAGCGCTCGCGGCCGCCTCGTCGAGCGAGCCGAAGTCCTGCGCGAATTCCAGCGCGCTTTTCACACCGATCAACGTGCCGCACTGCAGTTGCGCTGCGCGCGCGATCATCGAGGCAAGGTCGTGTTGACGCAGATGTGGATCACGCTGCATGCCGATGCGCTCGAGCGTTTCCCGCGGCGCGGCGCGCTGATGAATGCGCCCATCGCCCAGCACAACTGCCCGGCGCATTTCTGGGTGCCGGACTGGTCCTGACGATCCAGTCCCGGCACCGTTAGGAACGCCCCGCTTATCGCCTGAGACATTGCAGTTTTGTGACAGTTTGATGACAGCGCCGCGAAAAGGAGGCCCCCGGCGTGTACGCGCGCGGCCGTCGCGCAGTACACTCGCGCCGGGCCGCGGCTGCGGCCGGCATCCGAGGAGCGAGTGCATGACCGAATCGGCTTTGACGCGCAGAGCATTTTTGAAATCCCTCACGCTGACCGGCGGCGCGGCGCTCGCCGGCTTCGAGGCCCCGGCCCGCGGGGCGGACCTCGCGGGGCTGCGTCGGCGCATCGAGCACGTGATCGTGCTGTTTCAGGAGAACCGCAGCTTCGATCACTACTTCGGCACCTACCGCCATCCGCGCGGGGCTACCGTGACCGGCCTGCTCGATCGCGACGGCGCGGTGGACCGGCGCTTTCACGGTCTGCAGAAAAATCCCGCCGGCATCCCGTATTCCTACCTGCCGATGCCGCAGAACATCCTCGGTTTCGACGGCGCGCTGTTCGAGAACCAGCCGTTTCACCTGGGCCCCTACATGCCGCCCGGGGAGAATCTGCCGTGGGATCCGGAGCATCACTTCTTTCGCATGTTTGCCCAGGTCGACAACGGCGCGATGGACCAGTTCGTGGCGCTCGCGCTGAAGCGCCACCACGCACCCTTCCGGCGCGCCGGCGAGCGCGACTTGCAACTGCTCGATGAATCGCGTCCCTCCGGTGCAGTGCTCGGCTACTACACCCGCGAGGACATCCCGCACTACCATCAGCTCGCCGACGAGTACGTGCTGTTTGATCATTTCTTTCAGGCCATGTCCGGCGGCTCGACCTGCAACGCGCTCTACCTGGTTGCGGCGCACTCGGCGCTCTGGCGCCAGGCGCCGGCGAACCTGCGCGGCAGCTTCACCCCGCCGCTGTTCGACCTGCCGTACGATCCGCACGGCGTGCTCATCAACGATCTGCCGCCGCTCAACGGACCGACCGAGGCGGATCCGCGCGCACTGAAGTTCAGCCCGCCGCCGGCGGAACAGACCTATCCGAACATTGGCGACCGCCTGAATGCCGCCGGCATTTCCTGGGCCTGGTACAACGAGGGGTGGAACGCCGTGAAGCCCTGGGCACTGAAGAGCGCCTTCGGCCGCGACAGCGGTTCGGCGGTGGTCGACACCAGCCGGCTGTACGTGCCGCATCACAACCCGTTCCAGTTCTATCCGAGCTGGTTCGACAACGTACGCGCCGGCCACATCCGTGACAGCGAGGACTTCTTTGCCGACGCACGCCGCGGGACTCTGCCGAGTGTCTCGTTCGTCAAGGCCACCGGCGCGCACGATGAGCATCCGGCGGATTCCGCGCCGCGCTGGGGCGAAGCGTGGGTCATGAGTCTGCTGCGCGCCGTCGCCGCCGGCCCCGCCTGGGACAAGACCGCAGTCATCATCACCTACGACGAGGGCGGCGGATTCTGGGACCACGTCGCCCCGCCGCGGCCCGACGCCTATGGCTGCGGCACGCGCATCCCGGCGTTACTGGTGAGCCCCTGGGCCCGCCGCGGGTACGTCGATCACCGGATCGCCGATACCACCTCGGTACTGGCCTTCATCGAAGCGCGCTTCGGCCTGAAGCCGCTGCAGACGCGCGATGCCCGGGCTTACAACCTGCTGGACGGACTCGACTTCACGCAGCGCGCGCGCGAGGCGAGCTTCGGCTGAGACCGGCGGTGGGGTCGCGGCGGGCCCGCCGCGACCCCGGCGGCCTTGCGCCAGTCCCCCTGGAGGCAGGGAACCGACGCCGGGCGCAGCGCCCCAGACCGCTGGATCGCATTCGGCGCGCGGCGCGCTCGCCCTGGCGCGGATGAAGAATTCGTAACCGCGCCGCGATCTCCCCGCCCGTATGATCCGGCCCGTGTCCAACGACGGTTCCATGCGCTGCCTCCTCGCCGCCGTGCTGCTGCCGCTGGCACTTGCCGCCTGCCATGGGCGTGCACCGCCGGCGGCCCAGGCCAGCCTGATCGCGACGGCCACCTCGAGCACCCCGCCACCGATGGCGATCACGCTCGCCCCGCAGATCAATGAACCGTCCTTTCTGCGCTCCGTGCGCACGCTGACCTCCCCGGCCCTCGGCGGTCGCAAACCGGCGACGCGTTCGGAGGTGCTCACCACGCACTATCTGGTCACCGAGCTGCACCGCGTGGGCGTCTTGCCCGGTTACCACGGCCGCTGGCTCCAGCCGGTCCCGGTCGTCTCGACTCGGCTGCTGAACACCGACACCCGGCTCCTGGTCCGCGCTCCCGGCGGCGTACAGTCGTTCGCGTACGGCACCGAGATGCTGGCCGGCACGCAGCAGGCACGCGCCCAGGTGGACCTCGATGGGGCGCAGATCGTGTTCGCCGGCTACGGCATCGACTCACCGTCGCGCGACTGGAACGACTACCAGCACACCGATGTGCGCGGCAAGATCGTGATCGTGCTCGATGGCGATCCGGGGGCCTCCGACGGCACGGTCAGCCGGCACGCCCTGGCCCGAGCCAAGTTCGCGCTGGCGGCACGCCAGGGGGCCGCAGCGTGCTTCATCATTCATCCCGACGGATCGCTGCGCACCTGGCGCGCGCTGCGCACGGCCGCGGCGGGTGCCGTACAGCGCCTGCCGGCGAGCGCCGCGCCCGGTCCGCGCCTCGCCGTGGCGGGCTGGCTGACGCAGGCGGCCGCCGCGCGGCTCTTCAGCGCCGCCGGCGCGAGCCTCGCGGCGTTCACCCAGGCGGCCGCGCAGCCGAATTTCACCCCGACGACGCTCGCGGCCACCGGTTCGATCCGTCTGCGCAGCGCCGTCGAGTACGGCTGGACGGACAACGTGCTCGGGTTCATCCGTGGCGCGCTTCATCCCGATCAGGTCGTGATCTACAGCGCGCACTGGGACGGGCTCGGTTCACTGCCGGGCCTGCGCGGCCGGCGGGTGCGGCTGCCTGGAGCGGCCGACGATGCCACCGGCGTCGCCGCCCTGCTGCAAATCGCCGATGCGTTCGCCCACCGCAAGCGCCCACCGGCGCGCAGCGTCCTGTTCGTGCTCGCCACACTCGGTGACGCCGGCCAGCTCGGCTCGCGCTACTACGTCGAACATCCGGTGTTTCCGCTCAGCCACACCGTCGCCGACATCAATCTCGATCTGTGGCCGATTCTCGGGCGCGCCCGCGACATGACGGCCTTCGGCACCGACGCCTCGGGGCTGCACCAGGCCTTGACGCAGGTGCTGGCGCTGCAAGGCCGCACACTCGATGCCGATCCGACGCCCGCCTTCGCGCTCGCCTACCGCTCGGATCAGTACAGCTTCGCCCGCGCCGGCGTGCCGGCGCTGCTGGTCGGCCCCGGGCTCGACCTGGTCAGCGGCGGACGCGCCGCCGGTGAGGCCGCCTGGCACGAGTACCTGCGCGACCGTTTCAACACCGACGCGGATGCCTTCAATCCCCACTGGGACCTCAGTGGCACGCTCGAGGACATCCAGACGCTCTACCTGCTCGGCCAGGACCTCGCCGACGGCAATGAGTGGCCACAGTGGGCCCCCGACAGCCCTTATCGGGCGCGGCGCGAGGCGATGTCGCCCCCTGCGCCCGCTCCTTCATCGCCCTGAGAAGACCTTCTTCGGGAAAGAGCGCTCCAAAACCTCGAGGAACGCGCGCACCTTGGCGCCGACCAGACGGCGAGAGCTGTGCAACGCCCAGATCTCCACTGCCGGGCCCTCCTGTTGTCCCCACTGCAGCATCCGACCTGAGGCAACATCGTCCGCAACGAGCATTTTCGGTAGCAATGCCACCCCGGCGCCCGCCACGACGGCATCGCGCACCATCGACAGCGACGACAAGCGCAGAACGGGCTCCGGTCGCAGATGCACCGAGACTCCCTGGCCACTTCTCATGCGCCACAGGACATCCGCACGTGTCGCGCTCAACAGCACCGCTCTGACAGGAATCTCCCGGGCGCCTGCCTTTGGACGCGTCGCAAGCACCATCCCCGGCGGGGCCACCACCAGTCGTTCATCCCTCAAGAACGACCGCCCCACGAGCAGCTGATCGGGTGCGGGATCGACCCGAATGACCACGTCATAGCCCTCGTCCACGGGATCAACGAGGCGGTCCTCCGCGACTATCTCGAGTTGGACCTCGGGATACGCGAGCGCGAAACGTGCTCCGATGCGCCCGAGCGCAATCTGCGCAAACAGAGTGGGGGCGCTGACGCGCAAGCGCCCGCGGGGAGTCGCGGCGCCCAACACAATCGCTTCTCTGACCTCCGCAATCTCCGCGAGCAATCCCTGCGTGCGTTCGTGCAGCGTGCGCCCTTCCTCGGTCAGTCGCAGCGAGCGGCCCCCGCGTTCGATCAGGCGTACCCCCAGAGACTGTTCAAGTTCGGCCACCCGGCGCGACAGCGTGGCCTTGGCTCGTCCAGAGCGGCGGCTGGCCCGGCCGAAGCCGCCGTGCACCGCAACCAAATTGAAATCCGACAGCGCGTGCAGATCCAATTTATGTTCCATTATTGAGACATACCGACCCAATTATAGCGTCTTCTATCTCATTACCGGAACAGTTAACGTCCTCCGCACATCGAGCGGCATCCCGCACGCTTCCTCAGGAGAGTTTCACATGGGCATTCTGGTGACCGGTGCCACAGGCACCATCGGATCTCAGGTTCTCGCTCACCTCGCCGGACAGGCCGTCGAGATACGCGCCCTGACGCGCTCGCCGGCGAGCGCGCAGCTCCCGGCCGGTGTCACGCCCGTCGGCGGAGACCTCGCCGACGTCGATTCGCTGCGCGCGGCGATCAAAGGGATCGACACGCTATTCCTGCTCGCCCCCAATGTCCCCGATGAACTGACGCAGGCGATGCTGGCGTTGAGTGTTGCTCGCGAGAGCAACACCAAAGGAATCGTGTATCTCTCCGTGTTCAAGGGTGACGCCTACACGGACGTGCCGCACTTTGCCGGCAAGCACACCGTCGAGCGCATGATCGAGGATCTGGGTATTGCGGCGACGGTATTGCGGCCGGCGTATTTCATCCAGAACGATCTTCGCCTGAAGGAGCCGCTGCAGAAGTTCGGCGTTTACGCGATGCCGATCGGATCGCAGGGCGTCTCCATGGTGGACGTCCGGGATATCGGCGAGGCGGCGGCGATCGAGCTGCTTCGGCGGCACCGCGCGCCGGCCGCGATGCCTCGCGAAGCCTTCAGTCTGGTCGGCCCGGATGCCCTCACCGGAGCGCAACTGGCCACGATCTGGGGTGAGGCGCTGGGGCGCCCCGTGCGTTACGGCGGCGATGATCTCGAGGCGATGGAACAGCGCATGAAGGGCCAGATGCCGAGCTGGCACGCCATGGACCTGCGCTTGATGCTCAAGCGCTACCAGACGGACGGTGCGCGGGCGAGCGCAGCGGATCTGGCGCATCTGACACGCTTGCTCGGCCGCGCGCCGCGCTCTTATCGCGACTTTGCGCAAGGCGCCGCCGCCCTGTGGGCAAAGGCCTGAGCCCACTGTCCGTCCCGCACAGAATGGTTCACGGAGAAACATCATGACGACCATCCATCCCCTCGCGCAACAAGACGTCGCAGCCGCGAGAGACATGCGCCAGGCCGCATCGGCTCACAAGGGCGAGCGCCTCGGCCCGGCTGCGCGACCTATGTTCGACGCCATGCTCGCCGCCACTCCCGCTGCGACCGGCGTGCGCGTGCACGCGGCAACAGTCGGCGGCATTGCAGGCTTCTGGTGCCGGCCCCACAATGCCACGCCGGGCGCACGCGTACTCTTTCTGCACGGCGGGGGCTACGTGCTCGGCTCGGCGCACGCGTTCACGTCCTTTGCGGGTCAGATCGCGGCGCGTGCCGGTGCGGACACCTTCGTGCCCGACTACCGGCTGGCACCGGAACACCCCTTTCCGGCCGCGATAGACGATGCGCTCGGCGCCTATCGCGGCCTCCTCGCAGAGGGGGCCGAACGAATCGTTCTCGCGGGCGATTCGGCAGGCGGTGGGCTGGCGCTGTCGCTGTTGTCGATCCTCGCGGCCGATGAGGCGAAGGAAACTCCGCTACCGCGCGGCGCAGCGGTGCTCTCACCCTGGACTGATCTGGCGCTCACCGGCGCAAGCCTCACAACGCGCGCCGAGGCGGATCCGATCTTCACGCGTGACGTGCTGAGGAGTCTCGCGGACGCCTATCTCGGCGGCCACGATCCTGCGGATCCCAAGGCGTCCCCGCTCTACGCGCGGCTCGGTGGCCTGCCGCCGGTGCGCATCGACGTCGGCGACGATGAGGTTCTCCTCGACGATTCGGTCCGCTTCGCCGCTCGGGCTCGAAGCGCAGGCGCGGATATCACGCTGTCGATCTGGCTAGGCATGCCGCACGTGTTCCAGTCTTCCCTGGGGCACTATCGTGCGGCCGAGCACTCCCTGGATTCGATCGGCGCCTTCCTGCGCCAGCGGCTCGATCGAGGCGCCGCGTAGCCCAGAGGGCGCAGTGTACGTTGCGCCGCACGGGGTATCGCGCCCTGGGAAGCCCCGGACCTCCTCTGGTGTACGCGGGAGCGCGCGCAAGTCAGATCGCAAGAATCGACTGCGTCGCGAGCGTTTCAAATCCAAGGGCGCGCAGAACCTGCGCCTTCTTGGACTGCGCCTCCCCGAGTGGTACGGTCTCATACGATGCCAGCGCCAGCGGCTGGGGGGTGCGCCGCTCGGCGCACAGGGCGAGCAGATAACGCCCGCGCAGGCACAGCTGCGCCAGGGCCCAGCGCTGCGGCGTGTCGGCACAGGCGTCCGTGACCTGCAGCTGCACTCGCGCCGGGGCGCAAAAGTCGAATGCGAACCCCGCGAGCGGCAAGCGCAGCCCCAGGCCACGCGCCTTGAGGTACGCTTCCTTCAGCGTCCACAACTCGAAGAATCGCCGCCGCCGCGCGGCGGCGGGCAGCGCCTCGAGCGCCGCACGCTCCGTCGGCGCGAAATACCGCTCCAGCGCGACGGTGTCGGTCCGCCGGCGGGGTGTTTCGACGTCGACGCCGACCGCTGCGCCGGCGGTGACGGCAAGCACCACCACGCCGGCGGTATGTGCGATGTTGAATTGAAGCTCCGGCCACTGGTGTTCGGGCGAGAGCTGGGGGCGGCCGTGGGCATCTGCGATGAACCGCCAGTCCTGCGGCGCCGACGAACGGTAACGAGACAGCACCGTGCGCACCAACGCGCGTGCAGCGACGTGCCGACGCCGATCGGCGGGCCGTCGCAGCGCGCGCCCCCGGCGCCGCTCCGCCTCATCGAGCAGCGCCGCATAGTGCCGCCAGAGGCCGGCGGCGTCGATGTCGGCGAGAAACGTGCACCACACGTCGATCCGCTGGGGATCGAGCGCCAGATGCACGGGCGGCCGCGAATGCATGTAATTCAGCTGCCGCCGCCGCGCACGTCCTGCGCACGTCCCTTCCACTGTCCGCCGCGGCCGGCGGCGTAGCGCACCGCCGAGTGCAGCGTTGCACCGGCGTAGAAGATCGCCACGACCGGCAACAGCAGCGCATAGCCGTGCGGCAGGCCGTAGAAGCGCACCATGGGTAGATAGGCGATCGTCATCAGCAGCCACGCCGCGGCGCCGAGGCCCATGCACAGGGGCGCTGCGCTCGCAACCAGCAGCGGCGGCGTCACATAGGTCAGCGCGAGGCCCGCCAGCGACGCGCCGAGCAGCCACCAGGAGTGGCGCAGCTGATTGAACGCCGTGCGCGAAATCATCGCGCCGATCTCCCCGAAGCTGCCATAGACCCGAAGACTGCGGGTCGTGGTCGAGAGCCCGAGCCACAGCGACCCGCCACTCGCCTTGACGCGCGCGGCGAGCGCACAGTCATCGATGATCGCGCCGCGGATCGCCTCCAGTCCCCCGGCCCGCGCCAGCGCCGCCGGGCGAATCAGGATGCAGCCGCCCGCGGCGCCCGCAGTGCGCCGGCCGCGCTCGGCGATCCATGCCGGCGGATACAGCTTGAAGAAGAAGAACACGAACGCGGGGATCAGACAGCGCTCCGCCCAGGTCACACTCGAGAGGCGCACCATCACCGACACCAGATCCCGGCGCTGCCGTTCGGCCTGCGCCACGAGCGCGCTCACCGAGTCCTCGGCGTGCTCGATGTCCGCGTCGGTGAACAGCAGGTACTGCGGCTCGAGCCGCTGCGCGGCCCGGACGCCCTGCGACATCGCCCAGAGTTTGCCGCTCCAGCCCTGCGGCAGCGCTTCGCCGCAGATCACCGTCAGACGATCCTCGGCCCCGGCGGCGGCCGCGGCCGCGGCCCGGCGGGCCACCTCCGCAGTCCCGTCGGTGCTGCCATCATCCACGACAATCACGTGCACCTGCCCGTCCCAGCGCTGCGTCAGCAGCGAGCCGACCGCCTGAGCGATGTGCTCGGCCTCATTGCGCGCCGGCACCACGGCCACGACGCGGGCACGCACGCCCGGACCGGGCGCGGGCAGCGTGTCCGGCCGCCAGAACCGCCCGCGCGCGAGCAGCAGGTACGCCCAGATCGCCAGCGGCAGCGCCCCTGCGGCACACAGGTCAATCACGCCCGGCGCCCCTCGGCCGCCCGGCAGGTCCACGTCGTGCAGTGCAATTCATGATTCACCGATATAATCCGCGGTTCCATTGACCGCCCAGGACCGCCGCGCCGCCGGCGCGCAGGGCCGGGCGCGTGCGATGGTCCCTGGTACCGTGAGCTTGACGCCGCGGCCGATCGAGGCGGGATGTAATCTGGCGGGTTTGGAAAAAATGGACGGCACGGCGAGCAAGCATAGCCCAGCGACCACACTCCTGGCAGCGGCCGCGCTCGCGCTCGGCGCCCTCTGCGCCAGCGCCGCGGCCCAGGCACACTCTCCGGCGCCTTGCCTCACCCGGCCCTCCGCGGTGGCCTCATGCACCGAGGACACCTCCCAATCGAGCTGCCCGAAGCCGCAGCCCGCGCACGAGCCGTGCTATCACCTGCAGCGCGCCCCGGCGCGCCCGCCCCAGCAACACATCGACTGGCTGAACCCCACCACCTGGCCGGTACTGCCCGTCCCGTACATCGCGGTCGGCCCGAACAGCGGCACCACCATCGGGGTCATCCCGACGATGCTGCACACCAATGCGCAGAGCCAGATCACGCGCATCATCGCCCCGGACATCACGCACAACCCGTACTTCGGGCTCGGCTTCGATGCGCGCATCTTCGAGTACCCCTCGCTCAACACGCAGTGGTCGGTCGTCGCCGGCATGCAGCAGCGCGTGCAGAGCTACATCGATGCGCTGTGGCAGACCGGCCTGCTGCGCGAATCGCGCTGGACGACGACGCTCGAGGCAGACTACGACCGCAGCGGCACGCCGCGCTTCTACGGGTTCGGCAACAACTCGCTGCGCATCAACCAGACGAACTACACCAAGCAGCAGATGTTCGTGCGGGCCAAGATCGGCTACAACTTCAACCGTGCCTGGCAGCTCGCCTACACCTTCGAGGCACGCAAGGTCAAAGTGAGCGCCGGCACGCTGCGCGGCATTCCCTCGATCACGCAGCGCTTCGCCGACCTGCTCGGTCTCGGCACCACGCACGAGCTGCTGAACCGCATCTCGCTGATCTACGACACGCGCAACAATATCGTCATCCCCACCAGCGGCATGGACGTGGTGGTGTATGGCGGGGTGGCGAGCCGCAACGTCTCAATCGACGACTCGCTGTTCACCGAAGCCGGCGCCGACGGACGCTTCTACTGGTCTCCGACCCCGACGCTCACGGTGGCCACGCACTTCGACCTGCGCTACGAGCCGACGGCGCACCACGTGCCGTTCTGGGGCTTGAGCAGTCTCGGCGGCGATGCCAGCGCAATCGGCGGTTCACAGCCGCTGCGCGGCTACGGTACTGCGCGCTTCTACGACCGCAATGCGTTCGTCGCGAATATCGAGCTGCGCCAGACGGTGCTGTCGCTGAACACGCTCTCGACGCACATCCTGATCCAGGTGACCCCGTTCTTCGACACCGGCCGGGTGTTCCACAACTACAGCACCTCGCCGTTCACGCACCTGCACAACGTGTTCGGCATCGGCTTTCGCGGCATCGCCCCGCCGTCGGTGGTCGGCTATGTCGACGTCGGCGACGGCAGCGAGGGCATAGCGGTCTTCACCGGCATCAATTATCCGTTCTGAGGCCGCGGGCCGAGCAGCTGCCCCCCCGCGCGATACCGGCACGCGCGTCGCGGGGGCAATGCAGCGCAAAGATCGTCATTGGGGAGGTTGCGCCCTCCCGGGGGCTCGGTTGCACCGGGCACGGGGGATTTCGGGTACCCCGTACGCATCAGCACGAATGGGACGCCGTACGGTACGAGTGTAAATAGCAAGAATGCGTCTGCGCCCCGCATGTAGCGGGACGCATCCGTTCTGCTGCCTGGCGCTGCATTGCGAAATTTCGCGGGGCATAGAGCGACAGATGCGTCCGTACGATTCATCTGCGCGGGTGCGCTGATGGGCCGGAGCAACGGTCGGGTTTGAGATCCGCGCCGTGAGCGAGTCTCTCGCGCCAGACGCGTCGGGTACGCAGACATCATTCGATCGCAAAGGCAGCCCGCCGTCGTTCCGCTGGCCGCCCTCGAGGAGCACGAACATGTCGACGACCAACCCAGTGATGCGCTACGGGGCCCTGTCGCAGTTCCTGCACTGGACGATTGCCGCGCTGGTGATCGTCCAGCTGATCATGGGAAAAGCCGGACTCATCGACGCCGAGCATTCCAAGACCGCTGCGTTCATGTGGCACGGCTCGCTCGGGGTCCTCGTGCTGGCGCTGGCGCTGGTTCGGATCGCTTGGATCCTCGTCAAACGTCCCCCGGCGTTCCCCGCCACCCTGTCACGCTTCGGCCGGATCAGCGCCCGGGTGGTCCACGTGTCGCTCTATGTTCTGCTGATCGCACTGCCGATGTCCGGCTGGTGGGCGGCGTCCTCTGAGGGAGCCACCGTCAATTTTTTCAATGTGGCCACGGTACCGGGCTGGCGAGTCACTGCGGCGAGCCCTTCGCGCTCGGAGGCGCAACCTCAGACGCAGGCGGAACCGAAAGCAAATGGCGCTGAGCAGGACGATGCTGCGGAAGAGATCCACGCGCTGCTCGGCGATGCGCTCCTGGTGCTGGTCATTCTGCACATCCTGGCCGCACTGAAGCATCAATTCGTCGACCGCGATCTGCTGATCCAGCGGATGCTGCCGGCGCGCAGGTCTCATCCCAAGACTGGGGCCGCCCCTCGCATCAACACCTGACGCTCCCGTAGCGCCGCCTCGATTGAGAAGTCGTCCCGGGTCGCCGCGGCGCGCAGCGATCAGGTCTCGCGACCGGCGCTGCCTCGCCGCGGCGCCTGCAGGTACCCCTCGGCGCCGAACCAGTCGAGCGCATCGGCGAACGCCAGCGCCGCGGGCCTGAATCCGTAACCCAGTTCGCGCACCGCCTTGTCGCTCGAGAAGTACATACGCTTGCGCGCCATGCGCACGCTGTCGACCGTCACGCGGGTCGGACGGCCGGTCAAGCGCGCAATCCCTTCAGCGACATAGGCGATCGGCAGCACCACGCCGTGCGGCAGCTTCAGCCGGGGCGGTGAGCGCCCGGCCAGGCGCGTGATTTCGACCAGAATGTCGCGCAGCGGCAGGTTCTCCCCGCCGAGGATGTAGCGCTCGCCGATGCGCCCATGATGGAACGCCAGCACGTGGCCGGCCGCGACATCATCGACGTGCACGATGTTCAACCCCGTATCGACATAGGCCGGCGTGCGCCCGAGTGCCGCATCGAGCACGATCTGGCCGGTGGGCGTCGGCTTCACGTCGCGTGGCCCGACCGGTGCCGCCGGGTTGACGATCACCACGGGCGCGCCGGCCTCGGCAGCCTCGAGGGCAGCCCGCTCGGCGAGGAACTTCGAGCGCTTGTAGTGCCCGACCATCTCCCTGAGCGCCACGGGCGTCGCCTCGGTTCCCGCAGTGCCATCCGCCGGCAGTCCGATACAGGCCACGCTGCTGGTGTAGACGATGCGCTTGACGCCGGCTCGGTGGGCCGCTTCGATCAAATGGCGGGTACCGTCCACGTTGGCCCGATACATGGTCTGCGGATCCGGCACCCACAGCCGATAATCGGCCGCGGCGTGGAATACCGCGTCACAGTCCGCCACGGCGCGCTCGAGCGAAGCCGGATCGGTCAGGTCACCAACGGTGTTCTCTACGCTGAGCGCCCGCAGGTTGCGCCGGTCGGAGCCTGCGCGTGTCAGGACGCGCACCTGCCAGCCGGCGCCGAGCAAGGTGCGCGTGAGCGCCGCGCCCACGAAGCCGCTCGCGCCCGTGACCAGAGCTTTCAATGCGTCTGCCTCCAGCGGCCGTCGGTGAGCGCGAGCCGGGCCGGCAAGTCCGGCGCGGCGACGCGCGAGAGTTCATCGCATGCGGTGCGGAAGCGGCGCGCCAGCTCACGCACCGCGCCGATGCTCCAGGGGGCGAGCGCGAGCCCGAGCACGAGCCGGCCGATCTGCACCTCCCCGCCGCGACTCGCAGCGAGCACGGCGGCTGGCAGCTCATCGGCCGCGGTATCGACCACGACGCGCAGCACCACGAATGGTACGGCGGCTGCAGCCGCGAAACGGGCCACGGCCGCGCTCTCCATGTCGACGGCCGCACAGCCGCTCTCGCGCCAGGCGAGCGCCTTGTCGAGGCGCGTTCCGATCGGGACTCGGCTGGTGAGCAGCGGCGCGTCGCTGACGATGCAGTCCCGCGGCAGCGCACCGCGCACCGCCTGGCGCCAGCGCGGATCGGTCGGCAGAGCCGGCTCGTCCGGCACGACCACCTCGCTCGGCACGAGCACCGTGCCGCAACGCAGCGCGGGGTCGAGTCCGCCCGCGGTGCCGAAGCTCGCCAGCGCCGTGGCGCCCGCTTCGGCCAGGCGCAGTGCGCCGGCCTGCGCCGCATCCCACCCCATGCCGCTCACCGTGAGCAGCGCATCGTCATCGAGTTTGAAGACGCCGCCCGCGGCCAGAGAACGCTGCGCCGGGGCGAGTGCACGTGCCTCGGATGCCAGCGCCGCGACGATCCCCACGCAGTTCAAGGCGCGCGCGGCCTCCCCTGACGGTAGGCGGCCAGCGCCCAGAGGGGGAAGAACGCCGTGTAGCCGTGATACTTCAGGTAAAACACGCGCGGGAAGCCCGGCGCAGTGAAACTCCGGTGGCTCCACAGGCCGCGCTCATCCTGGTGCTCGAGCAGAAACTCCACGCCGCGGCGCACCGCGGGATGATCCCGCTCGCCGGCCGCGATCAGCGCCAGCACCGCCCAGGCGCTCTGATACGCGGTGCTCGGGAATGGCTGCTCGCCGTGATGAGTTCGATCGTAGCTGTCGTTGCTCTCGCCCCAACCGCCGTCGTTGTTCTGCCGGGCGATGAACCACTCGACCGCCCGGCGCACCATCGGATCGTCGCGGCCGACGCCAGCCGCCTCGAGCGCAACCAGCACCGACCAGGTGCCGTAGATGTAATTTGTTCCCCACCGGCCGAACCACGAACCGTCGCTCTCCTGTTCGGCGCGCAGGTACTGCAGTGCCCGCGCGATGACCGGCCGGTGTTCGGCCCGGCCCATGCGTCCGAGCACCGTGACCACACGCGCCGTCACGTCGCTGGTGGGCGGATCGAGCAGCGCGCCGTGGTCGGCGAACGGAATCAGGTTCAGGTTGTAGTGCGTGTTGTCGGCATCGAACGCGGCAAAGCCGCCGTTGCGGCTCTGCATGCCGGTCAGCCAGCCGATCGCCCGCTCGATGCTCTCGCTGTAGGACGGCGCATCGTCCGCCTGATGCATCGACCACGCCACGACCGCCGTATCGTCGAGGTCCGGGTAATGGGCGTTGCCGTACTGGAAGGGCCAACCGCCCGGGGCGAGCCCGGGACGGCGCGCGCACCAGTCGCCGCGCACATCGAGCACCTGACGGGGCAACAGCCAGTCCAGGCCGCGCCGCGCCGCCGCCAGACTCTCCTCGTCCCCGACCGTCTGCAGCGCCAGGCAGGCGAGCCCGGTGTCCCAGACCGGCGAGACGCACGGCTGGCAGTAGGCGCGATCGCCCTGCTCGACGACGAGCTTCTCGATCGCGCGCTTGGCCGTGACGCGCCGCGGATCGTGCGGTCCATAGCCGAGCAGAACCATCATCTCCAGCGCATTGACCATTGCCGGAAAGATCGCGCCGAGACCGTCCTCGCCATTCAGCCGCTCGAGCGTCCAGGCCTCGGCCCGCGCGATCGCGTTCCGGCGCATCGGCCCGGGTATGAGCGGATCGATCAGCCGGAACACCCGATCGAGGGTGAAGAACACCCGCGCCAGCGTGCTGCCCTCTCCGGGCAGGTGAAAGTAGTGCCGCTCGTGCTCCGGCGGCGTCACGAACAGCTCGCGGATATCGATGCGGCGCGGATTGCGCGCCCGGGGCTTGAGCGTGCACAGCACGAACAGCGGCACCATCACCGTGCGCGACCAGTACGACACCTTCTCCAGGTGGAACGGAAACCAGCGCGGCAGCAGCATGATTTCCACCGGGATGTAGGGCACGGCGCGCCACGGCACTTCCCCGTAAAGCGCCAGCGCGATGCGCGTGAACACGTTGGTGCGAGCCGCCCCGCCGCGCGCCAGGATCGCCGCGCGCGCCCGCCGCATGTGTTCCGCATCGGGCGAATCGCCGGCGAGTTTCAGCGCGAAGTACGCTTTGACGGTGCAGGACAGATCGAGCGCCCCGCCGTGGTAGAGCGGCCAGCCGCCCTCGCTCTGCTGCTGCTCGCGCAGATAGCGCGCGAGACGCTGCTCGAGCGCCGGGTCGATCTCATCCAGATAATGCATCATCAGGATGTATTCGGCCGGGATGGTGCAGTCGGCTTCAAGTTCGTACACCCAGTGGCCGTCGGCTTGCTGCTGCCCGAGCAGAGCATCGCGCGCCGCGCGGATCGCTCGCTCGAGCCGCCCGGGCCGCGCCGCGGCCGGTGCGAAGCTCGGCGCATCGGCGAATGCGACGCTCTGCGACTCGTCGTTCACTGCGATCCTCCGCCGCACTGCAGCTGGGCCGGGGCCTCCTCGGCCTCGAAGTCGGCCGGCGGCACGCCCGCCGGGCGCAACGGCACGTCGCCCGTCGCGAGCGGCAGGCCGCGCGCGGCACGTTCGAACAGCCGGCGCAGCATCGCATCATTGCGCACCGCGAAGTTGGTCAGCGTCTGCGTCATGGCAACCGCCGAGCGCGATACCTTCACCTGGGTGCCGGCGGTGAAACCCGGATGCTCCTGGATCTTACGCAGCGTGAGCGCGGCAAGCCCGAGCGCCCACAGGCAGAAGCGACGGATGCCCACTTCCTCGCCGGGAATGAGCAGCGTGAAATCGAGCGCATTGCGCAGATGGCGGTGCGCAATCCCGATCAACTCGATCATGCCGTCCTGAAAACCCGCACCGCCCCCTGGCGGGAGCGTCGCGAGGTCAACGCCGTAGCGCGTGAACAGCTCCTGCGGCAGCCAGCATGCCCCGCGTGCCCGGTCCTCCCAGACGTCCTTCAGAATATTGGTCATCTGCAGTCCCTGGCCGAACGACGGCGCGAGCGCATACAGCGCGTCGTAGTGCCGCTCGATATCGGCGGAGTATCCACAGAACAGCTCCGTCAGCGTCTCTCCGACGATGCCCGCGACGTAATAACAGTATGTGTCCAGATCGGTACTGCGCGCCAAGCCCCGCACGCTCGCCGTGCGCTGGAACTGGTGCATACCGTGACTCATCACTTCGATGCAGCGACGGATCGCGTTGCGCTGGCGCGCTGCGAATCCCTCCACCACGCGCATCACGCGCGCGGTGTTGTTCACCAGGTCGCGCTCGGCCGGCAGCGTGTGCGCGGTGAGCCGCGGCGCCACCTGGCGGGCGAATTCGCCGGCATCTGCGCGGCCCTGCACCACCCGGGTGAACTCGCCGAGGAAGCGGTGGGTATCCTGCGCCGAGAGCGCCGGTTCGTCCTCGACCGTGTCGGCGATGCGGCACAGGAGGTAGGCGCTCGTGACCGCGGTGCGCAGCGCCGGCGGCAGCTGCGGGATCGTCAGCGCAAAGGTGCGCGACACGTGCGGCAGGATCTCGTCCTGGTAGGCCTGATCGGACATTGGCGTAGCTGACATGCGCGGGTCCTGTCGATCAGTTGCGCCGCGCGAGCAGCCAGTCGGCCACGGCGCGCAACGCATCGGCCTTCGCGCCGAGCGGTTCAAGGGACTTCAGCGCAGCCTCGCTGAGGGTGCGCACCCGCTCCTGCGAGCCGGCAATGCCGAGAATCGCCGGATGGGTCGACTTGCCGCGCTCGCGGTCGGCGCCCGCCACCTTGCCGAGCGTGGCGGTGTCGCTCAACTCATCGAGCAGGTCGTCCTGGATCTGGAAGGCGAGCCCGATCGGCGCGGCGAAGCCGGCGAGCGCGCGCTCGAGGCGCGCATCGAGTGCCGGCACGCAGGCCGCACCCATCATGACGCTGGCGCGGATCAGCGCGCCGGTCTTCAGTGAATGCAATTGCTCGACCTGCTCGATCGAGAGGCTGCGCCCCTCGGACTCCAGGTCGATCGCCTGGCCGCCGGCCATACCGAGGCTGCCGATCGCCTCGGCGAGCAGCCCCACGAGGCGCACGCGCACCGCCGGAGCATCCGGCAGTCCCGGATCGCGCGCCAGCAGTTCGAACGCGAGGGATTGCAGCGCATCACCGACCAGCAGCGCAGTCGCCTCGTCGAACGCCTTGTGGCAGGTCGGCCGGCCGCGGCGCAGATCGTCATCGTCCATCGCCGGCAGATCATCGTGCACGAGCGAATACACGTGCACTAGCTCCAGCGCGCACGCGGCCGCCTCGACCTGCTCCTCGGCGAGCCCCAGCGCACGCGCCGTGGCGAGCAGCAGAATCGGACGAACGCGCTTGCCGCCACCGAGCACGCTGTAGCGCATCGCCTCGTGCAGCCGCTGCGGCAACCTTCCGGGCGGCGGCAGGCGCCGCGAGAGCGCATCCTCCATGCGCGCACGCCACTGATCGAGCTGCGCGATGAACCCCTCAGGCGCCGCTGACACGGCGGCCTTCCCGGTTCGCGGCGGTGCGCACGTCGGTGAGCGGGATCGTCACTTCGGTCGGCGCCGGTGCGGCGAGCGCCGGCTCCTCGTAGACGAGCGGCAGATCCGGAGCCATCGGACCTTCGAGCCGCGGCCCACGCAACGAGCGCCACAGCGCCTTCAGCGGATGCGCAAACGCATCATCGACGGCCGTGCCTTCGTACCCGCAGTGCGCCATGCAGTTGTTGCACAGCGGATTGCGCCCCACGCCGTAACGTTCCCAGGCGGTGTCCTCCATCAACGAACGGAAGCTCGTCGCGTACCCCTCTCCAGTGAGCAGGTAACACGGCCGCTGCCAGCCGAAGATGTTGTAGGTCGGAGTGCTCCACGGGGTGCACTGATAGGCCTGGTTGCCGGCGAGGAAATCGAGGAACAACGAGGAGTGATTGAATGCCCAGCGGGTGCCGCGGTCGCGGCCGCGCTTGAAGATCTCGCGAAACAGCGACTTGCTCGCATTGCGTCCGAGGAATACGTCCTGGCGGGGCGCGTGCTGATAGCTGTAGCCCGGCGAGACCATGATGCCCTCGATGCCGAGCTGCATCGCCATGTCGAAGAACTTCGCGACGTCGTCCGGGTCTTCCTGCTGGAACAGCGTGCAGTTGATCGTCACGCGGAAACCCTTCGAGCGCGCCAGACGGATCGCCGCGACCGC
>Ga0315298_1003341_pt1 | contig 25761 bp, 18 predicted proteins | sample WHS_1_MG_FD_203077 | JGI IMG/M metagenome (GOLD analysis project Ga0315298, IMG submission 203077) | Extremophilic microbial mat communities from Washburn Hot Springs, YNP, Wyoming, USA - WHS_1_MG | ecosystem: Environmental > Aquatic > Thermal springs > Hot (42-90C) | place: USA: Wyoming... | reverse complement strand
CCTCCATGGATAGAAGCTTGGAGGAAGACCCGCTGACATACACTTGAATTCTCTCGCTATCTACAACGCTGCGCACAAACCTTTCCCAATAAGGGACGTTCTGAACCTCGTCTAGGAAAAGGTAAACTTTTTGCCTCTTATTTTCGGGGTAAATCTCGTAAAAAATATTGAGCATGCTCCTTAAATCCTCTATGGTGCAGCCGATTAGCAAGTCGCTTTCAAGGTTAACGTAAAGTATTCTGCTTTTATCAATATTGTTACGCAGTAATTCCCCTATAACCTGAAACATGAAGAACGTCTTACCTGCTCTCCTCGGCCCAATTATAGATATGGCTCTTTTTATCGGAAGATCAGCTTCGATCCTAAGGTCTCTTTTCACAAGTTTAGGTAACTCAGATTCTTGGAAATCTTTTATCATTCTTATCCAGGTCTCTCGCGTTACCATCGTATCATGTATAGGGAAACTAATTTAAAAAGTTTCCCTCTTTAGAGAACCATCTATCTCGACGAATCATTCACATATGCCGTCTGAGTGCTTTATTAAATTAAGTCCTCTATTTTATGCGTCTTAAGAATCCGTAATTTTTGTACTTCTAGCGCGCGCGCTAGTATCCTTCTGGGAGAATTTCCTTCACCCTATCTATGTTCCAGCCGTCTCTTTTCATCAACGCAAAATCACAATCCCTTGTAGCGCGCTAAGATGTTTCACCTGACGGCTTAATAGTTTCCAAACATGATGATATCAATAACTATAAGGGTCAAAAAATAGTTGTTGTAAAAGCCTTCAATAAAGCTAAGCGCTCTAGGGAGGCAGAAAGAGAGTTGAATAATCTGCTTCAAAACTACAGGCAAACCTTATTCTACAAAGCCTGCATCTCCATGCTTAGGAATATCACTAGCCGTCCAATATAGGTTTACGCGCATCATCAAGTCTTATATATTCGCGTCGTGGGAAACTCAGTATGTTTCAAACCATTCATAAGATGTTCCTGGGAGATTCTAGGAGCATGGATAATGTTGACGACGAGTCTGTGCACCTCATCCTAACCTCCCCACCCTATTGGAATATTAAGAAGTATCCTGAGAACCCATGTCAGCTTGGAAACATTTCGGATTACCGTCTGTTCCTGGCTGAGCTTAAGAGGGTTGTTGAAGAGTGTTTCAGGGTTCTTGTTCAAGGCGGGAGGCTGTGCATGGTTGTCGGCGACATTTGCATGGCTAGGAAGCAGGGTCGCCACCGCGTCATACCTTTTCACTCCCACGTTATCCAGCTATGCTTGGATTCTGGCCTAGACTACTTGTCCCCAATAATCCTCTACAAGATCGCTAACGTTACTACTGAGGCTAAGCGGGAAACATATGCTCTTGGAAGATACTTGGGTCCGAACTCGATAATAAAAAACGATATTGAGTACGTGCTTATCTTCAGGAAGCCCGGCGCCTACAGGAGGGTTGGCAAGCGTCTCGCAGCTTTAAGCAGGCTTAGGAAAAACGAGTTCACAGAGTATTTCCGCCAGGTCTGGTGGGTTAACGGCTGCCGTGTAAGCCACCACCCGGCCCCGTTTTCACTAGAGCTAGCCAAAAGGCTGGTCAGAATGTTCTCCTATGTTGGAGACACTGTTTTAGACCCCTTCCTAGGCTCTGGAACAACCAGCCTAGCAGCTATATATACGCTTAGAAACTCGATAGGGTATGAGGTTGAGCCCTCGTACGTCAAGTCAGCTAGGGATAGGGTTAGAAGAATGTTAACGAGGAACAATATTCTACACAGCATGGTTAATGGAGAGCACCCTGAGTCAGGGGTGGTCTTCCAGGTTAGTGGGGTTCCCCTTAGATCAGGCTAATCCAGTTTTCAAATTTTATTCAACCTAATATTTTTTAATGTGAAAACGCTTAATATCAGCATGAAGGGGGAGGAAGATAAGGTAAAGTTATTGGAAAGCAGGCTGGGGGAGCTTGAGCTCGTCGGCTTAACTGGAAGCACGACTAAAGTTACAGAGGCCCCGTTGATCCTCCTGGAGAACATGGAGATAAGGGTTAGGGAGGAGGACATAGTGCTTATAGTCAACCGCAGCTCCTCCGATTATATTCTTGCTGTTTGCAGGAGCGGTATGGGTATTAACGAGAACCTGAGGGTTGGGGGATACAGCCCAGGGATAGCCTATGTGCGTTCTAAGGGCCAGCCCCCGTCGACAGCCAAGGAGTCGTACCATTTCACACTGTCCTTCATAGGATTGCTCACGAGCAGGGGTGTGAAGACTAATAACATCATTGTTGCACCAGGCTCGAAAGTATATCTTTTCAAGAAGGAGGCTTTGGAGATGAACCCGTTAACGTTCCTAGAGCCTAAGGAGCATGTTGAAGGCGGGTACCTGGCGAATTCCGAGGGAAACTGGCTGATACCATTCGACAAGAAGTATATTCCTTACCATATTGGTGTCTTCGGAGCCACCGGCTCTGGGAAATCGATGCTTGCAAGGTATCTCTTAATCCCGCTTCTCACGCAGGCTGGCTACGGAGTGCTGGTTTTCGACTGGGAGGGCGTTGACTATTCACCGTTTTTCAAAAACAATACCCTATCTATCTGCGATTTCAAAATGGATGTTAATATGGCGGTGGAGTTCCTCATGAGAAACACTGATCACTTTGGCTACGGAGACGAGAACAAACCCGTTCCCTCAGCAGTTGTAAAAGTAATGTCGAGAAAGCTGAACGATAAGACTTGGTGGGATGAGGTTCCAAAAACCCTGAACAGCGGTGAAGAGCTGCGTGAGAAACTGAGGGAGGATGCTTTAAGCGAGCTGCGTGAAAGAAGCGGCTGGGAGAGTTACGGCCCTTCCTGGGAGCTTAAACTCAACTATGGTCTCGACCGGGTTTCGAAGGAAAACTGGGAGCTGCTCTATAGGTCTAGCAAAGGAGTTTCCATCGAGGAGTTCAGGTTTCCAAGCCCAGGGGAGCTTATCGTAATAGATATGAGCGAGGTGAGTGGAGAGAGGAAGCTGTCTTTCTTCTCAGAGCTCTGCAGCAGGCTGATAACAATGATGCAGGAGAGAGGCGTGAAGCTTAACCTGGCGGTGGTGATAGATGAGGCGCCGCAGTACTGTCCATCCGAGCCCAAGGGATTGCAGGGGAAGACGACGGAGCAGTTGAAGGACCTCTGCGCCCTAGGTAGGAAGCGAAACATGTGCGTAGTGCTCCTCTCCCAGGGAATGGCTGGTGAAATAGGGATTAACGCTGCTGTCAGGAGGAATCTTAACACGCTCTTCATAGGGCAGATTCATCCTTTGGATATTGAGGAGGCTGGAAAGAGGCTGATGCCCTACGGTGTTAGGCCTGAGGAACTGCTCTTCCTCGAGCCCGGGAAATTCTACCTCACGGGCAAGATGAACCCTTCGCCAACACCCCTGCTGATATCTTTCAGAATAGAATAGGCGCGCGCGCGCTGTAGACGGCTGGCTGATCTACAATCAGGGCGAGGAAGCCTGCTTGAGGATTAACGATAAGCATCTTCTCACAATGGTCATGCCGCCGATGACAACATGGTCGTACAGGGACCTATGCGAGGACCCGCTTCTATACGCTACCTTCTACCGGTTCTACAGGAGGTGGAGGCAAACCGGGAGGAGGCCTGAAGACCTTTACGCGGATAGGGAGAAAATCCTTTCACAGTGCCTGGAGGACTGGAGGAGAAAGTTCATTAGCGATTTAGACATGGAGCTTGAAAAAGCGCCGCGATTAGAGAGGCATTACGTAAGGTATACGGGTGCAGCGCCACCGTTCGAGATAGAGACCCTGGCGAATACGAAGCCCGAGGACTTCGCCGAGTACTTCGTCGAGTTCCACAATCCCGCTACTGGACTCCCATACCCGGTAGACATGGTTGACGAGGCTGTTACACTGCCCAGGGGCTCGACGACAGCCTTCACCGAGGAGGTTGAGGCAAGGCTCATCAAAGACCAGGACATAGAGAACAAGACGGCAATATCAGACTACTTCACAGTCCTAAACCCGCAGAAGAAAGAATACATATAGCGTGCCATTATGCGCTACCACTTCGAGAATCCAGCGCTACGTGTGAGCTGAAGATTTCTAACATGCGCTTTCAGAAAAAAAGTTAAATAGATTGCTTACTACATTTTCACCGGTTAAACTATTAAAGTGACAATTGAAAGAGGGGGTGAGTTCGCATGAGATATGCGGAACTAGTTAAGGGCATTATAAATTTTGAGAGTTCTTTCTGGTTCGGTGAATATGTATATTTTAAGGCTCTTGAAAATCTAGAGAACGTTAGGGCAGACTTAAGTAAGTTAGAAACAAAGGAGCATGTAGAAGGAATAATTAAGATGTTTCTCATTCAATGGGGTAGAATGGGAAGAACTGTGGATAGGAGAGATTTAAATTGGGAACAACTTACTAAACAATTACGTAGCTCTAAAGAAGCTTTCCAAAAACTACAGGGTAAAAGTATACTAGATATTAATCTTGACGATGAGGAAGTAATAGATGCTATTAAAAGAACTTATGAGGCAGCAAGCATTAAATACATTGGGGCAACTGCAATCTCAAAGATTTTACATCTGCTAAATCCTGAAATCTACGTAATGTGGGATGAAGATATTAGGATGAAATATAAGGTTGCAAAAAGTGTGAAAGGTTATCTAGATTTTCTAAAGCAAATGAAGGTGGAAGTAAAAGAGGCATTAGGAGAAGGGGTTAAAGAGAAAGGATGTAGCGAAAAGGAAATCGTGGAAGAAATTTGTAGAGAGCTTCCAAGTAAAAAGCTTGGCCAAGAATATAGTAGAAAAACTTTGGCTAAACTTATTGATGAATACAACTGGTGGTTGGTCCATTACGGATTTTGATAAATTATCGATTCATGTTAAGGAGACGGTGAAGAATGGAGTCTAAAAGCAAGTAACGATAACAGTGCTTTTAAAATAATTTTAAGATGCAGTCGTTTTCGTGTTTTCTAGGTTCCTACTGCTAATTTTTCTTGGCCTCCGCTAAGCCTCCGTATAATGTTCTCTAAGTCCTCGGGCTTGATGGCTTCAATCTTCTCCTTTGTTTCTTCAATAACAGAAACCCAGCTTTGAGAACCCCTAGTCTTCCTAACAGCTACTATCATATAATAGTGGAATCTATAGGGTGATCTTACCTTAATAGGTATCGTAACCTCTCTATGCTCTCTAATCTTCTCTAAGTAGAGCTTGAATAGCGCATCTTCATTTTCACATGCTTTCCACTCATCCGTCCCAAAGAAACGTTGCAGTGTTTCTATTTCCGCAGAGGTCTTATTTTCCTTTAGAGCACTTCTAGAAACCCCGGTAGATTGATAGTTTATAATAAGATCCCCGGTAAAATCGAAGAGATGTTGCAGAGTCTCCCACTCTATTTCTAATCCCTCAGGATCTACAAAAGCAAGAAAATGAACGGAGCCAGCTTCTAAACGAGCCTTGGTCATGGCTTTAAATTCAGGGCCGTTGACATCTTCTTTCCTCACTTTTGCATTTGGAAGTAATTGTCTTAATGCTTCTGCATATTTTTCCTTCTTCTCAAACAGAATCAGCTCGTCGAATTTCTTCCTTGGAACCCGGTCTGCGATGAGAGGCGAGCCAAACACGATGAGATTGTTCAAATCGCTTATTCTATCTAAGCCTGGCCCAGCGAAAAGGTCAATATAATACGCCTTATCAAAATGGGCTTTAATTATGGACGTATATATGTCGGCGTAATATGCTAGAATGGCGAGCTTTAAAATAGCCCAGCTTTTACATGAATAAGCCTCCTTAGTTTTTTGAAATAATTGACTGGCCTCCTGACTCTGACCCCTTAAGGTTTCTATTCTGCAAACCCACCATTCGGAAGGTGTAAGTTTTCTTCTCCGACCAGACGTATTCATTTGGATTCACTTAGAGTAGCAATTACAAGTGCCTCGTCTATATGGAACGCCTAGTTTTTCAAGCATCGATACCGTCTCCTTGCAAATACTTGCTTTATCGTCATTATAGCCTAAAGCAGAGAGCTTATCCAGCATATACTCGTATATCCTTCTCCTTAGTTCAAACGGTAATTTCTTCCCCCAACCAGTATCTTCTTTAAAGAACTTAGCCCAGCCCATATCTACCCCTACTTTCTTAGCATAGTATATTGTTTTCTTTAACCCCCTTGGCGTCCCAAGTATTATCTTAGCAGGTTCTACCTCAGACATGATTCTGTATAAAATATCTTCATAATGCGTTTCCCAGTCTTCTATAGGAAATATTGGGTCGATCCTTATCCTCACCTCATACCCTGCTTCGTAAACCATTTTCGCAGCCTGTATTCTTTGTTCCGGCGGAGCTGCTTTTTTCTCCCAGATTTTTGCAACCTCTACGGCGTTAATACTCCAAGCGCACACAACCTGTTTCTTAACATGATCAGGCTTATTTAGCAAAAATTTAATACTGTTTGTCCCCGCCTTACTTAGCAGAACGATCCTGTGCTTACGCTGCTCTCCAAACTTGTCAACTATTTCACTCATTAAGGGAGGATTCATCAGGGAATCAGATAATTCGCCACTGTTGAATAAAGCAGGCTTACCACCGTTAAAATGAGGATCGTTAAATGCCTCGTCCAACGCATTGAATACGTAATGTAGTTTCACGTAGCTGGGTTTCATGTTCCCTTTCTTTGTTCCTCTCAAATAGCAATAAGAGCAATCGAAAGGACAGCCGAAAGCCCATCTTAATTCCCAGAAGGGGCCGCATGCTATGTCTGGAGGAGTTTTCGCGAATAATTTCACTATGCCTTGACCATACTCAGTTCGAAACGGCTTACGAACAGGCTCTTTTACTACGGCTTCAGGATGAGTGATCGACGCAATAATTTTCGGGGGGAAGAAATCAGGAATCCTCCTGCTCGACTTAGCGATTATTTCTGCCTCTTTCTTCCTTATTGTTTGCCAAGCCTTTAAAGCTGCTTCTCTATGTTTCTCCTTCTCTGTAAGCATCTTCCCCCTTCCTTTACTGTCTGCCACTGTCCTTATAAGAACCCCTACAGGAAAGGTTTTTAATCTTTGATTTTTTATTGGAACTTTTAAATAGCATGAGTTGGTGACTTATGTGTGGCTAAACTAGTTGAAAAGAAGGAATCGCCAGAAAAATCCTTATCCATCGGGAAATACGTGGGTTTCGAGGCTGTTAAGACAAGCAACTTATGTTATGATACCCGGGTTTTCGCTCCCCCTGAAGTAAGGGTGGATAGCTATAGAATATCGTATCCGCTAATTAAACCGTCGAAGCTGACATCAAAAAGCCGTGGAGGTGTTGGTAAAGAACTGTCTAACGGCTGGGCTTTGAACTTCGCAGTAGGCTGCACCCATGGATGCATCTTCTGTTACGTCGACTCGATTCATAAGAGATTTGGAATACACAGGTATGGGGCGGAGGTGGGGGAGAAATGGGGGAACTATTTTCTGATTCCGAATAATATTGAGGAGGCTGTTGAAAAAACTCCTTGGCACAGGTGGAGGAGCAGAGAGGTTCTTTTAAGCTCCACTCACGACCCCTATCTTCCTCGATTAGCGCCTGTTACGAGAAGAATTCTGGAGAGAGCACTGCCTGCTGGAGTGAAATTCTGCATTCAAACAAGGTCTCCGCTAGTAATGAAGGACTTCGACTTGTTAACGAAGTATTCAAAGAGCGTAAGACTACAGGTGTCGATAGCTACGATGAACGAGAATTTCTCCAGACTGATTGAGCCCAGAGTATCTCCTCCAATGGCTAGGCTAAGCGTAATAAGAAATGCGAAGGAATCTGGATTAGAAACCGGAGTCATTTTAGCACCGATATTCCCACCGACGAGGACGAGGCCAGATGTAAGAGAGGACCTGGATGAAATCATGAGGCAACTCGCCTCGATAAAACCAGACCACATATACGGCGAATCCCTGCATATAAGAGGAGGAAACATAAGGCTCATAAAACAAATCCTTGGAGAAGATTTCAACAATTTAAAATCATTCGAATCTAAAATAAGGCGCTTGTTCAAATCAAAACTAAAGGAGTACGGTTTGAAGGGAACATGGTGGCCAGAACACAGATATTTCAAATAGTTTAACAACTCATTTTTCCTCCTTATTTAGGGGTTTTCTCTCAAATCCAAGAGAATGATGTGGTAAATCGACTTAACCGAAAAGTTCTTTTTGCTTACCTGAAACTACTTGAATAGCTTGGAGTATGTCGTCGTTACTCGCCTTCTCAATCAACTCTAAAGTTCTTTTAATAGATTCCGCTGCTCCTTTAGAACAGGATGCCCATATAATTCTATAAACTTCTGCCCCTTTCTCATTACATACCCGCAAAGATTCATAGAAGATCCCCTTACGTCTAAGCTCCTCTAGGATACATCTCATAAATACATTAACAAGTTCTTCGGAAGAGTATTCTCCTGAAAGAATTTTTCTTTCTTTCTCTTTACTCAATGGTGGTAGGTTTTTCTCTAAATGCTCCTTCCTCAATCCTCTTTTAAATCCTCCCGTTGAAAGAATATAAATAATGTCGACAAGTCTTTTACTAAGAATCTTTGAAATAGATAACCATTCTATTTCTGTTATTCCTTCAGGATCAGCAAAAAAGAATATCGATGGTCTTTTATGGCTCTGTATTTCCTGTAAGATTGAATCTATTTTCTTGTTACAATCTCCTTGATACATAATAACATCGTTACTGAGAATTGAAAAATTATACGTATACTTAATTTCTTCTAATGCTACGCCCACTCTCTTCTTGAGTGCATCATACCTTCTATTATCTTTCTCTATAAAAAACCACTTAGTGAATCTGATATATTCGTCTCTCTTTTTTTATATAGTAAATACCTCTCAGTAGAGAGATGATTGGTGAACCTAACATTTTGAATTTATTATTAACGGTGCTTGCTCCACATCCTGCGAATAAATCTATGTAAAACCATGAATCTGAATACTTATAATCTCCATTCTCCTTTGACGTAAGTATTGTAAGATATGGACGCAAATACTGGGCTAAAAGAATAAGTTTCCTTATGGACCATACGTTAGCTTCGTACATTTCTTCAGAAGCATCAAATATCTTTTTTTGATTGGTTAGGAAATTTATTTCTTCTTTAAGTTTTTCGCTCAGAGTCTTTCTTTTAGAAATATTCCGCATATACAACTACACCTGTGTTTTTTACTATGAGGTTTCTGAAACCATGGGGGTTTGACAAACCCACAGATATAACTAATATCGACATAAAAACAAGTGATTGCAATGTAACTGCCGAATTATATGTTATAGTGCGAATTCTCACTGTTGTAGATGTTTGCGTTTCTCCAACATATAAACCTAACGTATGCGTGCGATCCTTCTTGATACTACTTAGAATGAGATTTACGTTTGAATGAAATTAACTAAACAGGGATCTTAAGCAATGTTTTAATCACTTTCCTCCTATCCTTAATCTTACTGTCTTTTAGAACTGGATTTCTGTTTCCCTCCATTACCCAATAGCTTTGAAAAGAATCAATAAAATAATCAATGCTCTTCTCCAGCTGGCAAGGCTTGAAACATTTTAGTGTAAGCTCATCATCGTCTAGAATTTTAGTTACCAAGTAAAAAATCGACAGCTTAAATCCTCTTACTAGTTCTTCCATAGCATCGCTGTAGTTCTTGATTGTTTCATCCTTAACATCCTTAGCGAAAATATGCCAGAGTGAGAGCCCATCGAAACCGAAGACAGAGAAAGCTAGAGTCTGCTGAAGCCCCTCGTAAAAATTCTTCTTGCCGATGTCTTTACCTGAAAAGTATTCGACTTCAACACAGCCAATTAACGCTTCATCTATGAGCTTGATTGGATCCTCAAAAATAAGAATGAGGTCGGCTTCCACGCGTGGCGGAGCTATTCCTCTCCACCACTCTGACCAAATTTGTTGAAACTCTTTTGTTGAAAGGTTCTTATGCTTATAGGCTTTTCTCAACCAGTAGTGTCTTCCAGCCTCTTTATTCCTAAGAATCGATTCATATACCCTATTTACGATACTGCGTTCAGACAAGTTCCTCTAGCCTGTGGTTTTAAACGGTTCGATATTCTCCTCAACGACTTTTGCCCCGATCTGATTTAAGGTCTCCTTTATCGTGATGTTAACCGTGTTTCTACTTATTCCTTTCTCAGAAAAAGCCTCTATCTTCACTTCAAGCGGAGCAACCTGTGCTCCTTCCCGGTGTAGCGGGGCCAATACCCCTTTAATCAGGTCTGAAAGCTTCTCCCATGGGACTTGCGCCGTTATTTCTATTCTCCTCACTGCTTCTAGCTGAACAGGTCCCCTTTCAGGAGCTTTTCCACCCGGCGGACCAGTACCGGTAATCGGTGGTGCGACACCAATGCCAGACACTGGTGGAACCCCCTCTGCCTCTTTCTTCATCATCTCAGCAACCTCCTTCCTGAGCACGAGAGTATCGTCAGCCAACTCGCTGAGAGCAACATTCTCCAGATAACGGATCTTTCCGCCGATATCTATGCCAAGCACACCGTCTCGGACTCCTTGGATAATCGTGTTTTTCAAGACGTTTTCGTCCTCGAGCATCGGCAGCTCCGGATATTTTAGGAAGGCTTCCCATATTTCGGAGAAGCTTTTCTTATCTTCACCCTTTGAAAACACCCTCTCGAGCAGCACTTTTGGTGCCAGCTTGTTTAAAAGAATCTCCTGATCAATCAGAAAATCTCTAACTCTTCCAGTAAGCGTTAATCTTTCCCCTAATGTAGGTGTACCCATGTCCCGGGTTTCAAAGCCTTCTCTAGAAGCCTTAGCTAAGTACCTGTAGACAGAGATTATTTTATGCAGTACGGATGAATCTACATCTTTCAGTCTTTGTTTTACCCTTTCCTTATCCTCTTCCGAAAGTGTTTTCGCCATCTCTCTGTCTTCGCTTATCGCTTTAAGAGCAAGGTAACGCTTGGCTTCTGTCCTGAGAGAATCATACTCGCTCTGGTCTGCCACTAAGAACACTAGTGTGTTTTTATAGGTTCTGAAGCCGGTCGAATATGTCGTAAGAGCCTCACTTATGAATTCCCCTGTTTTCGGATTCTGCATCGTCAAGTCGAATGAGAGTATTGCTAGCTTCAGCTTCTTGTCATCCGGGATATCTACACTTGCCTTCGGCCATATTGAAACCTTAAAGTCTTTACCCGCCATTTTTTCAATTCTTTCTCGAACCTCCCTCTCAAGATCCTCCTCCCTAACCGCCTCCTCTCTTTCTATTATAAGCCGATTAAGACCAACCCTGCTACTGAAGTAGTAAAGGTTTCTTTCAAAATGCAAGTATAACGGGCCATCTATGTCTTCAAGCCTCCTTAAAGCATCTCCGATTATGGCTGGAGGCACACCTGGGCGTAGAAATGCCAGTCTAAGCCGTTGAGCAGTCACACCCTTCCTCTCACCACCGCTGAAAGAGTAGAAGAAGATACAGGTAGCGAGGCCCGATGCTATTTTGAATTTCACGTATTCAGTACCCATGTGCCTATCTATTCTCACTGTTTTCGCATCGTCGCCAGCTATGTCTGATTTAATCACAGATTCAAACGGCTCCCCGATATGTTCGATAAACAATCTTCTTATTCTCGGGTTGGCAAGGTTTATGTTAACAGGCTGAATCAGGGGGGCAGGGTCCTCCCTTAAAAACAGGTCGGAAACCACTTCAGCCAGGATTCTTAAGACGCCTCTGGTCCTCTGGAAAGTCGGAATCGTCCCCCATCTTTCGAAAAGAACATCTATAAGCTCAGGGTGGAAGGGATAAGACTTCCTCATTTTCTCCTTATATGCTACCTCCCGTGCTTCACGCGGGACCTCCTCGCCGAGCTTCTGGTAAAGATCGAAGTACTCCCCTATAACGGCTTCACGATCCTTCTCATCTCCAAGGTCTTCGAAAAGCCGTTTCCTTAAAATCTCATAGATTTCCTCGCCCTCAACCGGGGTATAGATCATCTGCATTCTTCCAAAAATCCTTTGCAACTGGTTGAGAACCTTCTCCCCACGCTCCCCGTAGGGCGCACTCGAAGGCAAGGTACATAATAACACACATCGCTTAGAGGATTTTACTGCCTCAGTTAATTCCTGGCAGAAAGCAAGTATCTGATCCTCAAACTCTCTAGCCTTAACGATATACTCAGTAAGCTCATCGATCAATATCAGGACAGGTTGACTCTTCTTCAATAATTCTTCGAGAATCTCTCTCCCGGGAGTTATCCTCTTAACATCATGCTCCTTCACCTGCTCGTATGCTCCCAGCTGCTCCGCTATCTCGCCCCAAGGCGTTTTCCCTTTCAAAGGATCATACATGGTGCCCACGAATACTGCAACCCTAGCCTCTGGAAAGCTGGTTAAACCAACAGTCTTCAATATTTTTTTAACTTCAGTCATATGAGCGACTTTCCCACCAGACTTGATGAGATGGTAGAGAGAGACTAACGCGTGTGTTTTACCCCCGCCGAAAGGAGTTTGAATCTGTATTATTTTACTGGTCTCCCTACCGCTGAGCGTGAGAAGCACGTCCTTAACTATATTCTCCAAACCCCTTGTGAAATACGTTCTCCTGAAGAACGTCTCGGGGTCTAAGTATTCGGCAGTAGCCTTTTCTTTCAAAATGCTCCCGAGGTCGGCTGCAAAATCCCCTATCCTCCCCTCCCTAATATCCTTATGTGGAATCACAACCTGTAACCAGGGCTTCAACCTATTTAACCACCCTCCATAAATCCTAATAAGCTTTGTTTCTTTCTCGACGCTTCCCTAACGTACTCGTTCTTACCGTAGAGAAAACCTTGTAAAAGCTGTTTCTCCTTATCACCCTCCGGCAAGACTTCAGAGAGGGCTTGGGCAACCTGCCAAAACACCTCGTTTCCCGTATACCCGGTCTCGCTCAAAATCTCCTTGATCTTCTCCCTTTCACCACGTTCCCATGAAATTAGAACACGGTGGAGAACATCTATCATTGATGTGAAGCTCGTTTTCTTCATGAAAGAGGGGTCCTTCGCCCTCTCCGTGGGACTGAGGACTCGAATGAACTCCTTCTCCTTCTTAACTAATTCCCCATGTTCCCATAACTCTGTGAGCTCAACTCCCATCGGTCTAGAAAGCTTGATCGCATCGTCAAAATGCACCTTAGCGTTTCCAAAAGTCCACCTCCAAAGCAGGTAGAACCTAGTTTCAGCATCCACCCCTCCTAAGTCGGCTCTTTTCAAAACCCTCTCCAAAGCGAATTCGCTAACAACTTTCCTAACGTACTCCAGTAAATCTTTAACTGAAACTTCCTCTCCTGAAAGCTTTTCCACCTTAGAGTATTGTCCGAAGACCTCTACAGCAGGACCTATCGCGCTAACAAAGAAATCAGCACCGCTTATCCCCTGCTCCCAAAACTGCTCAAGCTTTTCCCTAATTCTTTGTTCAATGGCTTCTTTTATCTCGTTAAAATATGCAACCTTCTCTTCTCTTCGTTTTCTGCAAACCATGTAGACCGAAGAGGCTAGAGCAGCGCTCTCTTTAGCCCTTAACCTTTCCTTCATCTCTGTATGGATAGGCCATGAGGCAGTGAGCACTAGGCCTGACTTCAGTAAGCTGTTAATGATTGTCTCCCATGCTTCTGTGGTTTTATAAGCGAAGACTATGCATGCAACACCTTCTGGTTTTAACACACGATTAATCTCTTTGAAAGCCTTAGTAATCATTTCCTCAAAAAATCTTTTTCCTTCCTCAAATCCCCCTTTTCCATGAGAGTAGGCAACTATCTCCTCAGATTTTGGTGTTAATGGTGTAGCAAAAAGATCAGGATACAAATCTCCAATTGCTCTTTTAAGCCAAACATAGAAGAAGTCCGAAAGATAGGAGTAGGGTACATTATCATAGTATGGTGGATCAGTAATGACTGCATCAAAGTAGCTATCTGGATATGGTAGTGAAGTAGCCGAGGATTGACTAATTTTAACAAAACTCGTTGAAACTGCTGTACAAAAATCAATAACACTTAGGCTCTTTTGCAGGAAATTCTCGAATCTAAAACCTGTTTTGCCTAGTGGATTAACCTCAACATAGTCCCATATCATTGACAAGGCCGGTCGTGCGAAAGTTGTAGCTATTAACTCCCACGTATTCAACCAACGACAGAGAGTAGAATCGGTTTCGGAAAGTCTACTCAAACATAGTGCTAAGTAGGTCATGATGGCTTTGGCATAATCCGGTTCATATCCCTCGGCGAGCAGCGATTCTTGTGCACATCTTACTTTTTCCACAAATGTAATTAATGCTAATTTCTGTCGAACATTGAAAAGGTCACCCCATTTCAACATACCATATCGGTGATCGCTAAAACCCAATGTTCCCTTTGGCGGCAAGGCTTCATCTGGCACTGGGTCAATTCCCCATTCTTCCATAAGTCTTTGTCTTTTCTCCTTGAAATATTTCTCAGCTTCCTGAAAAATCTCTAGGTCTTTTTCCCTAGCTAATCTATAAAATTTTTCATGCTTCTTCGGATTATACAGAACAACGGCAATCATCCTTTGCCCAGCTTTCCCCTCTTGGAACTGTTTTCTTAACTCCTTATCGCTTAAGCCCGAGTTGCAACATGGGCATAATACTTTAGCCTTTGCAACAGTCCCTCTTGAAGGGTCAAAATCTATCTCCTTTCCTTCTCTGATTTCAAACCTAACCTTATTTCCTTTAGGAATTATTTTGTAAGCCACCTTCTTATTCTCTTTCTTTGCAAGCCATGTCTGCCTCACTAAGGGGATTTCGGCTACGCAGGATGGGTTTTGACATTTTACTGTTCTCGCCCAAATATAGCCTACCGTAATGCTTCCATCACGATCTGGCGGGTAAAACCTGTTGAGTTCCTTCCTTGTTTCCTCTAAAACCCAGTTCCCCCATTTTTGAACATCATAAAGAAGCCTAGGCACCTCCTTAGCCTCAACTTCTCCACAAAGCGTTTTCTGCTCCGCTTTCTCAATCCTAACCTTAAGATTAGAATACTTTTGCGGATACTCCAAGGTTGCTTTCAAAATTAGCACCGCCACAGGATTATATTCTAAAGCATAGGTTTCACAGCCAAGCCTTAAGGCTTCTAGAGGGATGGAACCGCCACCGGCGAAACAGTCTAAAACCCTAGGAGCCCTGCCACCAAATAATTCCCTGATCTCCCTTCTAGCTTTTTCAATCAGCTTCTTATCTAGAGAATTCTCCCATTTTGAAAGTTCAGTAATAAACTTAAGCTTCTCTTTTAATTCATTATCATCCTTAGGTACAGGAACTAGAGCAGCATAAGTCGTTGTTCTTGAGGCTGCTAATGGGCGTCTAGCCCACCAGATGTGAAGTGTGGAAATGTGCCCATGCCGGATGTTTTTCTCCCTGACTGATTCCTCACTCACCTCTTTCAACGGAAAGTCGACTTCTATGAGTCTTTTCTCCTCCATTTCTCAACCACCCACAGTTTCTCTCGTAGCCACGTTTTTCCAGTCTCTTACGATGTATCTTACAACCTCTACTTCCTCCTCAGGCTTCAGTTTCTCCGCCGGGTTCTGAACCGTATAGAGCTCCGGCTTCTCCTTAGCATTTACTATAACGTAAAGCCAGTACTCTCCTCTAAGCCTGTGAGCCATGAGCCATTCGTTAGGCGTTAAAGCTATCCTTCCCTCTGCCGCTCTGGCTTTAACCTCTATGTATCTGAAGCCTCCATTAGGAGTTTTGGAACGAATGTCGAAACCAAGGTTCTGTGCTGAAACATCCTCCGGGCTTCTTCCCTGAGAAATCTCGAACTCCATGGCGACTCTCATTCCAATCTCTTCGATCTCTCTATCCTCTTTTAACGTATCTTCTACAGGAACTTTAGGGATTACCGCTGCAACCCCGATGATTTTTGGCGATGAGGGTAGGAGATGAATCTCCGACTCTATTTGTTTTTCAAGCCTAGCCTTCTTCCTCTCCAACTCCTCCCTATTCCTCCTTTCGTTCTGGAGAATCACATCCGGAATATTTTCCCCTTTTGCTCTTCTAGCCTCATATTCAGCCAATTTTGCCTCAGATTCGAAAATAAGCTGCTCAAGAGACCTTACCCCGTATTTTCTTTTGATTTCAGCGTCATGCTCCCTCTGCTTCTTCAACTCTTCAAGATATGCTGGTAAGACTTTCTCAACAGCGTAGGCGATAACAGGGTCTTCAGCAGGAGTTAAACTAGTCATTTCAGAAACCATAGGACTGTGATGAGGTTTAAGATCCCAAAGGATTGATGGCGGCACCTGCCTTATATTGTTCTCACCATCCTGATATAATGCGAATATCCTTTTTCCCGCTGCATCTCCTGTACCATCGTTTATAACCCCCTCCAGAAACCATATGAAACCATTCATCTCTCCAGATGGATCTATGAAAAACGCGCCTCTATCAACATCTTCCAGATGCTTTTCGAAAATCTTCTCCACCATGGCTTCAAGGAGAGGGTGTCCAGGGGCCACGAATTCCGCCTGTCCTTTAAAAGCCTGTTCTTTTTCGAATGAAAACTTGTTATACTCTCTAAAGACCTCGTCGAATTTCGCCTTAAACTCGAACGGTAGGTTTCTCAACTCGTAGGGAACACTCGCCACCCTCCAAAAACTATCCTTTCTCTTTTCAACCTTAACTCCCAGTTTCTCCGAAGCCCTGATGAAGAATTTTTCAATATACTCTGGGACAAGCCTGTTTTCCATCGCTATCCTCTGCTCCCCTAGGATGGTGGTGAAATCGATGTGTCTTGTCGCTAAGCCTTCGAGCGTAGCCTCCCTAGTCCTTCTAATAGCCTCCTCGTCAGGAATCTTTTCAATATCCTTCAGAATATCCTCCATAGACCTTTTGTTAGTTATTGCTTCAACAATGAGGTCTTGAAGGCTTTTTCCAGGGAAAACTTCGCCTATTACATCGAAAACCCTATCGTTCCCCAAGTGCTGCCTGATTATATTAAGCTTGTTGAAAAGAGTTTCAAGAATACGCCCTTCCCTGGTGTCCACAGCCACAAGATTGTAAATGTGGGCTTCAAACTTTTGGCCGTACCTATGGATCCTGCCCATTCTCTGCTCAAGCCTATTCGGGTTCCAAGGAATATCATAGTTCACCATGAGCCAGCAGAACTGTAGATTTATGCCTTCTCCCCCAGCCTCGGTTGAAACCATTATCTGTGTTTTATCCTTGAACTCATGCTCAGCACTTATCCTTTTTTCAAGATTCATTCCGCCGTGAATATAGCTTACAGAGTACCCCCAGCTTTTGATCTTCTCAACCAGGTATTCCAACGTATCCCTGGACTCTGTGAAGATAAGCAGTTTCTCCCCGTTAATGCTTAGTCTTTCTTCCTCCATCACCTTCTTAAGTTGTACGAGCTTCGTCTCGATCTCCTTCTTCTCAGCTTCCTTCGCCAACCTAATGAGCTCCTCTATCCTCTCTATTTCCTCCCTAAGCTCCTCCAGGGTCTCTGCGGAGGAAAGCTTTTCAAGCATCTCCTCCTCCCTGCTCCACCTTTCCAGTTCAGGATAATCTTCCAGAGCCTCCTCATCTATGTATCCCAACTCAGATATTATCTTTCCCTGCTCGTACAGTTCTCTAAGCTTATCCCTCCTTCTCTCAAGCGACCTTCTTATTGCTCTTACGCTTGAAGCTAAACGCCTTTGAAGAATCAACAATGCGAAAGCAACGTGCCTCTTCTCCTTCTGCATCGCCTTATTGTAATGCTTCTCCACGTATTCGGAGACAGCGTTGTAGAGACGCTTCTCATCCTCGCTCAAGTGATATTTTACGGTTATCACCCTCCTGGGAGGAAACAATGGTGCTCCATCGAAGTTTTTCAAATCCTCTTTTAAACGCCTGAGAAAGAGGGGGTTATCCTTATTCCTTATGGATTCCTCAAGCATCTCGTTTGTCGCAAAAAACCCTGGCTCAAGCAGGTTTAGAAACAGTCTGAAATTATTTGGATCGCCCCTGTGGGGGGTTGCTGTTAAAAAGAGCATGAATTTACTGTTTTTAGACAAGAGTTCTCCAAGCTCATACCTTTCGGTTCTCTTCATCTTACCCCCATACTCGTAAGCCGCCATTTTATGCGCCTCATCAACTATCACCAGGTCCCAGTTAGCCTCCCTCAGACCCTTCATGATGTCCTCCTGCTTGGCAAAGTCGATTGAAGTGATTGCTTGACTCTCATCCTGCCAAATGTTCCGACCGTATGAAGCGTCTACGGCAGCCCTATCAATAACTCTCAAGGTCTCGTTAAACTTTTCCTTCAACTCCCTCCTCCACTGATCCTTCAGATGACCGGGAACAACTATGAGAACTCTATCAACCAAACCCCTAAGCTTCAGCTCTTTAAGTATCAACCCGGCCATAATGGTCTTCCCTGCTCCAGGGTCGTCTGCAAGCAGAAACCTTATTCTCGGCTGCTTCAAAATATAATGGTAAACCGCGTCGATCTGGTGGGGCAATGGATCAATCTGTGAAACATTGACAGCGTAGAAGGGGTCAAATTGGGATGCGTAACGAATCCTTATTCCCTCCATAAACAGGAAGAAGGCTTCAGCATCACCACGGAAATCCTTCCTTTTCAGCCCGACCTGCTTTGTTTTCTCCAAATCGTTCTGTGTAAGAATCCTCGAATAAAACCGTCCAGTGTTCAAGCCGACGCCACATACCTCGATATTGTTTCCAATTCTCTTGATAGAGATGACCCTTATTCTCTCGGGCCAAAAAGGACCCTCAAGAATATTATCCGGCTTTACTAATGCTTCTATCGCGTTTTCCCTGTTTTCAACAGTCATTTCTACTCACGTTTAAACTTCTCAATTGAAGACATTCTCCTCCCCTTTCCAAAATTCCGGCCGGCCTTAAAGTCGACATACCCTGCATTCTCAGCATCCTAGAATGATTCAGTCTTATAGGCTTAAAAATCTTAGGTCGTATTCCAATATTTTTACAGAGAAACGATGGTTTAGCCTACTCGCTACGGGTCTTGCACCTTGGCTGTTTCAATCCTAAATTTTTAACTATCATTTACTCTTCAGTGATATATTTATCCTTGTGGTAGCCCAGCTTCTCCAAGTAGCCTGACCATACTGATTCTTCGACCACCTTATATGGAGAAACGTTCTTCCATTCCGGTTCTATCGTAGTGACCTTAACAGCATCGGTGAAGCGTTTTACTTGAAGTGGCAGTGAGTGCCTTGGTATTAGAATGACTTCGTGCTCCGCGACGAAAACATAGTATCTTTCACGCGTTATAAACAGTACAGTCTTTCCGTGGACTTCAAGCCTTTTAAGCATGATTATGTTTAGACAGCCTATTTTTAACCTTCACGGTCAACCCTAATATCTTTAGCTACGATGAGTTTGAAAGAAGAATACAAGAAATTCTTTAACTTTTTCCGTAGGGTTTTTAAAAGCTTTTTAGAGAGATTTATGCGGAGAGTCGATATAATTAGTACTAATATTTTCATATGCATACAATATATTAAGCGCGCGCGCCTAAATCCCGAAAAGATTTAAGGAACTAGACGGGTTCAGATCAAGTAGCGCGCGTTCGTCTTGAGCCCATACACACTATATATGGAATGGTTGGACGTGCCTTTCTGCGTGCGCTAGTTAAGACTCTTTTTTCTAATATCTTTTCCGTGATTTCACTTCACTTTTTCAATCTGACTCTCAATTGCTTCAAAGCAACTTTCAAGATATTCCCATAATTCATATATCGAATCAACTATTCCCAACCCTTTTCTATAATCTGCTGGAGCAAGGTATGCATTAGGATAGCGTGTGAATGCTTCGTGAGCTATTGGGAAAAATAGTTATCCGAAAAGAGAATAAGATTATATCTCTATTGTAACAGGTATTGCTGTCTTCATTCTTGGAAGTAGTACTATTGCTTCTCCTTGCTCTAGCTCCTGTAGTTTCAGCTTCTGCTTCTCATTGAGGTGCATCGTGTCTCCGATCTTTTCAACGTCGCTCGAATACTGTAGTCTTAGGCAGATTATTGTTCCGCATAGTCCTAGGGTGTCTCTTGATACTGCCAATGGTCTCTGGTCTATCAGCCATATGGATTCTCCGAATTTCCTCATTTCCCTGAGCATTTTTTCGATAATGGTTTCTTGGCCCTCGAACTTAGCAGGAGCGATGTTATGCGCCTCCTCGCATACGATGATGTGTGGATGGCTTTTGTTAGGCTTCCTCTTTCTGTAGTCATAGATTTTCTTTAGAATGAGCCAGGTAAGTATGTTAGCATCCCTGTCAGTGTCTAGGCCCGTGAGGCTGAAAACAACGTTTCTTGAGAGGAGCTTTTCGACACGCATCTCATTTCCTTTATGATTGCTAAATATTTCTCCCATTGCTCCTTCGGCCAGCTCGCTAAGCCTCCCAACCAGCGAGAAGAGCTTGTCCCTAGCTTTCCCTGATCGTAGGAGTGTCCAGCTTTCTGAGTTAACGCTGTTCTCTAAGAAAGCTATGAAATCATTTAATTCAGGACGGTTCGTCTCCCTTACGTACTTTAGGTACATTCTTCTGAAGACGTGCGAAACCAGGGGGCCGAATTCGTCGGGCCAAGCTATTGCAAAAACCTCGCTTAGAACCTTAGCGTGCGACTCAGGGTTCCCATCGTGTTCGAGCAGGTTTATCCGGGTGTTCTCAGGGTCTAGAACCACCGCGTTAAAGTCTTCAACGTATTCCCCGTGCCTGTCGAAAACCATTGCGAAGCCCCCGAGCTTCAGGTAGTTTCTCAGAAGGTTTTTGACTAGAGTCGTCTTGCCGGAGCCGGGGACACCGAAGACTGCTAGGTGGAGAGGCAGGTTGTCGATCCCTATTTTAACTTCCAATCTACCTCCTGTCGACTCATAGTAGCCCAAGGGAACCCCATCCCTTTTGAGCTCAAGAATATCGAAGTCGCTAAACTCTACTGTCTTCTTAGGCATGTAGGATGAGCCTGGGGTTATGGGTCTTGGAAGCCTTACGAATAGCTCAAGCTCATTACTGCTCAAGTGGAGCTTACTCGAGCTTACTATTTTTCTAGCTAGGATGCTCCTCGCCGCCTTATCTAAACCAAACCAGCCGACCTCCTCCAGCCCGACTCCGTAAGAAGATGAAAAGGAAGCCCTTATTGCCTCTACGTATTTTTCCTGTCCTATGGAAGCCTGTTCAACGCTCTCCATCAGGGGTCCCATGACAGCGATTAAGGGAGAGCATGTCCAGCACCCGGATTCGCTATTCAGGGCTTCATGCTGGGACAGCAAGGTTCTGAGTTCGCTAGATTTCTCCAAGTCCGAGCCCACGAGAAACCCCTTATTGTGGGACAGCCCTTTTTCCCTAAGCTCCTCGTAAACCTTGGAATACCGCAGCGAGATTTCCCTCCCTTTAGCCCAGAGGGCTATAGCATGCAGAAAACCCCTGCACGATTTAATGGGGACGCAGAAACGGAAAGTACAGCCGGATTCCGCCGAGGCCCTTATGGCATTCTCCAGACCGTCTTCGAGCGAAGCGAGCAGATTATCTTCAAGCCTCATGGAAAGGAAGGATACTGCTGAAACCCTTCCACCCCTGGATACAATCAGGATGTTCTTTTGCTTTGAAACGGGTAACCCGCCTAGGGGCCATAGGACGTTTTCGGGAGTGGCTTCTAGAAACTCGAACTCAGTCTTCGGATGGCTGGCTAGGATGCTCGCCTTAAGCCTTGAGACCATGGCCCTGTACTCTTCAGGCGATTCGGATGCGATGGAGAACCTTACTTCTTGATTAAAGGGCTCGTAGGATACTGTGAACATGCCCTCAAAACCTGTTGCTGAAAGGCCCCTTAGCATTTTGGCCTCGGAACAGCTGTCCTCAGTATTGATCGACCTCAGGCTTATTTCTGAAACGAACCTGTTGGATATGCTAAAGACTTTCCTGCCCAAGAGTATTTGCATTCCGAGTGCCTGTAGGAAATGCGGGGCATGCTTAGTTTCTGAGCCGCTTGCAATTCTTTTGTAAACCGTCTTCTCCGTCTCCATCGAGTTGGCAATCAAGTCCTAAAGTCGTTTCATAAACATCCCGATGGAACACGGATGGAACTTGAGCATGGAGAAATAGTTGTGTTGTGGGAACAGGCTTTTAAGAAGTCTCTTTTAGCTCCTTTAGCCTCCATTTAACCATCTCTCTAATCTTTCTATCCTTGGTAGACAGCCTTGGAGAAACCTTGACGAAGTGGATCTTGTAAGCACCTCTCGCCCTTCTATGCAATTCTTTTATCTCAACCAGCCCTAGCTCTTCAAGCCCCTCCACAGCTCTGAGAACCCTTTTATACGTTGTCCCAATAATTTTCTGAAGCTCCTTCTTAGAATACTGTTTGCCGGATTCTAAAAGGGTCAGAAGTATCTTACACTGTACTTCGTTGAGCAATCCTATGACGGTGGAGAGGTCAGAATCCTCTTTACCGTCTTCAAGCCTAGGATTTTGAGGTTCAGGCTCGAATTCCTCCAGCTCATTCCACCTATTCTTCCTAATCAAGGTTTTAGACAGACTTGCCTTCCCCTTTTTGAAGAGTATCGCGATTCCTCCTGTAACTAGGAGCAGAACGAGTACTCCTGTGTAATCCAGAGAAATGGTTGCCGAGGTTTCAATCATCGCATGAAACCACGGGACTAAGAGGCAGGAGAACGAGGATGCGGCGAGGACGTATAATCCTAAGCGGATTCTTCTGTAAAGGATTAGGGTTAGAGAAGTGAAGATGCCCGCGGCCAAGCCGAGGCTTACCACAGAAGTCAAGAGGGGGCCTCTGGGGAGCAGAGTCCGGTAGGCGTGTGAGTATAGGAATATGGCGATCACCAAGATTGCGAGGAGGGGCGTCAGGTCTTCTGATTTCTCCAACGGTTTCACTATAACTATTTTTCACAGGCTTAAAAGCGGAAATGCTTTGGCTCAACCCTTAGATTCTAAAGGTCTTTTTCGTGTTTTTATCATGTGTTTTTCATGTTCCATCCAAGTTCTTTTTAGAGCATCCGAGTTCCGCCCGATGACTATCGGAATGTCTATATGACAACTTCTCACAATGAAATTCGAGAGCTGTGGAGGAGCGCGAAACAGGGAGTTTTAGAGAGAACATCATAGTGCACGTTGTAAGGGCTGAAGCCTCGTTTTAATTGAGGCATGGCCTAGCCGAGGTTTTCGAGGAAATGTTAGCGTAAGCCAGCGGCATCGCTCCTCTAAAGGCTCAAGAGAGGTGAGAAACAATGGGAGAAACAGTAGTTTTAGGGGATGTTAATGTTAAGGAAGCTGAGTTTGCAGAATTCTCCGGAAGCTGGGTAAGCTTCACCGTAAGTGTGGGAAAACACAGGTGCATCAACTTTGGCAGGGTGGAGACCGCGGATGCAGCGATGTTGAAGAGATTGATGGGAACCAGTGAGTTCGTCGTGATAAGGATAAACGGACATGAGGTGATAAGGAAGTTCAACCATAAGCACAAAGGTTCATACCAGTTCATGATGCCGGAGTATGTTGGAGACTTGAAGCCTAAGGATGAGATAACCGTATGGGTCAAACCGCTATCTAGGGAAGAGTTCATCAAAAGTGCTGTGAAAAGCTTCCCCCTCAACCTCAGGCTGGAGCTTGAGTCCGATGATGAAGGTATGCTTTACTTCATGGATGCACTTTGCTTTCCGGTAAGAGTTACGAGGTTTGAGTGGAGCAGGGGGAATAATGCCCTCGAGGTTGACTTAACGTTTAACGCACCGTTCCGCGGAAGCGGCGCGCGCGCTAAGCCACATACCATTGCTATAGCTGTCAAGGGCGATGGGAAGAGGGCAATAATACGATTCAGTGATACCAGCGGCGAGATCCGCTCGATCAGGCTCGGAGAGCTTCTGGGCGAGATTGTGGTGGAGTATCACGATTATGATAAAAAGTACATTCCACATAGCTTCATCCCCGAAGGCGTGAAGTTGCTTTACGAAGCTCCGAAGGAATGGACGGGTATGCTGAAGTTGAGGAGATTGAGTAAAGAAGAGGTGGCGAAGGTCAAGAAGTGGATAGGTAAGAACCAGCAAGCATTATACGGGAATCTGATAAGGGATATCTTAATAAAGACGGTACAGGAGTCAAGCGAGATAGCTGGAAAGGAGATGGATCCAAACAGTATGAATAAAGAAGTCTCCGTTTACTGCGTAGAAAATGGAAGGAGAACAGAGAAAGGAAGACTTGATATAGTTTTTAAGGCCAGGGACGGAAAGCTTATAGTGGTCGAGGTAAAAGCCACTACAGATCCTGAAAACATTCAGGAGCAATATAGCGTCGCACTGAAAGAGCTTAAAACCAACCCGGGCTACATATCGTTAATCAGGAAATATGGCCTGGAAGTCTTCGATAGGGTTTGGAACGACAGCGATGTTGAGGCTTATATAGTAATAGTGGTTAGAACTAATTTGGAGGATGAGTCTAACGAGATAACGGTAATGCAAGAGGTGTCGAGATGATGAAGAAATTAGAAGAGAAGTTTCTCGAGAAGCTCACGGAGTATTTGAATAAGCGGTATGAAAAGAAGCTTGCGGAAGAAGGGAAGAAATACTTCTTCAGTAAAGCTGGAGATGAACGTTTTATCGCAACGTCTAAGGATGCAAGGTGGAGCGTTTCTACGGAGAGCGGGATCTTCCCACATGTAGAAGGTGTTAACGATGAGATAATCATCTGGTCTGAATCTAGGGGTGATCCCATAGATTATATAATCTTTGCATGCGAGAACGATGGGATGCATATAGGTTATGAGAAGGCTGTAGAAATCTGGAAGATGCTCCTCGACAAGAGAAATTGGGATAGGCTTGGAAGAAAGTATAAAGGAGTAATTAAGGGCTTGTTGCACGCTGAGAAGGCGGCTGAAGTGGCAACTGAAAAAATCGGCGTGAAAACAGTCTTTAAGATCCTCGAGTACCCTCGTTTCCTATTATACTACAAGGCTACGTTTAACTCCAAGGGAATGGATGATGATGAAAAGCTGAGAATGGTTGAAAGGGCATTAAGTGCCGTGGAAATGGCGTGTAAAGAATGGTAAAGCCAGTCAATATATCCAACGGGCTGAAGTGGAATGACCGGAACTATTTGCATCATGGCTGATGGGAGAATAGAGCCATCAGATGCACCAGTACGTAGAGCTGGCAACATCTACACGCTAACAGATAACATAGCGAGCGAAGCTGATGGAATAGTAGTAAAGAGGAACAACATAGTAATCGATGGGGCGGGCTACACTATCCGGGGGACAGGTGATCCTTCTTACACAGGGATATGTCTCGAATTAAGAACCAACGTGATAGTAAAAAACGTGAAAGTCAAAAACTTCGGCTGCGGTATATGGCTTAACCATTCTTCAAACTGCATCATAAGGGGAAACAGCATAGAAAACAATAAGGGTGGAATATTAATTTCCGACTCTTCAAATAACAGTATCGTCGGAAACAATATAAAGGAAAATAAAGAGTACGGAATATTGCTTGAATACTCGTCGAAGGACAACGCCATACACCATAATAATTTCATAAATAATGGGAAACAGGTGTATTTAGAAGAAGAATCCTTGGGAGTTTACAACGTCTGGGATAATGGCTATCCGTCTGGTGGCAACTACTGGAGCGATTACAGAGGGGTAGACGAGAAGAGCGGTCCTAATCAAGAGCAGCTTGGAAGTGATGGTATTGGAGACGCACCATACATAATAGACGAGAAGAACAGAGATAGATATCCCCTGATAACCCCGACACCTA
>Ga0315298_1003337_pt1 | contig 25795 bp, 20 predicted proteins | sample WHS_1_MG_FD_203077 | JGI IMG/M metagenome (GOLD analysis project Ga0315298, IMG submission 203077) | Extremophilic microbial mat communities from Washburn Hot Springs, YNP, Wyoming, USA - WHS_1_MG | ecosystem: Environmental > Aquatic > Thermal springs > Hot (42-90C) | place: USA: Wyoming... | reverse complement strand
GGGAGAAGTGCCGGTAGAAATGCCACGGGACCGCAAAGGTCGAACCCCGTGGGGAAAGTGCGCTATGATCTCCCATCCCTGCGCAATTTAATCCGGGGAAATTTCACACAATCGTGTTGACAGTACCGGTTTCTGCAATTTGTATTCTATCATACGTCATGGGCACGTCTTCGTTATTTACTAACCTCGTTGTTAGTGCTTGGACTGGACGGATGCATAACACGGCCAAATTACCGATGCTTCTCCCCGCCGAAGGCGAGGAGCAATAAGATGATAAGAATCAAAACTCAGCGCCGCAATGCCGACAGGAACTCAGCCAGCGGCCGGGTATTCAGAATGTCCTCAGCCTCGCACCAGGCGCGACGCGCTACGCCAACCCCAAAGCGCATCAGCTGCAGATGCTCCGCCTGGTGGGCATCGGTGCTGATAACCAGCTTCACACCCAGCTCACGTGCTCGGTAGGCATGGATATCCTTCAGGTCCAGCCTTGACGGCATGGCGTTTATTTCCAGCGCCTTGCCGTGCTCCACTGCCGCTCTGAAGACCGCCTCTAGGTCTACCTCCGACGGTTCGCGTTCGCCAATAAGCCGGCAGGTCGGGTGGGCGATGATGTCAATATGCGGATTGGAAATAGCCCCGAGTATCCGCCGGGTCATGCGTTCTTTACTCTGGCCCATCGATGAATGCACCGCGCCGACGACGACGTCCAGCCTCGACAGCATGTCCTCGGGCGCGTCGATACGCCCGTCGGCCCGGATATCGACCTCGGCACCGGCCAGCAGTCGAAACCCCGAAAACCTCCGGTTCAAAGCGGCAATTTCCTCAAGCTGACGGTTGAGACGTTCCCTGTCCAGCCCATGCGCCACCACCAGACCAGCAGAATGGTCGGTAATCAGCAAATACTCATAGCCCAGCTTTATGGCGGCGTTGGCCATCTCCTCAAGTGTGTTTTGCCCGTCGCTCCAATCGGTGTGGACGTGCAGGTCACCCCTGATATCGGAAAGCTCGACCAGCTCCGGAATCGTGCCCTGCTCTGCCCGCTCGATCTCCCCCATGGCTTCTCTAATTTCCGGCGGAATATACTGAAGACCGAGCCGCCGGTAAAAGGCCTCCTCACTCGCAAACTTTTCCAGGCGGTCGATCGTCCGGTCGGTAATACCGTACTCGCTCAGCTTGAGCCCCTGCTTGACCGCTCGCTCCCGGAGAATGATGTTGTGTTCCCTGCTGCCGGTGAAGTACTGAAGAAGCGAGCCGAAAGAATCATGCTCGACAAACCTCAGGTCAACCTGAAGACCGTTGGTTGCGATGACGCTGGCCTTGGTCGGGCCCTGCGCGAGTACCTGCTTTACCAGGGGCAGGCGTACCAACGCCAAAATTACCGCTTCCGGGTCGTCTGCCGTACCCATGAGGTCAATATCGCCGACCGTCTCCTTGAACCGCCGAACACTGCCGGCCGGCGTCAGGTTCTTAACGCCCGGGATAGTCTTTAGGGCATCAATTATGTGGTCAACGATGGGCTGTGCCTCGCCGATGGGGATACGCATGTCCTTGTGACGCACCATCTGGATTTGTCTCAGGATATTCTCAGCAGTCTTGTCACCCATGCGGAAAAGCCCGGCTACACGGCCGTCCTTAATCGCCTGCTCAAGCTCGTCGATAGTCTGGATGCCAAGCTCACTGCTGAGCTTCATGGCTGTCTTGGGGCCAATGCCGGGGATAGTGAGCAGGGTACTGATGCCCGGAGGGAACTCGGCACGCAGCTTCTCGTAGTACTCCAGCTTGCCGGTAGTCAGGAGCTCGGTAATCTTCCTGGCAATTGCCTCGCCAACGCCCGGTATGGCCTTCAGGTCTTCACCCAGCCCCACCATCACCTCAATTTCCTTGGGTAAATGGTTTATCGCCCGCGCTGCTCGCTGGTACGCCCTGATCTTGAAGACATTCTCGCCCTTAAGCTCAAGGAAATCGGCGATGTCCTCGAATACTTTGGCGATTTCAGCATTGTTCATGGGGCTGCCCCGCAAGCTAACATACGGTACCAGCCGGACTGGCTAGCGGCCACAGCATTTCTTGTACTTCTTGCCCGACCCGCAGGGGCACGGGTCATTACGCCCGACTGTCCTGCCAACCGGCACCACCGCCTTAGGAGGAGGCGGCTCGCCCTGCTTCTCAAGCCTGACGCGGAATATCAGCCGCGCCACATCGTGCTGGACATTCGCCATAAGCTCGTTAAAGTGGCGAAAGCCCTCCCTCTGATAAACAGTTACCGGACGCTCCTGGGCCACGGCATGCAGACCAACCTCCTGCCGCATGTTTTCCATGGTGTTGAGGTGCTCTTTCCAGTGCTCGTCTATCGCTCGCAGCATCACCAGCCGTTCAACCACCCGCATCGTCTCGGCGCCGAACTCCCTCTCTCGTGTTTCATACGCCTGCCGCGCCGCCTCTTTCAGCTTCTCCGCTGTCTCTTTTCTCCCGAGGCCGCCAAGAGACTCAGCAGTCATACCCTGCGGCAACGGGAAGATGACGCTGACATCCTGGAGCAAGCCATCAAGGTCTGGTTCGACACGGTCGCCGTAATGTTCCTCCGTTAAACTATCGATTTCCCTGTCGATAATCGCCTGAATATTAGCTTTCAGGTCGGCACCGGAAATGGCCTTCCGGCGCTCCGCATAAATGACCTCGCGGTGCTTGTTGATGACATCGTCATACTCAACCAGGTGCTTGCGGATATCGAAATGGTACCCCTCGGTGCGTACCTGGGCGTTTTCGATAGCCCTGCTCACCATGCTGTGCTCGATTGGCGTATTCTCATCAAACCCCGCCCATTCCATTATCCCCCTTACCCTCTCGCCGCCGAAACGCTTGATGACGTCGTCTTCCAGCGAGACATAGAAGCGGGTACTACCGGGGTCTCCCTGACGGCCCGCGCGGCCGCGCAACTGGTTATCAATACGACGTGCTTCGTGCCGCTCGGTACCTATAATATGCAAACCGCCGAGACTGACCACCCGGTCATGCTCCGCCTGCCATTCTCTTGGGTCGCGGCCTTCGGGACTGCCCCCCAAAATAATATCTACACCTCGGCCGGCCATGTTGGTAGCAACGGTAACCGCGCCGATCCGGCCTGCCTGGGCAATAATGGCGGCTTCTTTCTCGTGGTTCTTAGCATTCAATACCTGATGGGGAATCCCCTTCCTCCTGAGAATATCGCTCAATATCTCTGATTTTTCAATTGAAACAGTGCCAACCAGGATTGGTCGGCCCTGCTTATGTAACCTCTCAATTTCGCTGACCACCGCCTTAAACTTGGATGATTCGTCTTTGTAAATCTGGTCAGTGGCATCCTCACGTATCATTGGCCGGTTGGTCGGAATAACTACCACTTCGAGCTTGTAAATCTTGAAGAACTCCTCCGCCTCTGTTACCGCCGTACCCGTCATACCAGCCAGCTTCTTATACATTCGGAAGTAGTTCTGGAAAGTGATGGTGGCCAGAGTGTCCATCTCCCGCCTCGGGACGACCCCTTCCTTGGCTTCAAGTGCCTCATGAAGGCCGTCCGCGTACCTGCGTCCGAACATCTTGCGGCCGGTAAACTCGTCAACGATGACAACGCCTTCTTTGGGATCAACCACATAATCGCGGTCTCTTTTGAATATGACCTGAGCACGCAGGGCATTATCCATCCGATGCACCAATATCGCATTCTCCGGATGGGCTTCTAATTCATGACGGGACTCGGAACGGAGCATGCCCTGAGAACGGAGAAGCCGGTCAACCTTGGCATCGCCCTCATTAGTAAGAGTGACTGTCTTACTCTTGGCATCTATCTCGTAGTCCGCGCCTTCACGCAATTGCTTGGCAATCCACGCAAACGGCTGGTATTCCTCCATTTGCTTTCGGCGTTTCTCATTAGAGTCCTGCGCCGACCCACTGATAATGAGCGGCGTTCGGGCTTCGTCAATCAGAATATTGTCGACTTCATCGACAATAGCATAGTTGAGCTGCCGCTGAACGCACTGGGAAAGATCAAACACCATATTATCCCGGAGGTAGTCGAATCCAAATTCGTTGTTGGTCCCGTAGGTGATATCGGCCTGGTAAGCCTCACGCCGGCTTACCGGGCGAAGATGAGGCATTGCCGGGCGGTTGGAATCGACGTAAGTGGGGTCGAAAAGATATGAAGGTTGGTACACCCCGGCCGCTTCCTGGCCATGAATTGCTGCCACGCTGACGCCGAGAGCATGATATACAGAACCCATCCAGTGAGCGTCGCGCCGGGCCAGGTAATCATTGACCGTGACCAGGTGACAGCCCTCACCGGTCAATGAGTTAAGGTAGAGGGGAAGCGTCGCCACCAGGGTCTTACCTTCGCCGGTCTTCATCTCAGCAATCTTTCCCTGGTGGAGGACGATACCGCCCATCAACTGCACGTCGTAGTGCCGCTGGCCGATGGTGCGTCTGGCAGCCTCCCTGACCGCGGCAAAAGCCTCGGGTAAAAGCTGGTCGAGTGTCTCGCCGTTTTTGAAACGGGCCTTGAACTGGTCGGTCTTGGCCCGCAGTTCGGCGTCAGTCAGCTTCTGGAACCCGGACTCAAGGGAATTAATCCGGGCGACAATGGGCTGGAGCCGCTTCAACTCCTTCTCATTGGAGTCAAGCAGACCGGTTATCCACTTGAACACAGGTCTCAACCGCTTTCAAACATGGCGCCGATAGACAAGCCGGTATGGATACGGTGAATGGCCTCTCCCAGCAGTGAAGCGACGGAGAGGACAGTAATCTTATCCAGCTTCTTTTCACCATTCACCGGTATCGTGTCGGTAACAATGACCTCTTTAATTGGTGAAGCCGCAATCCGTTTGATCGCCGGGCCGGAAAAGACCGGATGGGTACAACAGGCATAAACCTCGATAGCTCCAGCCTTCAGAAGCACCTCAGTAGCATTAACCAGAGAACCAGCCGTATCTATCTCATCGTCGAAGGTCACGGCGCGCATATCCCGGACATCGCCAATAATGTTGAGCGTCTCGGTAGCATCATTGTTGCCAAGGCGCCGCTTTTCGATGATTGCCAGCGGAACCCCAAGCTTGGCCGCCAAGTCACGGGACTTTTTGGAGATGCCGATATCGGTGGCTACCACCACTATCTTCTCGAGCCCTTTCTTCTTGATATGGTTGCTCAAAAGGTACATTGCGGTCAGCTCATCCACAGGGATGCTGAAAAAGCCCTGTATCTGCGGAGCATGCAGGTCGACCGTAAGTAGCCGGTTGGCCCCGGCCACCGTTAAAAGGTCCGCGATAAGACGGGCTGAAATGGGCACCCGGGGCTGGTCCTTTTTATCGGTACGTCCGTATCCGTAGTATGGCACCACCGCAGTGATGCGCTTGGCGGAAGCTCGCTTCAGCGCGTCCAGCATTATCAGCAGTTCCATGATATTCTTGCTCACCGGCGACGAAAGGGGCTGGACGACGAAAACATCACGCTCCCGAACATTCTCCAGGATACGCACGAAGATGTTCTCGTTGCTGAACTCGAAGACCTCGGCCTTGCCTAGAGACATACCCAGATAGTCACAAATTGCCCTTGCCAGAGCGGGATGGCCATTGCCGCTGAATACCTTGAGGTCGTCCATATTGAGGTCGTCCATATTATGACATCATCGTAGTAAATAACGATAGAAAGCCGGAGCTGATTATAGCACGAAAACGACAGCCCCTTACACGGGCGCATTGGCACCGTCCCAACCCGGCGCCGGGACTAAGCGATGCCGGGAATCGGAAAGCGCCGGCACAGGTCGGCTACCTCGTCACCGACCTGTTTCGCAACGCGGGAATCGTCCGGTGATGAAAGTACTTTGACCATTAACTGGGCTACTCGCTTGAACTCGCCCGTGCCAAAGCCGCGTGTTGTCATCGCCGGTGTTCCCAGACGGATGCCACTGGCTATCCGCGGCGGTTTCGCATCGTAGGGTATCGCATTGCGGTTGACCTGGATGTTTACCGTTTCCAGAGCTTGCTCGGCCGCCCGTCCGGTCAGGCCGGTGGAACTTAAGTCAACCAAAACCAGATGATTGTCAGTACCTCCGGACACCAGGCGCAGTCCGGCCTGCTTTAATTCCTCTGCCAGGACGGCGGCGTTCCGCACCACCGCACGCTGGTATTCGGAAAATTCCGGCTGCATCGCCTCGTAAAAGCCAACCGCCTTGGCCGCTATCGCATGCATGAGCGGCCCACCCTGAATACCGGGAAAGACACCGGCGTCAATCCTTGAGGCATGTTCCTGACGGCAAAGTATGAACCCGGAGCGCGGCCCCCGCAGCGTCTTATGAGTCGACGAGGTCACGACATCGGAATACGGTACCGGCGACGGATGTATCCCGGCGGCAACAAGTCCGGCGATGTGCGCCATATCAACCAGGAGCAACGCACCAACCTTATCGGCGATAGCGCGAAACCTGGCAAAGTCAATCAGCCGGGGATAAGCGCTTGCCCCGGCGATAATCATTCTGGGACGGCATTCAAGCGCCTGCTTCTCAATCTGGTCGTAGTCAAGCACTTCACTCTTCCGGTCCACCCCATAATGCACGAACCTGTAATGACGTCCGGAAAAGGAAATATGGTCACCATGACTCAGATGCCCCCCATGGCTCAGGCTCATCGCCAGAACGGTATCCCCAAACTCCAGCAAGGCGTAGTAGGCCCCCATGTTGGCCTGCGTGCCGCTGTGCGGCTGGACGTTTACGTGCTCCGCGCCAAACAGCTTCTTCGCCCGCTCAATCGCCAGGCTCTCCACCGCGTCCATATTGACACAGCCACCGTAATAACGCCCACCCGGATAGCCCTCGGCATACTTGTTCGTGAAGAGCGACCCCTGCGCCTCCATCACTGCGCGGCTGGCATAATTCTCCGAGGCAATAAGGTTAACTGTAGCTTTTTGACGTTCAACTTCCCGCTCAAGAATGCGGGCGAACTCAATATCGCGATGAGTACTGATAACTCTCTCCCTGACTGTCAATCCCGGGGCTTGACATTTGTGGCAAGAAAAGCTCGAGAATGTTACCATCGCCACAGCAATTCGGTCAATACGTATTACCCCCATGATCCAATCGGGACCATATCGTCAGACTTCCAGCGCCGCCAAAACAACTTTATTTTCCCTGACCGACCACTTGAAAAACCATTTCCAAAGTGCTAGAGTATGCGAAAATTAGCAGACTGATAGGGAGAGTGCTAAAAAATGGGCCGGGCTCTCGCGGCAAGACAGGACCTGGTACTGAGGATTATTGTCCAGGAGTACATCGCCAAGGCGTCACCTGTGGCGTCGGAAACGCTTGTCCGCAACTATCGGCTGGGGGTAAGCCCGGCTACCGTGCGGAACTACATGGCCCGTCTTGAGGAGGAGGGCTATCTCTCCCGTCCCCACGCATCCGCCGGCAGTGTGCCTTTGGCCAAGGCTTACCGCCACTACGTTCAATCCCTGGCCAATGACCTGGAACTCTCACCGGCGGAACAGCGCCTGATCGACAGGCTCTTCCAGGAAACTGAAGGAAACACCGAGGAATGGGTCAAGCTGGCGGCTTCGCTCCTGGCCAGGCTCGCCCGCAATACCGCGCTTGTCACCATGCCCAAAGCACCGACCGCCCGCCTCAAGCATGTTGAACTCGTCGGTCTTGCCGATCGCATTGCCCTGCTGATAGTGGTGCTTCAGGAAATCCGAATCAAACAACAACTGCTCAGCTTCGCCGAGCCGGTAAGTCAGGACCAGATGTCCAGCATAGCCAATAAGCTCAACGCCATCTTCAGCGGCATGACCAGCAGTGAAATACGCCGAAAGAAAGCAGACCTCACAGCGCTCGAGCGTCACGTTCTCGATGCCGTTATTGCCATCATTGAGGAGCAGGACCGAACCGTCCCCGAACGGCCCTACCTCGAAGGCCTGCGGCTTATGCTAAACCAGCCGGAGTTTCTACCAAGCGGCCGGATGCTGAGCATCATGGAACTAATGGAGAACGTCGAATGGTTGAATCTCATACTATCGCAGCAAACCAGGGAAAGCGACGTCAGAGTGGTCATCGGCGAAGAAAGCCAGCAGGACGCTCTACGTGACCTGAGCGTCATCTTCGGCCGTTACGGGATACCGGACGACATCGGCGGTACCATCGGCGTACTTGGTCCCACCCGCATGGACTATGGCCATTCCATCGCCGCCGTCAGGTACTTCTGCCGGGTATTGAGTAACCTCCTCGCCGAGCTTCATCAGAGCGGTCGATAGATAGTAAGTATTAAGACAAAGGACATTAGAACAGGTGACAGAAGAGCCTAACAACACCAATACAGAAATTCCGGCAGCAGTGTCATCCCCTTCCGTCGAAGCGCTGGAAAAGAAACTCGCTGAGGAACAATCCAGAGCTGAGAGCTATCTTGCCAAATGGCAAAGGGCACAGGCCGACTTCCAGAACTATCAGAAACGTGCCGACCGGGAAAGAGCCGAAACGGCGGATTCGGCCAAGAATTCGGTACTGCTTGCCCTGCTTCCGGTGGTTGATGACTTCGAACTGGCAGTCAAGCTGATGCCGGCAGAAATCTCGACCAGCGAATGGGCGAACGGAATCCGTATGATTGAGCGCAAGCTGAAAGGCTTTCTCGAGAGTTACGGCGTCACCGCCATCGAAACATCGGGGAGACCTTTCGATCCCAAGTACCACGAGGCGGTCATGAAAGCCGACGGCGAGGAGGGCATGATTATCAGGGAACTCAGGAAGGGCTATATGATTAGGGACACCGTACTCCGGCCCAGCCTGGTGGTGGTCGGTAGCGGCCAGAAGTCAGAAGGCGCACGCAAGGAACACCGCCAAGCGGACAGGGAAACTGCTACTAACAACAAAGAAAGGCTTACGGGAGCCAATAAGAAGGAGGAACACAATGGCTAAGGCTATAGGAATCGATGTCGCTACCACGTTCTGCAAGATGGCCGTCATGGAGGGCGGCGAGGTCAGGATGATACCCAACTCAGAGGGAGAAATCCTGACCCCTTCGGTCGTCGCTATAACCAAGTCCGGAGAAAGGGCTGTCGGCCTGCTGGCCAAACGCCAGGCCATTATCAATCCGGAAAACACCATTTACAGCATCAAGCGACTGATGGGACGCAAGTTTACCGACCCTACCGTCCAGGACGATATGAAACGTCTCCCATACAAGATAGTCCCGGCCTCCAACGGAGATGCCCACGTCATCATGGGCGGGAAGGAGTACAGCCCGCCGGAAATCACCGCCATGATTCTGCAGAAGCTCAAGGCCGACGCCGAAGCCTATCTGGGTGACAAAATCACCGATGCGGTGCTGACGGTGCCTGCCTACTTCAACGACAGCCAGCGCCAGGCCACTAAAGACGCCGGCTCCATTGCCGGATTCAACGTCCTGCGCATCATCAACGAGCCGACGGCGGCATCGCTCGCCTACGGCCTGGACAAGAACAAGGATGAGATAATCGCCGTCTATGACTTTGGCGGCGGCACTTTCGATATCTCCATCCTTGAAATCGGCGATGGTACCTTCCAGGTGAAATCGACGAACGGCGATACTCACCTCGGCGGCGATGACCTCGACCAGCGAATCATGGACTGGCTCATCGCTGAGTTCAAGAAGGAAACCGGCATCGACCTCAAGCAGGACCGCATGGCCCTCCAGCGTCTCAAGGATGCCGCTGAGAAAGCCAAGAGGGAGCTCACCAGCGTTGCCCAGACCGACATTAGTCTGCCCTTCATCAGCGCCGACGCCAGTGGACCTAAGCATCTTAACATGACTCTAACCCGGGCTAAATTCGAACAGCTTACCATTGACCTCCTGGAAAGGAGCATCGGCCCCTGCCGGCAGGCGTTAGCCGACGCCGGCCTGACCACCGCACAGATCAAAGAAGTCGTCCTTGTGGGCGGGCAGACACGCATGCCCAAGATACAGGAAATCGTCAGGCAATTCTTCGGCAGAGAGCCAAACAAAAGCGTCAACCCGGATGAAGCAGTCGCCCGAGGCGCCGCCATTCAGGCCGCCGTCCTCAAGGGCGAAGTCAAGGACGTCCTCCTGCTTGATGTCACTCCGCTCACTCTCGGTATCGAAACTTTGGGCGGTGTGATGACACCACTGATACCCCGCAACACTACCATCCCAACCTCAAAGAGCCAGATATTCAGCACGGCCTCTGACAATCAGCCGAGCGTTGAAATTCATGTACTTCAGGGAGAACGCCCGATGGCGGCGGACAACCGGACCCTGGGACGCTTTATTCTTGACGGCATTATTCCGGCACCGCGAGGCGTACCTCAAATCGAGGTGACATTCGATATTGACGCCAACGGTATCCTCAGCGTCCATGCCCGCGACAAAGGTACTGGCCGCGAACAGAAGATTACCATCACTGCGTCCAGCGGCCTCAGCAAGCAGGACGTGGAAAGGATGCGCCGCGAAGCCGAAGCCCACGCCGCTGATGACGCCAAACGGAAGGAAGAGGTCGAGACCAGAAACGCTGCCGACAGCATGATTTACACTACCGAACGCACCCTACGTGAGCTCGGTGATAAGGTTCCGACCGACCTGAGGCAGCAAATAGAAGGCAAGATTGCGGCACTTCGCAATGCCCTGCAGGGACACGACACTGCCTACATGCGCCGAACCATGGAAGAGTTGTCCCAGGCCATCCAGCAAGTTGGTGCCAGGGTTTACGGACAGGCTGGCGGCCCCCCTCCCGGAGGACCGCCTCCCGGCGGCAGCAGCCCCCCGCCCGGAGGCCAGGGACCACGCGGCGGACCGCAGGGCGGCAAGGGCGGAGACGAAGGGACCGTTGAGGGCGAGTTCCGGGAGGTCTAGACCGGCTTCCATGCAATATGTCGGGGCCGCCACCCGCCGGATCACCGGACGGCGGCCCCATTCTCCTTCCTTCATTTAGGAGGAACGGGCGGTGCTAAGCTGGAGCCGAGCCAGGAGTATTCTCATCCGGCGGGCAATCATCGCCGCTATTATGGTACTGGTTTTCGTCCAGGCCTTCTACCACCTGGCCACCGGAGGACTGCCGTCATTTATCACCGAGGTCATGGCGGGCGCCGCTCTGGCCATATGTTTTTTACTTTCTCTTGGTAACACAAGGCAGGGACAGACCTGGAGGGTCATGACCGAGCGTGGCATCCTGACCACCGTGGCTGTGGTTATTCTTATCACGGGCATTTACCACGGCACTCACCAGGGATACTATTCGGGTGTCCTTCAGCCCATGGCTGCCGGTCTCCTCGGCTTCGCCGCATACCTTTCTTTCACCGCGCCATCTCGCTAATCGCCCTGACACCGGAAGTTACCTGTACCCGTCAGAATATTGACCGGTTGGTACGTTGGTACATTGACAAACCTGGCTATTGTCAATACACTAATGCCCGTTCCCACAGCTTTCTATCATAATAATTCAGAAAGGAGGCAAATCGTAAAGGAAAATGATCAAGAGGCTGCTTACATTGATGTCGTGTCTACTCATCATTCCGCTTACCATCGCTTCTCTCTCATGCGCTGGAGGTGCCCCAACAGCAGAACCGATAGTCCTTGGGGCGACTCCGTCAATGGGTTACGCTGTCGGCGCTGACGGTGTCAAATATGCCCAGCTTGCCATCGACGAAATCAATTCCAAGGGCGGTGTTACCGTTGAAGGGAAGAAACGTCCCCTCAAGCTGGAGGTAATCGACACCGCCGCCATGAAGCCGCAGACTTCCGTTGCTGATGCATTGGTAGCCATGGAAAAATTAATCCTTGAAAAGAAGCCTGTGGCCATTGCCATAAGCCCGGAACGTTCCGAAGTGGCGCTTGCGGCCATGGACCTTATATCTAAATACAAGCTGCCAATGATAATACCGAGTGCCAAGAGTCCGGCCATTACGCAGAAGGTTGCCGATAATTACGCAACATACAAGTACGTCTTCCGGCTGACGGTTGACTCGCTCATTCTGGCGGCAGCCGAATATGACCCGATTATTGAAATCGGTAGTGCCAACGGCTGGAACAAAGTGTTCTACGTTCAGGAAGATGCCGCCTGGGCGAAGGGCACTCAGGCTGCCGTCGATGCCGCTCTCAAAGCAAAGGGATGGGTGAACGTTGGCTCGGAGACTGCCCCTCTCGGTACAACCGACTATTCGATGGTAATCCAGAAGATTAAGGCCTCCGGTGCTCAGGTAGTGTGCATCAACTTCTCAAACCCCGAGGGCGGTGCCTTCATTGAGCAGGCGTACAACAATCAGGTCCCGGCGCTGCTCATCGGAATGTCATCACCCACCGTAGCTCCCGAGGCCTGGAAAATCTACAACGGTAAGGTTGAATATGCCTGTCTGGCAGTTGCCGAAGTTGGCAATGTGCCGGTACCGACGGTGCCCAAGTCGGTCGCGGCCTACGATGCTTTCGTAAAGAAATACGGCACCGGACCTGGCACCGACAGCGTACCCTCCGCCTGCTACGATTCAATCTACGTCCTGGCCAACGCTATAGAGAAAGCCGGGAAACTTGATGGTGACTCCCTTGTGACCGCTATCGAGGCCACCGACATGGATGGCGTCATGGGCCACATCAAGTTTGACAAGAAACACCAGGTTATCTATGGCAGCGACCCCAAGACCAGTGTCATTACCGTTATGATCCAGTGGCAGAAGCCCGGCGAACGGACGATTGTAGCTCCGGCCGCCGCTGCCAGCGGCAAGATACAACTGCCCCCGTGGATCAAGAAATAACCACCGATTAAGGGATAAAGAAGGGGAGATGTCAGTCTCCCCTTCTTGTCATTAACCGGTTGATGTTCAACCGAATGAACTAGAAGGGGGAACGGCTAGGGTATGGAAGCACTGCTCATTTACGGGCTTGTTGCCAGCGTAACTCTGGCTTTGACGGCCATCGGCTTCAGCCTTACCTTCGGAATAAGCCGGGTAGCCAACTTTGCCATGGGCGGACTGTATTTGTTTGCCGCCTATCTGCCATGGTTACTGATCAAGAACTTTGGCCTACCATACGGTCTCGTAGCCGTAATATCAATTGTGGTAACGGCATTTCTTGGCGCCCTAATCTACTGGGGGGTGGTGATGCGGGTAAGGGGCATCATGCTGGCTGAAGTAATCTCCACCTTCGCCATCGGTATCGCCCTTCTGGAACTCATTCGTGCCGTGGGTCTTGTCGGATTCGGCGCCAAACTCCAGCCATGGCTCGACGGCGTCATCCCGGTCGGCAACATGGTGGTTGACTACCAGCGGCTCTTTGTCGTCTTCGTCGGCGTGGTGCTGGTGATCGGACTCTGGCTTTTTACCAGAAGAAGTAAGATGGGCCTTTCATTCCGCGCCATCGCCCAGAACGAACGTACTGCTCTGGCCCTAGGCATGGAATCGGACCGGGTGGCAATGTGGAGCATGGTTGTCGGCTCGGCGCTCATCGCCATCGCCTCCCTGACGATATTCCCGCTTGAACAGCTGCAGGTTGATAAGGGCTATGACATACTGGTGCTGGCGTTGACGGTAGCCATCGTAGGTGGCATCGAAAGCACCGCCGGCATCGTGCTGGCAAGCTTCATTCTGGGCTTCCTGCAGGTGATCGTAGGACGTTACATCGGCACGTCATGGGTAATGGTCGTCAATCTGGCCGCCATCATTCTGGTCCTCGCCCTGCGTCCCTCCGGACTTCTCGGTCATCTGAAGGAACTTGAAGAAAGGGTTTGACATGGTAACAGCCTACCGTAAAGAGCGGCTTGACCGCGGAATCAAGGCCAGGTCCGATGATATTTTTGCCCTATCATCATGGAGAGAGTGTCTCTATCTTCTACTGCCACGCGTATTACCTATCCTCGCTCTGCTTGCGGCTCCATTAGTCGTTGGTGAGTACTGGACAACCGTCATCGTTATCGCCGCGGTCTTCGCCATCGTTGCTTTAAGCTGGGACTTCATTCACGCGGCGGGGATGATTTCACTGGGCCACGGGCTGTTTTTTGGACTGGGGGCCTATTCATCCGGCGCCCTGAACCATTACTTTGGAATCAACCCTATAATCTCGATACCGGCAGGCGCTCTCATCGGCGGCTTAATATCCACCGGGCTGCTTGCCGGAGTGCTCAGGCTGCGCGGTATCTACTTCGGTATGGTCACCTTCGCTCTATCACTTATGATGATTCGCATTATCGAAGCCACCCATATTTTCAACGGCAACGAAGGGCTCAGTGGGCTCACGCCTTTCCCCAATCTCTACCTGAAGGTATATATCGCCCTTATTCTTGTAATCGTGTGCCTTTTCGGTTTCCGGCGCCTTCTCGGTAGCGATTTCGGCCTTGTGCTACGGGGCATCGAGCAGAACGACCGCAGCGTCATGAGCGCCGGGATAAATATCTACTTTTTCAAGATTCAGGCGCTCTTCATCGGCGCCACGGTAGCTGCGCTTGCCGGCGCCTTTATGGCACACCATACCAGAATTGCCGGACCATCGTCATTCGGTCTGGAATACTCAATTATGCCAATTGCTATGACGGTAGTTGGCGGCACCGGCACCCTCGCTGGACCGGTAGTCGGAGCTTTCCTGTTGACTCCCATCTCTGAGATAATGCGGGCTTTCGGTGCGTGGCGCATTGTTTTCTATAGCGCAATAATGGCGTTCTTTGTGGTGGTCGTCCCCGAGGGTATCTTCCATTACCTGCAGCGGCGCTATCACCAGTTTGAACGTAAGGTCACCGTGGAGGCCAAGAAGTGAAAGATAACATCATCATGAAGGTTGAATGGCTGACCAAGAAATATGGCGCTATTGCGGCTGTTGATGACGTTAGCTTCGATCTCCACGAGGGTGAATTGCTCGGTCTGATCGGCCCCAACGGCTCCGGAAAGACCACCCTCGTCAACCTGATATCCGGCTTCGTCAAACCCGATAACGGCCGGGTTACTTTTAAAGGACACGATATTACTGGCAAGCCTGCGTACCAGATAGCCAACATGGGCATTGCCAGAACATTTCAGATGGTCAAGCCTTTCTACCACCTTCCGGCATTCAAAAACATAATTGTGCCACTCTACTCACCGAGAGTCAGAAGATTACGCGGCGGAAAATATGGCGAACGGGATGCCGTGGCCCTCGACCTCCTCGAGGAAGTCGGTTTCGAACGCGACTCATCCATTCCCTACAAAATCGCGGGGGCATTGCCCCATGGCTACCTCAAGCGCATGGAACTCGCCCGCTGTATGGCGCTTGAACCTGAAATAATAATCTTCGATGAGCTTTTCTCAGGCATGTCAATGTCGGAAGTTGCTTCAACCATGCCAATAATCGAAAAACTCATCGATGAAGGAAAGACGATGATCGTTGTTGAACACCGTCTCAAAGAGCTTTTTCGCATTGCACACAACGTCCTTGTTCTGAACCTGGGTAAACGTATCGCCTATGGACCGCCCAAAGAAATCATGAACTCCGATGCCGTCAAGAAGGCATATCTGGGAAGCGAGGACTAGCTGATGGAAAACTTCCTGGAAGTAAGAAACTTGATGGTGTTCTTCGAAAATGCTCTGGCAGTCAATGATTTCTCCATGACCGTCAACAAGGGTGAAATCGTCGGCGTTCTTGGCTCCAATTCCGCAGGCAAGTCGACCCTGATGAACACTATTTCCGGTCTGATTATCGACATCAAGATAAAAGAGGCGCGCCGGGGTGGTGAAAGAATTACTGTACTGGGTGATGTCCTTCTTGAAGGAGAAAGTATCATCAATCTCAAGCCGGCTGAGAGGGTCAAGAAAGGCATTGTGCTGGCAAGAGAAAGACATCCGGTCTTCGCAGAATCCTCGGTGATGGAGAACCTGCGCATTGCCGGCTACATTTGCAAGGGCAAAGAATACGAGCAAAACCTTGAACTTGTCTTCCACATTTTCCCCAGACTTAAGGACCTGGCCAAGCGCAAGGGCGGACTGCTATCGGGTGGCGAACAGCAGATGCTTATAATAGGTATGGCTTTGATTGCCAAACCTAGGCTTCTACTCCTTGATGAACCGCTGCTAGGCCTGGCTCCGGCTATCCAGCATGACCTCATGGCTGCAGTCGTCAACATCAGAAAAACAACGGGTATCACCATTGTTGTGACGGAACAATTCGCACGGCCTCTACTCCCGATTATTGACCGCGGGTATGTCCTTGAAAATGGCATGCTCTGTCTGACCGGGACACGGCAGGAGCTGATGGACAACCCTGAAGTAATCTCAGCATACTTCGGTGTCTAGAGGAAGACAATATGTTTAAAGAACTGAAAACACTCTCGCCATTCGGAGCATTCAGTAAGAACGCAGCCGAAAACCCTGACAGGGCTGCGGTGGTGTTCCTCGGAGAAACATGGAGTTACGGTCGGATCAAAGAGCTAAGCGAGCGCCTTGCCGGCTGGCTACATCGACGGGGTATAAAGAACGGCGACACCGTGATGATATACCTGCCGAACATCCCTCAAACGATAATCGCCTGGCTGGCCATCCAGCGCGTTTGTGCTATCCCCGTCGTAATATCCCCCATCTACACAAGCGCCGAATTAAAGTATATGGCCAATGACACGGGTGCAGAAACGATCTTCTGTATGGATACCAACTTCAATTACGTGATACGTTCTCTCCCAGAGACCAAGCTTAAGCGTGTTATCGTATGCAATGCTGTGGAGATGCTGCCATGGTGGAAAAGAGCAATCGGGAAGGCTTTTGACCGCGTTCCGGAAGGCAAGTATGAGCTAGGAAACAATGTCTTTTCTTTTAGTGACACCCTGAAACAATCTCCAGGTGTCCTGCCGCCCCTGACTGACGAAGGAAAATCGAGGGTCATGCTAATCCTTTATACCGGTGGGACAACCGGCCTACCCAAAGGAGTGCCCATTAAGAGCGGTAATTTCCTCCGCATATCCTTTGAAATGCGCCAGGTTATTGAACCGGCCGTTCCGTTTGGAGAGGGCATTTTGCTTCAGGCCGCGCCGCTTTTCCACGTACTCGGCCAAAATTCCGGATTTGGAACCTGTCTCTGCGTCGCAGGCGAAACAATGATACTCGCTCCAAGGGTCAACCTCGACGGCCACTTCGATATTATCCAACGGTACAAAGTCAATATGGAGTACGGCGTACCGGCGCTTTATCGGATGATTCTAGAACATGACCGGCTTGACCAGTACGATCTTTCGTCTCTTAAGTACTGCCTTGTGGGCGGCGATGCCGTACCTATTGACCTGGTCGAAAACTGGCGCAAACGATTCGGCCGCCCTCTTTATCAGGCTTACGGAGTAACCGAGGGGTCGGGTACCGTGCTTATGACGCCGCCCGATGTCGATTTTCCGCCTGGCGCCCTGGGAAAGGCCGGAAGCATACCGACCCAGACACTGCGATTGACAGACCCCGATACTTTGGCCGAAGTCCCTGTTGGCGAACCAGGAGAATTGTTCCTGCATTCTGACGAGATGGTCGAGGCCTACTGGAATAAGCCTGAGGAGACCGCCGAGTCATTCGTCGAAATAGACGGCAAACTCTGGTACAAGACAAAGGATATCTTGCGGCTTGACGCCAACGGCTGGTACTACTTCCTTGACCGCTCGGCTGACATGATCAAACACAAGGGCTACCGTGTTGCGGCCTCTGAAGTCGAGAGGGTTCTGCAGGAACACCCGGCTGTAATCGCCGCGTGTGTCGTCGGAGTGCCCGACAAATCAGTAGGAGAACGTATCAAGGCATTTGTTGTACTGAAGCAGGACGTCAGAGGCGTTACCAGCTACGACCTGATAAGGTTTTGCAAGGGTAAAGTCGCGGAGTATAAGATACCTTCCTACATAGAATTTCGTGACATGCTGCCCAAATCCAAGGTTGGCAAGCTACTCAGAAGGGAATTGCGCGCCGAGGAACGCAAGAAACTTGAGAAATAGAAAAGCTTCATAGTTGAGGTCAGAAACAGAATGAAAAAATACGATGTCATTGTCGTTGGCGCCGGTTGCGCAGGACTATTGGCTGCCAAGTCAGCTTCCGAAAACGGCCTCGAAGTAGCTCTGATAGAGAAGAAAGAAGATCCATCAAAGCTAGTAAGGGCCTGCGGCCAGACTCTGGTCTCGATGAACGAATTGCTATTTGACGACCTGTGCATTTTCAACTCTCGGGACCGGAGAATTAGCTTTCCGGTAGCCGGTTTTTCCTTCAAATACAACGGACCGTACCGTTATCTTTATGCTCAACACCTGTATGCGCCCAACGGACATCTTATTGAAATCGGCGATGTGCGCAGGCAAATGGAAAAGGGAGAGGACGGCAAGATTGGAGTTGTCATTGATAAGGAGACCCTTTTCCAGGGCCTGATAGAGGAGATTAGAAACGGCGGTGTCGATGTCATTCCTGGCGTCGCTATCGAAAGAGTCACACCATCCGATAACGGCGTTACCGCCGAAGGGCAGGGGAAGGCCTTTGAGGCCAGGTACCTCATCGGCGCAGACGGCGTTAATTCCGCGGTGGCCGAAAGCGTGGGATTCAACGCCGGTCGTACTTACTACTGTAACGTGTACTTCCTCATCTGGGATATGAGCGGCATCGAGTTGCCGGAGCCAGGCGTAATGTACACCATCCAGGCCTTCTATCGTAATATGGGCGTTATGCTCTTCACCTTCCCTCAGGCTGTTGACGGCCTGTTCACCAACAACATCGTGACCGCCGACCCCAGGGTGAATCTTGAAGAAGCCATGCACCATGTCATGAGCAAATCATTCGCTGCCTCTTGGTTCCGCAACGCGCGAAAAATCAGGGCCCGCTCGGCAGTCTGCCACTGCTATTCGGCCATTACCGATGTATTCCGCAACCGCGTTCTTCTGGCCGGTGATGCAGGCTCAACCCAGGAACTTGAAAATACTGGCGCAATGATTAGCGGCTGGAGGGCAGGCCAAGCCGTCTCCCTGGCCATCAAAGAGGAACGGCTCGGACAGCCGGTGACCGGAATAAGAAGATACGTTGATTGGTGGAAATCGGTCTACAGCGTTAAACACGGCGAGACATACATGAAGATGTATGCCACACCGTATCTGATGCCAACCGAGGAAGACGTTAACTACGTATTCGGACTTATCCGTGGCCCGCTTCGCGCCTGCTGGAATCCGTACACCTCACCAATCAGCGAAGCCATGAGAAAGATAATCCCTGTCATTCAAAGAGACCGTCCAGACATAATGGCCAAGCTGGCACGGGGAAGGCAACCTTTACCTGAGATATTCAAAGACGTTGCCGTCGCAAAGTGAACCCGTCTGGTCAGGGCCTGTCCGGACCACCTAAAAACGGGACAGTACCAGTTGGGCCAGAGAGCTAACCCAGATTAAAGAGGCAGTGACTTCTTTTGTCGCCGTGACCGAATTTGGCCGAAGTATCACTTTCCAGACGCAAGCCCGTGATGGACGAGGCTGAAAAAGGTCTCGGCTATGTCCTCGGCTGATGCTGAACCGGACGGGCTATACCAGAAGGCGACCGAATTGCACATGCCAACAATTGCCAGTGCCGCCATCCTCACATCCATCTGACGAAATACGCCACAGTCAATTCCTTCCTTAAGCGTATCAATGAGAAGTCTGTCACGGCGGCCGAATAAGCGCGTCAATTCACCCATACGCATCGAGGAAATGATGTGCCTTCCTGTCAGGAAGAGGATTGCTGTGTCCTGATATTCAACGCTAAACTTCACGTGGGCGCGGATAATTGCCTTCAACCTTTCCACCGGCGGTAGACTCGCCCGGTAAACATCCTCAACGCTCTCATTAAGTACCTTCACCGCCTCAACAATGATGTCGCTGAACAGTTCCTGCTTGCTTGAAATGTAATAGTAGAGACTGCCCTTCAGCATGCCGACGGCATCAGCGATATCCTGAAGCGTCGTCCCATCATACGTTTTTTCGCGGAATATCCGGCTTGATATCCTCAGAATCTCCTGCCGCCGCGCCTCTTTACGCGTCTCGCTTCGATTACTGCTGGCCATATGTCACCTCACCGCCGGTTGTTTTGAGATATTTTACCAAACGATAGATAGACTATCCATAAACACCTGCAACGTCAACCCATGATGCGGCCGTTTCGCTTATATAGACCACACCCACCTTGACAATCCACGGCCAAGCTGATAAATTGTACCGCTGATAAACAAACGGTAGTTTGCCAACCAAATTATTTCAGACGCATCTTGTTGCCCTTCACGCGTCCTTTAACACATCATAGCAAGCTACCTTCCCGGAGAGTTGAAGAACCGCAACAGCACAGAAAGGAGTTTGTGAACCATGAGGCTCAAAGACAAAGTTGCTATCGTCACCGGCGGCGGACAGGGTATCGGAAAGGCCGAAGCAATGCGCTTCGCTCAGGAAGGTTGTGCCGTGATGGTGGCACAACGCAACGTGGCTGTAGCCGAGGCTGCCGCCGCCGAGATCAAGGCTAAGGGCGGCATTGCCGCCGCCTGCGGGGTCGATGTTCAGGTGCCTGAACAGGTCGAGGCCATGGTCAACAAGACCATCGAGACCTTTGGCAAAATCAACATACTGGTCAACAACGCCGCTTTCTTTGGCGGCATCGGCTACAAGCGCTGGGACGCTTGGACCATCGAGGAGTGGCAGAGGAGCTTCATGACCAACCTCGTCGGTTCCTGGCTGTGCGCTAAGGCTGTTGTCCCCCACATGCGCAAGCAGGGAAAAGGTAAGATTATCAATACCTACTCGACCACCGCCAATATGGGCTTCCCCGGCCTTCTTCCTTACACTACCTCCAAAGCCGCTATCCATGCCCTGACCAAATGCCTGGCCCGGGCCCTTGGCCGCTACAACATCGCTGTCAACACCATATCCCCCGGCTACGTCCTGACCGAAGCCAGCCTCCAGATGCCCGGCGGTAGCCGCGAGGCCGACAAGAAGCTTGTCGAAACCCGCTGTTTCCAGCGAGAGTCCTATCCTGAAGACGTTGCCGGTCCGGCCCTGTTTCTAGCTTCCGATGATTCTGATTTCGTTACCGGCCAGCTCCTCATCGCCGACGGCGGCGATACCATGCTGTAGAGTTGACTGCATGTAACATGCACGGCAAGTCCCCCAGAACCAGACCGGAGGGCCGTCACTGCGACCCTGCGGAATTGGTCTCTCACCGTTCATCAACGATGAGGGGATAGTGCGCAGGCTCAGAAGGAGGTACGCTAAGTGAACCTCAAGCAAGACATTTCGGAAATCGTCGGCGCCGAGCACGTCTCTGACGAGCCCGAGGTCCTGGACAAATACTCGAAAGACTTCAGCTTCGTCCAGCCAAGACGGCCGAGCATCATCGCCCACCCCAAGAACGCCGAAGAGATCCAGAAAATAGTCAGGTACGCCAATACCAACTCGGTCGCGGTGACCCCGCGCTCGTCAGCCGTAGGCTTCTACGGCGCCGGGATCCCCAGTCAGGGCGGTATTATCATCGACTGCTCCCGCATGAATAGAATCCTGGAAATCGACCCCAGGAACAAGAAGGTCAAGGTTGAGCCCGGTGTTACCTACGCCCAGGTACAGGAGGAACTGGCCAAACACGGGATGTATGTCGCCAACCCTCTTCTGCCCCATAAGGCCAAATCAGTGCTCACCAGCACCATGGAGCGTGAGCCGATATTGATCACCAAGAGCGAATACAGCGAAGTCTTCCTGACCTCGGAGGTCGTTTTGCCCACCGGTGACATGTACTGGACGGGCACCGCCCTTGGAAAAGGCATGAAGGGACAGTGCTTTCCTGATGCCCTCATCCCCGGTACCAGGCTATGGCTCGGCGCCCAGGGCACGCTGGGCATCATGACCTGGGCCAATCTCAAAGCTGAGCACCTCCCGCTCCTGGACAGACTTTTCTTCATCCCCATCAATAAGGCGGAACAAATAGCCGAGCCCGTATACGCCATTCAGCGCAAGATGCTGGGCAACGAGTGCTTCGTACTCAATGCCTTCAACCTGGCCATGATTATCAGTGAAAAGTGGCCAGACGAGTTCAATGCCCTTCGTGACAGCCTGCCTCCCTACACCATCATCCTCTGCCTCTCCGGCCTCAACCGTCTGCCCGAGGAGATGATAGGTTACCAGGAAGAAGCCCTGATGGAACTTGCCAAAGATCTCCACTTCGATGTCAAACCTACCGTCGGCGGCGTCGCCGGTCTCGATGCCACCATCCTCAAAATGCTCCGCAAGCCGTGGCAAAAAGACGTCTATTGGAAGCACCAGTACAAGGGCGCCTGTCACGACGTCTTTTTCCACACCACCATGGACCGGGTTCACGAGTTCACCACCATGATGGGTGAACTGGCGGCTGTGCACGGCTATCCCACGCGTGACATCGGCGTGTATATTCAGCCGCTGGAGCGTGCCCGCGCCGCATTTTGCCAGTTCGGTTTCCACCGTGACCCCAGCAACACCCGGGAGACGGCTGTGGTCAGGAAACTATTCCTTGAAGCCAGTGAGCGAGCTATCAACATGGGCGGCTTTTTCACCACCCCATACGGGCCGTGGGCCGATATGGTCTACAGCCGCACCGCTCAGTACACCGCGGTACTCAAAATCGTCAAAAGCGCTTACGACCCGAACAACATCATGAACCCGGGCAAGCTCTGTTTCTAAGAGAGGAGACTGCCACCGATGACCACTTCGAAACCACGGTCCCTCCCCACCGACCCTTACTGGAAGAAATATTACTGGGACCTGCGTAAGGTCGCCTGGAACTGCGCGCGGTGTTCAACCTGCAAATGGGTTGACACCTGGGAGATAAAGGATGCGAGATTCGCCAAGGTGTGTCCCTCCAGCTCCTACTACCTGTTTGACGCTTACTCATGCCAGGGGCGCATGGACCTTTCGCTGGCCCTGCTCGACGGTGACATTACCTACGATGATGATCCTGACATCCTCGACATCATGTACAAATGCAACACCTGCGGCGGCTGTGACGCCGCCTGCAAGCGCGTCCAGGACATGGAACCATTACGGGTGATGCTGGAGATGCGCGCCAAGTTTGTGCAGGATGGCCAGCTCCTGCCGCAGCTCATACCCATCATCGAAAACCTGAGAAAAGAAGACAACATGATGATGGCCAAGAAGACCGACCGCGGCAAATGGGCCGAGGGACTGGACGTCAAGGATGCTACCAGTGAGAGGGCCGAGGTCATCTTCCACGCGGGATGCCGCGCCTGCTTCGACGAGGAGATGCACAGGATTGTAAGGACCGCGGTAACACTGCTCAAAAATGCCGGCGTCGACGTCGGTATCATGGGCAAAGACGAGACATGCTGTGGCTCACGTGCCTATTACATGGGCTGGCGCAGTGAGTTCACCAAGTACGCCGAGAACAACATCCAGGGCTGGACCAATGCTGGTGCCAAAACCATCGTCGCCGCCTGTGCTGACGGCTACTGGGGCATGAAGCGCCTCTATCCCGAGGTTGGCTCGAAGTTCGAAGTCCTGCACATGGTCGAGTTTCTCGACCGGCTCATCAAAGAAGGCCGCATCAGGTTCGGTAAGAAGGTCCCAATGCGGGTCACCTATCATGACCCCTGCCACCTGGGGCGACGTTCCAATGTCTACGTACCGGGACAACCCATCATGGGCGTCTACGAACCGCCGCGAGATATCATCAGGAGCATACCCGGCGTTGAACTGGTCGAAATGTACCGCATTAAAGAGTATGCATGGTGCTGCGGGGGTGGAGGAGGTGTCATCGACGCCTACCCTGATTTCAATAACTTCACCGCCACCCAGCGCATTCTTGAAGCCCGGGAAACCGGCGCCGAAGCTGTCGTCACCGCCTGTACCTGGTGCGTACGCAGTCTGACCGATGCCGCTCGCGCCATGGGCGACAAGATTAAAGTCATCGACATCGTCGAGCTCGTCCATCAGGCTATTTGATAGCTCGGAAAGTAAATAATCTTCCCTGGGGGAAAGGACCAATAGAGTAGCTTGAAGGGCATCACCCTTCGCAAGACTAAATCCCCTTCCTCCGCGTGAAGGAAGGGACAGGAGATAGGTGATAATATGGCATACGGTGATGAAAAGCACCAGCTTATTTATCAGGGACTGGTAGACATCCTGGGCAGGGAAAACGTTGCCGACGGGCCGGCCACGGTACGTGCCTACGCCCGGGACATGTTCGCCGTGAGCACTATGCGCCGCAAGCGGCCGCCGGAGTTCATCGTCCTCCCCGGAAGCACCGATGATGTCCGCCAGATTGTTCTTCTTGCCAATCGCTACAGGTTCCCCTACTCGGTGATGTCCACCGGCTGGATGTTCCCGATGCTTGGTGCCGTCAAGCCCTACTGGTGCATCATCGACTTCAAACGGATGACCCGCATCGAGTTCGATGAAAAGAATATGTACGCCGTCGTTGAGCCGTACGTGACCCATGCCCAGCTCAACGCCGAGTCCATCAAGCGCGGTCTTTACAACGGCGCGCCATCAGTCGGTGGTCAATTCAGCGCTCTGGCCAACCATTCCTGGCACGGCTGGCACGCCACCGCCTTCCGCACTGGTTTTTCCACCCGCAATATCCTGGGCATGGAGTGGGTGCTACCCAACGGGCAGGTGATGCGAACCGGGTCGCTGGCCCTACCGGGTTCCAGGCCTTTCTGGGGAGAAGGCCCCGGGCCCGACCTCAAGAACCTGCGCAAAGGCATCGTTTCCGACAACGGCTCTATGGGCATCATCACCAGCATGGCCATCAAGCTCTATCCATGGCCCGGCCCCAAGTACCTGCCGACTGAAGGCGTTGGCCCGGGCAAAAAGTGCGAGCTTCCCACAGACCAGTTCCGCTGGTTTTTCTTCGAATTCGCCGACCAGACCTCAATGGTTGATGCCATGTACGAAATCGGTAAGGCCGAAATCTCATTCATGATGCAGAGATATCCGGCCCAGGTGCTGGCGTGGGAGTACTCGAAATCCCGCGAGGAGTACTGGAGCCTGTTCGAGCCGGGTTCCTGGCTTGACCACTGCCTGAACATGCTTGCCGTTTGTCTCTGGGCCCATGCTTCCAAGAAACAGCTTGATTACGAAGAGAAGGTGCTGAAACAGATCATGAAGGAGACCAGAGGCAAGCCGGTCCCGGACGAAGTCTATAACCGCATTGCGCCAGTGCTGGCGAACACCATGACCCGCCCCGCCTTCGGGCCGCGCTGGTGTCGCATTGGCGGGTCAATGCAGACCAGCTTTCTCCAGTGCGATACCCTTGACCACATGCTGGCAATCCAGCCCGATGTCTGGGGCATTGTCCACAAGTATACGCCGCCCTATCTGGAACACTACGGCGATTCCGCCTGGATATTGCCCTTCGACTTCTGCCACTTTGGCGGCTCCGACACCGCCATACCGCATGAGAAAAGCGATGAAGTTTGTAAAGGCGTAGTCAAGGAGTCCATGGACACCATCGCCCTCGATATCCGCACCAGCCGGCCGTCATTCTCACTGTCCATCGCGCCAGCTAACTTCGTCGGCCCCCACTTTGCCAATTTCCATATCCCGCTCTCCCGCATCAAGCGGGCTCTCGACCCCAACAACCTGTCTAATCCCACCCGTTTCATCGATATTGAAGCAATGGACAAGGAAGCTGCCGCCAAAGCGGCAACACCACCGCCAAAACAGTAGCCCTCCTGAGGGGCTTGCGCTCGCAAGCCCCTCTCCACCACACGCAACATGAGCTCGTCCAGATAGATTGGTGACACTATAATGTGTTGCCATGAAGACGAAAACAATGCTTATCAGGGGGGTGGGGCGGCTGGGGCGGATGCCCGACCTGTCCCGGAAGGCTCTGGCCAGGTTA
>Ga0315298_1003336_pt1 | contig 25807 bp, 20 predicted proteins | sample WHS_1_MG_FD_203077 | JGI IMG/M metagenome (GOLD analysis project Ga0315298, IMG submission 203077) | Extremophilic microbial mat communities from Washburn Hot Springs, YNP, Wyoming, USA - WHS_1_MG | ecosystem: Environmental > Aquatic > Thermal springs > Hot (42-90C) | place: USA: Wyoming... | reverse complement strand
CTCGGTTGCATCCGGAGGAAAAGTTCCCACTACTCCTAAAAACGGGATTTTTAAATACCGTTCTACTTCTTCGGGAGTTTTTATAGTATTATCCAGATATTCCAGGAAAAATGCTAATCCGATTCCGAGAGTAAGCCCGATAATTAAAGCCAGTAAAATGTTCTGGAGTTTTTTCGGCTTTACCGGATGCTCGGGGATACGAGCCGGGTCAACTACTACAATGTTGGTTACTTCCAGACCTTCGGTAACCGTGGCTTCTTTTGCCCGCTGGAGTAAGGATTGGAATAAGGTTCGGGTGGTATCCGCTTCTCTTTTTAAGAGATTGTATTTTATTTGTTTTTGGTTAAGTTCAAGGGCTTCGCGCTTTTTTTCTTCCATCGCATTTAAGATAGCGTTTTCTTTTTCACAGGCTAAGCGGTACTCGGTTTCAATGCTCTGGGCAATCTTTTTTACTTCCTGGGCAATTTTTTCTTTCACTCCATTTATTTCTGAAGCGAGTCGGATCATATTCGGATGCTCGGGACCATACTTTTGGGAGAGTTTAGCGTATTCTCCGGAAAGGGCGATATAATTGGCTTTAAGCTCCTGGATGAGGGGGTTCTGGACTACGGTGGGAAAAGAATCAATCATCTGGGGCTGAGCGGAAAGGTTTTTAATCTCATTGTAGAGTTGCATCTTTTCAATTTTTTCGGTTTTGGCTTTGGTTAAAGCAGCATTCAGGTCATTAAGGCTCTGAAGGATAATTCCCTGCCGTTCTTCAAAATCAATGGAGACCAATCCTTCTTTTTCCCGATAAGCCTGGAGGTTTTCTTCGGTTTGCTGGAGTTTTTTCTCTACTTCTTTTATTCGCTGGTTGAGCCAACTTACTGCTTCCTGGGAAGCAGTAAATTTTCTCTCCAGGGTGCTTTCAATATAGAGCTGGGCATGGGTGTTAGCCACCTGGGTGGCTAATTGAGGGTTTTTGCTCTCAAAACTCACATTTACCAGGCGGCTGTTGCGGATCGGTTCAATTTTTAGCCGGTTTAAATAATTCTGAATAAGAAGATTATTTTCTTTTTCTTGCTCTAATTGAGGGTCGGTTTTCCCTTCGGCGGAGGAAGTAAGCTGTTTGATTTCCTCTAATAAGGAGTGGAGCAATGCCCGGAGGCTAAAGATTGATTTTGGAGGAGAAAAGTCAGGGTTTTCCTTTAGCTTAAGGGCATTAATTACTTTTAAAGCTAAGGCTTTGCTTTTTAAAATCCCATACTGGGTCTGGTAGTAATCCTGATCGCTGGTATTAACCCGCATCACCTCTTCAATATTGACCACTTTCGGATTCTCCTTTTCAATCAGCACCTGGGCAGTGGCGCGATAGATGGGAGTCATCCGGAAGGACTCAATCGTGACCGTTAAAACTACTAAAATTAATACCGTGGCAATGAGCCAGCGCCGTTTGAGAATTACTCTCAGGTAATCGCGTAAGTGGATTTCTTCTTCCGTAAAATTATCCCACACCATAGGTACTTAAAATAAAAGGTTAACGGTTTAATAATTAAAAAAAACTTTCCGGGACAATGATGATGTCTTCGGGTTCTACTGGAGCGGTAAGCTCTATCCGCCTCTCTTCTTTTTTCCCCTCTCGTTCGCGCACTACTTTGGTCCGGTTGACTGCCGCTTTTTCCGTTGCTCCTCCGGCAGTGGTGATAGCTTTAAGCACGGTAGTATCCTTTTCTAAGTTATATTTACCCGGGTTTTTAACCTGGCCATAAACATAAAAATAAGCGGCCCGGGGAAGGTAGACAGTATCATTCGGTTCAAGGTAAAGGTTTTGACTGGTATCTCCTTCGAGAAGTTTCCGCAAATTTACTCTGATCACCTGGTCCTCTTTTCCCACTTGTTCTAAGGTAACTGGGTTAGAAGAGCGGTTCCGGGGACGGATTATTATTACCTCACTTCCCGCATCTTTAGTAGGACCACCAGCAAGAGTAAGAATTTCAATTAAGCTGGTTTTACCGGTAAGGGGATAGGTTCCCGGTCCTTTTCCGCTTCCTCCTACTTCTCCTAAGACAAATACTTTTTTGCTTTTATATTCTTTGACTATAACGGTTACCTGGGGGTCAATGATGTATTTACCCGCAAGCCGCTTAGTGATTTCTTGCTCCAGCTTTTCAATGGTTAAGCCATTGGCAGACACGGTCCCGATAAGGGGATAAGAAAAGACTCCTTCCCGCGAAACCACTACTTCCCGTTTCAAATCTTCATGGTCCCAGACCGTAATTTCGAGGACATCTTCTGGTCCGACTTCATATTCTTTTTCTTTATGTTCTGAAGGAAAGGTAAGATTGGTGGCTTTTTTCTGGAAAAATTCTCCTATATTTTCTTCGGAAGCAGGGGGAGACCCTGGTTCTTTTTTGCCAGGATAAGGGCTGGTTTCGATTTGGGGAGTAGTAGGGTAATTACAACTAAAAAGAAAGGTGAGCAAAAGAAAAATCAGAGGCATAACAACAAGAAAGGAGGCTTTTGCCCCCTTTCGAAAAAGATTTTTTCCGGGATTAAACTGATAATTTTTCATAAAGTTAAAACCGGAGAGACAGAGTTCCGGAAAATAAATCCTCACGATAGGATTCTACCCTCGCATTGGAATCATTGTTGGTATACCGATAACCTAACTTAAACCCTAACCAGTCTTGAATCTGATAGAGGGCGAAAATCCCTCCGCTCACTCGGTCATCTTCCCTTCTTTTCCCCAGGCTGCCTTTTCCCCGGTATTTGTCGTTAAAATATGAGGCTTCAATGAGACCAGAAATTTTATAAGTAAAGCGATGATTATAGGTTAAGGTTCCGCCACTGGAGGTGTAATAAGTGCCGTATCTTGCTGGTCCTCCTCCGGCCACGGAAGAGTCAGTGAAACTGGTTTCAAGCAGTCTACGGAATCCTTTAAGAGTAAAGGTGTCATAGGAGGTGAGTGCGTATTTTAAGTCTCCTTCCATTCCGAACCCATCCCAATCTTTGGAATTACCGCCTTCATCATAGTTTCTTTCATAATAACCACCTTTGATAATCCCGGTGAGCTTAGCGGTGGGTTCCCACATAAACCCTAACCAGTAACGGTGGGAATCTGAATCCCGGTCAGTATTGGGCAATCCCCGGTCAGTTAGATTGCGATGGGTAAAACCGTATTCAAAGAGGACTGAAGTCACAGGTAAAAACCGGTAAAAAAGGTCAATTCCCATATCATTTTCTACCAGATTATCCCAGTCTGGGTCAGCAGCAGGATCTAAGGGGCTGCGAAAATCATCAAAGTTACGCGAAGTATTCCGGTAAAAAGCAGTAACCTTGTAGCGGTTGGCAAGCCGGTAACTTACATCACAGAAAGCCCGGTTCTGGAGATAGTCATTGCGGATATCCAATTTGCTATCCGGCGGAGTGGAGTTGCTTTCCCAGTTGTTGCCGGCTAAAATGTTTAACCGGTTAAAATCAAGGTTAAGCAGTGCATTTATAAAATGGCTGTCAGTGTCATACTGTTTATGAAACCGTTCGGATTCAATAATATCAGCATGGTAATCAATCTGGATAAAATGGCGCCGGAGGGGAAGCTGAAGCACCAGAGTGGGAGTAACAGTAGTGATGAAAGCTCCGTTTTTTTCTTCGTAATCCCGGAAGATATTGGAGGTGTATTCTTCTTTTACACTTACTCCCGGATGGATTTTTAATGGTCCGAGATGGATGTTTCCAGGAAGTTCGGATAATTTTTGGACCTCAGTGGAGGTGGGGATTTGCTGAGCAAATCCGGGAAGAGAAATGCTTACCCCAAATAAAAACAACCCAACTGCAAGAATGATTCCTGCGGGAATTTTTCGCTTCAAACTCATGTTCAGTTACCTCCTCTCTTACTCATTAATATGCGGGGCTAGCGGGATGGCGAGGAGGCAGGGGCGGAGGAGTGGGTGCCTCGGGAATTAGTAATCCCAGTTGTTCATTTAAGGAGGCAATGATAGTATCGACTTCTTTACAGGATAAGGGAGCAAGCAAACCTTTAGCACAAGCTTTTCGTGCTGATTGTAAAATCTCTTCTGCCACCGCGGGGTTCATAGGTTGTTCCGGCTTAAATCCACCCACCGGCATTATTCCTTTTCCGGTGAGGGCAGAAATTGCCGCTTCAACGGAAAGGTTTTTGCCCAATCCTAATTTTTCTGCTAACTGGATGGCATACTCTCCCTGGGTAAGCGGGGAGGCAAAGAGCGAGGGGATAGCGATAAGAAAAAGCAGACTCCCAGTTATTCCTAAGATTCCTAACTTCTTCATATTTTTCCCTCCATCAGCAAAAGGTTAATCGAAAGGTTAAGCCAAGATTTTTTTGAATTTATCAATAAATAGGGAAATTGTAAATAGGTAAAATAAATCATTTTCCTAGGAAAAATTCCCAGATATAGGAATTTTCCCTATAAAAAGGTAGAAAAAGATAATCGGGGCGAGAGGATTTGAACCTCCGACCCCCTGAACCCCATTCAGGTGCGCTAAACCAGGCTGCGCCACGCCCCGATAAAAAGGTTATTTGATATGGATTAATTCCCGTAACCGCTTATCAATCTCCTGGAGCCGTAACCTCCCTTTCTCCATCGCTTCTTCCAGGTGGGTAACCTGGATACTCCGTTCTTCATATTCATCAGTTAATTTATTGACCTGGATTTTGATATTTTCCATTTCTTTTTTAATTATCGAAATCCTTTGCGGGTTTTCCGCTAACATCCGCTCCAGCTCAGCTTTTTCTTGATTAAGCTTTTCTTTTTCTTCCTTTAACATTGCCCGCTCTTTTCGCTCGCTAACCCCTTTCAGGATATTTTTAAAGATTTCCTCTTCTTTCAGTTCCCAGGTCAATTTCCCAGAATCTTCTTCCCAGGCAATAAACTTAGCTTGACAATCAGGATTAGAACACTGAAAGAAATGGCTGATAGTATTCGGCGGAGAGTAAGTCAGGTTAGCTGGATATTTCTCCGATACAATTTTTTCTAACACTTTTCCGCAATGGTCGCACAAATACTGGATTACTGGCATCGAAAATTACCTTTCTTTCTCTCCTAATCCAGCGGTAGATATCTCTTCCGATTAATTTTTCTATTATCACTCATTTTTTAAAAAAATCAAATAATTTTTTGAGGTGATTTTCCCCTATCAACTAAAATTTTAACTTATCTCCTTTCTGGAAAACCCCCTCGCTTTTGATGGTAATGCCCGGGGTTGAAGTTACTTCTCCGATTATTTTTGCTTTTATCCGATAATTGCGGGCAACTTCGATTACTTTTTCTGGTTCTGGGGTTACGATAATCATCCCCTGGCCCATATTCCAGGTTTGATAAGCCTCGACATCCGAAATCTCTCCAATTTTTTGGCAGTAGGCGACAATCTCACCAGGAGGGAAAGGGTTATCAATTCGGGCTCCCAATTTTTGGGGTTTAAGGATTCTCCCTAATTTTCCCGGTATGCCTCCGCCGGTAATATGAGCTACGCCGTGGACTTTTGCCCGGGGAGGGTAGTTTACTCCTCCTACCATCTCCACTACTGCCCGGGTATAAATCCGGGAGGGTTGGAGCACTAATTCTCCTAAACTTTTTTTATTGAGGAGTTGAGTATGCCAGTTTTCTCCCCAATTTTTTTGGAGAATGCTTCGCACTAACGACAGGCCATTAGAACGAAAGCCTTCTTCTCTTAATCCGACCAGGGTATCTCCGGGTTTGATTTCTTTCCCGGTAAACATTCTTTCCTTCCGGGCAAACCAGATTACTCCAGCACTCCAGTTATAATTGAAAGACCCATATCCTCTTACCCGCACTCCTAATTCTGCGATTTCACCATTGATTACTGCCACTCCCGCTTCCTGGGCCGCATTCACATAGCCTTTTGCCAGTTGTTTAATAAAATTTAAAAAAGGTTTACTCCCTTCGCCTAAGGAATTCACATCAAGCACGGTGCCAACTAACACTGGTTCCCCTCCTCTTACTACCGCATCATCACAGACCATAGCAAATAAATCGTAGGCGATAGTAGAATAATGGCTGAGCCGTTCGCTGATCTCAATTTTGGTCCCTACTCCGTCAAATCCTACGCCTAATACGGTTCCCGGAGGGAGTTTTCCTACTTCAATTACCCTGAGGCCAGTAAAGTCATCAAAGGGAGTAATTACTTCTCCTAATTGATGGAGCCGGTTTTTCCAGGTTTTTCGGGCGGCTTGGTAAAGGATCCGGGAGGCTTGGTCGCCTAACTTAAGGTCAACACCAGCTTTTTTATAATGGGGGGCTAAGAGTTTATTCCGCATAACGAAATCCTCGGGGAATTGGCTGGTTATCAAAATAAAGATTTCCCCTCTCATCTTTCCCATACCGACCCCGGGCAATATACTCAATTGTTTTGGGGAAAATTAGCCAGTCGCCCTTTTCTTTCAGCCGTTCCTGGTTAAAGGTTTCGGCTTCGCGGAGGTCTTCAGGCCGGGAAAGGTCCCATTCTTTTTTTAATAGGATCGGGATCGGAGGAGAAATCATCAGGATGGGGCCCTGATCTACTTTTTCTTCTACAATATGGGTGGAAGAGGCAATGGTTTTTTCGCCGGCTAAGATTGCGTCCCGCACCGCATGGGGACCGGTAAATTTGCGCTTTCCATTTTCCTCAATCGAAAGGTCAGCTGGATGGACATTTATCCCTAAGAATGCCTTGATTAAAGGGGGACTTACAATGCTCATATAACCGCCAAAAACACCCACTTTGACCCTAAACGGGGAAAGGGCTTTAATGGTTTCCTGATCAAAATCGGGTCGGAGGCTTAAATCATTCCGTTTTTTTCCCCGTTGAGCATAAAATCCACCAATATCCCGGGTGATTACGGGAAGGTCATACTCCTGACCGATTTTCGTGGCATTGCTGTTCCAGGTATCACTGAAAAGGACTACTATTTTAAAGGGTGATTCACCTTCTTCTTCCAATCGTTTTTGGTGTTCTAATATTTTCCGGATATTGGTGCCGGAACCAGACATCAGGCCTACTATCCTTAAAGGACCTTCGGCGGGGTTATGAAGTGGAGTAATCATAAAATTATACCTCCTTTTCTCCCTAAGTATATTAAAGACCTTTTTGAAATTCAATAAAATCCGTTATCCGAAGGCGGCAAAAATTAGCTTGACTTAAGTGTTAGGAAATAACAAAATTGGAAACCAAAGGTAATTTTTTTTACGGAGAGAATGATAACCGGGATCAATTTATGGTAGCTAAATTAGAAATCGCTTTAAAACCGGGACTTTTTGATGCGGAAGGAGCTAAAGTAAAATCTCAGTCCCGGGATTATTTTGGGATTAAACTGGATGAGGTCCGACTGATAAATATCCTTACTATTGATGCTGCTTTTTCCCCCGAGCAACTGGAAGCAATTCGCACCCAAATTTTTACCAATCCGGTAATCCACATCTCCTCATTTGAGCCTCTGGATATTGAATTCGATTGGGCAATCTGGGTAGGTTTCCGACCGGGAGTGAGGGATACTGCGGGAAGCACTGCCCAGGAGGCGATTGAAGATTTACTAAAAATCCGCTTTAAAAACGGAGAAGGTTGTTATACTTCTAAGCTTTTTTGTATCCGGGGGAAGGGGTTAAAACCGGAAGAATTAGAACTAATTGCCCGAGAATCATTAGCTAATGACCTTATCCAGCAATGGCAGGTGTTTGACCGGAATAATCAAAGTTTACGCAATCAAGTGGGGTTGAAAGTTCCCCGGGTAATTATCACCCATACTCCTACGGTTCGGTCGTTTTCCATTGATAGCGATAAAGATTTACTCCGGATAAGTGAAGAACGGAATTTAGCGCTTAATCCCCGGGATATTCCTACCATCCGGGAATATTTTCTTCGGCCGGAAGTTCAAGCCGAACGGAAAAAAGTAGGGCTGGATTTGCCTACGGATGTGGAGTTGGAGTATATTGCTCAAGCTCGTTCGGACCATTGCAATCATAACACTTTTAAAGGGCTTTTCCATTATAGGGATCTGGTATCAGGAGAAACAGTGGTGGTGGATAATTTATTCAAGACCTGCATTGAGGAACCGACCCGGCAAATTCAAAAGAAGAAACCCTGGGTGATTTCGGTGCTCTGGGATAATGCGGGAGTAGGGAGATTTGATGACCACCATTATTACACTATTACCGGAGAGACCCACAACAGTCCTTCCAATATGGAGGCTTATGGAGGAGCAATTACCGGCATTGTGGGAGTATACCGGGATCCTTTGGGAACTGGTCTGGGATCTAAACTGATTTTAGGGATGTATGGTTATTGTGTTGCTCCCCGGGATTACCAGGGCGAGCTAAAGCCCCGGCTCCATCCCCGCCGGCTTTTAGATGGGGTGATTAGTGGAGTCAGGGATGGGGGGAATAAGAGTGGAGTGCCAACTCCGTTTGGCAACATCTTCTTCCATGAGAGCTTTTTAGGGAAATGCTTGGTTTTTGTTACTGCAATGGGGATTATGCCGGCTTCGATTCAGGGAAGGCCAAGCGAAATGAAGACCACTACTGCTGGTGACCTTATCATTATGACCGGAGGGAGGGTAGGGAAGGATGGAATTCACGGAGTAACTGCAGCTTCAGAGGAGTTTAGTGAACACACCCCGGCGGGTCATGTCCAGATTGGAGATCCCTATACCCAGAAAAAGATGCATGACTTTTTACTGGAAGCCCGGGATGAGGGATTAATCGCTTTTATCACTGATAATGGAGGAGGAGGGCTTTCTTCTTCGATTGGAGAAAGTTGCCGGTTTAGTAATGGCTGTGAAGTTTATCTGGACAAAGTTCCCCTTAAATATGCCGGATTAGACCAATGGGAAATCTGGGTTTCTGAATCTCAGGAACGGATGACGGTAGCAGTAAAACCTGAGCATAAGAGCCGATTTTTAGAATTAGCACGGAAACACGAAGTTGAAAGCACGGTAATTGGTAAATATACTTCTACCGGGAAAATTCATATCCTTTATCAAGGTAAAACCTGCGCTTATATTGATACCGCATTTTTGCAATCAGATTTCCCTCAGTGGGAATTCGAGGCAGAATGGATTCCTCCCGAATTTCGGGGATTATATGAACCGGAGATTCGGGAGCCAGAGAACCATAATCAGCTTTTATTAGATTTGCTTTCCCGTCCCAATCTTGCCAGTAAGGAATGGGTAGTCCGGCAGTATGACCATGAAGTGCAAGGGGGAAGCGTGATCAAACCTCTGGTGGGAAAACGACGGGATGTACCCAGTGATGCAATTGTGGTGCGGCCAATCTTAGACTCCCACCGGGGCTTAGCTGCTACTCAGGCACTTAACCCTACCTATAGTGAGATTGATACCTACCATATGGTAGGTTACACGATTGATGAGGCAGTGCGGCGGGTGATTGCGGTTGGTGCCCCCCTGGATGAGATTGGCGGAGTGGATAATTTTTGCTGGCCTAATATCCAGTATCATCCGGTCTCTAATCCTGATGGTAAATTTAAAGCCGCTCAGTTAGTCCGGGCTAACTGGGCATTGCGGGATTACTGCCAGGCGTTTGCCATCCCCCTTCTTTCGGGGAAAGATAGTATGTATATTGATGGTTATCTGAAGGGGAAGTACGGTGAGGTGCGGAAGGTATCGGGTTTGCCTACCCTCCAGTTTACTGCTACTGCAGTGATTGAGGATATCCGAAAGTGTGTGACTATGGATGCCAAATTTCCCGGAGACTTAATTTATGTCTTAGGAGTAACTCGAAATGAATTAGGCGGATCCGAATACTATGAGCACTTTGGTTATGTGGGGCTTAATGTCCCGCGAGTAAAGGTAGAAGAGGTTATTCCCCTTTATCGGGCATTAAATCTGGGTATTAGAGAAGAACTGTTAGCTTCAGTCCATGGTATTTATCGGGGTGGTTTAGGGGTACACCTGGCATTAATAGCAATGGCAGGAGAAGTAGGATTGGAGGTTGACCTTGGTCAGGTACCAGTGGAAGGAGAGCTTACTAACGACCGTATCCTTTATTCGGAGAGCCCAGGTCGGTTTATTGTTACGGTTGCTCCGGAAAAGCGGCAAAAGTTTGAGAAGGTTTTGGATGGTTATCCCTTTTCCTTAATCGGTGAAGTTACGGAGGAACCTTGGTTGCGAGTAAAAGGGGTAGGAGGAAAAGGAATGATTATTAATCAATCGGTGGGGGCATTAAAACAGGCGTGGAAAAAAACCTTTGGAGCTTTGCGATGAATAAGGTTAGGACTCTGGTTTTAACTGGTTATGGTCTTAACTGTGATTATGAAACTGATTATGCCTTAAAAAGGGCGGGAGCTGATTCCGAGCGGGTCCACATTAATGATCTGATTGCCCATAAGGTAAGGTTACCGGACTATCACCTTCTGGTCTTTGATGGGGGGTTTAGTTGGGGAGATGATCACGGCGCGGGAGTGCTTTTAGCTACTCGATTTAAGTTTAATTTAGGCGAGGAGATAGAAGAATTTATTGCCGCGGGAAAATTAATTATCGGGATTTGTAATGGCTTTCAAGCTCTGGTCAACTTAGGTCTTTTGCCCGGTTTTGGAGGCAATTATAAGCAGCGGGAAGTGGCACTAATTTTTAATGATTGTGGTAACTTCCGGGATGATTGGGTCTATCTCCGGACGCAAAACTCTCCTTGTGTCTTTACTCCGGGGATTGAAACCATTGAGCTTCCTATCCGGCACGGCGAGGGGAAGTTTTTTGCTCCAGCGGAGGTAATCGAAAGGCTTTTTCAGAATAATCAGGTGGTTTTCCAGTATGCGACTCCTGAAGGGAAACCGGCCCGAGGAAAATTCCCCTATAATCCTAATGGCTCACTTCGGGATATTGCGGGAATCTGCGACCCTACTGGCCGGATTTTTGGCTTGATGCCCCACCCGGAAGGATATAACCATTTCACTAATCATCCGGACTGGACGCGGAAAAAAGAGGAACTCAAACGTCGCGGATTACCTTTGCCCGAAGAAGGGTTGGGCATTGCTCTCTTTCGTAACGGAGTGCGTTATTTAGAGGAATCTTTCCTTCCCCGGAAGAAAATCTTTAGCGGCGTGCCTTCAAAACCATAGGCCTCCCGGAGCTGGTTGATAATATACCGCTCATAAGAAAAATGGATTCCAGTGGGAAAATTAGTAAAAAACACAAAGGTGGGAGGTTTGATAGCAGCCTGAGTGGCATAATAGAATTTGATCGGTTTTCCCCGATAGTGAGCGGGAGGATGTTCCTGAATTAGCCGGGCTAAGAACTGGTTTAATTCTGCCGTCTCAATCCTTTTTTGGTATTGAGTAAAGCAATAATTTACCTGGTCTAAAATCTTAGTTACTCGTTGACCGGAAAGAGCAGAGACAAAAAGGATAGGGGCGAAATCGAGAAATTTCATTTTTGCTTTTATTGCTTCGCGGTACCTAATTGCGGTAGTGGTATCTTTCGGAATCAGGTCCCATTTATTTACTACCACCATGCACCCCTTTCCCTGGTTATAGACCTGACCCGCAATTTTTACATCCTGTTCAGTTACTCCTTCCTGAGCATCAATCAGGATTAATCCAATGTCACAACGGGAAATTGCTTTCAATGCAGCAATAACACAGTATTTTTCTAATTGATAACCGATGCGGCTTTTTCTTCGGATTCCCGCGGTATCGATAATGATATAATCTGTTCCATTAAAATTAAAATAAGAGTCAATGGCATCTCGGGTAGTTCCTGGGGTTTCACTTACAATTACCCGGTTATATCCCAAAATTCGATTAACCAGGGATGATTTGCCTACATTAGGACGACCCAGCACGGCTATTTTAATTGCTGGCTTTTCTTCCCGAACAGCGGGTTTTTCTCGGGGAAGGATTTTCACTACTTCCGCCATTAATTCATTTACCCCTCGATTGTGTTTGGCGGAAATAGGAAACCAACGGTCGATCCCGGTGGCAAAAAAATCGTAGAGATTTTTTTCCTGCCGGGGACCGTCGATTTTGTTGATACAGTGGAAAATCGGTTTCGGGATAGTGCGTAAGAGATTGATTAAATCCTGATCTACCGGCGTCAGCCCCTCCTGCCCATCCGAAAGAAAAATGATACCATCTGCTTCTTCAATTGCTAAACGAGCTTGTTCTTGCACCAGGCGAGAGAGTTCATGATTGGGTTCAAACTCAAATCCTCCGGTATCAATCAGGATCAAGGAATAGCCATCCCATTGTATTTCAGCATAATTCCGGTCTCGGGTTACTCCCGGAAGGTCATCAATAATGGCTTTGGGTTTTCGTGCCAGCCGATTAAAAAGGGTTGATTTGCCTACATTGGGCCGACCGACAATCGCAATCGTAGTTTTCATTGGCTTTTACTTAGACCAGGAGAAGATGAGGGGAAAATACCCAGTTGTTTCAAAGTAGCTTGCGCTGCTCGTTGTTGTGCCTCTTTTTTATTTTTCCCATATCCAGTTCCATAAACCTTCCCGTTGATTTTAATTTGGATAACAAATTGTTTTGCGTGCGGAGGGCCGGATTCCCGGATCAAATGGTATTCAGGAATAGTTTTAAAACTACCCTGGACATATTCCTGGAGGCGGCTTTTGAAATCGTGAAATATTTCCTGGTTTAACTCAGGGGAGAATAATTTTTTAAAATGAGTCTGGATAACCCGGGTAACTCCTTTTAATCCTCCATCGAGATAAATTGCACCAATTAATGCTTCATAAGCGCAGGTAAGGATTGTTGGCTTAAAACGTCCTTGACTCTGGTCTTCACCTTTGCCCAGAAGAAGATATTCTCCGAGGTTGATTTCCCGCGCAATCCGGGCGAGCCGGTGGGTATTAACCAGCAGGGAACGGCTCCGGGAAAGTTCCCCTTCGGTGGCTCGGGGATAGTTTTTAATTAAAAGCTGAGTGATTACCATATCCAAAACCGAATCTCCTAAAAATTCTAATATTTCATAGTGGTTACGAACATTGTGGGAGGTTTCATAAGCATAAGATTTATGGGTAAGGGCTTGATTGAGAAGCTCCCAGTCAGAAAATTGATAATAAATTTTATCCTCTAACTCCCAGAGTTTTTCTAGGCGAGCCAAATCGAGGGATACCTTTCCTAAACCTTTTTTCAGATAATAAGAAAAAAGTCGTAACCAGCGGTATTTATATCGTGGAGCCATCCGTTTGAATTTTTAACAAATTAATAATAGAAGCTTTTTAACTAAATTTTTTAATTTCGTCAAGAAAATCGACGGAGATTGCGGAAAAATTGGCAGAGTGAGGCAAAATGTCAGGCTGAACCTGGGACCGAACTTGTTTCGGTCTTGTTTCCGCATCCCTGAATCCCTGAGATCCTGAAACAAGTTCAGAATGACAAGAAAAAAAGAAAAGACACTGAAACAAGTTCAGGATGACAGTAAAAAGTGATCCTGAAACGAGTTCGGGATGACAGTAAGAGGGAGATGGACTTTTTCTCCCATTTCCTGTTTTCCAGTTGATTTATTAACCAGTTAGCAATAATATTTTTTCGGAGAAAAAGGAGAAGTTGTTATCTTTTTTGTTTTCGATTAAAATGAGCCAAACTAAATACTCATAAAAAGGAAAATAGATGCGGATTCTTTTTATTTATCCTAATCTTAATGCTCAAATTGGTTTTAATTATGGCCTGGCTTTTCTTTCCGCAGTTTTAAAGTCAGCCGGGCATACTACCAAGCTTTTGAACCTTAACGAGAAATTAGGTTATCCGCTGGATTGGGACCGGATTAAAAAGGATATTGAGTCTTTCGCTCCTCAACTAATTGGGATTTCTATGGTCACCAATCAATATCGGTATTGCCGGGAAATTGCTGCTGCAATTAAAAAAGAATTTAATATTCCAATAATTGGCGGCGGGATCCATGCCACTGCGGATCCAGAAGGGGTCATGGATTCGGGATATTTTGATTTTGTTTGTATTGGAGAAGGGGAAAATGCACTTAAAGAACTGGTAGCGAGGTTAGAAAGAGGGGAAGATTACACTGATATTCCTAATCTCTGGGTTAGATTAAACGGAAAAGTTATTAGAAACAAGGTGAGTCCATTTGTTGATTTAGCTACTCTTCCTCCCAAAGATTACGAGCTTTTTGATTTTCAACAACTGATTGATGCGAAAGGGGGATGGGTAGGGGTAATGGCTTCCCGGGGATGCCCCTACCGTTGCACTTATTGCTTTAATCATCAGATGGTTAATATTTATAAAAATGACTTACAGGTAACCGAAGGAGCGCTTCATTATATCCGCTATCATCCGGTTTCCGCGGTAATTAAAGAACTCCGTTACCTGATTAATACTTACCAGAATATAAAGACTTTTATTTTTGATGATGACATCTTTACCCTTGATAAAAGTTATTTAAGGGAGTTTTGTAAATCCTATCGCCAGGAAATTGGGATTCCTTTTGTGGTAAATGGGCATGTCAAAAATTTTGATTCAGAAAGAGCCAATCTTTTGAAAGAATCCGGCTGCATTATTGTGAAGTTTGGTTTAGAAAGCGGGAGCGAGCGGATTCGGCGGGAGATTCTCCGCCGGCCGATGACCAATCAGGAAATTATTAAAAGTTTTGCGGTGGCTCATCAGGCTGGGCTCCATACCTCAGCTTTTGTAATGTTTGGTTTTCCCTATGAGACCAAAGAAGATATTTTAATGACCATAAAGCTTTTAGCCCAGATTAAACCCGGGAGGTTCCGCTGGTCAATTTTTTTCCCTTACATTAATACCGATGCCTACCTAATTGCTCAGCGGGGTGGGTTTATTAATGAGGCAAAGATGAGTACCTTAGATAATTTTTTTGAGGAATCCTGCCTTGATTTTGGTCCGGAATTAAATTTCTGGATGGAAAAACTACAGAAAATTTTTCCCTGGTATGTAAACGCTGCAACCGATTGGCCCTGTGCTCCCAAGTATGCTGATTTAGTCCGGAGGGTTGAGGAATTATCCCCGGAGGAATGGAGAGAAATAAAGGAAGGAATTCTCCGGCAAGATCAAAAAATTTCTGCTCAGATGGTGAAATCGGGAAATATCCACTTTGCCATTAAGTATAACTCCTTTATGGGAGTAAGAAGCGATTATTTTCTGAATGAAGAAACTGAGGAATAATAATTTTTACTGATACTGACTAATGGGGAAGATAAAAATTCATCATAATATTTTGGTGCATTGCCCGAGCTGGGTGGGAGATTTAGTAATGGCTACCCCGGCTTTGCGCACTATCCGGGAAAATAACCCGGATGCCTCGATTACTTTACTTGTCCGGCCTCAGGTTCGGGAAGTAATCGCTGGCCTCCCCTTTTATGACCGGATTATTGAGTACGACTCGAAATTTTTGCACCGAAAATGGAAAGATAAATTAGCATTGAGTCAGGAGCTAAAAAAATTTCACTTTACCCGGGCGATCATCCTCCCTAATTCCTTTAGTTCAGCTGCGCTTTCTTTTTTAGCCAGAATTCCCGAGCGGATTGGCTTTCGGACCAATATGCGGGGATTTATGTTAACTCACCCTATTCCACCTCCTCAAGAAGAGGGTAAAGTAATCCCCGTTCCTATGGTAGAACGGTACTTGATTATTTGTCAGGCTCTCAACTATCGGATTAGTTCCAGTGAAACCGAGCTTTGTTTTTCCAATGGTACCCGAGAAAAAGTAAATAAACTTTATCAGCGTTATGGAATTGCCCCCAATAAGCCGATAATTACTCTTATTCCGGGAGCAAGTTTTGGGAGCTCCAAGTGCTGGCCACCAGAATATTTTGCCCAGGTAGGCGATTACTTGATTGAAAAATATCGCGTCCAAATATTGATTATCCCGGGGCCAAATGAACAGAAAATTGCGGACCGAATTGAAGGATTAATGTATCATAAGCCTTTTAATTTTTCCCAAGAAATTATACCGTTGGAATATTTAAAAGCAATAATTAGTGATTCATCGTTAGTTATAACCAATGACACTGGCCCGCGCCATTTTGCAATAGCTTTTAAAATTCCGGTGGTGGTTATTATGGGTCCTACTGACCCGCGATACACTAATTATGGTTTAGAGCGGACGAAAATTATCCGGGAAGAATTAGATTGTAGCCCTTGTCATCTTAAGGTTTGTCCCACTGACCATAAGTGTATGCGGAATATTTCCCCCGAAAGAGTAATCCAAGCCTGTGAAGAATTTTTAACCTAAAAAGGGATATAATTTTATGAGTAATCGAGAAAAAGCGGGAAACCTTAGTCGCCGAAAGGAAGTCAGGAAAAAAGCAGTAGAAATTAAGAAGAAACCGCAAAATAAAAGACGCCATTTTGAAGAGATTATTGATAAATTTTCCCAACCGAAAATAATGGTTATCGGAGATTATATTTCCGATGTATATGTATACGGGAAACCATTTAAACTTTCCCGGGAGGCGCCGGTAGTGGTTATCCGGCATGAAAGGGAAAGTATTGTTCCGGGGGGGGCAGGAAATGCGGCAAATAACTTAGCCAGTCTGGGCTGTCAGGTTTATTCAGTAGGAATTTTGGGCAATGATGAGGTGGGAAATAACCTCCTTGACCAACTAAAAGGGAAAGGGGTAAATGTGGAAGGACTTCTTTTTTCCCATATTGTCAATACGATTTCCAAAACCCGGATTATGGCGGGAGACGAACATACTTCCAAGCAGCAGGTAATCCGGATTGACAAGGTTAATGATGAACCTATCCCGACTCGCCTGCAGGAAAAGATTTTTAACCAGCTGGAGCGATTGGCTAACAAAGCAGATGCGGTGGTGGTTTCGGACTACGGTTATGGAGTAGTTTCCGGCCGGGTAATTTCTTTTCTCCAAAACCTGGCAAAAAGGAAAATAGTGGTAGTTGACTCCCGTTACCAGTTGATGCGGTTTCGGGGGGTAACGGCAGTTACTCCCAATGAATCAGAAGCGGAAAAAGCAGTCCGGTTAAAGTTGAATGATGAACAGGAAGTAGAGCGGGCGGCACATTTATTGCTGGAAAGACTAAAATTACAGGCAGTGCTTATTACCCGAGGAAATCGGGGGATGAGTCTTTTAGAGAAAAATTCCCCGATTGTCCATATTCCTATTTCTGGGTCAGATGATATTACGGATGTTACTGGTGCAGGAGATACTGTGGCTACAGTGTTTACGCTGGCATTAGCAGCAGGAGCCGGATTTTATGATGCGGCTTTTTTAGCTAATTGTGCCGCGGGAGTGGTGGTAATGAAAAGAGGAACTGCGGTGCTTAGCCGGGAGGAATTACGGGAAGCAATGAGGCGACATTATGAATGAAGCTAAAATTATCCTTGACCACCAAAAGTTAGTAGAAGCGCTTGAAGTTCACCGGAAGAAAGGGCAAAGGATTGTGCTTACCAATGGGTGTTTTGATTTTATCCATGTGGGGCATATTCGTTGCTTGCGGGGAGCCAAAGCAGAAGGGGATGTTTTAGTGGTAGGAGTAAACAGTGATTCTTCGGTGCAAAAGACTAAAGGCCCCGGAAGGCCATTGATTCCGGAGGAGGAGCGATTAGAAATCTTATCCGCGATTAGATGGGTGGACTACCTTACCCTTTTTTTTGAACCAACTGTGGATGAGCTTTTAAAGAAAATCCGGCCCCAGGTATTTGCGAAAGGAACCGATTATACGGTAGAAAATGTTCCGGAACGTAATACCGCTTTATCCGTGAATGCCCGGATCGCTATTGTCGGTGATCCTAAAGGCCATTCCAGCCGGGAATATATAAGAAAAATTCGTGAGTTAAATTCTACCTAATTCATCGATTTTAATCTGATTTGTCAAGTAGATAAGGATATTTGGTTTTTATTTCTTCCTGAAGAGGTTCATCGAGCTGAGCCTGGTAAAGGGTTTTAGCTCCAGCCAATTGCTCGGCTTCGAGGTTAAAGGCATTGATGAGATTGGCACCTAAAAGATTTGCTCCTTTAAAGTTGGTCATCCAAAAATTTGCTCCACTCAAATTGGTTCGGGTAAGGTTAGCTTCTCCTAAATTAGCCAATTCGAAATTTGCTTCCTGAAAATCAGCATCCTCTAAGTTTGCGCACCAGAAGTTAGTCTCGATACAATTTGTTCTTTGGGCATTAGCTCCTTGAAGGTCAGCATCCCGGAGGTCAGCATTTTCTAAGTCTGCTTCTTTTAAATTGCTCTCTTTTAAATCCGCGAACCTTAAAATTGCCCACTTTAAACAACTGCCAGTAAGGTTTGTTTTCTTCAAGTTTGCCCCGCGCAAAGTAGCGCTGAGCAGGTTAGAATTTTGCAAATCTACTTCGGAAAGCACCGCTGCTCTTAAGTCGGCATATTCTAAGTTTATTTCCTTTAGGTCGGCTTGGGTTATAATTGCTTTTTTACCTTCTATCCCCTTGGTTTCTACCCAGATTTTATGGTCTTCCAAAAATTTTACCAACGGGACTCCTTTCCAGAAAAAATCTACCATTGGTTTGTAATTTTTTCGCATAATTTTCTATCCCTTTTTAATTTGACTTTGTTATTTTAATTTGATAATCTAACGACCAACGTTAACTATATATCAGACATTTTCTAAGTCGGCAAGAATTATTTATTTTTTCGGGGAAAATACTTTCATCAACGGCTAAAAAATTTTTTGAAAATATTTCTTGACAAGTATAATTTCGTATGTTAGAAAGAGAATGAATGCTCGTTCATTTCCCCTTTTTGGGTTCAACATTTTGTTACTACTTATAGTTTTAGCCATAAGCGAAACCCAGTTCGGGTTTGCTTATAAAAAAGAATGAGCGATTGGTTGTTTGTTATTTAGCCAGAAAGGAGGTGTTAAAAAAATTCGCGGATTTTAAAATTAAGGTTTTTGGGTTAATTTAAGCTAAAATAATTTTAATTCTAAGGAGGAACAAAATGGCTGGTGAAATTCTACCGGGAATAAGGAAATACCCCCATATTTTCAGTCCAATTCGGATTGGAAAAGTAGAAGTAAAAAATCGAATAAAATACGCCTCCACTGAAACCAACTTTAATTATCGCGACGGTTATGTCTCGGACAAAGAGGTTGGGTATATGGAGGCGCAGGCGCGTGGAGGTGCCGGGATTGTTACTACCCAGGGAGCTTTTACGGACAAAACTGGGGCGGGTAAAGGGTATGTAGGAATGATGGCAATCTGGGATGATAAGTTTATCCCCGGACTTTCTCGCTTGGCAAAAGCCATAAAAAAATACGAGGCACGGTCTTGTTTACAGCTTATGGACTGTGGACGAGTCGGAGGGATTGAGTTACCCTATACTCTTGGACCTTCAGTAGTCCCTCAGAAACTTCCGATTTTTCGCCCCCCGCGGGAAATGACTAAGGAAGAAATCGAAATGGCAATCCAGGCAAATGCTGATGCAGCGCGACGGGCAGTGGAAGCAGGATTTGAAATTCTTGAAATTTCTGGGATCGTGGGCTATCTGGTCTCTAACTTTATTTCCAAATATACCAATAAGCGGACGGATGAATATGGCGGTGACATTAAGGGCCGATGTAAATTTATGACTGATATTATCAAGGCATGCAAAAAAGTGTGCGGTGATGATGTTCCGGTTGGTATCCGCCTTTGTGGGGAAGAGCTTCTGGATGACCGGGGAGGGAATACTCCGGAAGAAAGTCTTGAGTCCATAAAATTGGCGGTAGAAGCAGGTGCAGATTACATCAGTGTTACTGCCGGCTGGCAGGAGTCAATGATACCGGTTATTACCCGGGATGTGCCGATGGGGCATTGGCTATACATTGCGGAAAGAGTGAAAAAACATATTAATGTTCCGGTGAGCATGGCTTATCGATTGTTTGTTCCGGAAATCCCGGAAAAAGCTATGGCTGAAGGTAAGCTGGATATCTGGGAAATGTGCCGACCAATGATTGCTGACCCCTACCTTCCGAAAAAAGTTATGGAAGGCCGGGAACAAGATATTATCCCCTGTATTGCTTGTAATGTTTGCTTAGCCCGACTCTTCCGCGACACTGAATTATGTTGTACGGTTCGGCCTTCATTAGGGCATGAAAATGAGCCGGAGTGGGGATTTTACGGATTCCCCAAAGATAAAATTAAAAAGAAAATAATTATTGTTGGTGCCGGAGTTGCAGGAATGCAAGCCGGAGCGATTGCGGCGGAAAAGGGTCATGATGTTACCATTTACGAGAAACGGGATCGAGTAGGCGGACAGATGGAAATTGCGGCGAATGGACCCTGGGGTGATAATGAGTTTATGCGATTGGTTAACTACTTAAAAGCCCAGTGTGATAAACATGGAGCAAAGATTGTCCTGAATAAGGCGGTGACTACTGAAGATTTGAAAAAAGAAGAAGCAGATATGATTATTATTGCCACTGGTGCGGTGCCGGATGTTGAGTCCTATCCGGGTTATGACAAAAAGATTGTTGCCAGTTGTCTCGATGTGCTTTCCGGAAAGGTAACTCCGGGTAAAAATGTGGTTATCCTTGGTGGTAAGGGGGTAGCAATCTCTACTGCCCTTTTTGTGATTGATCGTTATAAGGATGCTAAAGTCTCCATAGTTGGTCCGCAAAAGAAGTTTGGACCGGATGTGAATCCTTCTTATATATGGCGTTACATGCTTAAGCTGAAAGCAGGAAATGTGATTCAGGTAACTCAGAGTAAGGTTAAAGAGATTGTAGATGACGGCGTAATCGTGATTAATCCGGAGAAAAAAGAAGAAAAGATTCCGGCGGACACTGTAATTATTGCGGATCTTACTCCCAATCGAGAAGTTAAACTCGGTAAATACGGAAAAGCAGATGTTTATATAATTGGTGATGCTATTCAGGTAAGGAGAGGATACGGCGCGGTGCACGATGGTTACCGGATGGGGATGAAAGTTACTTTCAAACCCTATGCCCTAATGCACCGGGAAAAACATTAAAAAGGGTTCATTAACCATTAAAAAACAAGGAGGCTTTTAATATGATACCCGAAGTTGATGTGATGAAATGCACAGGCTGTGGGATTTGTGTCCGGGCCTGTCCAGTAAGTATAATTGGCTTGGTCAATGGGAAGGCAAGTATTTTGCGCGACCTTTGCGAAGAATGTGGAATTTGTTCTTTTTCTTGTCCGGAAGTGGCAATATTATTTGAGTTGGAAGATACTACTGAAACCACTACCTATATTGCTGCCTTCCCCACGGCAAAAAGGTTAAATACAAGTAAGGCTTTATAAAAAATCAGGTAAACAGGAAGGGTTTTCCCCTTCCTGTTTTAAAAAAATAAATAAAAAAGGAGGTTAGCAATGCCAAAAATAGTTCCCAATTTTATTGATCACATTAGTATTGCGGTTTTCGATGTAGTGAAAGCCGAGCAAGATTATATGAGGATTTTTGGCTGGGATGTAGCAGAACGGTATTATGACCCGGATTCCCATATCAATGTTTCTTGCTTTAAAGTTGGTCCTACCACGGTGGAAGTAATGGAGGATGAATGGTCCGGGGGATGGTATGAACTCCAGGACTTAAATGGAAATGTGGTGCTTAGTGGGATGGGAAACGAAACTAAATGGGTAAAAAAGACCACTCCTAAACCGGAAGGTAAGATGGGAGATGTTGGTTACTGGATTACTAAAGTTAACAATGGTCGGGAAGGAGTCCAATTAGTGTCAATAAATGTTGATGATGTAAATAAAACTGTTCCTTTACTCAAACAAAATGGGGCGACAATCGTTCCCGAAAAACTTTCGGGCACGGGGAAAGAGATTCGCTACTGGCCCGAAAAAGGGCGCTATTATGCCTTTATCCATCCTAAAGACACCCATGGGGCTTTATGGGAAGTTATTGATGGGAAATACAAATCCCAGATGTAGTTAAAATTGTTTATTGGGGCCTTACCCGGGCTAAAGGGTGAGGCCTCTTTTTTGTTCTTGAGGTTGAAGAATGGTTTTTTTGTGAGGAAGGATAAACGGGCGGAGGAAAATTTTTAAGGAAATTTCTTAAAAAAATCAGAAAACTCCCGATTGACAATTAAGGGGAGGAGGTGGTTTGTTAGAATTGATAGTTTAGGAGGAGAGAGGATGAAAATAAAAAGGCTAAAAAGTTATCGGAGAGGATAAACTTTTATTTAAAGGAGGGCAAACCTTGAGAGAGAAATTAAGGGTGGAAAAACAAGCACGGGCTAACTCCTTAAGGCCCGGAAAGTGGCTCCCCACCACTTGTAAAATGTGCCTCCATACTTGCGCTTTACGCGTCCATGTTTCCAATAATGGCGTGGTAGATAAAATCGAAGGAGACCCTACTTGCCCCAGCAACAAAGGTAAGACTTGCACCAAAGCCCAAACTGCCATTATGCGCCAGTATGATCCTTACCGGCTTAAAAAACCGGTAAAACGGACTAACCCCCGGAAAGGTCCGGGAGAAGACCCGGGATGGGTAGAAATTTCCTGGGATGAAGCTCTTGATATTGTAGCTTCGAAAATGAAAAAAATGATTGAAAAAGACCCCCGGGAATTTGTCTATGCCATTACTGATTTTCAGAAAATTTATAATTGGGCCTGGCCTGCGATTTTTGGTAATGCCAACCAATTCCATGTGGTAGGCACTTACTGCGGAGGAGCTTATCACATTACCGCGGGTATTTATAACTCGGCGTTTGCCGGGGTGGGGGATTACGAGCGTTGTAACTATTGGATCCAGTGTGGCGGAGGAGACGGATTTTCTTCTCACCTTCATGTGGCTGCTGCCCAACGGATGATGGCTGAAGCCCGAGCCCGGGGGATGAAAGTGGTTTGCGTTGAACCTCGGCTTTCCACTTCCGCCGCCAAAGCTGATGAATGGATTCCAATTCGACCAGCCTGTGATCGCCACTTTGTTTTGGGAATGATTCATTCCCTTATGTATGAGCATAAAATTTATGATGCTGAATATTTAAAATGGTTTGCTAATGGAGGTTATTTGATTAAAGACGATGGCTGGTTTATGCGGTCTTCCACCGAAAAACATACTCCTCCACCTGGACGGCCAGTGGGTTCGATGCGCTGGTTTCAACAGAATCGACAAGAGCGGTATAAACCGCTTATCTGGGATCCGGTAGATAACTGCGCTAAGGTGTTTGATGACCCTACGATTAAAGATATTGCTCTGGAAGGGACTTATGAAGTAGAAGGTCAGCGGGTTCGTCCGGCGTTTCAATTTATCAAGGATGCTTATAAAAATTATACCCCCGAATGGGCAGAAAAAATTACTACTGTGCCGGCAGCTACAATTCGTCGAATTGCCCGGGAATTTGGCGAAGCAGCGCAGATTGGGAGCACTATTACCATCGATGGTGAAGTCTATCCCTATCGACCGGTATCATTTAACTGGTATCGGGGAGCCCAGGCTCATAAATATGGGACTTTTGACAATCAGGCTTATATTATGCTTAACATGCTGGTAGGTGCCTATAATGCTCCGGGTGGGATGTTAGGAGTAGTTCTCGGTTCACCTCATATGGCTTGGACCGATGAACCGGGCTTAGATGGTCTGCTTGATCCCAAACCCCACCAGCTTCATCCAGAAATTCCCTTTTCCTGGCCTCCTAATACTACGACCTTGATGGAACTTATGCCGATTGGAGTGGACCCGGGACAGTTTAACCAGCTAACCCTTCTTAATCCGGAAAAATATGATATCAAATTTAGACCACATATTTGTTTACTCTATCATTCCAATACGGTATGGTCGATGCCTGGGAATGTAGAAAAGTGGTATGAGATCTTGCGGAGCTTTGATTTTATCTGGGCGATTGAGCTTTTCCATAATGAAACCAGCACCTTTGCTGATGTTATTTTGCCTGACCAGACTTTTCTTGAATCCTGGGCGCTGTTAATGTGTGAACCACCGGCAACCGAAGGGCTCAACTGTCGTCAACCCGTAGTTAAACCTCTGGGAGAGACTCGCGATGCTTATGATATCTTAGCCGAAGTTGCGGAGCGGATTGGTAAGCTTAAGGAAATGAACGAAATTTATAGTTTTATTACTGGCTTGGTTAATGACCCAGAATTGATGCTCGATGTGAATAAACGGTATACTCATAAGGAATTTCTTGATCGCTGCGCTCGTTACTGGACCAAGACCGTCTGGCCACCGGAGCGAGGTTTAGATTGGTTTGCCGAAAATGGGCACAATGTTATCTGGCGACCACCGCACCGAAAGTATATGATGAGCAATAAACGGGGTCGGGATATGCGTCGTCCTTTCTACTGTGAATATTTTCTTCAGGTGAAGAAAGACCTGGAAGAAAAGCTGGCGAAGATTAAACTCCCGTTTGAGTGGAGCACCAAAGAATATGGGGCTATTCCCGATGGGAGCCTTTCGCCGGTTCATAGTGAACCTCCCGAGTATGACCTTTATGCCATTACTTTTAAGGAACATTTTCTTAACTTTACCGAAAACCTTTCCATTCCCTGGATTCGGGAGATTGTTGACCGGGATCCGCACCATGTAGGGTTGCTGATGAACCCCAGGACTGCTAAGGCTAAAGGTCTGGAAGAAGGAGATTATATTGAAGTGCGTTCCCAATTTGGACATTTGACCGGATGGTTAGTGTTCACTGAAGGGATTCATCCCGAGGTCATCGGGATTTCTAATGCCACTAATCGAACGGTTTCTCATAACCCAGTTACCCGGTTGGGTGGTGGTCAGTTCAATACGCTTTTAGGAAATAGTTTTGAATATACCGATCTGGTTTCGGGAGCGATGGAGTCGGTTGCCCGAGTAAAGGTTACCAGGCTTCCTAAACCACCGCTTCCGCAAAGGTATTAATCGGGGTAAGGTGCGGAAAATTGGGTAGGTGAAGATAGCTAATTATCTGGTTTAATTAAATTGAAAAATTTAACTCTGGAGGTAAAAATGATTTGGGGAATGGTCATTGATTTAAAACTTTGTATTGGATGCCAGGCATGTTCCCTGGCATGCAAACAGGAGTATGGTCTACCCCGAGGAATTTTCTGGACCAAGACCCTGATTGAAGAAGTGGGGACTTACCCTAATGTTACTCGGGTTTATACTCCTCAAATTTGCAACCATTGTGAAGAGGCACCTTGCGAGAAAGCCTGTCCTACCGGAGCAAGTTATACTGATAAAGATAGTGGAGTGGTTCTGGTAGACTATGACAAGTGTGTTGGATGTCGGGCTTGCTATGTTGCCTGTCCTTACCAAAATCGACATTATTTAAAAAAGGGTGTGCTTAAAGGCTATTTTCCGGAAAAAGGTTTGACCCCATTTGAGCAACAGTGCTATCCCCATTTTCAGGAAGGGACGGTAACCAAATGCGTAGGTTGCATTGAACGGGTTAATGCGGGTTTAGACCCTGCGTGTGTGGTCGGTTGTCCTACTGGGGCGCGTAAATTTGGTGATTTGAGTGATCCTAATTCTGAAATCCGGAAAATCATCCGCACCCGAAATGCCGTTCAGCCTATGCCGGAAAAGGGAACCGAACCGAAAGTTTACTATGTCTCTTAATTTTAGGTAATAATTTTAATTAGTAGAGGAGATGAGATATGTTACATCGGAACTTTAAATTCATCGAAGAGGATACCTTTGAGGTAGGGTATAGGCCACAAAAAGAATGGGCCTGGTTAATTACTACTGCTTTTTTTCTGGGTGAGGTAGGCGCAGGCTTATTCTTAGTATCCCTTTTCCTTTCGGGGAAAGTGAGTCTTTGGAGTGCAATTTTGGGCTGGTTGATTGTAACGGTGGGGAAAAATACCGCCCATTTTCTTTACCTCGGAAAGCCGTGGCGTTTCTGGCGAATGGTTTTTCGGCCTCAGACTTCCTGGATCAGTCGTGGTTTTTTTGCTACCGGAGCAATGATAATTTTTGG
>Ga0315298_1003334_pt1 | contig 25813 bp, 27 predicted proteins | sample WHS_1_MG_FD_203077 | JGI IMG/M metagenome (GOLD analysis project Ga0315298, IMG submission 203077) | Extremophilic microbial mat communities from Washburn Hot Springs, YNP, Wyoming, USA - WHS_1_MG | ecosystem: Environmental > Aquatic > Thermal springs > Hot (42-90C) | place: USA: Wyoming... | reverse complement strand
CAAGAAGGAAGAAAAAACGCATATGATTTGGGGGAGGATGCTGACAGAAGAAATGTATGAACTCGACCTGTAACAAAAACCTCTAAACGCCTCTCACATATAAACTATTTATTAATGGTGGGCCATGTTATTTGATGTATGATAAGGTCAATCAAATGTTTGGGGTTAGTTGGGGCGACTTTGCCATACTTGTTTATTATAACTTCAATCCTTCTTTCCCCTTGGTTCAACTTCTACGATAACGCGTTAAGTGATCTGGGGAATATCGCACGTAATGGTTGCATCGCTTACGTCTTCAACCTAGGTCTGATGGTCACTGGCGTGGTTGTAGCGACTTTCGCGATACTCTTATCTATACAGAAGCGTTCTTGGAAATTCCTCGCATGGACACCACTATTGATAATATCAGCGGTCGACCTCTTTTTGATTGGTTTCTTCAGTGAAGACGCAGGAAGAATCCATTGGGTCGTGTCAGTAGTGTTCTTTGTCACTTTTACTGTTTTGATGTTTGTCTACAGTTATATCTCTTGGCCACTGGGATCTCCTAAGATAGGCGCAATAGCTCTAATCTTCGGACTAGCTTCCGCATTTGTTTGGTTAGTAGAATGGCCTTGGGCTAACGTCGCAATACAGGAATCTGTTACCGCGTTGATTATGTCTATTTGGCTAATCTTGGTCTCCAGTAAAAACGTTTAGGTCTGAATCTCCATAGCCATTACCTGAAATATAGCGTTTGCCTGCAAATAAAACGTGTTTTTTGTGAGCGCATTTATTGCTCCATCGTAGGAGAGTATTTTTTAAACCATTTGAAACCGGATTTTTCCATTAGGTCTAAATATCTATCGTTTCCCTCAGGCATGAGGTCTGCCCTGTAATGTAGACCAAAGTAGTATTGTGCAGGGTTTATGTAGCCTTGTTTCTTAATCAGCTCTAAGCATTTCGACGCAAAAGCTTTTCCCTGAACGTTCTTGCACACTTCCTCCACCGTCTTCAGACGTTCTTCATCGACCTTGACTTTGATTCGTTCATACTTTTTATTAAACGCGTTTAGAATTTCCTCATCGCTGTGTTCCTTGTATTTCTCATTATGGACGATCATCTTTATACCTAGTTTCTTCTGCGGTAAAGGCTTAGTTCTAGGGTACCCTATGCAGAGTAGGACCACAGGAAAGACCTTATCAGGTAGTTCAAGTAGTTCCCGAATTTCAGAAAGAGCCTCAAGCACAGAGCCGATGTATACAGAGCCTAGACCAACGGACTCTGCGGCTGTGCATATGCTTTGCGCGCAGATGATAACGTCTTGGAATGAAACCCAGAAGTGTCTGAACGAGCTGTTGGCGGTGAACGGCGCGCACTCAAGACCTGCCCACCTTTCTAAGCGGTGCATATCGATAGTAAACATCAACAAGACAGGTGCTTTGCTGATAAATGCTTGTTCGCATAGTTTAGCCAGCTTCTCCTTCCTCGATTTGTCCTTTACTACAACAATCGAATAGGGTTGGAGGTTGCCTGCTGACGCTGAGTGGAGTCCTGCCTCAAGGATTAGATTAAGTAGGTCTTCAGGGATCTCTTTATCTTGAAAACTTCGGACACTTGTTCTTTCGTATAGGAGCCTTATTGTCTCATTTGGATATTTTTCCTTTCTGCCTTTTCTGCTTTGGATAAGCTTACCATCGTAGGTTAGGATCGGTTTTTCCGCCATTTACCTACATGAGGTGAACTCGTAGGTATTTAAGCCTTGACGTCTGAAGATGGTGAATGATCTAGTAAGATTTGGTGGAAGTTCAGCAATTTATCTGCTTAAGGGATCACAACTGTCTGATAGTAATCTGAGCTGGTTCTGATCAAAACTTTGTAGGTTGAATTAGATGGAAGGGGAGTGCTAAACTTCAACTTAATCGTTTGTAGGGACCATGGCATGACCTTAATGGGCAGACTAAAGTCAGAGACCTCTCCCTTTAAGCTCGCTAGCGTGTTCCCGTTGAGAAATATGTCTGTTATAACGATCTCGTTGCTGCTTAAACTTCTAATGTTGACAACTATCTCGGTCTGACTAAGAGCGTAAGCAGTCACCTCTAAACTCTCTCGACCTGCTAGAACGTCTGTCACCGTAACTGTTGTTGTTAACTCAGTTCTCGACACCGGCTCTGTCTTCGTCTCACCTGACGGTACCCCAGTTGGTACTGTGGAAGTGATCGTTGTGGTGTAGGTTTGAGGTGTGGCCGACGTTTTCCATGTGGTCGTAGAAGGGTATGTTGTGTATGCTTGCTCAGCTGGGAAATAGGTGCTAACTCCGAATGCTAGTACGACCGCCATTAGAACCCCTACTAAGGCTCCTGCGGTAATCTGTCTTTTATATTCTGACAACAGTGTCTCCCTAACCTAGTACTTCCAGATCTAAATATAATACTAAGGTTTAGAACGACTAAGTAACGTATATTCTAAGATTTGAACTAGGAAAAGAGCTTAAGTTATATAAATAATATTTGATACATTAGTGAAGGAGGCTATTGTATTGGTAGAGAAAGAGAGCTCTGACATATTAAAGGGAACAACTCTTAAGGTCTACCAGTACATATTCAAACAAGGTAAGCCGGTGGGGGTTCATGAAGTGCAAAGGGGGCTTGCATTAAGCTCTCCATCCTTAGCCCTATACCATATAAGCAAGCTTTTAGAGGCTGGTCTAGTTAGAGAGGAAGGTAAAGGTTACGTTGTTGACAGGGTTGTGTTTGAAAACATGATAAGGGTGAGGAGGACCCTCATACCTTTTCACACTACATACGCAATATTCTTTACAGCAACGCTATTGATCCTCTTAACCTACCTCAGGCCGTCTTCGATGACCTCTACCTACGTATTTTCCATAATCGTCAACGTTGCGGCCATCTTTGTTTCGATATATGAAGCTATTAAAGCGTTAAGAAAGATATGAAGTAGTCGACCAACTTTAGAATCTGAAAGCCTCTTATATTGGGGAAATAAATAAAAGCTTGGATAATAAAAAATCAGTTGGCTAATATGGTTACATATAATGTTGGCAAGGCGAAGGTGCAAATAATAAGGGGTGATATAACCGACCAAGAAACGGATGCGATAGTAAATGCAGCGAATTCGACCTTAATGGGTGGAGGAGGTGTGGACGGTGCGATACATCGAAAGGGTGGCCCTAAAATACTCGAAGAATGTAAAAAGATAAGGCTCACCCAATACCCAGAGGGCCTTCCGACAGGCAAAGCAGTGATGACCTCAGGTGGGAATATGAAAGCAAAATACGTAATCCATACAGTTGGACCTATATGGAGGGGTGGTAACAGCGGCGAATCAGAACTGCTTTCAGATGCTTACAAGAACAGCCTTAAACTAGCTGTAACGAAAGGCCTAAAAACAATTTCTTTTCCATCGATAAGCACTGGTGCCTACGGGTTTCCTATTGAAAAAGCGAGTAAGATCGCCTTAGAAGCGGTTAAGAGTTTCCTCGAATCTGAAGACGGTCTTGAACTAGTTGTTTGTGTGTTATTTAGCCAAAGCGACTTTGACACATATATCAGGGTCGCCAAAGAAATTTTCAGTGAGTCTACTGCCCTTTGACCCCCTTCTACTTGGTTAGGCTGATGTCTTCATCGGTCATCCATGTAAATAAAGGTTGAAGTTAGAATCTTAATATAATGGGTTATCCATCAAGATAGGGTAGCCTTGCATAATGACACGAATCTCCTTCAAGGATTTGGGGTTGTTGGGTCTGGGACTAATATCGCAACAGCTACTGTTCAAGACGCAGGGGTCTATGATATAGTACTCGAAGTGGGTGAAATTATCGATACCTATCCCCGAATAGACATCAAATCGTCTAACGGTTGGGGGCATTTAAAGGGAAATGCTGACTTGTTTAAAGTCGAAGGCGAACTACGCGTGGTCTTTTGTGATAATACAGGTAGCAACCTAATAAGCGATAAATCTTCTTTCTACAATTCATTTGCAGGTTCGCCGGATATGATGGGCGTAGGTGTGTTTTCCATTCCCCTACGCTTCCATATCAAGCGTTTTCTCGAAGGGCAATTATCCCCTCTAAACAGAGGTGGAAACCTTAGACTTGAAGTTGAGCTTTTGGACCCTGATGAAGATTTGAATTCAATTGACGGAGTTAGGCAGAGGTCCGGTAAAGAATTTATGGAACTTTTTCATAATGAACTCTTGAATAAATTTCAAAATTTCGACAACTGTCCAGAAGAGTTGGCCCCATCAATATACACTTTAAGGTCTGGGGGTGTTGGCGGGATAAAGGCTAACAAAATGCGTTTAATATTCTTCGTCCTAAACCCACCCCCTAGTCCAAGCTATTCGTATAAAGTCGACTACGCTGACAACAAAGTGATAGTAAACTATGAATTCAACGCGGAAGACGTTACAGGAGTAGAAGATCTGATACTCGAAGTACTCTTTAATCCTCCAGGTGTTCTTGGTAACAACTATAGGGTCAGAGCAAATCTGATACGGCCTGATTCAGGAGAACTGTGCGACACGAAGGAAGTGCGCTACGAAACCCCGAAGATAACTGTGTGGCGACAGACCACGTTAGAGCTCTTTCTTCAGGGTGAAAATTTGAATGACAAATCACTCTATGACGATATTGCATGGGATGAAGTTCAAAGGGCGTTTGAAGACGCTTACATTATAGTAAACTACCCTAAAAAAACCTTGTCACAGACCCATGTGATAGAAAAAAATGACTGGATCCAGTTCTTGGAAAACTTTGTGTACAACAATTGGAGGACAGCAGCTTGGAATCTTATCAAGAACAAGCACCCCCAACAACTATCGCAAGATCTGCAACAGTACTCCTTTCCTCAGCGAGTTCTAGTTAACGACGTTAAATTCGATGGTTCTATGCAGTACGAGCTAGGTAATGACGTTAATGGAATAGCTACATCAGACATCGTTGTCGAGGGGGTGAATCTAGGGTGGCAAACCATCTTCTTACAAGGGACTGATTACATAATTAATGGCACAAAGATCGAATGGCAAGTTGGAAATGTCTTACCTGACCATAATACAAACTTCAAAGTTTACGCTGAACTCGCTCCTACCACAAACTCCTCTTGGGAAGTTTCTACCTTCGCACAGATAGAGAAGATGGCGTATCAGATCGTAGGTTCGGTGGAGAATGTCAACCCAAAGGACAGTCTCCCAGCAAAGAGGCCATTCTATGTCTTAGTATGTAAGCCTGCAGGACCTGGGCAGAGTGGCATGGGTCTTTTTTCAGGAGGAAAGTTATTTTATATAGTAACAGGCGCTGACAGCGCTCAAACCCTCACACATGAGATGGGCCATGCACTTTTCCTTAACCACGGCTCGACATCTTTCATAAGAGACCCATCTCTGAATATTGTTGTGCAACTTAATGGAGGTGGCTCAAGTGGGCCGTTCTGGCATAATCACGACTCAGAGGATATGATCTCTTGTGTCATGTCCTACTCTGTTGCCCATAAACTTCAAGCCAACCCATGTGATTGGCACTTCTGCGGCGTATGTTTGCTGCTATTAAGATTCTATGATGGCCTAAAGCTCCAGGGAAGTGACATCATGAAGAAGTTACAGTACTCTTTGAGGAAAGGCAATGGGCCTATAAGGATTATCAGTGCAGACTACCAGATTGTAAATGTCGGCGCTTCTCAAGAGCTTCAAATAGGAAACTTCAATTTTACAGGGCAGTGTAGCATAAGCAGTGAATCCTTTAAGCAGGGAGCAACAATTTCTAAAATTCTTTTTGTCGCCTATCCTAAAGAGGGCGTAACCAACAACCATGGAGTTGACTACTTCAAAGATATTTCTACCTTTCCTTGGCACCTTTGGAGAGTGTACGACGACGCTACGGGGCAGGAGATAAGCCCTTTGAACTCCATATTCAGTTTTTCTTATTTCTCACCAGACGCGAGGTTATTCGCGGGGATAACCTTCAAGGGCGTAAAGGGGAGGAACAGGATATTGTATGAAGTAAATTACAATGGCAACAACCCGATTCAAAGTGAGCCCTTTGTTGTAGAGGTCGTTTGAATTCATGAACCATAGACTTTCGCTTAAATTGGATGTTAGCCAGGAGGTGTTTGTAGAGTCAGAGTCGATTAAAGCAAGCTTAACCATTTCTAATAACGATAGTCAACCTATTAGGTTGGAAGATTTGACTATATCTAACAACCCTATCTTCTTCAAGATCGTTGATAAATCAGGTAAGGAGTTTTCCTGTTCGTTACAAAGTCTGCGGGAAAGAGATGGTGTAGGAGAAACACCGCCTTTAGAAAAGACATGGCTTGATCTAAAACCCGGGGGATCGAAAGCAATTCGAGTCGACCTTGTAAGCCTCCTTCCAAGGTTGCCGGTGGGCGTTTATGAAGTGACAGCCTACTATAGAACAAGTCCACTTTCTTTCCTATTGTCTAATAAGGCCTTTTTCGAGATTGTAAAGATGAATTGTATCTACGCTAAGACAACTCTAGACTACGCTTGGTATGATAACACACCTTTTTATACGGCTTGGGTACACGAAAATGGAGGCGCACGGTACCTATTCTCTATGATCAGTAGCTCAAATTCTCCTCAAAACGTTCTTTCTAATGAGCGAGTTAGGAAGATTGCTGGCTTCAAAGAGGCTTTATGTTCAATCCCAGCGGTTTTGGAGCAAGAAAGGAGGCACATAATTTGGACGGATGGGAATGTGACGAACATAGGTTTGATAACTAATGACGCGATCACGCATATCGGGCAGCTTGATGGCGACTATGGTGCAACGATTTCTCCCCCGATTACAACAGAATATGGGGAACTAAAATTCCTAACTCTATCAAAAAAGGGTGATGAATCGATTTTTTTTCTCGTTCGTGTACTCTCAAATAATGAACTTGACATCAAAGAAGTCTTTAGAGGGGTTGGAAATGTGGGGCAACACTCCATTATCTTTGATAAGAATAGGTCTCCACACATAGCATTTACTCTAGATAATGCGATCTTTTATATGGAAGCGGTGGATGGCAACGTTTTTAAAGCAAAAAAGGTCTTTGGAGACATCGGTTCTAAGGTTTTTGTTAAGCTAATAGAAAGGTTCTCTGCAGTTGATATGAGATACAGGGTTCTCCTTAACTACACTCTACAAGAAGATAATAGAATAGTTTCAAGTAACTTTGACCCAGTAGATTCTAAGCATCTATCCAATTATTACATACCGCTTCCAATAAGAAACTTGAGTATTCTCCAAGTGATGTTGGATGATGCGAATTCCCCATACTTCTTGCTAGGTGATGGGGACGGCAACTTATGGCTCAAGGGTTCAAGAGGCGAAATGGAAAGGGCGACTTTGGATGGTGAAAAGTATCCTGGTAACCTAATAGCGCCTACTCTACTCCTATCGTCGAGCTATAATGTAAACTATGGAATCTATCTAAGGTATGTTAAAGGTGGAGAATTCGTTTACAGGAAACTTAAGGCATTAAGAGCTTGATATCGACAACACGATATTCTTTTATATTGAGAGAAAATAGGGGGTGCTATATTGCCCACTCAAGAATCTGTTTCCAAGGTAGAGAAAGGTTCTAGACGTTCCGTACTACTTGCAACAACGATATCCTCTTTTTTAGTCGCCTTTATGGTGTCGGCAGCAAACGTAGCCCTCCCTTTGATCGGAGTCGAATTTAAGCTCGATCCGATCATGCTTGGTTGGGTGCAATCCTCTTACTTTCTAGCATCTGTCGTCTTCTTAGTTCCATTAGGTAGGATTGCAGATATCAAAGGCAGGAGAGGGGTCTTTATCGCTGGAGTGGTTTTATACACTGTCACATCATTTTTAGCGTCGTTTTCTAACTCACAACTCTTCCTGCTCTCTATCCGTGTATTTCAAGGTGTTGGGGGTGCTATGATAGTGAGTACAGCCGTCGCAATTCTTATTGAAGTCTTCCCTGAAAGAGAATGGGGGAAGGTTCTCGGCATAAACACAGCTATGGTTTACATCGGGGTCTCATCTGGCCCATCTTTGAGCGGCTTCTTAATACAATATTTTGGGTGGAGGAGTATTTTCTTAATTAACGCACCATTAGGAGTGGTGACTCTTATTCTCTCACTTAAGTTGAAAGACGATCGGATCCAAGCTAATGGCTCGAAGTTCGATCTTCTAGGTACTATTATCTACGGTCTAGGTTTGACGATGGCCATGTACGGAATATCGTCTATTTTTTCAGTATCATCTAATGGCTTGAATACAAATCCGGAAGTCATCTACGCTCCAATCATAATCCTAATGTTTGGTACTTTTATGATATCAGGCTTCGTGGTATTGGAAACGAAGTCTCCCTCACCTGTTTTAGATATAAGGCTGTTTAAAAGTAATAGGGTCTTCTCTTATACGAGTTTCGCAACATTAATAAATTATAGCGCAAACTCTGCGACCTCCCTCTTGCTGAGCTTGTACCTCCAGCTGGTGAAGGGTTTAGAACCAGAAATGGTGGGCTTAACCTTACTTCCGCAACCGGCAGTCCAGGCTATTCTCTCCCCCTTTGCTGGTTGGCTTTCTGATCGGATTCAAGCTAGACTTTTAGCAACCATCGGAATGGGGGTTACGGGTATTGGGTTAGCACTGTTTACGTTTCTAGAGTCTTCAACAAGTATAACGTTCATAATGCTAAATCTCGCTCTAATAGGTATAGGCTTTGCTTTTTTTAGTTCGCCAAATACAAATTTGTTGATGAGCTCTGTAAGTAATAAGGATCACGGTGTTGCCTCTTCAATGCTTGCTACAATGCGCCAGTTAGGGATGATCACCAGTACTATAATCGCCACAAGCGTCATCGCATATTTTATTAAAGGTGTTGAGATATCGGAGGCTCCAATACCCCTTCTAGTCTCAGGGATAAACCAGTCTTTCGCTATTTCCGCGTTTTTATGTTTAATTGGCATGATCTTATCGTTTAAGGCTGTCAAAAAGTAGTATAAGAAAAAAATAGATCCTAAGCTATTGTTAGAGGGAATAGGTTTTCCATTGTTTAATAATAGTTTAAAGTTTACGATAACATAGACCTGCATAATATAAGCGAACTTGTTTCGAAGACGCCAGATGTTCAAGAAGCTCACTCTATGGTCGCGTTAAGAACTGTGAAGGAAGACGTCAGGCTTAGGATCTAACTGTAATGTAAGATATCGATGGCCATCTAAAGTGAAAGCAAGTTCATAAGGTTCGTTTCGGAAAGTAGGTTTAAAAAGATTAGCGAATAAAGAGTAACTTTTGAAGTCGAGGACCTTGCGCTTAGATGTATCAAAAAAATATTGTGAAGCCTTATTCTAGGATCTTTAGAGCTTCCTCTCTTGGAACCGCAACCAAGGTTTCTGAAGACACTATTTCACCGTACTTTATCATAGTCTCCATTACTACCTTCTCGTTAGGTGCCTCGGATACCAGTACGGCATCGTACCTCCCTAAGGTCCAATACATAGAAATCGGTTTGAACCCCTTACCAGCCATCTCTGCCAAAATTCTATTACTCTCTTCTGGGAAGGTCTTAGAAGGCTTCTTTCTGAATTTCACTAAAGATATAAAAATCATGTCCTTCAGATTTTTTATATATGCTTTGTATTTAAACTTTTATTACAAAAAACTATTAATATATAAAAGTTTTATTAAATTAAATATATTTTATACTAAATTAAAGTTGATAATATTTTAAAAATTTAATATAAATACGTTTTTATCCTCCGTTAAGTGTTACCCTTTTCAAAGGTGTAGCTGTAATGAGCGATGTCTCTTCAAAAGGTGGGGGCAACGGTTCAGTTTCATGTAAGGGTATCAACAGACGCCAATTGCTCTATGTCTCAACCGCCTCAGTTCTCGGGTTAAGTTTTGGAATAGGATACGCTGAAACTAGGCGGATAGAGGTCACAAAACTAGATATGGGTATAGGGAGAAAGGTTGCCTTCTTAACTGATCTTCACATAAATGCTTTAGGTGGAGTGGTAGATGACATAATCGGATTGGTTGAAGAAGAAGAACCGGACATAATTATGCTAGGAGGTGATACTGTAGACGAACTAACAGTAGATATGAAATCGGTTTCGATTTTTCTCTCTAAATTAGAAGCTAAAGAAAAGTTCGCTGTTATGGGCAACCATGAATATTGGAGTGGTAAAGTGGAAGGGTTGGCAGAGGTCCTTAAAGATCAAGGGTTCAAGGTCCTCTACGATTCGGTCGATTCGAGCTCAGCAGGAAAGGTTTACGGCCTAAACTGGAGTGAAGATCGAAAATACCCTCAAATAGAGGCTGAAGGAATAGTTCTCGTTCACGACCCGAACGCTGCGACCTCTATATCTGGTAGGGCTCTAATACTCTCTGGCCACACCCATGGTGGCGTAGCTTTATTCGGTATCGAATATTCAAACTCAATTTATGTGCGCGGTCTTTACAAAACTAGTGAAAGTATCGTCCTCTACGTTTCGAGAGGGCTTGGGCAGATGTTCCCCTGGAGACCAACTTCCCCATTAGAACTCGTCATAGTAGAATGAAGTGGGAAAAAGGTCCTGATAGATTTGATAAAGATGTTCCTTTTAGGGTTGGAAAGATGGCGTTTCCGAAAAATTTATATGCAAATTGCTGAAAGATAGGTCAAATAAAATGGGAAGAAGTGCTAGGTCTCTACTGCTGATACTATATGTAATGGGGTTGCTATTACTAGCTTGGGCTCCTTGGCTTGACGATAAGGAAATGCACGACAGAATACTTAAGGAAAAGGGTAGAGTAGATGGCACAATTGTGTCAATAGAAAGTATTGTCGCAGACGAAGAAGCGTTAAAGGAGATGATAGAGTACAGTGAAGCGCATGGTGTAACGGGAGGGATCTTGATTTGCGACTACAAGGTGATGTGGGCTCCATTTGGAAGGTGGGTTGCGAGCTGTGAAGGTGGCTATTATGTCACATTCTATGGCCAGGTTGTTCCATGACTCGCTAGCCTCTAACCTGAAAGCTTATTGGGAGTTCTTTGCACGCGTCGATGATTGCTTTGCTGGCTGAAAGCGTCCAGAGCGCCTCTTCTTTGGTTATAGGCTGTTCGAGAGTCGATCTTAGCTTTATAGTGTTTATATGCTGTGCAGCCTCGATGAAAGACACTCTAACGCCTTTTGAGAGAGCTAAAAACGACATGTCCACTATGTTCAATTCTTGAGAGAATGGGATTTGGAGGTAAGAAAGTACCTTTGTTAAAACATCCTTTACAGCGGAGTAAGAGAAGGTTATCGCCTCTTTATAATTCATCGAATCGTAACTGTCTTTTGCTCTATTGTAAAATGCGATAGCATCGTTCAGATCTACTGAGATAAAGTACTCGGGGGTAGGTTGAGCTGGGATGGGTCTTTGTTGGGGTGGCGTCTTCGTTCTCTTAGTAAGGTTGTAAGTTATAGCGACCGCTACTATGATGCCAAAGGTAATTAGACCCCACATGGAAAGAGCGAATATGTCTATCTGTAACGTAGTTGGTCAACGAATGGTAAATGCTTTACCTAAAAAACTTTTATAGCTTTGGAAGTTGTTTGATTAATGGCGTCGATGAGGAATCAGAGTTAATGAGAAGTCTTAATGACCTGAGGGCATTTGTCTGAGACGCCGTGTTTAATGTGTATCTGGTAGGGGAACCTTTGAGCGCATCCATATCACGCTATCTACTTCTTTGAAGCTTTTAATATAGTGCATAACGACGATGAATGTTAGAACAAGCATTAGGGTTCTGAAGACGAATAGAATTTGAAGGCTTGGGAAGAGTTCTAAATAGAAGAGACGTTTTGAGAGCTCGAGCACAACTCCGCCTAGAGGTGATCCAATAATCATAGATAAATCTCTCACAACTCCATAAGCGCCGTAGCCTGCGCCCCGCGCCTCTAGAGGTAGGGCGTCCCCTACTAAAGCTGTGAACATCGGGGTAGCCATGGCATTGGCTCCTAGAACTATTGGGATAATAATATAAGCGTCTGTGATGTTATCTACTAATAATAGTAATGGTGAAACGAGAACCGAAATAAAGACCCCTAAAAGTAAAACTCTCCACTTACCGTACTTATCTCCAATATCTCCGAAAAAGAATTGAACAACTAAACTGAAGACCCCAGTTAATCCTAAGATCAAACCTGTATCTAATTCATCTCCTTTTAGGACGTTCGTTATGAAGATTGGTGTATACCCTTGCATTAAAGAGGCTGCCGTATATAGTATTAGTGCGGAGACTGCGAGGTTTTTCAACGCCGGAAACTTTTTGAATGTAATAGACGATTTCTTGAAATGTTGTATAAAGTTCATCGAATAAATGGCATTAACCCCTTCAAATTTTTCCCTTTTCTTTACAGTTTCTTTTAAAAAGAATAGGGCGAAAACGAAGGCGATGAATGAGAGACCAGCGCTAAACCCGAAAGTAGCGCTTAACCCGTACATGTTGGAAATCACACCACCAAGAAATGGCCCAGCGAACCAACCAGTGTTATACGCTATTTGAATAGTAGAAATCACTTTGCCTCTATGCTTAGGGTCGCAGACATCCATTACCATCGCGTCCGAAACAGGCCATAGTGCGCCTGAAAAGAACCCTTGGAAAGCTCTAATCGCGAAGACATGCCAGGTTTGAGTGGCAAATATGTAGAAGATTGACACCAAACTGTAGGCAAAAAGCGGTATCACTATGAAGGCCTTACGGCCATATCTGTCTGAAAGCGAACCAATAGGGCCTTGAGAAAGGACCCTGGTGACTGCGAAGACGCTTATAGTTAAACCTATCTCAATCTCTGAAGCGTGGAGTCTATCATATAGTAAGATTGGGATGATCGGAAGTATCTGGCCGAAGCCGAGCATGGTAATCCCGTTTGAAAAGATTAGAATGCCGATTGTAGGGTTCCGTAAAAGAGACCTCCTTGAAAAAGACGTTTCTTTGTTTGGCATTTGGAAAAACACTGACCAGTTCCATTCATAAGCAGTTTAGATCTTTCCAAGAGCAATGTCCCATAAGATTCTAATATCGTTCATACACGCCTCCTCCGAGTCGTAAGGTGTCTCCATTATTATTGGTAAACCTTTGATCTCTGCTCTCTGCAAGAAGAACTTAAAACCTTTGAGGCCTATTTGACCTAATCCAATATGTTCATGCCGATCTAGATGGCCGTTAAGAGCTCCCTTTGAATCATTGGCATGCACCATCTTTAGACGCCCAATACCTATTATTTTATCAAAAGCAGATAGTACAGAATCTACCTTTGATTGTGAACGTATATCATATCCTGCAGCAAACCCGTGGCAGGTGTCATAGCATATCCCAATGTGTTTACTGTCATCTATCAAGTCTATGCATCTTCTCAAATGTTCGAAACTGTGACCCACGCTATTCTTTTGGCCTGCGGTATTCTCAAGTAGTATCATGACGTCGCCGGAAGAAGAAGCTAGAGCGGTGTCACAAGCGGATGCAACCCTTCTAAGCCCCTCCTCCTCTGAGGTGCCCATATGGCTCCCTAAATGGGTTACAAGATAGGGTATGCCTAGCTTGCCACATTTTACAACCTCCTCGCATAGGACGTTCAAAGACTTCTCGTATTGTTCGCGATTTGGGGATGCTATGTTTGGAAGATACGGCATATGAGCGATGGGGAAAAGCTTGGTTTCTCTATACTTTCTTCTAAAGTTGGCATAGTCGTCTTCAACCAGCTGTTTAGCCCTCCAACCTCTAGGATTCCTTGTGAAGATTTGGAAAGCGGTGCACCCCATCTCTTTCGCCCTTTCGAAGGATAGGCTGATTTCTCCTACGATTGATACATGAGCTCCGATCAGAGGCATCTTATCGAAAGAATCAAACTTTTACAAAATATATAAGTGTTAAATTTCGAAGAAATATGAGGAGCGGGCTTGACTAAGGGGGCTCTCCAGCTAACTTCATGGCTTCTACGACCCTGTTGACACTCACAACCATCGCAGCGGTTCTCATGTTAATGTCCTTCGACTTCGATATACTGTAGACGTCGAAGAAAGCTTCTCTCATCCTCTTTTCAAGCTTTTTATTCACTTCGTCCTCACTCCAGTAGTGTCGCGATAGGTTCTGTACCCACTCGAAGTAGCTGACTAAAACCCCGCCGCTATTAGCTAAGATATCAGGCACTACAAGTATGCCGTTATCAAAAAGGATCTTATCAGCTTCAGGTGTTGTAGGGCCGTTTGCGCCTTCAACTACTATTTTAGCTTGGATGTTGTTCGCGTTTCCCTTATGTATTTGTCCTTCCATAGCGGAAGGAATTAGTATGTCACATTTGGTTTCTAAGAGCTCCTCGTTGGTTATGTTCTTAGCTCCTGGAAAGTTAATTACAGAGCCTGTTTTCTCCTTGTGCTTAAGTAATTGTAATGGGTTTAATCCGTTCTCATTGTATACTCCACCTTTAGAGTCGCTTACTGCTACGATCTTCGCACCCATCTCTTTAGCTATGATCGCAGCGTTCGCTCCAACATTGCCATATCCTTGTACAGCGACTACCCCCTTTATGCTCTTTCTAACTATTTTGGCTGCCTCTTTTGCGGCAATTATAACCCCTCTCGAAGTGGCTGTGGTTCGCCCTAATGAGCCACCAAGAGCGATGGGCTTACCTGTTACAACACCAGGTTCTTGGTGTCCTACGAGTTGGCTGTAGGTGCTCATTATCCAAGCCATGGTCTGTTCATCGGTGTATACGTCAGGTGCGGGGATATCGACATAAGGTCCGATGATTGGTGAAATCATGGCAGTGAACTTCCTCGTTAAACGCTCGAGCTCCTGCTTTGACATTTCCTTTGGGTTGCATGTTACGCCTCCTTTTGCGCCTCCGTATGGGATGTTTACAACGGCGGTCTTCCAGGTCATCCACATAGCCAAGGCGCGGACTTCGTTCAAGTCCACATTTGGGTGATATCTTATACCACCTTTGTACGGGCCGCGTGCATCGTTATGTTGGACACGATATCCTGTGAAGATCTTGACTTCGCCATTATCCATCTTTACTGGAAAGCTGACCTGTAGTTCCCTTTTCGGTTTGCTTAAAATTTCTAGGTAAGGCTTATCGTGGTCGATATACTTCCAAGAGCTCTTAAGTTGCTCGATTGCGATATCGTATATGTTCAAATAATAATCACTTCAAGGTATATGTTCTCCATGTGGATTATAAGTTTTTCTAGGCGAATTATAAAAGGTGTAAATAAAGACTAACTGGATGTGATTAGTGGGAGTAGTTCTTCGAGTGAATGTATTATGTAGTCGGGATTCTCTTGAATCAACCTCTCTATCGGGGTATACCCGCCAACGACGACCACGGTCTTTATCTTAGCTATCCTCGATGGGATGATGTCAATAACACCGTCTCCCACGGTTAAACATTCATCGGCTTTTACTTTGAAGAAGGAAAGTAGGTTGTAGATTCCTTCAGGGGATGGTTTCATGAACTTCAAATCATCCCGAGTTAGGACTATATCAAAATATTTGCGTATGTCGAACTTCTCTAGAATATTGTCCACAGCTTTCTTCCCGCTATTGGTTAGTAACGCAACCATTTTACCATGGCGTCTTAAAGTTGATAAAGTTTCCAAAGCTCCTTTTCTAAGAGTGGCTTCTTTAGCCGCTTTTTCTTCAAAGCGGTCTAGAACTTTAAATACCGCTGATCGAGCCTTTAAATAGGTCTCTTCATCACTGATTTTTCTAACCTCATCTAGCATGGTAAAGTAGCTCTGTCCGTAGTCGAATTCTCGGGCTTCAGGGATTATCGATCGAATTACTCTAACGACTTCTTCCTTGGCACTACGAACGTCTAGCTTGAACTCGATCAATGTGCCATCGAGATCGAAGAAGACTGCTTTTATCATCATAGCAGTAAAGAAGTTAATGACTAAAAATGTTTTTCAACCCCCTCATTAAAGCTGGTTTTGAATTTAATCATTACACGTTGCCTAACATTTGGTCGATTTTGTTTCGTAGGTTCGTATGTGTTCCCAGCTGAAAGTGGCTTTAACGCTTTTTCCAACCATTTCTATCGCTTCCCTATTTCAGCAAAGATTTATGTTCAGCGATCTGTAAATCCAATTGTATTGGAAAGAATCCTTGGTTATAGGTGTGTTAGGGAAAGTGGGCTTTATCAAAAGGTAGGTGGTAATAACGTTAAATGTCTTTTATGCCATAGAAACTGTCTTGTTAAGGAAGGTTGGTATGGTTTTTGCAAGACTAGAGTCAATGTTAATGGGAAGCTATACACCCTAGTCTATGGCGATATCTCATCATTATCACTTAACCCTATAGAAAAAAAGCCATTTTACCACTTTTTTCCTGGAAGCGAAGCCTTGACTGTTGGAACATGGTGTTGTAACTTCACTTGCCCATGGTGCCAGAACTTTCTGATAAGCAAGACATGCCCTAAACCTGAAAGCTCAAATTATATCTCACCTGAAGATTTAGTGGAGAAGGCGTGCTCTTTAAGGTCTCAGGGTACCTCATTCTCTTTTAACGAGCCAACCCTGCTCTATGAATACGCTTTAGATGTTTTCCCACTGGCTCATAAGAAGGGGCTTTACAACACCTACGTGTCGAATGGTTACATGACCGATAAAGCCTTGACTTCCTTGAAGGAATGTGGTTTGGATGCGATAAAATTTGATGTCAAGGGGAGCTCAGAAGTTGTCAGAAGGTACTGTGGCGCAGAAATTAGTCACGTTTGGCATAATGTGAATTTGGCTAAAAGACTTGGTTTACATGTTGAATTAGTAAACCTAGTAATCCCGACAGTGAATGATGGAGAAGATGTAATAAAAGAAGTTGTAGAGAATACACTTAAATTTGCTGACGAACTTACACCGCTGCATTTCACCCGTTTCTTTCCCAGCTACAAAATGATCGACGTCGAGCCAACACCAGTTAGCACACTTGAAAAGGCTTATGATATCGCTAAGGAGATGGGGGTGAAATATGTTTACCTAGGAAACGTCCCTAGCCACCGGTACGAGAATACTTATTGCCATAACTGTGGAAAGCTATTAGTGGAGAGAAGTGGTTTCACAGTATTTAAAATCCATACTACTAATGGGCGTTGTCCCAAATGTAACGTAGAAGTTCCGATAATTGAAAATCTTTCCTTCAATCAAACTACGTAAGCTGCCACGAAAAACGTCTGCTTAACCCTTATATTATTTAAGCTAAAGGTTCTCCACATGTCTTTTAACTGCTACTCTCCAATTTGTTGGCAGTATAAGCTTAAAGGTAACATCGACTAACAAGTTACAGAATATACCATTGGGTAGATGTAAGGTCTGTAAAAAGGTTTCACCGCTAATTTCCACCAATTTAGGTGTTTGCTTAGACTGCATCAGGAAGAGGCCAGAAGAAGCGCTGAAAATCACAGATAAAGTTCACGCCGTCACCCGTGAAGAGTACGCCCTCCCACCAAAACCTCCTAAAGGCCAAGGTATTCCATGTGGCATATGTTCAAACGATTGTAAGATTCCTGAAGGTGGGAAGGGTTATTGCGGTCTGGTTTACAATAAAGGGGGACAGCTCTATAGGGTTGGAGGAACCCCTGAAAAAGGGCTACTCGAGTGGTATCATGACCCATTGCCTACTAATTGTGTAGCAGAATGGTTCTGTCCAGGATGCACTGGAGCTGGCTATCCAAAGTACGCATATAGGCGTTACGCAGAATATGGGTACTCAAATTTAGCCGTCTTCTATGGCGCGTGCAGTTTCGATTGTCTGTTCTGCCAAAATTGGCATTATAGAAATTTGACACTTAAGGGTGGTCCGACAATAAGCTCCGAAGATTTAGCATCTAAGGTGGGAGCAACTACCTCCTGCATTTGTTACTTCGGTGGTGACCCGTCTGTTCAGATGCCGCATGCCCTTAAAACCTGCCAAATTGGATTGGATCGTGCTAAAGCAGCAGGTCGTATACTTAGGATATGCTGGGAGACCAATGGGTACTGGAGGAGGGAGTTTGCTCTACAAGCTACGAGGCTCTCGCTTGAAAGCGGCGGTGTTGTCAAAATAGACCTAAAGTCTTGGGATGAAAACCTAAACAAGGCACTTTGCGGGGTATCTAATGCCCCGAGTCTGGTTGTCTTTAAAGAGATAGGATCAAAATTTTTCAGGGAGCGCCCTGAATTGCCTGTTTTAACCGCTAGCACCCTCCTTGTTCCAGGGTATGTGGATGTGGAAGAGGTTTGTAATTTAGCCAAGTTTATTTCCGAAATCGATCCTCGAATACCTTATTCTCTTTTAGCGTTCTCTCCACAGTATGTTCTAACAGACCTTCCAACAACAAGTAAAGAGCACGCTTTAAAATGCTACGATGTAGCTAAAAAGTACCTCGAAAATGTTAAGATAGAAAACATCCAACTCCTTTCCTAATAAAGGTAAACATGAGAAAGAGTCTAGGTGTTTAATAACGTCGACTGCTAGTCATCCCTCTGAATAACATCCATTTAGAGTTAAAAAATATTTTTGATAGCTCATGGTCGAACTTTTATCTCGTTCCTGTGTTCGATGAGAACCCGATGATGTAACCGCATTTCTTACAGACATACGCGTAGTGCCTCTCGAATCCGCCTCGAAAGTTTACATCCAATATGTCATTAACGTTCAACCATTGGTCGCACTTCGGGCATTTACCTAAATTACCACCTGGCATAACTATTAAGCCTATTATCTTGTTTATAAAAGTGACGCATTCAAATGCTTCAATATTTACTCAACTATTCTTAGGAAATAATATTATATCCATTGTTTTCTAAGATTGTGTGATGTACTTCAGTGACCGAGTACGTAAAGAAATGAGATACCTAGGTCACCCAGCTCGAAAAAGGATCATCGAGCTCCTCGGCTCAAAGGGTGTTACTTCTATAACAGAGTTAAGGGCTGAAACTGGGTTGCCAGTTGGAACTCTTTACTACCACCTTGACGTCTTAAAGGATTTGATAGTTCAAGATGAAGAAAGAAAGTATCATTTAAGCAAGGAGGGTCAAAAAGTCTATGATTCACTTGTTAAAGGACAAACCCCCTCTGTAACCAATACCGTTGTAAGCAAGCTTCTCCCAGGATGGCTCTTTATCAGAGTGAATGAAAATCTAGGAGTGGCCATCTCACTGTGGATTGTCATCGGACTGTTAGGCTCACTGCTCTCTTATTACGAAGGTGGGGTTCAGTTTTTAGTACAATATGGTCTCTCCACTCTTGCTAGCTGGTTACGAGCCTTGTTCTTCCCAATTAGTATGGTTTTCTATTCCCTTTTCAATTATATTCTGATCTGGTTCTTGGTTAGAAGGAGGATCTTAGTAAGTGGTTTCTTTGCTTCTGGAATAGTATATGTCCCCTTTCTGTTTATCCCCGCTTTATCTATTGCGAATGTTGGCATGTTAAGTTCATATAAAATCATCTACCTTTCTGTCGTCGTTTTGGCTCAAATATTATTCTTGATCCTGGGCGCTACGTATGTCTCAGTTGTTTATGGGATGAGGTTTGAGAGATCTCTACTTATCCAACTAATCTTCTATCTTATGGCAACATTAGCGTTTTCTTTTCTACAACTCCTTAATTTGATTAGCGAACCTTGGATGGTCTAAGGCGTAAAAAAATAAAAATTGGGGGTTGGTTTACTTCACAATTTTAAGTTTCGGTTCTACCAATACCTTGCGCGCAGCGAACACTATTACCCCTATTACAGCCACGACGGTAACCACTGTGATCAACGAAAAGAGTCCAGGATACGCGGTTGGGAGTGAAATGTTTGACACAGGAACTTGATAAGTTGGTATGTCTTGTATGTTACCAGAGGCGACGCCAATTACTGGGTCGTGTGTAATGTTGTTGCCATGGGGATAGTTGAGTTCAACTACGTTGACAGTTCCATTAACCCTCTTATAAGCTGTGACCGGCATTGTTGCACCATCGACGATGGCTTCGCTTGCCCATGTGAAATAGGCATATACATCTCTGTTGATTATTACCTCTGTACTGTTGTCGTAATGTGTTACTTGTGCAGAACCTGAGGCTCCTCCAAACGAAGTTATTAGGGCTAGTCTGCTGTCCTCCTCCATCCATTGAAAGTTTTCAAAGATGAAGTCGATCTTAGCCTCACTTGGCGCTACAGGCGTACCATCCTCGAGGACTACTCCAGTGTTAAAGATCTTCGTTCGAATCGTATATTTCGCTCCTCTGTCTTCTGCTGTCAATTCGATTGCCCACCCCTTGGTCCCATTGATGTTTTGAGGTGTTGCTGTAAGTTTCCAATCGAGTTTGGCAAAGTTTACGAACTGTAGTCTTGTGTCGTTGTCTGCGGGGAGAAAGATACCATCGTTGTTCTTGTCTTTGTATTCGATCAGTCCAAACGTCTTAAGTAACCCGTTTACCCATTCTAAGGTTTTATTGCCACCTTCTTTTGTTATATCGGCCATTGCTACGTAAATGCTAGGTACTCCCTGTTTATGGATTTTAAGCAGAAACGCCTGTGTAGTATTATCTTCCCTTGTAGAGATGAAGTCGACAAAATTTGGTGCTTTGTTCATCATTATAAAATGTCTGACTTGGAATCTGTTACGTAGTTTCTCTAGTCTTTGCATTTGCTCTTGTACCATTCTATTCTGTCCTTTTTTCGCATTGTTGTCCGCTGCTGCTGATGCAAATTCTGCTGTGAAGGAAGTTAGTATTATGAGAACTATGGTTGCTGTGATTATTACGTTTTTTAGATGTGCTTTGCTCATTTCCATCTAGGGTTGTTCCTATTACTATCGGTATTTAATAGCTAAACTTCTAGAACTCTATTCGAACTATTCTATTGATGTTCGAATTTCCTAGAACATAGTACTTTGTTTTGCCCAACGCCATTATTGCTTTTTTTGAGTTTGGTCCTCTATGTGTTTCAGATTTATCAAGGGGGTTAACTATTTAGACCAGCTTTCCTTCGGCTACAATAATGGCTTTCCCTCCCACGTTAACGTCGATCTTCCCTCCATGGCTTTCTGACTTGAGGTAGAGTAACGATGGCCTATCTATTTCATAACCTTGTTCGACTCGAATGTCTATCTTGTTCTTCTTAAAGTACTTGTTCTTCACAAGGTATGCTGCGAGGCAACCATTTGCACTACCTGTTGCAGGGTCTTCCCGTACCCCGTAATAGTCCGCAAAGAACCTAACATTCAAGTCATTTTGGCTGTTGTAGGTTTCTGGATTAAATACTAGGATCGCCTTTGAGTCTAAAACCTTTATGAGTTCAAGGTATCTTCCTTCCTCGATCTTCGCTCTTTTAACTGCCTTTAAATTTTTTAATGGGGTGATTATAGCTGGAAGTCCTGTTGAAACCTCCTCAATCGGGAAACGCCCATCAATATCCTCGACGTTAAGGTTCAATACCTTTGCCATAGTCTCTTTGTCTAATATTGTTCCAAAGGTTGGGCTGATCTGCTTCATCCATAAGACCTCGTCGTTGTTTAACCTGCTAAAGGTCACTGGAATTTGCCCAACCTTCAAGTTCAAAGTTATCATCAAATCTTTTGACTTTGCAACTTTTTTATGTATAACATATGCTGTTCCAAGTGTTGGATGCCCAGCAAAGGGCACTTCCATTGCTGGTGTGAATATTCTAACGTCATAACCTCTGTTTCTAATTTTATTGGAGGTAACAAAGGTCGTCTCTGAAAAATGCATTTCCCTCGCAATACTCTGCATATCTCTATCAGGTAATTTACCAGCGTTTATTATCACTGCGAGTTGATTGCCTGAATACTTTCTCTCAGCAAATACGTCTACGATAAAGAATTTGAGCATGCCGGTCAGTTCTCAGCACTCCATACGATATAAAGTTGGTTAGTTGTTTTACATTTTTTGATTGGTATGTCACCGTATGAAGTCAACAGGTATTAAATCTAACGAAAGATGATTTCACATGTTTAATTGCTGTTGTTTTTAGGGGTGACGTTGAGCATGTCTGCAAGTCTTTTAAGGTCGTCTTCGTTGATCCATTCAGTTTTAAGGTATGAGTAGATCTCGTCATCGTTCATCCCTATCCTTCTCGCTTCTAAAACAGCAAGTCTATAGGCCTCGATTTCGGTCGGTCTCTCAACGTAAGAAAACCTATCGTCGAACAATTCCTTCCCCTCCATATACTGTTTTATATGGCATAACTCGTGGATTATATCTAGGTAGATCTCTTTTTCAGCTCCGTTTTTTAAATAGTATGTGCTGACCATAAGGTGTCCGTCATCAGGGTTCACTCCCATATATCCGAATCTTGAGGAAAAGAACTCGACCTTTACCTGGCTAAGCACCTTTTCAACATCTTCCCCAAACAGCTTTCTGACTGCTTCTACATTTTCAAAGCCTTTAAAATAGTCAACGAACTTGTACAATTTCACTTTAACATTGCGAATTATGGTAACACCTAGCACCTTGAATCATCAAACTCACTTTTAAGTCATTAAAAAATTTTTGATTTTACATCACATTTATAGAGTACCCCACTGAAGACTAAAGTTTAAGACTTCTTGTAACTGAATAGTTGCCCGCATGGTCCATCAACGGGTGGATGGAATAGAACGTGCCTTTAATGTCTGCATTACAAGTAATCAAGGATGAGTTATGTTAGACCATTTATTTGCTCGTGGGTCAGAACACTCATCGTTGTCTAGATAACTTTATATACGTGTTACACGAACATTATTACACTGTCATAAATAAGCCTGTAGACCCCAGCAGGCTCAACCCGCCTATCCAACACCAATCCATCTCCTAAGATGACAGTCTTGGCCGAGGCCAAGAGTAGTAAGGCGGCTTCATGATTTAGGGAGATTTCCCTGAGTGCAGGAGCTGCCCATTGGTCTTGGTTCGGCCAAGCTAGGAGATGTTCCTAACAACTTTGGTCTAATCAACTTTCTTACATGGCTGTTGAGCTTTTTTGTGCTTAACGTTATGTGAGTTATCCAAACTTTTATATCGGCCTGTTCGCAGTTTATAAGAACTAAATTGTGGTGTCGTAAGCTATGAAGAAAAAGGGTGTAGCTAATCTAATTTTGGTTGTTTTAATTATATTGGTTCTGTTTCTTAGTCTGCTATCTGTTTATTTGGTTACGCAGATCCATCCTTTGCAGGATCAGGTTGATGGCCTTAAAAAGGAGAAAGCCGACCTGAGTTCCCAGCTGTCTTCACTTGTCTTAAAGAATGATCAATTAGTTGAGGAAAACGAATATTTGAAGAGTAGCGTTGAGTCGGGTAGCAAAGAAGTTGAATCCCTTAGAAAGAAGGTTGATGAGTTATATTCACAAATAAAGATGTTGAACCAAGAGAAGGACGATCTTAAACAAAAATATGAGATGTTATATTACGAAGTGGATAAGGTAAACCTCTCTTATTCAAAGTTCGAAGCTTTTCTATTATCATATTCTACTTGGGATCTTAATTACACTGTCAAGAGGGTCTTTAACGATAAAGAAATTTTATCTTTAAGAAATTTGCTTCTTACAAAAGTGCTCTCAACGCCGGATGACCCGTGGAAGAGTCTCCAAGATATATACAACTGGGTCACTAAGAACGTGAAGTATGTGTACGATGAACCCTTCCCTATCCCCCCTAGTTTTAACGAACTTGTAAGAGGCGTCGTACAAAATAGGACTGTGCTCGATTCAATAATGGCTCCAAGCGAGACTATGGAATTGATGCAGGGTGACTGCGATGACCAATCAGTTCTAGCATATGCCATGATAAAGTCATATGAAAATTATGTTCTAGGCAAAGAATATAGGAAATGGTTGATGGTTATCTACTTTAACGACGAATCTGGTCACATGTGTCTTGCTATCCCTGTCACAGGTGTTGGCGGCCAAACGGAGTTAACCATATTAGATCCAACTGGCCACTATCTTACTAACAAGTTAGGGGTGATAACGTCAAAGGAGCCTTCTAATGAACTGGCTAACTATAACTCGTATTGGGCGAGCCATAAGGGTATTAAAACTATAGAATTATATAGAGTAGAAGGTAACGTCGCCTATCTGGATGCAAGTGGGGGCTTATCTGATGTAGCAGAATTTATTAAGGGTATCTAAACTTTTCTCACTTGTTTTCCCTGTCCTTCCTTCCATTTCATAATCAGCCATTGGCTCTTTCCCTCCTTCGTCTTAAACTTGAGTAGTTGATAGGCCCCCTGTAATCTATCTCCTTTGAGCCTGAACTTTATCTGATCCTCCTTTCTTTTGATCAGTTCGTATTCTCCACGGTCCCAAATTGTAACCTTCCCGGCACCGTACTCTCCTTCTGGTATTTCGCCTTCAAAGTCCCCATATTCTAGAGGGTGATCTTCAACTTCAATTGCCAACCTTCTAATGCCGTAACCTTCAGGTACTCCTTTTGGAACTGCCCAAGACTTGAGTACGCCATCAATTTCTATTCTGAAGTCGAAGTGATGCGTGGACGCCCAATGTTCATGGACAACAAATTTTGGCATACTTTATTATAAAAGAGGTCAAGATATAGGCGTTTTGTTTGATGCTGTTCGGCTAACAGGTTGACTTTAAATCTTCCCATAGGGTTTCGGTGAGTAAGCTTTGAAAAACCTTTTAACGTTTGAATACAAGCTCATATTTTGTATGGAATCCCTTAAAAGTATCGTCGATAGTTATATGGTGAAGGTTTTAGGTGTCAAAGAATTTTGTGATAGATGTTTGAGGGTAGAGAGATGGAATGGCAATGTCGTCTTAATGGTCGTCGACGCGGCGTTCAATTCTATAGGGTTAAATTACTTTACTGCAGTTGTTCCCAAAGTAGAAGAGTTTGAAAACAACTTCGTCAAGACTGGGCGAATTAGAGCCATGAGAGATCTCTTAGCTATAGACATTAGAGACCTCCAATCTATCTGGAAGAATAAAAGGTCTTGGAGTGTTGCAAAGGAAATAGCTTCTTATTTTTCAATGTTTGATGACGATAAGCTTGCGTTCAGGCTTTGGGCAAAGAATTCTAAGCTGATTGGATGGGAAGAGGACCCTATAGGTAAGATAAAGGGGGTAGGTCTTGTGACTTATCAGTATCTTAGGATGATGGGAGGTGTTGATACTGTTATGCCTGACAAGATTGTGAAAAGGGTTATAAACGAAATTCTTGTGAAGGCAGGGCGGAAGCCTGTTGAAGACGATGTAGAGTTCATAATAAAGGTAGAGGAAATCGCCCGCCTCACAGGTTATCGCCCAATCGAGCTCTGTTGGATGACATGGCTAATACAGCCTGAAGGGAAGATCATGAGGATGAAAAAGTATTCGAGCGTCCTTACTAAGATTTGACACCTTAGTATCTGACTTCAAATTCTAATGACGGCCTAACGACCCCCATATACCTTCCATCTAAGTAAACCTCTATGGCATCTAATCCTAATTGCACGATTCTGATTGTGAATCTCTCCTCTCCAACACATCTTTTTATTTCGATAATTAAGTCTAAATAGTCTAGGTCTGCGCTAGCACCTCCATATCTATCCTCATAACCGATGACATATGTTTCAAATACTTTTTCTGTTTGATATGTCCCCCTCTGTATCCCGATAACCTTGTATGAAAATAATGTCTCATTTGTGCTTTGGTTGATGAATCTAAACCTAAGTAATTGTTTCTGTAAATCGTAGGGTAAGCTTTGTCTCTGATAAATCAGTATATTATTAATTAAACAGCCAACAATCAACCCTACAGTCAGAAATGTTAAGGCAACTAAGACCATCTTCCTGCTCTCTAACATAGGATTTGATAGGGGCCACCTCGTTATTAATCTTATTTTCAAAGTTATGGAA
>Ga0315298_1003333_pt1 | contig 25813 bp, 23 predicted proteins | sample WHS_1_MG_FD_203077 | JGI IMG/M metagenome (GOLD analysis project Ga0315298, IMG submission 203077) | Extremophilic microbial mat communities from Washburn Hot Springs, YNP, Wyoming, USA - WHS_1_MG | ecosystem: Environmental > Aquatic > Thermal springs > Hot (42-90C) | place: USA: Wyoming... | reverse complement strand
TTCGTCAACCTCGTGCATAACCTGCTAGAGGGCTACAATGCCGAACACGCGGGCGAGGGCATAGTAATTTCTGCCTACGATACGGAGTTATTCGGGCACTGGTGGTTCGAGGGGGTAGCCTGGCTGAAGGAGGTTCTCCGCCGGATAGCTGCAAGTAAGGTCGTTGGGCTAACGACGGCCTATGAGTATCTCAAGACACATCCCCCGCAGGAGGTATTAACGTTGCCAGAGAGTTCCTGGGGATTGGGCGGAGGACACTGGACGTGGCTGAATCCAGATACGGAGTGGATGTGGGAACAGATTCGCCCAGCAGAGCGGAAGATGGAGCAGATCGTGGCGCAGCGTTCGCAAGCAAGCGGACCGATGCTCCAGTTTATCCAGCAGGCAGCAAGGGAACTGCTCCTCCTGGAATCCAGCGACTGGCCGTTCCTGGTTACCACAGGCCAGGCTCGCGAGTATGCTACGAGTCGCTTCCAGCACCATCTCAGCCGATTCAACCAGCTAGTACGAATAATCGAGTCAGGCAAGATCACTGCCGAGGACGAGCAGTTTCTGACAGCTGCCAGTGAACTGGATAATCCCTTCCGCAATATCGACTATCACGTATTTCGCGAGAGGGAATTCGAAGCGCCGAGATGAGATCGGTTTGAGGTCAGCTTGACGTTTAATTGTGCCGTAACATACAATACCCCTGGGCAATGTTGCCCATTGACTGATATGGCACGAGGTAGCCATGCGCATAATGCTTTACACCGGAAAAGGCGGGGTTGGCAAAACCAGCGCCGCCGCAGCAACTGCTTTAAGGTGCGCGGAACTCGGATACCGCACAGTTGTGCTGAGCACTGATGCGGCCCACAGCCTGGCGGATTCCTTCGACGCCCCTCTGGCTCCTGTACCTGTTAAGGTTGCGCCAAATCTGTGGGCGCAAGAGGTCGATATCTTCCACGAGATAAGGGAGCACTGGGGAACGATCCAGGAGTACTTGGTCGCCATCATGGCCTGGCGCGGGTTGGACCAGATAATGGCCGAAGAGATGACAATTCTTCCGGGAATGGAGGAACTGTCCAGTTTGCTCCTCATTACGCATTATCACGACAGCGGTGACTACGATGTCGTGATCGTGGACTGCGCGCCGACGGGCGAGACACTAAGGCTCTTGAGCTTTCCTGAGGTCGCCCGCTGGTGGCTCGAAAAAGTCTTTCCCGTCCAGAGAAAAGCTTACAAGGTCCTCAAGCCGATGATAAAACCGTTTTCAGACATCCCATTGCCCGGCGAAGATGTGTTTGATTCTGTGGAGAGGCTATTCGTAGAACTCGACAGGATGCACTCTCTCCTCATAGACCGGAAGAAGTCGTCAGTCAGACTTGTGCTCAATCCTGAGAAAATGGTGATCAAAGAAGCGCAGCGAACATTCACCTACCTCAATCTGTACGGCTACAACACTGATGCGGTGGTTTGCAATCGTGTCATTCCCGAGCACGTCGAGGACGTGTACTTTGCGCTTTGGAAGGACATACAGTCAAAGCATTACCATCTCGTCGAGGAGTGTTTTGCTCCCTTGCCGATTCTAAGGATTCCTTTGTTCGATCAGGAAGTGTTGGGAATGACAATGCTGCGCAAGCTGGCTGCCGCAATGTTCGGTGACGACGATCCGACCAGGACATACTACACGGGTCAAGCTCAGAGGATTGAAAGGCAGGGAGAGGATTTCGTGCTCTCAATACCTCTGCCCCTCGCCAGCAAGGAGAACATTGAGCTCACGCGAACCGGGGATGAACTCATAGCTAGGGTAGGCAACCAGAAGCGGAATCTCATCCTGCCGAGGGTGCTCATTGATCTGGACACGAAGCAAGCTAAGCTCGAGGGCGACGCGCTGAAGGTCATATTTGGGAAAAACGGAAGAGGAGATTCGAGATGAACGAGGAAAAAGAGAAGACAAGAGCTGAGGAGACGATTTCTGGGAAAGCCGAGGAGTTTCGGGCTATGGTTAGGGGGATATTCCCGCCGGAATTTCGCCGGCACGCTCTAGCAGCACGCAAGGAAATACTGCTGGCAGTTCGAAGCCTTATCGACGCCCGAGTGGAGAGCCTCGAGAGAGCAGAGAAAGCCAGCGAGAAGAAAGCTACCAAGATTCGCGTCGAATAGCGTGATATGATTCAGCCAGACATACTCTTCTTTCTGATTACGCTGGCCGGATACCTGGCAGCGTCGATACTGTACATCGCGATCTTGACCACAAGGAATCGGGCAGCAGGGAGGCTCGCTGTATGGATCCTGCTTGGAGCCGCGATCGCCCACGCCGCTGCGTTCATTACGAGATGGATCTCTACAGGGCATCTGCCAATGGTAAGCCTTTTCGAGGCTCTGAGCTTCTACGCACTGCTCGTGGTAGTTGCGTATCTCGTTGTGGAGAAACTCTACCGTTTTCAGGCCATTGGAGCCTTTTTGACACCGATGGCTTTTGTGACAGTGGCTATGGCTTCGACCACGACGAAGCAGTCCGAGCCACTGGCTCCCATTCTGGCGAGCGTATGGCTTCCGATCCACGTAGCCATCTCCTTAACGGCTTACACGGTGTTCACGATGGCCTTTGTGCTAGCCATAATCTACCTTCTGCAGGAGAGAGAGCTGAAGAGCAAGAAAGCTCACACCGTTTTCTACCGTCTCCCTCCCCTGCAGACGATGGAGCGCCTGGCCCATACAGCTGTGGCAGTTGGGTTCCCGTTTATGACCCTATCGATAGCAACTGGCGCTCTATGGGCCGAACAGGCGTGGGGAAGCTACTGGAGTTGGGATCCAAAGCAGACTATGGCGCTCGTCACTTGGCTGATTTACGCGTTCTACTTCCACCTCCATAATGTGGTGGGTTGGCGCGGGAGGCGCGTCTCATGGCTGGTGGTGTTGGGATTCGCCTCGGTAGTATTCACTTTTGTTGGGGTAAAATTTCTTAATCCGCCGCTACACAATTTTATCTAGCTCCGTCTGTAGCGCCCTTCCAAGGTAATGGTTGGGGACCGACAGCCCAGCATCTTTCATTCCCGAGGACAGAGTTGGACGGCGGATTTGCCACGAGGCTCGGGCGAGCACCGGCAAGGAGGAACTAGCATTACATCGATTACTATCGGAACAAGGGGGAGCACCCTAGCTCTCTGGCAGACCGAGCACATCGCAAACAAGCTTCGCACGTTGTGGCCAGACTGCGAATTTGTGATAAAGAAGATCAAGACGCAGGGCGACCGAGTTCTCGACGTTCCTCTGGCGAAGGTTGGAAGTCAGGGATTATTCGTGAAGGAGATAGAAAACGCTCTGCTAAGTGGTGAGATTGACCTCGGTGTCCACAGCCTCAAGGATATGCCCAGCCAGCTCACGGCCGGGCTGGAGTTTGGAGCGATCAGCCAGCGGGAAGACCCTCGAGATGTGCTTGTGTCCCGGCTTGGAGTCACTCTCGCTGCTCTGCCGCCCGGCGCGCGGGTCGGCACAAGCAGCCCACGGCGCTCGGCTCAACTACTGGCGCTACGTCCGGACCTGACAATAGCTGATCTTAGAGGAAACCTGGATACTAGGCTTCGCAAGGCAATGGCTGAGGACTACGACGCGATGGTGCTCGCCGCAGCAGGCATCAAACGGCTCGGGTTCCAGGACCGTATCGTCGAGTATCTTCCACTTGACAGATGCCTGCCCGCTGTCGGCCAGGGCGCCTTGGCGGTAGAAATTCGCCAGGGAGACAGCAGAATTGCCAGGCTGGTAGGCCCCCTGGACGCCTCCGACGTACACGTAGCCGTGACTGCCGAAAGGGCGTTTATGAGAGCGCTTGGAGGCGGGTGCCAGGCGCCCGTAGGAAGCTACGGCCTTGTCCAGGACGGCGAGCTCTGGCTGCGTGGGGTCGTTGCAGCCCTGGATGGCCGCCGTGTAGTCCGCGTCGAACTGAGAGGCGACGCCGCTGAACCAGAGCTTCTGGGAGCACGGCTTGCCAACGTGGCGATCTCTCAGGGAGCAAAGGAGATTCTGGAAGAGGCAAAAGGAATGACCCGCTGATGTCAAAACGTGGCAAGGCTTATCTGGTAGGAGCAGGGCCTGGCGACCCTGGACTGATAACCGTTAAGGGGCTGCAATGCATCCGGGAAGCCGACGTGGTGATATATGATCGTCTGGTGCACAAGCGGTTGTTGGAAAACGTCCGGGCTGACGCGGAACTCATCTATGTAGGTAAGGACCCAGGCAGGCATGAGATTCCTCAGGAGCGGATCAGCGCCCTAATAGTGCAGAAGGCAATGGAGGCCAAGACCGTCACCCGTTTGAAGGGCGGAGATCCCTTCGTATTTGGGCGAGGGGGAGAGGAAGCTGAGATTCTAGCGGAGGCAGGAATTCCCTTCGAGATAGTGCCCGGAGTCACATCCGCAGTGGCGGTGCCCGCCTACGCCGGCATCCCCATTACCCACCGCGATCATACGTCCAGCTTCGCTGTCATCACCGGGCGCGAGTCGTCCACAAAGCCCGACTCAAGCATAGACTGGGAGAAGGTTTCCAGCGGTGCAGGCACCTTGGTCGTTCTGATGGGGGTCAAGAATATGCCTTCCATCGTCGAGCAACTGCTAGCCCACGGACGTGACCCTCAAACGCCCGTAGCGCTGATAAGTTGGGGCACGCTCCCTACTCAGCGAACGCTGGTGGGAACTCTGGCAAATATCGTGGAAAAGATACGAGAGGCCGACTTTCATCCACCAGCAGTGGCGGTGATAGGGGATGTAGTATCTCTCAGGCACAGGCTGCGCTGGTTCGACAATCGCCCGCTTTTCGGAAAACGGGTACTCGTCACCAGGTCCAGGGATCAGGCCAGCACTCTCTCACAGTTGTTGGAGCAGTTCGGTGCCGAACCCCTGGAGTTGCCTTCCATCGAGTTCAGGCCACCTGTCGACGATGGTCCTCTCAAAGCGGCAATAAGCAATCTGGCCAGCTACGACTGGGTGATCTTCACAAGCGCCAACGGGGTGAAGTTCTTCATTAGCGCACTGGACGAACTGGGATTAGATACACGGGCTATAGGCATGGCGAAGATATGCGCTATCGGTCCAGCTACGGCCGCGGAACTGCGTCGCAACCGGCTCCGGCCAGACTACGTTCCCACGAAATTCGTGGCCGAGGCGCTGGCAGAGGGTCTGGCCTCACTGGGCGTGGCAGGCAAGCGGATACTCCTGCCCAGAGCGCAGGACGCTCGCGAGGTGATCGTGACCGAGCTTCAACGCGCAGGAGCCCAGGTAGACGAAGTCACAGCCTACAGAACGGTCCAGCCTCCTGGGCTTGAGGAAAACGTGCGCAGAGTGCTCCTAAAGGTTAAGATCGACATAGTTACTTTCACCAGCTCGTCAACAGCGCGTAACGTGATCGCTACGCTAAGAAAGCACGCGGGAGAGGAAGAAACGCGCACGTTCCTGGCTGGCGCCACCATAGCTTGTATAGGGCCAATCACCGCTGATACTGTTCGCGATTTGGGCGTGCGAGTTGACATCGTGGCTTCTGAGTACACAATACAGGGCCTGGTAGACGCAATCGTGAAGCACTTCCAGACAACGACAGTAGGCGTTTAGAGGTGTCGAAATGAAGGGATATCCAACCCAACGGCTGCGCCGACTGAGGCAGAGCGAGCCACTGCGGCGAATGGTTCGCGAGACGTCCTTGTCGCCCGATGACTTCATCTACCCGCTGTTTGTGACACACGGCCACGGTATAAAAGAGGAAATCGAAGCGATGCCGGGCAATTACCATCTATCTCTGGATACTCTGCCCAACGAGGTATCCAGTGTGTACGAAATGGGAATCCCGGCGGTAATCCTATTTGGCTTGCCCGCATCCAAGGACGAGACAGGCTCAGAGGCATACGATCCGAACGGGATTGTGCAGCAGGCCATACGTGTCATAAAACGAACCGTCCCGGAGATGGTGGTAATCACGGATGTCTGTCTCTGTGAATACACCAGCCACGGGCACTGCGGTGTGATCGTCGGCAATACTGTTCATAACGATAAAACGCTGTTCTTGCTGGCCAAGACAGCTATCTCGCATGCGGAGGCCGGCGCCGATGTGATCGCTCCCTCAGACATGATGGACGGACGGGTGTTTGCAATTAGAACCGCCCTGGACGAGAACGGGTTCGAGACAACGCCCATTATGTCATACGCGGCCAAGTACGCATCCGGTTTCTACGGTCCCTTCCGGGAAGCCGCGGATTCGGCCCCCCAATTCGGGGACAGAACCGGATACCAGATGGACCCAGCCAATGTTCGTGAGGCGCTCCGCGAGGTGGAGCTTGACGCACTCGAGGGCGCCGACATCCTGATGGTAAAACCCGCGCTGAGCTACCTCGACGTGATAGCCCGAGTTCGCGAGAGGTTCGACCACCCGATCGCGGCCTACAACGTCAGTGGAGAGTACTCAATGGTAAAGGCCGCCGCCAGGAACGGGTGGATAGACGAGAAGAAAGTGACCCTGGAAATACTTACTAGCATCAAGCGGGCAGGCGCCGACATGATCATCACATACCACGCCAAGGAGGCAGCACAGTGGCTCAGGTAGACCAAGACCACGGACCAAGACCCAGGTTGGTCGCCTGGGAAACCACGAGAGCGTGCAATCTGGCGTGCGTCCATTGCCGAGCAGAGGCGCAATATGACCCCGCCCCGGGCCAGCTGACTCACGAAGAAGGGATTCGGCTGCTGGACGAAATTGCCAGCTTCGCTTCTCCTATAGTGATACTTACCGGCGGCGAACCGCTGTTGCGGCCCGACATCTTCGAAGTCGCGGCCTATGGAGTTGCCAAGGGACTCCGCATGGTTATGTCACCTTGCGGCACTTCACTCACCGAGGAGATTGTGCAGAAAATTAAGACTTCGGGAATAAGCCGGCTCTCCATCAGCTTGGATGGCTCCTCCCCCGAAGTGCACGATACCTTCCGAGGTACGCGGGGAGCGTTCGAAGCCACAATCAAAGGGATGGGATATTGCCGCGAAGCCGGCGTGAGCTTTCAGGTAAACACAACGGTTACCAAGCGAAACGTGGACGATCTTCCAGCCATTCTCGAGACAGTGCTAAGAGTAGGAGCGGCAGCCTGGCACCCATTCATGCTCGTGCCGACGGGGCGAGGTAAGGCCATCAAGGACGAAGAGGTCACGCCAGGGCAGTACGAATCGGTGCTGCGATGGCTGGAGCGAGTGTCTCGGGAGCACGACATCCTCATTAAACCGACGTGCGCACCACACTACGTCCGAATCCTTGCTCAGGCTAGGGCAAAGGAGCGCAAGGGGAACGCAACCGAGGACGAACAGCCGGCAGACGCCCCACTGCCCGCTCAAAGATCGGGCCATCACTCTGCACAGGGACTGCACTCGATTTCAAAGGGATGTATGGCTGGCGACGGGTTCTGCTTCGTCTCCCACGTAGGTGAGGTGTTTGGATGCGGATTTCTCCCCATCCTCGCTGGAAACATCCGCGAGAAGTCGTTCCCCGAGATTTACAGCGAATCGCCCGTCTTCCGCACACTGCGAGACTACAGCAAGTTGGAAGGCAAATGCGGCCGGTGCGAGTTCGCGGCGAAGTGCGGCGGCTGTCGGGCGCGAGCGCTCGCTGAAACGGGTAATTTCCTGTCGGAGGAGCCATACTGCGTGTATCAGCCCAGGAGGGCAACGTAGCGTGGTGGCAAGCTTTGCGCGTTCGATATGTATGCGCCCTGATGTATTTGTCAGGAGGAGACAGTAGCAAATGGACACAGCCAAATCGCAGAGTATGTACGAAGAGGCGAAGAAGTATATGCCCGGAGGTGTCAACAGCCCGGTGCGTGCCTTTAGGGCAGTGGGAGGCCAGCCTCTGTTTATCCAGAAAGGGTCTGGAGCGCGAATCTGGGATGTGGACGGCAACGAGTTCATCGACTACGTATGCTCCTGGGGGCCGCTCATCCTCGGCCACGCTCCCAGTGTCATTATAAATGCCCTGAAGAGCGTTGCTGAAAGTGGGACCAGCTTCGGCGCCCCCACACAGATGGAGACAATTCTGGCCAAGATGGTGGTGGACGCTGTGCCCTCTATCGAGATGGTGCGCTTCGTCAACTCTGGAACTGAAGCGGTGATGAGCGCTATCAGGCTTGCGCGAGCTTTCACTGGCGGAGACAAGATCATCAAGTTCGACGGCTGCTACCATGGCCACGGCGATGGCGTACTTGTGAAAGCAGGCTCAGGCGTGTTGACTCTCGGAGCTCCCGATAGCCCCGGCGTCCCTCACTCGGCCGCACAAAACACTATATCTGTACCTTACAACGATATCGAGGCCGTCCGACAGGCCTTTGAAGTCTATCGCAGCGAGGTCGCGGCAATCGTGGTGGAGCCCGTGGCGGGGAACATGGGCGTGGTGCCGCCGAAGCCCGGATTCCTGGAAGGGCTAAGGAAAGTGGCCGACGAGAACGACGCACTGCTCATCTTCGATGAGGTAATCACCGGGTTTCGCGTGGCTTACGGTGGGGCGCAAGAGCTGTACGGCGTGAGGCCAGACTTGACCTGTCTCGGCAAAATCATCGGCGGAGGATTGCCCGTGGGCGCGTATGGAGGGCGCAGAGATATTATGGAAATGATCGCGCCACTGGGACCCGTCTATCAAGCAGGAACGCTATCGGGAAATCCCCTGGCCATGGCCGCCGGAATCGAGATGCTCAAAGCTCTCTCGCAGCCAGACACCTACAACCAACTTGGGGCGAAGTCAGCTAAGCTCGAAGAAGGACTGGTCAGAATCGCCCGCGACGCCGGCATCCCGACCTGCACGACGCGGGTTGGCTCAATGCTTTGCACCTTCTTCACGGATCAAGAGGTAGTAGACTACGCCACCGCCAAGACCTCGGATACCGCACGCTACGCAGCTTACCATCGGAGCATGCTAGCAAATGGAGTGTATCTGGCGCCGTCACAGTTCGAAGCCACGTTTGTGTCTCTAGCCCACGGCGATGCCGAAATTGAAGCCACCCTTCAGGCCGCTGCCGTGGCTATGAGAGGTTTGTAGCTGCGTGTGTTCAACAGAGCTTTCTCAAAGTCCCGGTCGGCTGTCATTTTTCTCCGGCCAGTGCTATAATGATCCCGGCAGGGAGCCAGGTAGCGTCCAACCACACGCCACTTGACAGGTCGTGAATCCTTGCCAAATGCTCTTGGCGACGCGCCATTAGGGCGAGGCGCGCGGGCCGACTGAGGTAGTCGAGGTGCCCCGAAGTTGCCAGGGGATATTACAGTAGAACGCAAATCCTCTCGTCAGCGCGGGAGGATTTTGTGTTTGTGACAGGCAAGATTCTTGCAGGAGTGCTCCCCAAGGAGGTCGAACACAAAATGGCTCGGATTGTCGTCGACGAAGATAGGTGTAAGGGTTGTGAGATTTGCGTGAGCGTCTGCCCCAAGAGAGTGATCGAGCTGGCAGATCATTTCAATCGACAGGGTTACCGGCCAGCGAGGATGGTTAAGGCCAGAGCCGTGGTGCCGGCGCTAGTGGGAGGCGGAATGGCCGAGGAAAGTGCGGCAGCGGCAAAGTCCCGCTCGGAGAACGAATGCAATGGCTGCACGTTGTGCGCACGCATGTGTCCGGACGTGGCCATCACCGTGTATCGCTAGGAGTGGTAGATGAAAGACAGAGTACTGATGAAGGGGAACGAGGCCATCGGTGAAGGCGCCATCCGCGGCGGCTGCCAGGCCTATTTCGGGTACCCGATCACTCCGCAGACCGAATTGCTGGAGTATATGTCACGCAGGATGCCCGAACTTGGACGCGTTTTCGTTCAGGCCGAGAGCGAGATCGCAGCCATCAATATGTGCTTTGGTGCAGCAGCATCCGGAGCGAGGGTAATGACTTCGTCCAGCGGTCCAGGAATCAGCCTCAAGCAAGAAGGGATTTCCTACACGGCGGGCGCTCAGCTCCCTTGCGTGATCGTCAACGTGATGAGAGGAGGGCCCGGCCTAGGGAACGTAGCTCCAGCGCAGGCTGACTACTTCCAGGCCACGAAAGGAGGGGGCCACGGAGATTATCGGTTGCTGGTCCTGGCGCCAAATTCAGTGCAGGAGGCTATGGATCTCACATCGCTGGCGTTCGACCTCGCCGACAAGTACCGAAATCCCGTGATGGTGCTAGCCGATGGGCTTATCGGGCAGATCATGGAGCCAGTCGAGCTTCACGCGTGGAAACCGCAGAAATACGACAAGCCCTGGGCCTTAACTGGAGCCAAAGACAGGGAAAAGAACATTATAAAGTCGATCTACCTACAGCCCGAGAAACTCGCGGCGCACAACGAGGAACTTCAGGCCAAGTACGCCGAAATGCGCTCCAGTGAGATTAGGTTCACCTGCACACAAACAGAGGACGCCGAGGTCCTCCTTGTGGCTTATGGTACAGCCAGCAGAGTTTGCCAGTCAGTAGTGAAGATGGCTCGCAACAAGGGGTTCAAAGTTGGCCTGCTCCGACCCATTTCGCTGTACCCCTTCCCGTATGAGCCAATTAACGACCTTGCCAGGAAAGTGAAGGCAGTTGTGGCAGTAGAGTTCAGTTCCGGACAAATGATCGAAGACGTGCGGCTGGGAGTGAACGGGCTGGCGCCGGTGCATCTCGTAAGCCGGATGGGTGGAATCGCCTTGCCTCCTGATGAGGTTTTCGCGCAGGTGGAGGAAATTGCCGCATTGGGCGCCAAAACACCTTCACAGCTTGCGGAGGAGGCCAGCACTTGGAACTCTTGAACAAACCCGAGCAAATCGTCTTTCAGCGGCCCAGGGCACTTTCCCCAGTCAGGACTCACTACTGCCCTGGATGTAACCACGGCATCATCCACCGGTTGATCGCTGAGGTGATCGACGAACTAGGAGTGAGGGAGAAGACCATTGGAGTGTTTCCCGTCGGATGCTCGGTGTTCGGGTACGACTACTTTGAAATCGACGCCACCGAAGCTGCGCACGGCAGAGCGCCAGCCGTGGCTACCGGCATCAAACGACTCCAGCCGGATAAGGTGGTTTTCACCTACCAGGGAGATGGCGATCTCGCGGCGATAGGTACGGCGGAGATAATTCACGCGGCGGCGCGGGGCGAAAACATCACGACAATCTTTGTTAACAACGCAATCTACGGAATGACGGGGGGCCAGATGGCGCCTACCACGCTCGTGGGGCAGAAGACCACCTCCTGCCAGGCCGGAAGAGACCCGACGAAAATGGGTAATCCGCTGAAAGTCTCGGAGTTGCTATCGGCCATCGACGGAGCAGCTTACGTAGCACGAGTTGCCGTCAACACGCCAGCCAACGTCGCGCGCGCCAAGAACGCCATCAAACGAGCTATAAAGGTGCAGCAGGCCGGTCTCGGGTTCTCCCTGGTAGAAGTCCTCAGCGCTTGTCCTGTAGGATGGGGTCTCCGGCCAAGAGAAGCGCTAGCCTGGGTAACAGAGCATATGATTCCAACCTATCCTCTTGGCGAATTCAAGACGAAGGAAGAGGTCAAGGTTATCCAGGCGTGAACCGGCGCTACCAAGGAGAATAACATATGCAAGACGAAATCGTCATATCCGGATTCGGTGGGCAGGGAGTCCTGTTCGCAGGCCAGCTTCTGGCCTACGCCGGGCTAATGGAAGGGAAACAGGTAGCGTGGGTGCCGTCGTACGGCCCTGAGATGCGTGGTGGAACAGCACACGCCACGGTGATTATATCCGAGGAGGAGATCGGCTCGCTCATAGTGTTTAGGCCAAACATAGCCATAGTGATGAACTTGCCCTCGATGGAGCAGTACAACCGCCTGGTTCGGCCAGGAGGGCTGCTGGTAATCAATAGCTCCCTCATTCCCGACAAGTCGGAGCGCGATGATATCACCACGCTTTACGTTCCCGCCAACGACATAGCGCTCAACCTGGGCAACGACAAACTCGCCAACGTGGTTATCCTAGGCACTTTCATAGCCGAGCGCCCGATAGTATCAATCCAATCCCTAAGGGCAGCGCTGAAGAAGGTGCTCGGAGAGAAGAAGAAACGGATGTTCGAAGTGAATGAGCACGCGCTCCACGTGGGAGTTGAGTACGCGAAAACGACAAGAGCCGTAACAGCGTAACAACGTAAACGAGCACCGAGCCGAGGGAATTTCCTTTGACTCTACCCACAGCATAGTGTATCCTAAGCGGGAAGTACTCTGCGCAAAGGATACTGTTGGATTGATCAGTAAGAAAACCCTCGACGAAATCCGCTCGGTGGTCGGAACACGCCACGTCCTCACCGACAAGGAAGAGATGGTCTGCTACTCGTGCGATCCCTCCACCTTCATCGCCATGCCCGACGCGGTAGTTTTTCCACAGACCACCAATGAAGTTGCGGACGTCCTCAAGATCGCGAACCGAGAGCGCATTGCGGTGGTTCCCCGAGGAGCGGGAAGTAACCTCTGCGGTGGAGTAGTGCCAACGCACGGGGGGATGGTGGTGCTAACCGACCGAATGAACCGCATTTTGGAGATCGATCAGCGCAACCTGACAGCCACCGTTCAGCCGGGCGTGGTGCTGGGTCACCTCCACGCCGCCGTGGAGAAGCTTGGGCTCTTCTATCCTCCGGATCCCGCCAGCCTGTCGGTGTCAACTCTAGGCGGCAACGTAGCCGAGGGAGCAGGGGGACCTAGAGGAGTCAAATACGGCACAACCAAGGATTATGTCCTTGGCCTCGAGGTTGTGTTGCCATCCGGCGACGTAATCCGCACCGGCGGCAAGACGGTTAAGAACGTTAGTGGTTACGATCTGACTCACCTCTTAGTTGGCTCGGAAGGTACCTTGGCATTCATAACCGAGATCACGGTTAAGCTGATTCCGCTACCGGAGGCGAAGCACACGCTACTGGCAGTCTTTGATAAGCTGGAAGACGCGGCAGAAGCCGTCGCGGATATCATCGCCGCCCGAGTCGTGCCCGCAACGATGGACATAATGGATCAGACGACTATGCGCTGTGTGGAAAACTACAGGCCTACAGGCCTCCCTCTGGAGGCTGAGGCGGTCCTCCTCATTGATGTTGATGGCAGCGAACAGGAGGTAGAGAGACAGAGTGCGCTGGTGGAAAAGCTCATAAAGGCGCACAATGGCCGGGAAGTGCAAGTGGCCCGAACACCGGAGGAAAGCGACCGTCTCTGGACCGCACGTCGTATGGCAGGCACTGCTCTGTCGGCAGCTTCGCCAACCACAATAACCGAAGATGCCACCGTTCCCCGGGAGAAAGTGCCCCAAATGGTCCGCACTCTCCACGATTTGGGCAATAAACACGACATCGTAGTCGCTCTTATGGGACACATCGGCGACGGCAATTTGCATCCCTTGATACTGACCGACGAGCGAAACAAGGAGGAGTGGGAAAGGGTAGAGAAGCTGGTCGCCGAGATATTCGAAAGCGCGCTGAAGCTAGGAGGCACGCTATCCGGGGAGCACGGCATCGGCCGGCTGAAGCGCCCTTATATGAGGGCCCAGTTCGGAGACGCAGGTATCGAGCTAATGCGCAAGATAAAGCGAGTTTTCGATCCTAACAATATTATGAACCCCGGTGTGATGATTCCCGATGAAGAATAGCAAAAGACTCGACGAATGGTACGAGATGAGCCGCAAGTGCATGCGCTGCGGGCTTTGCCGCAGTGTGTGCCCTGTGTTTGACGTGCTAGGCACGGAGTCCTCGGTTTCACGAGGCAAAGTGCAGCTAATCCGCGCCCTCCTGGAGCACAGACTAGAACCTACAAAGACGCTCAAGCAAATGGTATCGCTATGCCTGAATTGCGGGGCGTGCTCAGCCAACTGCCCCAGTGGAATCAAGGTCCACGAGATGATTCTGTCGGCACGAGCGGAGCTTCTGGCCAAACTGGGCCAGCCCGCAATGGAAAGGGTGATCCTGCGGGTAGTCGCAGCGGACTCGGGGAGAATGGCTTTGGGAGCCAAGGCGACTGCGCTGTATCAGAAGACCGGGCTGCATTGGCTGGCGCACAAGACCAGGTTGCTGAGCCTGCTACCAGGAGATCTCGACACTAGAGAGGAGTTCGTCCCGAACATTCCACTGCGCACAGCCCGTACTAAGCTGATGGAAGTGAATGGACCCGACAGCGCCAGAATGCGCGTAGCTTACTTCCTCGGGTGCGCTTCCAACCTGCTCGAACCGTCAGTAGCTGTGGCCGTCGTGGAGGTCCTTACTCACCACAATTGCCAGGTCGTAGTTCCTTCCAAGCTGGAATGCTGCGGAATGCCCCACCGGAGCTACGGCGACACGCAAATGGCGGCTAAACTTGAGCAAACCAACGTGGACATCCTAAACAAAGCTAACGTGGACGCCATCGTCGTCGACTGTGCCACTTGTGGCAGCACCCTCAAACGCTACGAAGGGCTGAGGGCTCCCGTATACGACGTCTCCGAGTTCTTGGCCGACGTCGTAGGGCTCAGCGGAGATGGTTTGCACGAGGTCGGTGTGAAGGTCACCTATCACGACCCGTGCCATCTCGTTCGGGAGCAGTCGGTGATCGCGGCCCCTCGGCAACTGATTCGGAGCGTTCCTGGGATCGAATTCGTGGAGATGGCCGAGGCTGACCGGTGCTGTGGAGGAGGCGGATCCTTCAACCTGACGCACTACGAGGTGTCGATGGCCATCCTGGATCGCAAGATGCGGAACATCCTCGACACGAGCGCAACCATTGTCGCATCCGGATGCCCGAGCTGCCGCATGCAGATCAACTATGGAATCAGGCGAGAGCGCAAGCGCCGCAAATCAGAGGGCGAGGCAATCGCCAACGGGTTGCCGGTAGAGGTCTTGCACCCTGTCGAGCTGCTAGCGCGGGCGTTGAGGGACAATCGCGCGAGCACATAGAACCATACAGGAAAACCTCCCTCGCTCGTCCAGAGCTGTGCGTCAGCCACAGCTCAGTCGCATGGCAACTCCGCTCGCTGAGCTGCGTCCACGGAATTCTTATGGATAAAGACTCTACTTCGGAAAACCATCGCGAGTGCGGCTTTCGCAGAGGCATCCATCGGCTTTGGCCATCGTGCCCTTGAACAGTATTGTGCCCCGGACTTTGCCTATTCTCCCGGCGAGGGAGACCGGACCTCCACCACGCCATCGGCCGACGCGCTTTGTAGAGACATTCAGCGACTGGCCAAGCATAGTCGCCGATATACTCCTCAGCCGCGCACGATCGGCTTGAGTCAGATGCCTGGTGTGCAGACAAATCGTCGTGCGTCCGACGAGGCTTACCCCGCACTAGTCCCGACCTCCACAGTAGCCGGGTAGTAATAATGGCCGATGATTTGGCGGTAATCCCAACCGTCCAACGAGGCCCTAGCCTGTGCACCATACTGGCACATTCCGACGCCGTGGCCCCAGTAGCCACAAGTAGAGGTATATCTGCTATGCCCTCCGCATGACTGGGCTCGGAGGTAGGGGACGTACGACCACGGCGCGCTCTGGCAGGTCTTCCAGTTGTCGTACGAAGTGAGCGCGTCCTCACTGTTGCGAGTACTTTCCGCGTTGCACATCGCGAAAAAGTTGGCCGAGATGATCTTGCCGTCGTAAACCCCAACCTGATTGTGGGTGGCATCCACGGCTTGGTCTGTAGTGCTATAACGCTTATCTGGGTTGTAGACCTGGCAGGCGGTCGTTGTGCAGACGTAGCCACGAGCGAGATAGTAGGCCACGGCGTAGCTGCGCGCAGCGACAGCCTGGGCCTTGAGAGCTTCCGCTGGCCAGCTGGCCGGCATTTCGCTCGGCACCACTCCCTTGAGATACTCGTCCAGCGCCATCGTCTCAGTAGTTCCATCCGGGAACTTGACGACGATGGTATCGGGCACCGTTACGGCCGATACGAAGGAGTTCACGACGTATGGCAGGTACAGTTTGTTGCTCAGGGTACTGGTCACGGCAACGCCCAGCGATGCGGCTGCCGGCGGGGGCTGGCCTTGCTCCACACCCAGTATGTCCAAAGGCGATTCGGGGACCGTGACCACAGCGTCGTAGAGGCGTTGCTCGTCCTGTGGACTGACCACGAGGGGGATCATTCTGAAATCCACTCGTGTTACCGAGCCACTAACAACTCGCTGGCGTACGCGGGACATGCCCACGTAACCATCGGCGCCGACTCTGACCTCGTACGTCCCTGGGCCAACAGCTAGCGAGTACTCGCCTCCGGCCGAAGTGCTGGTTGTCGCTACCACCGCCTTCGAGCCCGATTCGACAGCACTCACAGTCGCCGAAGAAACGGGATTACCTGAGAGGATATCCGCCACGCGTCCCGCCAGGCCACTTCCCAGTTCCGAGGCCAGCGCACCTGGCATTTCCACGATCACAGGCCGCCCCTGTGCGCCGAAGAGCCGCGAGCCTCCCAGAGCGACCCCACCAAAGATCGAGCCAGCTAATGCCAGAAATCGTCTACGGCTTATACTCACCCACACCACCCCACATCAAGAATGAAAGACGACCAGACGACCCAAACAGCGTGGCGCGACAGAATCGCACAGACTCTCCGCCGGAGCGCCTTGTAGGCAAAGAGTTAGGATACACCTAGCAGTCGACCACAGTGACTATAATGTAACTGTCATCCTGAGCGTAGCGAAGGGTCTCGGCCTTAGGTCGGCGAGATTCTTCACCTCCGCTGCGCTTCGGCCGTTCAGCAACTTCAAGTTTCTGTGTCTTGCACAGGCTTTTGGGAGCCTAGTTTACTCAGAATGACGCCATCTCAAATTCCCTGTGGTCTACTAACTAAACTAATTGGCGGGATTAGCCCCGCCTCCTCTCCGCACCACGTAAGGGCGAAGCCTTCGCCGTCCAATGCTAGCAGCGATCCACGAGCTGGAGAGCGAATGCTTGGCCCGGAACTCTGGACGCCACCGCCTACGCCTCCAATGGCACTGTTGCCTGCTCCATACTTGTCGTTCACCCAGTGCAGCGCTGGCCCTACGGACTACACCGCCAAGCGCGCCCTCACTCGTAGATCCACCTGTCGACATCACGGGTGTAGCTAAGCAATTCATTTTTGGTGAAATAGAGATCTATCTCCGCCACCGCTGTATCAGGAGCATCGGAAGCGTGAATGAGATTCCTCAAGCCAGTCAATGCAAAGTCACCGCGTATGGTTCCCGGCGCCGCCTCATTCGGCCGAGTCGCTCCGACCATAGCACGCACGACAGCAATAGCATTCGGCCCTTCAACGACACAAAGTATCACTGGTCCCGACGTGATATAGCTCACCAAGTCCTCGTAGAAGAACTTGCCCTTGTGAACCGCGTAATGCCTCTCGGCCAGATCACGATCGATCTGGATCATTTTGAGACCGGCGAAGCGGAATCCCCTGTCCTCGAACCGCTTTAGGATCTCCCCGGAGAGTCCCCTCTGAACTCCATCCGGCTTTATGATAACAAGCGTTCTTTCCATCAACACTCCTCGGACGACGCGTATTATTAGCTGGGCTTCAGCGTCTAAAGAAGGCAGCCGAAGGGCCCTCGCCTATGTTAGCCGATTAGCCCCGAGCGGGTCAATAGGGGGTTCTCACAGAGCCGCAACGCCAGAGCCGGCATCCGGGGGATGGCTAAACGCCTCGTCACGAGGCCGTTCGACTGGTTCGAGGGAAGCTATAACCGACCGAATCGACGCTGTTCGGCGATCGGGCAGCACAACACGGGCGATAGCCTCATTGAGTCTGGAGCGGGCGATCTCGTCTAGAGTGATGTCTTCGCTGAGAAGGTCATCCCAGGGAGAGTCAACTTCCTGCCGCGTCGCTTCCAGTTGCACTTCCCGATCGAGCGTAGTTGTGGAATCAGATGGCGAGCCATCCGGTGGAGCGCTACCAGACTGATCGGAAGAAGTTGGCTCCAGCTCAGGCACACGAATATACGGTTTGTCCACCTTGCCCGGCAGTTCTGCCCCACGTAGCAACTCGGCTTCCACACGGCCTTCTGGATCCAACGCAGAGGCACAAGCAAGCAGAGCCTCGGCACGAGCACGCGCGTTGCCTCCCTCTCCTGCGAGAACATGGCCAAGAATGATGTTCGCCTTCAGGCAATCCGGAGAATCGTCGAGAACTTGTTCGCAAACCGTCTTTAGTTGCTCACGTAAAGCCCTGGCATCCTCGCTCTGCTTATCCCCGTGGGTCAGATAGAGCTTCCACAACGCCTCGGCCATCGGCACCATCACATCGAGACGACCAGGACTTTGCTCCGATATCACACGAAGCTCGTCGACGACCTTCTCCCACAACTCCCCCTTCGCATAGAGGCGGGCCAGTGCCAGACGGCTCAAGAAGACTGGTTCCTCGGACAGCCGAGCCAGCTCAGCGTTTAGTTCGGAATGGCCTGGACTCAGCTCGAATGCTCGCTCCAGGTGGTAGAGCGCGGCTGCCGCATCCCCCCGATCCTCGAACAATATGCTTAGCGCCCAACGAGCGATCAGGTTCTCGGGGTCAGCGCTCAGCACCCGCAGAAAAACGCGCTCCGCTTCGTCGCTGAGGCCCTTCTCGCGCAGGGCCTCGCCAAGCAGGCAATGGGCTTCCACATGCTTCGGGTAAGACTCCAGGACTTTCGAGCAAGAATCGACGGCGCGATCGTATTGTCCGTCCAGAACTGCTGATTTGGCCTCTTCGAGGCATGACCGAAGTGAAACCACGGCAACCCCTCCCTGCAACGCCGACACTCAGCGTAATGTTAGCACAGCAGCCTGCTTCCCTCAATTCGCCCAATAGTACCACCCCAATTAGAAACGACACATCAAAGAGAGGCGATGTAGGTGAGGCTTCCCTGCGCCTGCGTGTTGAACCCGTGCTCGGCGACGGTGATTGGTGATTGGGTTGCGCTCGCATTAGAGCCCATGATATATTCATCGTAATGAAGGAGCCCAAGCAAAATGGCCCAGAAGGCAGACCGAGGAATCGAACGCGTTGGCAAGCGCCTCCACGGCACAACAAGGAATTGGATGCGGACACGGACGCTGCGGCGCGACGATGGCCGGTATCTAATCTACTACACCTTTACCAACACCGCTGGACAGGGCTCAGCATCGAAAGGGAACCTCCAGAAAAATGTCTGAGATGCGCTGGGACCCAGTGTTGGAGGAATGGGTGATCACGGCCCCCAGCCGTCAGGACCGTACCTTTCTCCCACCCAAGGATTTTTGCCCCCTTTGCCCCACCAGGCCTGGCTCCGAGCCGACGGAGGTCCCCGATTCGGACTACGAAATCGTTGTCTTCGAAAACAAGTTCCCATCTATGCGGGCGATACCACCTACCCCGGCGGTCACCAGCTCGAAACTGTACAAGGTGAAACCCGCGCAAGGGCTCTGCGAAGTCGTCCTTTACACGCCTCATCACGATGGCAGCCTGGCCGACCTCAGTGTAGAGGAGATAAACCGGCTCGTATACGTGTGGACGGACCGTTACGAAGAACTGGGCAAGCTTGATTTCATCGAATACGTGTTCATCTTCGAGAACAAAGGAGAGGTGATCGGGGTAACCATCCCGCACCCCCACGGGCAGATATACGCGTTCCCGTTCATACCACCCAAGATTCAGCGGGAAATAGAGTCTTCCGAGCGACATCTGAAGAACACTGGCGAATGCCTATTCTGTGACGTTCTCTCCGAGGAACTTGGCGACGGTCGCCGAATTGTGGCCGAAAACGCCCATTTCGTCGCCTTCGTTCCCTTCTTCGCACACTATCCCTACGAGGTACATATCTACGCGCGCCAGCACAAAGCGAGCCTCACCGACTTGCGCTACGATGAGAAACTCGACTTAGCCAAGCTACTGAAGACAATCCTCACGAAGTACGACAGGCTGTGGGGCTTTTCGCTGCCGTACGTGATGGTTATGCACCAGAAGCCGACCGACGGAAAGCCCTACCACGGGTACCACTTCCACATCGAGTTCTACCCGCCGAACCGCACCAAGGAAAAACTCAAGTACCTGGCGGGAACTGAGGTGGGGGCATACACGTTTGTCAACGACACACTTCCGGAAGAAAAGGCCGCCGAACTGAGGAAAGTCTGACAATTTCCGGTGCGGATACGTGGCCAAGGAGCAGGCCAATGAAAAGCCGCGATTTGCCGGTGTCCACGCCTTTAATCTTCAACGAGAAATCACTGTGGGAAATGAATGTCGCCTACAGTAGCGGTACGTGTCGAGTCCATTCTCACGCTATCATCACTGGGTGGCTTGTTCGCTGCCCATTCGTCTCACCTCACAGAGCAACGCCTTGAGCACCGGAAACCCCGATACGGGATCGCGGTTGTAGGGGTCCGTGAGATAATTGGCGTTGGCCTCGCGCCACGGCTTCGCCTGCATCGGACCGCCTCCGCCCACGTTGACCTCCACCGCGCCTGGCAATACAGCATCGGTGACCTTAGCCGTGTACGGTACCCTCCCGCGCGGCGACTCCACCCAGACTCGCTCTCCGTCCTTTATTCCTCTCGCTTCCGCGTCCACAGGGTGAATCAACACGAGGGGCTCTGGCTGAAGCTTCAGTAGTCCGGGTATGTTCAGGTGTTGGCTGCGAAACGTGGACTGTATTCTCGCGCCAGTGTTCAGCACCAAAGGATATTTCGCCGCCAGTCGCGGGTTCGCCAAAGGCCCTTCCTTCGGCTCGGTGTAGGTGGGCAAGCCATCATACCCGTATTTCATCAGCATGCTGGACACTATCTCCATCTTTCCCGAAGGCGTCTCAAACCCAGGCTTGCCGTCCTCGCGCAGCAAGCCCCTCTCGTATTTCTTGTACTCCGGTTCGCCTCCGCTAAATCTCACTCCCTCCGGGTGTGCGCGTAACTGCTCCAGGCTGACAGGGTGATCCCTCAGAACGAACTCCACTAACTCTTCTTCGTTTTGTGGATAAACGTGGCCGTATCCCAGCCTGCGGGCCAATTCCGCCATAATGTTGTAATCGCTTCGCGCCTCGTAGAGCGGCTCGATGACTCGTTTGCGCAACTGAACGTAACCCGGGTACCGCTGGTAGGCGCTATTCTCGTAATATGTCGTGGCCGGCAGCACGAAGTCCGCGTACATCGCGTCGGCTGTCAGGAAGCGATCGACGCAAACCAGCAGCTTCAGCTTGGAGAAGCATCGCTTCCACAACTCAGGATCGGGATAGCCAGTGATGATCGAAGCGCCAAAGATGAGCAGCGCCTCGATAGGATACGGGTCGCCGTTAAGAATGGCCCGCGGTGCCTCCATGAACTGAGCAGACTTGGTCAGTTCGCAGAAGAGTGGGTATTTATCGGCTCCGATAGGCTTCACGCCCTTGGGAAGCTCGACGTCAGTCCGGTTGTATAGCCGCTTGCCCTTCGCGCGCAGCACGAGGCCACCGGGTTGGTCAAGATGGCCACAGATGCCCCAAAGTATCAGCACCGCTCGTATGCTCTGCACACCGCTGTCGCTGTACTCCAACCCCGTGTACGTGCTCAACGTCGTGCCCCTTGTGGTGGCGATGGCCCTAGCGGTCCGCACCACCACGTCCTCGGGCACCCGAGTGATGCTCGCCACCTCCTTGGGGCTGAACTCCCGAACGTACTGGCTCAGCTCTTTGAACCCTACCGTCCAGTTCTGAACGAACTCCTTGTCGTAGAGTCCCTCCCTGATAGCCACGTTCATCATTCCCAGAGCCAGCGCTCCGTCTGTTCCCGAGCGTATCTGAACGAACTCGTCGGCTTTGGAGGCTATTTCATTGCGCATATGGTCAATCACTATGACCCTGGCTCCTCTCCTCTTAGCCTCCAGAATCTTCTTCATCGCGGTTGGCGGCGAATCGGTAGCCGGATTTGCTCCCCAAACCACAATCAAATTGGCGTTGCCGAAATCTGCGACCGCCTCGCGCATCGACAAGCCCAGCGTCGGGACTGGCGCCAGAAGTCCTTTAGAAACGTAGCACAATGAGCCACAGCCCGCATTGTTGGGGGACCCAAAGGGGAAAATCAGACTCTTGGAACTATTCTGGTCGCTCCCCTTCGGGGCAAAGGCATCGACGAGCGACACGTCGAACAGCCCACGACCCACATAGGTCATAACGGCCTGCGGGCCAGTAGTGCGTTTGATCTCCTGGAGCCTGTCCACAATCCTATCGAAGGCCTCATCCCACGACACGCGCTCGAACCGGCCCTCACCCTTCTCACCAACCCTGGCCAGAGGGTACTTCAGCCGATCGGGAGAGTACACTATTTCCTTAGAGTGTGCTCCCCTAACGCAGATGATCCCGATCGGGTGCCCCTTCAGCGGAACGATTCTGTCGATTCTCCCATCAACTAGTTCCACATCTACGCCGCAGCCTCCTGGGCAGATCCCGCAGACGCTGGTGACCACCTGGTTTGGGACGCTTTCTGGCCTGATGGAAATATCGTCTGATGCCATTGGCATTCCTCCTTGAACTCTTCCACACGGCCTCTTCGCTGCCCTGCCCGAATGCCACTCTATCCGTCAGCCCGAGACCTACGACACCCAGACGTATGCAGAGAGGGCAGGGAGACGCTACCCTGCGACGAGGCCACGGCAGCGCCTTCAGATTCTCAGTATAGCACGGCTACATTTCAATAGGAAGCAATGAGAGCCCCCGAAGCTGTACCGCAAGAGCAAGCGGTCCCAGCAGTGGATCACCAGCAGAACAATCTGCCGCCTCCTCGCCACCAGACCCCGTCTTACGCTAAGCAGGCCAAAAGACAAGCGAGATGTCACGAAGGATTCGGCAGCCACGCAGACAGCCGCAGCGGTACGAGACTCTGCCCCACCCACTAAAAACAGTGGCGGATTTGCACGATTAAGTTATAATAGACGCAGCGGCCGAAGGAGATATTCGGCCGAAGGAGGGTACGCGAAATGAACGAGGCCAACCCCATCAGCATCCCCTATCCTGAAGCGGCCGATCGCCACTTGAAGATCACAGTCGGAGCATGCCGACTGAAGGTGGCGCCTGGGGCAGCCGATGTATGGGTCACCGGCACTTACCGCGATCCGTCGGGCTCGCTGCCGCTGAAGATCGATCAGGTAGGCACGACAGTGAGGATTTCCCAAGCCCCGGAGTGGGCCAACGTGCTGAACCTGCCCAGCGGAATTCCTACGCTCGACCTCGCGCTCGGCACAGGCAGACCTTTTGCGCTCACATTGGAGTCTGGGGCTAGTGAGAACGAAGTGGACCTTGGGGCCGTGCCCATCAACCGCATGATTGTCAGACAGGGCGCCGGCAAGATGACCATAGACTTCTCAGCCACTAACCCGGAGCCTATGAGCTTGCTCACCCTTAGTGCCGGTGCGGGAAGCGTGGAAGTGAAGAACCTGGCCAACGCCAACCTTGCTGAGATGACCGTCGATGGGGGTGCAGTTGCCTACAAACTGGATTTCGGTGGCTCGCTGCAAAGAAACGCTCACGTGAGAGTGTCCACAGGCATGGCGTCGGTGGAGATCCGCGTCCCATCCACGACTGCCGCAAGAATCTCAACAGAATCAGTCCTGGGCAACTTGGACATCGGCGATGGCTTCACAAAAAGGGAGGGCGCGTTCTGGACGAGCGCGTCTCCAGCAGGCACTGGACCGCTCCTCTCTATTCACGCCAGCGTTGCCCTGGGGTCGCTGAGTCTTCGTGCAACTTAGTCAACATTCTCCTTGTAGGAAGATAGTAAGAGGGACGAGACGGTGAGTATTGGCTCATTCACTGACAAGCAACGTCCACCAACGATGCAGGAAGTGCTCGATGCAGCCGGCAACGGGCGGCCAGCGTGGGAGAACATAACTCGCCACATCGAGGAGAACTACCGGGCAAAAACGGACCTCCGGTTCTATGGCAAGAACTACGGCTGGGCGGTTCGCTTTCGCAAGAGCGGCAAGTCCCTGCTTTCCCTGTATCCCGGTAACGATAGTCTCACCGCCCAGATCGTTCTAAGCGCGCCGGAGGCAGAGAAAGCCGCCGCACTAGACCTTGGAGACAAGGTCCGGCAGGTCTTGGAAAACGCCCATCCGTATCCCGAAGGTCGCTGGCTGTTCATAAGAGTTGAATCCGTCAAAGATATCGACGATGTCAAGCAACTGCTCGCGACCAAACGGGTTGCTGAAAGCGAGAGCAAAAGACGGAGGGCCAATTGCGAATAGGATTAGCCTCGGACGTTCACGGCCGATGGAACACGCTCGTGTCCTGGGTCCGTGCTCAACAGATCGACGTTGTCGCAGTCGCCGGCGACCTGGACGCCGGCAGCAAGTTCCCTTTCCCCGTCTACTACGCCTTCGGCAACCTCGACGACCGCCGCGAATACGAGGAGTGGGAAGTCGGTGGCCACCTGGAGAACCTGTTCGGTATGGGTGACTACGAAGTCGCGGAGATAGGCGGTCTCAAATGGATGTTCGTGGGCTGCGCCTTTGACACACGAATCGGCCCCGGTAAGGTGCCTTCGCCTCCGCCAAGCTTGCCCAAGGTAGACGCTATAGTCACCCACGAGGCTCCGATACGCACGGGGCCTTTTCCTCCACACCCTATTATCGAGGCTTTAGTTAGGCAGGTTCAACCTCGCTGGTGCTTCTCGGGCCATCGCCATATGGTTGGGCACGGCACGGTCGGATCGACCGAATGCGTGGCCCTGGGAACCGACCCATCAGGCTGGGCAATTCTCCACGTGGAGACAATGAGCCTCATCCTCCCACCGATTCTCACCGGTGGCTTGTGGTAGTAGGGCCCTTTGGTTTCTGGACGTACAGGAAGATATATGCTAAGCTAAGCGAGGTTTGTTCCCAGTCGCACCGTTCCTTGGAGTCGACATCTTGCTCGGGGGAGGAGAGGGTAGATGAAGACCTACGAGGAGATCAACGAGAAAATCAAGACAGGTAAGGCCGTCGTCGTGACGGCAGAGGAGATGATCGGCATTGTCGAAGAAAACGGCCCAGCCGGGGCGGCGCAGAAGGTAGACGTGGTCACGACAGCTACTTTCAGCCCGATGTGCTCAAGCGGCGCGTTCATCAACTTTGGTCACAGCGAGCCACCATTGAAGATGCAGAAGGTGTGGCTCAACGATGTTCCCGCCTATGGGGGGCTGGCAGCAGTGGATTGCTACCTCGGGGCAACCGAATGGTCCGAGACACGGGGAATCAAGTACGGTGGAGCTCACGTCATCGAAGAACTGGTGTCCGGCAAGCCTGTCCAGCTTCGCGCTACAGGTGTTCCAACCGACTGCTATCCTCGAAATCGCTGGGAGTCGCTGGTCACGTTGGATTCGGTGAATCAGGCATACCTCTTTAATCCTCGCAACGCCTACCAGAATTACGCGGTGGCGACAAACAGCACCCGCAGGACCCTGCACACTTATATGGGCATTCTCCTGCCCAACTTCGGCAACGCCAACTTCTGCTCTGCGGGGCAATTGAGCCCCTTGCTCAACGATCCCGAGTACCGCACAATCGGCGTGGGGACACGGATTTTCCTGGGTGGTGGCACTGGCTACGTGGCGTGGGAAGGCACTCAGCATAACCCGAGCCAGAAACGCGCTGAAAACAGAGTCCCGGTTGCGTCGGCAGGAACGCTCGCGTTGATCGGAGATATGAAGGGAATGAACAGACGATACCTCCGGGCGTGCGTAGTCAGCGGTTATGGGGTGAGTCTCTTCGTAGGTGTGGGGATACCGATTCCCATTCTCGATGAGGAAATGGCCGCATTCACGGGGATCAAAGACGCCGACATCGTGGCGACAGTCTACGACTACGGTGTGCGTAGCCGAAGCAGGCCATCACTCGGCCAGGTCAATTACGCTCAACTACGCTCCGGCGTCATCGATATCCAGGGACGCAGGGTGAGAACGGCGCCTCTTTCCAGCTATGCTATGGC
>Ga0315298_1003332_pt1 | contig 25820 bp, 16 predicted proteins | sample WHS_1_MG_FD_203077 | JGI IMG/M metagenome (GOLD analysis project Ga0315298, IMG submission 203077) | Extremophilic microbial mat communities from Washburn Hot Springs, YNP, Wyoming, USA - WHS_1_MG | ecosystem: Environmental > Aquatic > Thermal springs > Hot (42-90C) | place: USA: Wyoming... | reverse complement strand
GCAGAGCAGGTTCCATAACAGCGTAGTAAGCGGCAAAGGTTCGCTGATGGCTGGCCATACACGCAACTGTTCTCTTACCAGGAACAGCCACGGCAAGTATATAGCCACGATAATACATTGTACCAGGACCCAGCGTAATACAATGGGCAATCGGCGCTCTGTGGTTGTTTTCAACCACCACAGAAAAGCCAGGTTCTGCGCGATGAGAAGGGTAACTGCAAAGTAGTGAGTGTATAGGAGCGAGATAGATGCCAAAATGTAAAGAATGAAGGCACCGAAAATCCTCCTGCTATTATCCTTAGCGTCTAGCCATGAGGACAAAAGGCGGACCCAGGCATAGGCAGACAATGCCGCTAAAAAAGCGCTGAGGATGTACATCCGCGTTTCCTGGGAGTAATAGATTTGAAAAGGGGATAAAGCAGCAAGCAGCGCGGCAATCAAGCCCACTTCGCCACCAGCGAGGGAGCGCCCGAGGACAAAGGCCATCAGTACCAACATTGTGCCCAATAATGCTGATAAGGAGCGTACGGCTAGCTCACTGTTGCCAGAACACCTTATCCAAAAGTGGAGAGCATAGTAGTATAGGGGTGGATGGATGTCGTTCGCTGCGCCTCTGGTGATGGCTGCCAGGTCTCTTGCAGCCAGAGCAACACTGGTGCCCTCATCATTCCACAGGCTTTGTGCTTCGATGCGGTACCAACGCAAGAGCGATGCCAGCAGCAGTATCAAGACGAGCAAACTATGAACTAGAATTTGCTGGCTTTTCTGCTCGTATGGCATTCAGCACCATTCCATGGTGGGTTACTTACCTTTGAACTGCGCCGGGCGCTTCTCCAGGAAAGCCGTTGTGCCCTCAACGCGGTCCTCCGTGGCACAGACCAAGCCAAATCGGCTGGCTTCGTACGCACAACCTGTACCCAAATCGGTCTCTGAACCCACATTGATGCTTGTCTTGGCGCAGGCAACTGCCAGCGGAGCCTTGCGTGCGATCCTATGGGCTAATTCCCGTGCTTTGGTCATCAGTTCCTCTGCTGGGACCACCATCTCGACCAAGCCAATGCGCAAAGCCTCCTGAGCAGAGATCATATCGCCACTGAGGATTAACCACTTGGCATATCCTTTTCCCACCAGCCGGGGGAGCCTTTGTGTGCCACCGTAGCCCGGTATGATGCCCAAGTTAATCTCAGGCTGTCCTAATTTCGCTGTGTCTGCAGCAATGCGGATATCGCATGCCATGGCTAGTTCACATCCGCCGCCTAATGCATAGCCATTGATGGCAGCGATAACAGGTTTGCTGAGGTTCTCGATCTTGAACAGGATACTCTGGCCTTGGGCTGCAAATGCGGCACCTTCCGCCGCACTCTCGATAGCCTGTAATTCACGGATATCGGCTCCGGCGACAAAAGCCTTCTCCCCGGCACCGGTGAGGATGATACACCGTACGTTCTCGTCGCTCTCCAGTTCATCTGCAGCCGCCGATAGCTCAGCCATCGTCGCACGGTTCAGTGCATTGAGGACTTTAGGTCGGTTGAAAGTGATAATGGCAATGTCCTCTTCACGTGTTACGAGAATGTTTTGGTAATCCATGCCTTTTCCTCCCGCTCCTTAGGTAGTTATCGTCTCAGCGCTGAGATATTGAATCGTCCTCTCCACCAGCGAATTCATGTCCTGTGTAGCAGCGACAATAGAAGGAAACGCTGGGGCAGTGAAACAGTATTCTTCTCCTTCCTGGTGAAGGATCGAATAGAGAACCAAGGTTTCCAATGCTTTTTCCACTGCAGCCGAAGGAACCTGTACTCCCCTCGCATGTAATGCTGCCTCGATTTCAGTGAGCGTTGCATGAGGTGTGTCTACCATGATTAGCAGCGTGATCAGGCGTTCTAGCGCTGTCGCATTGCCCCACATGACCTCGATCAAGTACTCATTGAACTGCCTTGAATTTCCAATCGCTTCCAAATCCGCGAGGGAGATAAAGCGATTACCGCGTGCATTGATGCGGATGATCAATTCCTGGCAGATATACTGTACGAGATTGGGGTGGCAGGCGGAGAGATTGATGACGCCTTGTACCAATTTGCTAGCATCCTCGAAACCAATGCCCATTTCTTGCATGGGCTCCATAACAATACGGCCTGTGTCTCGGGGGGTCAGATAACTTAGGCGGATCACATTGCAGAAGTTGAAAAGAACCGAGTTAGGATTATGCAGGCTTGCATAAAGGACCTTGCCACCGCAGAGTACAAAGCGGCAGTATTGCTCTTGAGTAAGGGCTCGGAATACTTTGAAGAGCCGTTCCTGGTTCAGTGCATCATACTGAAGAAGGGCATCTACTTCATCCAGTAGGATGACGATGACTTGTTCCTTGTGCTCTCGCTTTATCCGTGCCATCAAGCGCATCAAGGCTTCTGGCGAGCGATCAGGTAGAGTGACTTGCCACATGGCCTCTATAGCGTTACATAGGTCTTGATAATCCTGTACTGCTTGGCAATCCAGGTATAGGGAATAGTGCTCTGGTGCATCTGTAAAGGAGCGGTGAAGTTTTTGTAGGATGGAACTCTTGCCGATTTTCCGTCCACCGACAATGGCAAAGTTATTGTCTTTGATCATGCGTGTGATAGTCTTTAATTCATAGTCTCGACCGAAGAACATGTTTTCGGGCACAGGTCCTGATACCACATAAGGCGACACCACAGTCAAATCTACCTGTGAAAGCAGGATGCGGATAAATCTCTTTTCTGGATTCTTTGCCACAAAGATACGGTACAGGTCGTCAAAATCCATCACGATGAAATCATAGGCAGTCCCATGGGTCAATTTCTTGAGCTGCATCTTTGCCGCGGTGGGTTCTTGACCGGTACGGCTATCTGGGAGCACGAGCAAGGCGAGATAACTGGCAACATTGAGAATGCTCATTAAATCATGCAGGTCGTGGACATCCTGCTCGGTGATGTTGGGCTTTTGGAGGAAGATAAGAGGAAACATAGGAGGCATTTTCAGACGTAAGGCCGGTGCTTTGATTACATAAGCATGAAGCTCTTTGTAAGAGCGGGTCTCTAGGAGGGTAAATCCGAGCAACTGGCATAACTGATCGGTGATGCGTGAGACGATCGGCTTGAAAGCGATCGCATTCTTTGCCCTCCTCTGCGCTGCGCGCCAATTGCGCAAGAAATTACCCACCAGCATTGAGTTGGCTGGCTCCAGCACAGGAGGATTCAAACGTAGCACAAGATTGTCCTCCCCTTGTTCTTGCAGGTATTGTTGCATAGCGCGAAGCCTAAAGGGGCTAGGCACTTGAGCCAGTGTTTCCATCGTGACGGCGTTTTGGTCGCGCAGAATGCGTTCAATTTCCTCTCTCCACAATGGCCAGTTGCGCTCGAAAATTTGGTCTTGAGTTTGCTTAGCGACCTGGAGCTGCCCCTGAATGGTAAAGAGGATAATCGCCAGTGCGGCTGCGCTCAATATCCCCGCCGCGATAAGGCGCCAGGTGGCAAGGCCTGAACCTTTATCTAATGTGCTGTAAATGCCATTGTTCTTGATACTGGCATATAGGTAGGAACGTTTGGCATCTACCAGCAGTGCCAGCACATTGGCGCGCGGTGGCAGGCCCTCGTTAATGGCGCGCCAGTTGAATCCGCCATCATCACTGCGAAATATCCCCCCATCCGTGCTAGCATACACAATGCGTGGCTTTCCACGATAAGAGTTGAGTGCTAATGCTTGGATCTTGATGTTAGTGGGCAACGAACCCCTGCCTATCGCAGTCCAATGGTCTCCCCCATCCGTTGAGCAGTACACTTCACCAATTCCCATCGCCGTTGCTGCATAAATCACGTTAGGGTAGCGCCCATCAATAACGATGCTGTGCACTTCATCTTGGGCAAACCCATTTTGCAGGGCTTCCCAACGGAGTCCATGGGGGAACAATTTGCCGGTTAACTTTAAACGGTAAAGGCCTTTGCTTGTTCCTGCGTAGAGGATTCCTTCCTTGGTAGGCGCAAAAGCCAGTGTCTGCACGTAAAGATTTGCCAATCCATCATTGGCACTCGTCCAATGGATGCCACCATCAGTACTATAGAAAACCCCTGCTCCATTGGTGCCTGCGTAGAGCACACTCGAAGGCTGATCACCAGGGTTCGTCCTGCCTGGGTGATGGATGACCAGCGCACTAATAGGTGCGTCACGAGCCAAGCCAGCGTTTACTCGCCACCAGCTTTGGCCGCCGTCGGCACTGCGGTAGATTTCGCCATACCAAGTGCCCGCGTACAGGGTATCAGGAGAAGCAGGGTCTACAGCCAGCGCCAGCACATTGGGGTTAGCCAACCCCTGGTTCAGAGGGACCCAAGTGTTACCATCATCGGTTGTCTTGAATACATCCAGTCCCGTGATGGCATACAGATGTCCTGGACGTTCTGGGACCGCTACTAGCAATAAGACATTGGTACTGATTAAACCTCTATTTTTGGGTTCCCAACGCTGACCCCCTGTGCTCGTGTAATACACACCGCGCCCAGTGCCTGCATACATGACCTCGGAATGCACAGGATGGATAGCCAGCGCAAGGACCAACTCCTCTATGTTGCCAGGGACAGGTGCCCAAGTTTCCCCACTGTTTGTGCTTTGCCATATGCCTTGCGCGCCCACTGCTGCGTACAAGGTGCGGGGATTGTTAGGGTCAATCACTAAGGCGTGGACGATCATCTCACCAATGCCCCCGGTAGCAACCTGCCAGGTCGCTGCGCCGTCGTTGCTGCGATAAACGCCTGCCTCCGTGGCTGCGTAGAGGATAGTTGGGACAACAGGATCAATAGCCAGGGCCTGTACACGCAACCTGGCTGGCATGTTGGCGCTGGCGTGTTGCCAATGTTCACCATAGTCTGTGCTTTTGAACACGCCGCTGTCCGTGCCCGCGTACAGGATATTTGGCGAGGCATGGTCTATGGCCAATGCCCAGATCGTTTCTTCAGGCAGCCCTTCGTTGCTCGCAGCCCAGGTATTGCCCCCATCCAGGCTCTTGAAAACTTGCCTATCTGTACCTGCATATACATTGGCGCTGTTTTCAGGGTCAACTACCAAGGAAAAAACAGGGCTATGGGTCAGGCCTGCAGTAGTCGGCAACCAAGTTTGACCGCCATCGGTGCTGTGATACACACCGTTATAAGTGCCAGCGTAGATGGTCTGTGTGGGGTGTTGGGCCATAGCCAATGTCATGATCTCTTGGCCAGCGGGCAAATCTTTGCTTGTGTGCTTCCACACGTTTCCCCCATCCTGGCTGACATAGATGCCGCCATCTGTAGCGGCATAAATCAGGCCAGGATTGCGCTCGTCAAGCAATAACGCGTTGATCTTGCCGCCGCTTGGTCCCCGCGTCTGTTTCCAGGTGGCAATGGTGGAAGTTTGCTCATTGGGCATGCACAGGGTAATAGCAAACCAGACCAGTAGGATGGCTATGGCAACGGGCAGCAATATCGCGATGGCTTTATGCAGCGCTTGTTGATTCGTCATGCTTCTATCCATTGCACATAGAGTGCGTTCTCGCCGAGAGCCTCCTTAAGTTGTGCTTCCAACTCCGGTACAAAGTGCGTGGTCGCATTGGGAAATTCCAGTTGTACACGCCCTTGTTCGCTGATAATGTTGAAGCGAAAGCGATCTGGACCAGGGTGTTCTTCCAAAATCTGGTACACTTTCCGCAACAACTGGATATCATGTTCACGGTTGCCACTGCAGTGGAGGTTGATTTCGAGTAGATGCACACGAGGTGCTACATTGTTCTTGCGCGAATTTGCCAGCGCGTAATCCTGCACCGTGTCTCCAACAATCTGAGCCTTTCCGTCGCGTATATCTACTTTGCCCTCTACTACGAGCAACTGGTCCTCTGCCAGCAATTCTTTGCACTGCTTGTATGTCTTGGGGAAAAGGACAATATCTATACTGCCGCTCAGGTCTTCCAGTTCGACAAAGGCCATCTCTTCGCCTTTGCGCGTTGTCGTCGGACGAGCCCGAATCACCCTACCCGCTACGATGACCGCATGACCTTTGAGCGATTCATCAATTTGATCGAGCGGTGTGTACAACTTGTTCTGGCGGGGTTCCCAGGCATTTTGCACGAGGCGTTGTAGAGGATGATCGGATACATAGGTCCCCAGGAGTTCTTTCTCCCAGGCAAGTTTTTCCTTTTGCGGAACCGGTGGGACAAACACGTGATCTGCCATCAGGTCAGCATCACCAGAAGGGCGTGCATATAGGGCATCGAATGCCAGTTGCCCAACCGCATTGGCTTGGTGGTGCAGATGGCTGAGCCCCAGCATACGATCGATGATGGCTAACAGGCGAGCTCTTTCCGCTAGGGAATCCATCGCTCCTGCTTTGATGAGGCATTCCAAAGCGCGTTTGTTGATCTGTCGCAGGTCCACACGTCGGCAAAAGTCAGCCACGCTGGTGAAAGGTCCCTGAGCAGCACGTGCCTGCAAGATGGTTTGCACCGGACCCTCACCCACATTTTTGATTGCCCCTAAGCCAAAGCGGATTGCTGGGCGGTGGGTTTGCGCCTGATCTTGTGGCTGCCCTTTTTGGGCAGGGATGTCTTCTATTGTAAAATCGAGCTCACTGCGGTTTATATCTGGGGGGAGTACCTCAATGCCCAGACGGCGGCATTCTGCCACAAGGGTGGCAATTTTCTCGGTATTATTGCGCTCCACCGAGAGCAAGGCGGTCATATACTCAACAGGGTAATGTGCCTTGAGGTACGCTGTCTGGCAGGTGATCACGGCATAGGCTGCGCTATGGGCTTTGTTGAAGCCATAGTTGGCAAAGTACTCAATGGCTGAGAAGATCTCCTCCGCCTTCTCTCTGGGCAAGCCGCGTTCCACGGCACCCCGCACAAATTTGTCCCTCTGCTCCTTGAGCTCCTTCTCCTTTTTCTTGCCCACGGCACGACGCATCAAATCGGCTTCAGCACTGGTGTAACCTGCGATATCTGTTGCGATGCGGATAATCTGTTCCTGATAGACGATAATGCCATATGTTTCGCGCAGTATGGGTTCCAGGCTAGGGTGGATGTATTCCACCTTTTCCCGGCCGTATTTGCGCGCCACATAGCTGTCTATAAACTGCATGGGCCCAGGACGGTAAAGGGAGAGGAGAGCGACTACGTCATCAAAATTGGAAGGCTGCAACTCTTGCAGCACACGGCGCATCCCCGCCCCTTCAACCTGGAACAAGCCGATCACGTTGCCAGTCGAGAGCAACTCATAGATAGCGGGGTCATCCGTGGGGATGTTATCCAGGCGGAAAGCAGTGCCATGGCGAGCATTGATCAAATCTACTGCGCGGCGCATGATCGTCAAGGTAGAGAGGCCCAGAAAATCGATCTTCAACAAGCCAATTTCTTCCAGAGCCCCCATGGGATACTGCGTGATAATTTCTTCGCCCTTGGGGATATGTTGCACAGGGACGTATTCCACCAACGGCTTATCGGCGATGACAACACCAGCTGCATGTGTGGAAATATGGTGTGCGATCCCTTCGAGCTGGCGGGCTTTGTCAACGAGGTTGCGTATGTAGTCATCCTGCTCGTAAATGGTGCGCAACTCCTGTGAAGCCTCCAGAGCATCTTGTATTTTGACCTTTTGGCCAGGTGGTACTAGCTTCGCTAAGCGGACTACCTCGCCTGGTGGAAGGCCCAGTGCTCGCCCTACATGGTGAATGGCGGCGCGTGCGGCCATGGTGCCAAAGGTGATGATCTGCGCGACCCGGTCGCTGCCGTACTTTTGGATGACATATTCAATCATCTCATTGCGGCGATCGTCCGGGAAATCCAGGTCAATATCCGGCATGGTGATGCGGCCAGGGTTGAGAAACCGCTCAAAAATAAGGCCATGGCGAAGGGGTTCCAGATTGGTCAGTCCCAAGGAATATGCCACGATGCTGGCAGCAGCAGAGCCGCGCACATTCCAAGGGATATCTCGGCTCTTAGCAAAGCGTATCAAATCCCAGACGATCAGGAAGTAGACGTCAAAATTCATTTCATGGATGATTTTCAGTTCGTGGTCCAGCCGTGCACGCAATTCCGGAGTGATCAGCGAATAGCGTTTTTGCAGGCCTTCTTCACAGAGGTGAGCGAGATAGGTCTGAGCGGTGTATCCCGGGGGCACCTCAAAAGCGGGTAGATGAAAGCCCTCATTCTTCAGTTCGAATGTACATTCGGATACAACGCGTAGGGTATTGGTGAGTGCCTCGGGTACGTCGGCGAACAAGGCAGCCATTTCCTGTTCGCTTTTCAGGTAGAAATCGTCACCCCCCATGCGTAAGCGGTCTGGGTCATCCATTGTCGTGTTGGTCTGAATGCACAGCAGGACTTCATGGGCAGCGGCATCGTCCTGGCGGATGTAATGGACGTCATTTGTGGCGACGAGTTTTGCACCCAGTTCACGGCTTAATGCCAACAAAGCCTGGTTTGTCGTTTCTATTTCAGGCATGGCTACATGCCGCTGCAATTCGAGATAGAAATTTTCTGGGCCAAAGACATCTTGATACCAGCGTATGGCATCTCGTGCAGCGTCTATTTGGCCGTCTTGGATTAAGCGAGGGATCTCTCCTGAACCGCAAGCAGAGAGGGCAATAAGCCCATCGCTATGTTCCTGCAAAAGCTCTTTGTCAACACGAGGCTTGTAATAGAACCCTTCTAGATGGGCTTTGGTCGTCAACTGAATCAGGTTCTTGTAACCAGTTTCGTTCTTGGCTAGGAGGATCAAATGGAGCAGCCGGGCTTCTGCCCGCGGAGTATGCTTAAGCCTGCTTTTTGGGGCCAGGTACACTTCGCAGCCGATAATTGGTTTGATGCCGGCTTGCTGTGCTTCCTGGTAGAATTCGATTGCACCGTACATCGCGCCATGATCGGTGATCGCTAGTGCCTCCATGCCCAACTCTTTGGCGCGGGCAACGAGGTCCTTGATCTTGCACATGCCGTCAAGGAGAGAATACTCCGTATGCACATGTAAGTGAGCGAACGAAGACCCCACAGTCCCCCCTTACTCATTAGTCCTTGGTCGTTATTTCTTAGCCCTTAGTTATTGCTCGTTGGCCATTCATACATGTGCTAGGTTTGCGCCAGCTTCCAACAGCAGTTCTACTTCTGAGCGCTCCCGTGCTTCGGCATAAATGCGTAGCAGCGGTTCTGTTCCAGAAGGGCGGATTAGTAGCCAGCTGTCATCATCCAGGAGGTATTTTACACCATCGCTGTTATTTACTTGAACTACTCTATGGTGCAGGATTCTCTCCGGAGCCTCTGCCGTCAACCTCTGGGTCAGTTCCTTCTTGTCGAAGGTTTGCGTATGGACATCGTTTCGCCCATAGTAGAATGGGCCGAATTCCTCCATCAATTCCGTGATAATCTGATGCAAAGGCTTGCACTGATAAGCAAGCAATTCGGCCAACAACAAGCCCATGAGGATGCCATCGCCATCCAATACATGCCCTTTGATGGTCATGCCCCCGCTCTCTTCGCCGCCCATCAGCACATCCTCTTTGATCATCAGGGCGCAGATGTGATTGAAACCAACCGGGGTTTCATATAACGGCAAGCCATAATGTTGCGAGAGCCTGTTGAGCAATTGTGTGGTCGAGACGGTTTTGACCACTGCCCCACGCCCTTGCCTTTCCTCCACCAGGTGGCGTAGGATGAGCGAGAAGATGCGGTGGGGGTCAACGAAATTGCCCTTGGCGTCCACCGCGCCAATGCGATCGGCATCGCCATCCGTAGCCAGCCCAAGATCGTAGTTGCCACTACGCATGGTTGCAAGCAGGTCACCCAAGTTTCGTTCGATGGGTTCTGGGTGAATGCCGCCAAAGCCAGGGTTCATCACGCTGTGCAGTTCTGTGACTTCACAACCCGCTTCGCGCAGAAAAGAGGCGATGTAGCCCCGCCCTGCACCGTACATGGGATCAACAGCTACACGCAAGCCAGATGATGCGATGGCTTGAAAATCAACAAGTTTGCGCAGATGATCCAGGTAAGGAGGCATGGGATCAAAACGCACAATCCTTGGATAATCTGCATCGGCGTTGGAGAGAGCCCAGCGGCTGGCTGCAGGTGCTCGTCCACTAGCCAGGTTTCGCGCCAGGATCTCTTCAATCCGGCGTGTTTCATCTGGAAGGGCTGGACCGGTGTGATGGGCTTTGAATTTGATGCCGTTGTAGCGTGGTGGGTTATGGCTGGCTGTAATCATGACGCCGCCCAGTGCACCCAGATGCCGGATGGCATAAGCCAATGCTGGAGTGGGACAATCCGATTTGGATAAGTACACGGTCAGGCCCTCATCAGCCAGGACACGCGCTACTTCGCGCGCGTAACGGTCAGAGAGGAACCGCGTGTCGAAACCAATGACCAGAGGTGCTTGCGAATCCCCTCTCGTTTCCAAGACATAGTCGGCGATGGCTTGTGCTACATGGCGCACATTCTCAAAGGTGAATTCATCGCTGATTACTGCTCGCCAGCCATCTGTGCCGAATCGAATGGGCATGCTGTAACCTCCTGGAATGTCATCTTCTATGCAGGGAAAGTATACTCACGTCCACACGCCGGACAAGAGAAGTGCCTTTTCTCGCCCGGTTGCTCTTCATCACTCACCGGCACGAGCCTGTGCCCGCATTGGCAGACAAAACCCACCAGCCGAGCCGGATTGCCTACGACTAAGCCATGGGCAATGACATCTTTGGTCACGACCGCGCCCGCTCCAACCATGGCAAAACGGCCCACAGTTACCCCCGGCAAGATGATCGCGCCAGCTCCAATGGAGGCGCCGTACTGGATGAGAATTTTGCCCACCTGCCAGTCGGCATCGCGCTTCAGTTGCCCCTCCGGAGTGATCGCGCGGGGGAACTTGTCATTGGTCAGGCAAGCGTGAGGGCCAATGAACACACCGTCCTCGATCGTCACTCCGTGGTAAATAGAGGCACCGTTTTGGATTTTGACCCGGTCGCCGATAACGACATCGAAATCTATATAAACGCCTTTGCCGATGATGCACGACTGGCCAATCCGAGCCCCCTCTCTGACTTGTGCTTGATGCCAGATCTTTGTCCCCGCGCCGATTTGGGCTTGGGGCGAAACCTCAGCGGTGGGATGAATTTGCACGTCTGTTGTGGACACGGCACCTCCCTAGAAAATCACAAACGAGCGCCAGTGTTTCCTACCTTCTGCCGCTTACCCAGTCATAGACATCCATGATCTTCTGGCCTGCCTCAAGCCAGGTGTACTGTGTGATAGCGCGCTGGCGTAGGCGCTGTCCTAAAGCGCGGGCTTGTTCACGGTCTGCCAGCACAGCTTCCAATGCCTCTGCCAGCGAAGTGGCATCGCCAGGGCGCGCATAAACGCCCAGGCTGTCTAGATACTCCCGGCTGACAGGCACGTCGAAAGACACGACAGGCAAGCCCATTGCCATGTAATTGAGCAATTTGCCGCTGCCCTCCGTGCTCGAAATCTTGGGTGCGACTGCTACATCGCCTACGGACAGAAAGCTTGGGGCCTGTTCATAAGGGATTTTCCCGGTAAAGGTAACGTGGTTTTCCAAACCGAGTTGGTTGGCTTGCGCGCGATAGAGCTCCACGGAGGGAAAGCCCATGATCAGGAAATGCACATCCCGCCGGCGGGCAACCAATTGGGCTGCGGCGTGTAAAAGCAAGCCCGTGCCCTGCCATTCCGCCAGTAGCCCCAGGTAGACGACTACCCGCCGTTCGGGCGGAATGCCTAGGCTGGCTTTGAGCGCCGCCAGCGATTCCTCCGATTGGCTAGGAGCGAAGAAATCTGTATTGACGCAATCCGGGATAGCGATGATCTTGTCTGGCGTACAGTGAAAATCATTGGTCAGCAGGTTTGCTGCATGGCGTGAACTGGTGATAATGGCGGAGGGCAAGCGGACGATCTTTTCTTCCAACCAACGCGCTGGGCGATAGAAAGGTCCTTGTGGATTCAGGAAACGATGGTCAATCATTTCACCAGTCATGCTTCCCTGGAAGTCAAAAACCAGTGGCACGCCTAGCAACTTGCTCAATGGATAGCCAATAAGGGCGCCTTCATGGAGGTGGCCATGGATGATATCCGGTTTGATCTGTAAGGCAGTGGAAAGCGCTGTCCATCCCAGCAGGGCATCAAAAGCAATTTTGTGCCGTGAAGACCCGACTTCGTAATTTGTGCGCCATGGGATGGGCATAGTGCGGCGGATGTCCAAGCCTGCCACGTCTCGCCCGTTATGATAGGTGCAGATCGTGACCTGGTTGCCCAATTGGCGCAAAACAGTAGCCTCCTCTCGGATGCGCACATGGCATCCATAGTCAGCGAAGAAGGAGGTGGGTGCGATCATCAGCACTTTGTACGTCTTTCGCATCGTGTCCTGCTTTACCTGGTAATTTGCTATTTGGGAGGCTTGAAAGCCCCACCGAATAGCATGCGCGTCATGCTAAAGTCGCTGTAATCGGTTGGTTCCCCCGCTTCGCCTTTCCGTGTCCATCCCCCATGTATCTCCAAAGCACTGGCAAAAGATTTCTGGAGCGCTTCATTATCTTTATTGGCGACCAGATCACGAAGGGCAGAGAGCTGCGGGAGGATCACATCGAGCCAGCGTGCAAGGTTGGTTGCATTCAACGTGCACCATTCAGCCAATCCTTGCGCGTCACCTGCCAGCAGCTGCGTTACGCTGGCAAAGTCCGCACCAGATAGCTGGATCATCTCCCGGCGCGCTGGGCTTTGGCCAGCCGTGGTCTGCAAGGCGAGGGCCATGAGAAGGGGCAATTGTTCCACGGCGGCGATCAAGCCGTCGTGCTCGGCGGCATCCATGTAATAGGGCTTGGCACCCACCGCCTCGGCTAGGTCAGACACTTTTTGCAGAGCCTCAGGAGGTGTGCTGGTGCTCGGCGTTAGGCAGTAGACGCCGCCAACGAAGAGGTCGGCGGTGGGTGTCATGGGCTCGAAATCCCGTTTTGCGATGATGGGGTGCCCGCCGACAAAATGGACTGTGCTAGGCAGGGATTCGCGCGCCCAATCCAATACAGGCACTTTAAGACTGGCTGTATCAGTGATAACGCAGCCTGCTTTGACATCCTGCGCAATCGCCGCCAAAGTGCTTTTGACACCAGGCAGTGGCGTGCTGATGATGATTAAATCAGCCCCTTCGCAAGCATTGATCAAGTTCCATTCGGTGCGGTCCACACAGCCGCTTTTGTACGCGCGCCTGGCTGCATCGCTGTCTTTGTCATGGCCAATGATTTCCAGGTCGGCTCCTGTCCCCTTCAGGGCCAGTCCAATTGAACTGCCAACCAATCCTAATCCAATGAGTGTCGTTCGAAAAGCCATCCTATTCTCCTCTCGTGCTTCTGGGCAGAGATTCTGCCCTCGTACTTATCGCTCAATTTGTTTCATCCGCTGCCCGCAAGGCAGCAAGCAAAACCTGTCCTGCTGCGTCCAGATCGCTCTCTTCCGGTGGCGTATGATGCCAGCGTATCAATGCTACTGCCAGTGGGTGAGTACCAGCCTGTGTGGCCATTTCTGCCCCGCGCTGCGCATGGTATAGTTGCACGAAAAAGGGATAGCGCCAACTGCGCGGATTGTCCTGGGCAAGGCAGTGCAGCAAAGCTGGATGGATCGCTTGCAGCAAGACAGTTGCTACCCGATGCCATAATTTGATGTGCCCTCCCACTTTTCCTACATCGTGGAGCAAGGCAGCCTGCGCCAGCACCGTTTCCCCATGGCCTGTCTCTTGCAGAGTGCGCAGGACAGCTAGGGCGTGCCTTTGCTCTGCAGCACTCATGCGGCGAAAGAGTTCTATCTGCGCTGCGCTCAGGTAGTTAGCCAATGCCGCTTCAGTAACTGGCGGGTGAAATAGTCCCAGCGCAGCCAGAAACTGCCGGACACGGTAGCCAGCGCGCAAGGTCATACACCCAGCATCAATCTGGCAAAGAACATCACCAGTGGATCCATGAAGCGCCACAGCAAGTTCAAGCCCAGAAATTGGCTGGACAGGATCAGGAGAAGCAGAAGGACAGGCCCCTGCTGCTCCAGAACGGTAAGACTGCGGGATAAGCGATAGCTTGTTGGCCCGCGGATGCTAGCCAAAATCCCTTGCAAGACGCCATAGCCATCCAACGGTGGCAAGGGAATCAGGTTAAAGATCGCCAAGCCAATGTTGATGAACATTACCTGCATGAACAGAAAGGACAACGTGCCGGGCAAGGAGATGCGCAACCGGAGCGGCAAGGCAATGAGCGATGCCGTTACGAGGTTAGCAAATGGCCCGGCAAAGGATACAATGCCCATGCCCACGCGCGGCCCATAGCGCAAGTTGCGCGGGTTGACGGGCACCGGTTTGCCCCAGCCAATGCCCCGGCCCGAAAGCGCCGCAAAGAGCATCATCATAGTGCCCAATGGATCCAAATGTACGATTGGATTCAATGAAATCCGCCCCATATAGCGGGCTGTCGGGTCGCCCAGTCGGTCGGCGACCCAGGCGTGAAAGCATTCGTGTACATCGAGTGCGAGTAGAATGCCCAAGGCGCCAGCGATCAGACTACGAGTATCCACCGATGTTTCCCTTCTTAGTTCCGCCCTTTGGTACCGGGCTTCAATCAAATAGATGAAAGCGCCATCGCATTTTGGCAAACTGGTTGCCCCGCGCACAGCAGTCTTGTACTTACTCCAGGCGCGGGGCGTCCGAAGCTGGCCAGCAACACAAGTGCTGGAGATCGTGCATTGAGGTTGCCAGGATGCCGATGGCAGGGTGCTACCATTATAGCACAAAAAGCTCCAAAAGGGCAACTTTTACCTCCGAGCACACTGAGATCGCACAGAAAATCCTTTCAGATGTGCCACAGTTGGCCGTTATCCTTGCGTGGGCTATGAACCATGCTGATCAGGAGCCTACTTTCCCAAAGGCGACTGTTCCTTGTCAAGTCAGGGCAAGTCGCTGCAAAGCCATACGGGTGTATTCCCCTGAGCCTTATCCAGAGCGAGGGGGAACAGCGAAGGGCCTTACACGACGGTAGCAGGGCTTGTCCTTGTGCAGCGAATTTCTTCCTTCTTGAGAACGATGATGAAAAACACTGGGCAGGAAATACCTCGCGGTTGCGACTCATGGTATAATTTATACAGGGAGAGGGTAAATGGAGCAAGCACTTCTGCAAGAGCGTCTCAATTCGTTGCCGACCAAGCCGGGCGTATATTTGATGAAAGATGCTGCGGGCCAGGTCATTTACGTGGGCAAGGCGGTCAATCTACGCAACCGCGTGCGTTCCTATTTTCATGCCTACAATGGCCAAACTCCCAAGATACGCCGGCTGGTAGATCATATCGCCGATTTTGACTTCATCGTTACCGCTTCGGAACTGGAAGCGCTTATTCTAGAGTGCAACCTTATCAAGAAATACCGCCCGCGCTACAATGTGCGGCTCAAGGACGACAAACGCTATCCGTACATCAAAATCAGTCTGCAGGAGCCATTCCCCCGTATTTATACCGTGCGCCACATGCAAGATGACGGTGCGCGCTATTTTGGGCCTTACACCTCAGCCAAAGCAGTGCAGCAAACCATGGAGTTGCTGCGCAAGCTTTTCCCCTATCTGACCTGCAAACGCGAGATAACGGGCAAGGATCAGCGAGCCTGCTTGTACTACCACATTGGCCGCTGCGCTGGGCCGTGCATAGGCGCCATCTCGCGCGAGGATTACCGTGCATTGATCGAACAGATTGTCCTCTTCTTGGAAGGCAAGCAGGAGCGCATCATCCACGATTTAGAGCAGGAGATGCAGAAAGCCGCAGAGACATTGGATTTTGAACGCGCGGCGGTTTTGCGCGATCAAGTTCAGGCGTTGCAAAGGGTGGTCGAGCGGCAGAAGATCGTGTCGGCAACCCGCAGCGACGAGGACGTCATTGCCTTCGCGCGTGAGGATGGGCAGGCTTGCGTGCAGACCTTTTTCATCCGCGGGGGCAAGCTGATCGGACGGGAGTATTTTATCCTCACCGGCACGCAGGATGAAGATGACCTGGAGGTCATGACTTCCTTTGTCAAGCAGTTCTACGATGAAGCGGCGTACATCCCTCCGACCATCCTGCTGCAGCATGATATAGAAGAAGCACAGGTTATTGAGGAATGGCTGCGTCAGAAGCGTGGGACGAGGGTGGCGATCCGTGTGCCGCGCCGCGGCAAAGGGCGCGAGTTGGTGCAGATGGCAGCCGAAAATGCTGCCGAGACTTTGGCGCATCTGCGTGCGCAATGGGCAGCGGATCAGGCGCGGCAGGTTACGGCGCTGGATGAGTTGCAAAAATACCTGCATTTGGCGCAAGCGCCGACGCGTATCGAATGCTACGACATCTCCAATATCCAAGGTACATCCGCCACAGGCAGTATGGTGGTTTTTGTCAAGGGCGTGCCACGCAAAAGCGAGTACCGCCGTTTCCGCATCAAAACGGTGAGCGGGGCGGATGACTATGCCATGCTGCAAGAAGTGCTGCGAAGGCGGTTCAAGAGAGCCAAAAACCAGGCTGTGGAGCAAAAGCAGGCCTCTGAGGAAGAAGGCGGCTGGGGCGTAATGCCAGACCTGGTGATTGTAGATGGAGGCAAAGGGCAGTTGCACGCCGCACTGGAGGTCATGGGTGAGATGGGGGTGGGACACATCCCAGCCATCGGGCTGGCTAAGCAGCGCGAGGAAGTGTTTGTCCCTGGCCGTTCTGACCCCATTCTGCTGCCGCGCGATTCTGAAGCCTTGTATCTGTTGCAGCGTGTGCGTGACGAGGCGCACCGCTTTGCCATCGGCTACCACCGCCGGCTGCGCGAACGGAGCGGACTGGCATCCACTCTGGACCAGATACCGGGCGTTGGCCCCAAACGGCGGCAGGCATTGCTGAAGCATTTTGGCTCGCTGGAAGCGATCCGCGAGGCTTCTGTAGAGGAATTGGCTGCGGTAAAGGGCATGACCAGGGAGGCGGCTGAACGCATCAAAGAGCAGTTGTGAGTGATGAGTGAGGAGTGACGAGTGAAAAGTATTGCGTATTGCGTGTTCCGTTCTTCACTCGTTACTCATCACTCGTCACTCATCACTTCTCACTCATCACTCCTCACTGATCACTTACCATTTGTTATTTCACCTTTTATCCAGTATACTTTGCCAAGGTCACAGCACTTATCCGAAAGGGGGACAAGCATGACGGGCTGGGTATTCAATCCCTTGCAGTTGGGGGCGGCAGAAGGTGAGGGGGTAGCGAAGGATGTGGAAGTACCCAAATTGACCCTGGGCAGGCAACTGGCTTTGTATGTTACCCTCATGTTGGGCAACATTGCCAGCAGTTTCCTCGAAAGCTACCGCGCGGGTCAAGTGTGGCGTCCAAACGTGCTCTCCATCCTGTTTGCTGCCATCGTGGGCATCGTCCTGCTCCCTGGAGCAATTGACGCCAACAAACTCAACGGCCAGAAAGAAGAACTGGTGCAATTCGCCATGGTCTTTACCTACGGCATGGGCTGGCAGACATTGCTGGGGGCAGCCATCAGCGCCGCGACAGGCACGGGGATGTAGGGGAAGCAGACAGAATGTAATTCGGTCTAGGGATGAGCCTGCATGTCTCTTGTCAGTCTGTGCCTCGAGTACAACAATGGGGCCTTGTATAGTTTAGCCAAATCTGCCTAGTCGCTTAAATTCTTCGCAGCGCTATTCAAGGAATATTTTGCTCCCTGCATGCCATGCACGACATGGGGATTTTTAGAATGATAGCTGAGTCAACTTTGCAGCAACCCTGGCTCTTCAATGTCGCTACAAAGCACTGCTCGCGTCACCCTGAGCAAAGCGAGGGGTCTCATGCCGCTGTAATATCGCATTGCTAACTGTAGTGGGATTGCTTTGGCTCTGGCATACTTTGCTATGGATATTACGCAATTTTGGTGCCTGGGAAAGGAGTCTGGGGATGAATAACCTGAGTTCCTATGCCGCTATGCTGGAAGACGCCAAAAGGAGCGAAAGGCTGCGGCGGGCAATTCTCACTGCTCTTCTCGGCGTGCTCATTACCGTAGTGTGTTTCAGGGTGCATTGGAAAGCGGGCTATGCAGCATTGATCGTCCTACCTCCCGTGGTCATCGTACAACTTCCGAAGAAATGGCATCGGATAGCCTGGATGCTCTATCTGGTTTTTGTTATTGCCCTGCTCGGTGGGACTGCTATCCAGTCACGGCTTGAAGCCATTGCTACCTCGGGAGATCCGGCCCGTCGTAACTTACTCATCCGTTTGTTGCTCGGCGGGTCGCCTGATTACCGCATCACCGTTAGTATTCTGCTGGGCTTGCTGAGCGGTATACTGGTCGTAGGGATTCCTCTGCTGAGCGTGATGCTCGTGAGTTCCGAGTTCATCTTAGCATTGCATGAGGTGTTTGGTGTCGACCGTGGGACGGCACTGCGCTATCTGTGGAGTCTAATCATGGGGATCAACCTTCCTTGGGAGATCGTGGAGGATGGCGAAGTCAAAAGGACAAAGCCCCCTGGTGTTTTGGACATCATTGGTGGGCCTGGCGTTGTTGTGATCCGTCCAGGAAATGCCGCGGTGTTTGAGTGGGGCGGCAAGGTTACCAAGATCGAAGGGCCCGGAGTGTTCAAAACCAAAGCCTTTGAACGGATCAAGAAGGTAGTGGATTTGCGACCCCTCTGGCATGAAGTCAAGGTAGAGAAGGTGCTGACGCAGGACCGCGTTCCGCTAACCTTTATCGTCAATGTGGGATATCAGGTAGAACCCAAAGCGGAAACAGAAAAGCGTGGTGGAGTGCAACCCTCTATTCCAGAGGCGGAAGGGGTAATCGAGGGGGTACACCCAGTATATAAGGAATCAGTGTATCGCGCTGTTTACCGCATCGACCCAGCCAGCCCTGAAGAAGCAGTGAAAGGCATCCTGGATGCTTATCTGCGCGATGAAGTGTTCAAGTATAATCTGGATGCACTTTATGACTATTCTGTCGCTGACGGGCCAAGGACACGAGGCAATGTCATTGCTGCTATTGAGGAAGCGATAGAGCCCAGGATGCAGGATACTCTCAAAGAGTGGGGATTGAAACTGCTGGGTGTGGACATTGCGACGATCGAGATGCCGGAGGACATCAAAGCCAAAGTGGTAGAGTGGTGGAAAACTGCCTGGGAACGGGAGCGTATGGTAGCCCAGGCCGAGGGGCAACGGCGGGCGATGATCGAAAGGGGTACCGGGCAGGCTGTTGCCCTTGAAGCCGTTGAAGGCAAAAAGGACGAAGTGCGAGAGCGACTAGCACGGCAACTGATGGATATTGTACGTGCTGTTGCTGGGGCGGGTGTTCAGCTCGACTCCTCTGTTGCTGTGCGCCTAATAGGGGTCCTGGAGGCTGTTTCTACCCGCATGACCTGCGACAGCGAGACGGCGCTAAGGTACCTGGACGCGCTGGAGAAGCTCGTCCAAGCCGAAGGCGACAAAACGCTTATCGTTGGCGAGTCGCCACCGATATTGATCAAAGGGGAAGGAAAGGCGAAGGGATAAGGCAGCAAGGGCTATTAACTTGCCTTGTCCTCAACAACCGGTGTGCCCTGTGTTGCAATGTCCTGGTTAAGCGTCTGCTCATCATCTATAAATGCTAAAGGAGAAATGCCAAAGTTCAATCCGATTGCAATAAGTGCACTGGTAAATCCACGGCGAAAAGCAGCCGCCTCAGGCGAGCGATCCAGTCCGGTCGTGGCTTTGCTTGTCGCGTAAGCAGAAAGCAACGCATTCCTAATTTCGTCACGAAACCAGACGCGCAGGGCGCCGTTGTCATCTAAAAATTCTCTTGTCATGCGCATCCCTCTTTCTTAGCAAATTGTGCGCGGATATTACCATAGCTTGGGAAATCCTGTCAAGCGATTTGGGATAGCACTATGGGTTTTGGGATATGCGTGCATTCCAAGCGAGCCTACCGGTTTTCCATTCGCTATTCACATGCAGCAGTATCTCGTGAAAGGTTTTTTCTGACCAGAGCAGGATTGGATATTTGACTAGGAAGGCAGGAAATTGATGCAATCTTCTCACATCCTCGTCATCGGCGCGGCAAGTGTGGATGTCAAGGGCCGCGCGCACAAGCCGCTGCAATTGGGCACATCGGTGCCCGGCGATATCACGCTCAGTTTTGGTGGCGTGGGGCGCAATGTGGCGGAGAATTTGGCGCGCCTCGGGCAGCCTACGATCCTGCTTTCGGTGGTGGGCGACGACCCCTTTGGAGCACAGATTCTAGAGCGCACAGCCGGCGCCGGCGTAGACGTCAGCAAGGTGATCATCACAGACCAATGTCACTCTGCAGCGTACCTAGCCATCCTGGATGAAGCCGGCAGCAAGACCTTTGCCGTGGATGAAATGGAGACGATGCGCTTGATCACGCCTGCCTACATCTACGCACAACGAGGCCTTTTCAAAGGTGCCGCGATGCTGGTACTGGACGCCAACCTGTCGCCCCCAACGCTCGCCTCAGCCATCCGCACCGCCAGGCACTATGGAGTGCCCGTCGCAGTGGACCCTACCTCTACCACCCTGGCTCCGCGCTTGAGGAAACATTTGTCCGATCTAGCGATGATTACGCCTAATTTGGCTGAAGCAGAGCTATTGTGTGGGCATTCTATCCATGGGCGTGAAGAAGCAATGGCAGCGGTCCAAGAGTTGGTGGCAAAGGGTGTGGGGATTGCCGTGATCACTCTTGGTGAAGAAGGGCTGTGCTATGCCAGCGCCCGTGAAAGCGGTTACATCCCTGCTATCCGCTGTGAAATAGTGGATTACACGGGCGCTGGCGATGCCCTGACCGCTGCCATTGTCTATGGCTTGGTCAACGGATTCCCGCTCGATGAGGCGATGCGTTTGGGCGTCTCTGCTGCTACGCTCACCCTCAAGTGCCCCGATACGGTTTGTCCGGACCTCAGTTTGGAACGGTTGTACGATCAACTGGTGATATAGGATGTGGGAGCCTCTGCTGGTTCCCTCTCCTTCACTTTGCGGAAGACCACCTCGTCGTTTTCGATGTCGATTTGTAGCTCGTCGCCGGGTTTTAGTTCGCCGCGGATGAGCTTCTTCGAAAGCGGGCTCTCCACCAGGCGCTGTAGCGTACGGCGCAGTGGCCGGGCACCGAAGGCAGGGTCGTAGCCCTTTTCGGCTAACCAATCCCGCGCCGCCTCCGTGAGTTGGATGTCCAGTCCCTGCTCGCGCAGACGCTGGCGGATGTCCTTCATCTGCAAGTCCACAATGCGCTTCATGTCTTCCTTGCTCAGGCGCTGGAAGATGATCACTTCGTCAATGCGGTTCAGGAATTCTGGACGGAAGGTCTTTTTCAGCGCCTCTTCGATGTTGGAGCGCATCTTTTCCGTTTCAGCGGGCTCGCTGGGTGTGCGGAAGCCCAAGGTGCCCCCGCCTTTCGGCATATACTGCGTGCCAATGTTGGAGGTCATGATGATGACCGTGTTGCGAAAGTCTACCACATTGCCTTGCCCATCGGTCAGCCGGCCATCCTCCAGAATCTGGAGCAGGGCATTCCACACATCGGGATGCGCCTTCTCGATCTCATCGAAAAGGATCACCTGATAGGGACGCCGCCGTACTGCCTCGGTCAATTGCCCGCCCTCTTCATATCCCACGTATCCAGGGGGTGCACCAATCAGGCGAGAGACCGTGTGCCGCTCCTGGTATTCACTCATATCCACGCGCAACAGGGCATCTTCATCGTCAAAGAGGAACTCCGCAAGAGCCTTTGCCAGTTCGGTCTTGCCAACGCCCGTTGGACCAAGGAAGATAAAACTGCCAATGGGACGTCGCGGGTCCTTCAGCCCAGAGCGTGCGCGGCGGATTGCATCCGATATGGCGGATACGGCTTCATCTTGGCTGACAATGCGCTCATGCAGGCGCTCTTCCATGTGCAGCAATTTCTCCGCTTCGGTCTCCAACATACGGCTTACGGGAATGCCGGTCCAGTCAGAGATGATAGCGGCAATATCCGCCTCGCGTACGACTTCGTCCAGACCTCGCTCCGCTTTCCAGGTTTCCTTTTTTGTCTTGAATTCTTCTTCCAGTTTCAGGCGCTTGCTCTTGACAATGGCAGCCTGCTCGTAGTTGCGGTTTTGCCACGCTGTTTCTTCCTCAGCCATCAACTGACCAATCTCCAATTTCATCTTCTTCAAATCTTCGGGCAGGCTGAAAATGGCGATGCGCAACTTGGATGCGGCTTCGTCAATGAGGTCAATCGCCTTATCCGGCAGGAAGCGGTCTTTGACGTAGCGGTCGGACAAGCGGGCGGCCGCTTCAATTGCTTCATCGCTGATGGCGACCTGGTGGTGCTCCTCGTAGCGCGGACGCAAGCCTTTGAGCATCTCGATGGTTTCCTCTACGGTGGGCTCTTCGACGAAGATAGGGGCAAAACGCCGTTCCAGCGCGGAATCCTTCTCAATATGTTGGTGATAGTCGTCAAGGGTGGTGGCGCCAATGCAGCGCAGTTCACCGCGTGCCAATGCTGGTTTAAGCATGCTGGAAGCGTCAATGGCCCCCTGGGCAGCGCCGGCACCGACCACGTTGTGCAGCTCATCAATGAACAGGATGATCTCGCCCTCAGCACGCTTGATTTCGTCCAATGCGGCTTTGATCCGCTCCTCGAACTCGCCCCGGAAGCGTGTTCCAGCCACCATCGCGCCCAGGTCCAGTGCGATCAGCCGTTTGTTCATCAGCAATTCGGGCACGTCACCGTTGACAATTTTCTGTGCCAATCCTTCGACGATTGCTGTCTTGCCCACACCAGCTTCCCCGATCAACACGGGGTTGTTTTTGGTGCGCCGGCACAGTACCTGGATGACGCGCATAATCTCACTGTCACGTCCGATGACTGGGTCTAATTTTCCTTCTCTAGCCAGGGCAGTCAGATCACGGCTGTACTTTTCCAGCGTGCGGTAGCGGCTTTCAGCTTCTGGGCTGGTTACGCGTTGCCCGCCACGGACATCTGGGAGGACATTCAGCACCTTGTTTCTGGTTACGCCATAATCGTTGAGTATCCGCGCTGCTGGGCCATCGCGTTCATTGACAATAGCCAGGAAAATGTGCTCCGTCGAAACGTATTCATCCTTCATCCTCTGGGCTTCTTCGTTGGCCAAATCCAAAACGCGTTTGACGCGTGGGGTAATGTACACTTGCATCGGTCTGGCTGCGCTGCCAAAGGTCTGCAGCCTAGGGCTAGCGCGGAGCACGTCATCCAAGCGGCTCTTCACCGCTTCGACATCCACGTGCAGTCGCTCCAGGATCTCGGGAATCACCCCATCAGGTTGCTCCAGCAGGGCCAGCAAGATGTGCTCTGTATCCAACTGGCCATGCCGGTAGCGTTGCATAATCTCATAAGCGCGGGCTGCAGCATCCTGCGCTTTTTCTGTAAATCGTTCAAAAGACATCATCATATTCGTTCACCTCTCATCTGCAGAGAGCACCGAGCGTAAGAGCTTGTTTCGTATTGCGTACTCCGTCTTGCCTCTTCACTCCTCACTCGTCACTCTTCACTCATTACTCTTTACTTATCCTCCGCTCTCTGCGCTATTACTTTACTTCCTATTCGCTCTAAAGACAAATTCACCGTCTTGGACGTCTACCACGATCTCATCCCCTTCTTTGAATTCGCCTTGCAGCAATTTCAAAGCGAGCGGATCCTGTATCCGTCGCTGGATGACCCGTTTGAGGGGCCTTGCCCCATAAACGGGGTCATAACCTTCTTCCGCCAGACGCTGCTTTGCGGCTGGTGTTAGCTCTAGTTTGACCTTGCGGTCATTGAGCAAAGCCTGCAAGCGTCGTAGCTGGATGTCCACAATTTGTATCAATTGTTCCATACCTAGTGAATGGAAGATGATAACCTCGTCAATGCGGTTCAGGAATTCTGGCCGGAATTGCTGGCTCAAGGCTTCCAGCACCCGGCGGCGCATCTCCGCCTCATCGCGGCCACCCAACTCCTTAATCCAGTGGCTACCGACATTGGAGGTCATGATGATCACCGTGTTCTTGAAATTCACCGTACGTCCATGGCCATCGGTTAGCCGTCCATCGTCCAGCACCTGCAGGAGGGCGTTGAATACCTCCGGGTGTGCCTTTTCGATCTCATCGAACAACACCACGGAATACGGCCGCCGGCGCACGGCTTCTGTCAACTGGCCGCCCTCTTCATAGCCCACATAACCTGGCGGTGCACCGATCAAGCGTGCCACGGTGTGGCGCTCCTGGTATTCGCTCATGTCCAGGCGGATCATGGCGTCTTCATCGTCGAAGAGAAACTCAGCCAAAGCGCGGGCCAGTTCCGTTTTGCCCACGCCAGTGGGGCCCAGGAACAGGAAGCTGCCGATAGGCCGATTCGGGTCCTGCAGGCCGGCTCTTGCCCGCCGTACCGCGTTCGCAACGGCAGAAATCGCCTCGTCCTGGCCCACCACGCGCATGCGCAAGTTTTCTTCCATGCGCAATAACTTGGCTTTCTCGCCTTCCAGCAGTTTCGAGACAGGGATACCCGTCCATTTAGAGACGACCTCTGCGACGTCTTCCTCGTCCACCTCCTGCTTGAGCATGGGTTGCCCACGCTGTATTTCTCGGAGACGCTGCTCCTGAGCGTGCAGTTCTCGCTCCAGATTGGGCAATTCGCCATAGCGCAATTTCGCTGCTTGCTCTAGGTCAGCACGGCGCTCGGCTTGCTCAATGGCTTGTTTGGTTTCCTCTATGCGCGTTTTGAGTTGCTGGATAGCCTGAATAGCCTCTTTCTCTTGCTGCCATTGGCCCCTCATCGCCGTGCTCTTTTCCTTGAGCTCAGCGAGTTCCTGCTCAATCTTCTTCAGGCGTTCCTGGGATGCTTCATCGCTTTCCTTTTTGAGCGCTTGCTGTTCAATTTGCAATTGCATGATACGCCGTTCGACTTCGTCGAGTTCGGCTGGGAGGCTATCAATTTCCATGCGCAACCGTGCGGCCGCCTCGTCAATCAAGTCAATGGCTTTATCAGGCAAGAAGCGGTCCGTGATATAGCGATGCGAAAGCACGGCCGCAGCGACCAAGGCGGCATCTTGGATGCGCACGCCATGGTGCACCTCGTAGCGCTCCTTCAAGCCGCGCAGGATACTGATGGTCTCTTCCACCGTGGGCTCGCTGACATACACCGGCTGGAAGCGGCGTTCCAGTGCAGCGTCCTTCTCGATGTGTTGGCGGTATTCATCGAGGGTGGTTGCCCCGATGCAGTGCAACTCTCCACGAGCCAGCATTGGCTTGAGCATGTTGCTCGCATCCATTGCCCCTTCGGCTGCACCAGCACCAACAACCGTATGCAGTTCATCAATGAAGAGGATGATCTCGCCTTGAGAGTCGGTAACCTCTTTGAGCACCGCTTTCAGGCGCTCCTCAAATTCGCCGCGGTATTTGGCTCCAGCCACTAGAGCACCCAAATCCAAGGCGACGATGCGTTTGTTCTTCAATCCTTCGGGCACGTCGCCACGCACAATGCGCAGGGCAAGCCCCTCGACAATGGCCGTTTTGCCAACGCCTGCTTCGCCCACCAGTACTGGGTTGTTTTTGGTGCGCCGTGATAGCACCTGGATGACGCGGCGGATTTCCTCATCCCGCCCGATGACCGGGTCAAGCTTGCCGCGCCGCGCCAATTGGGTCAGGTCACGCCCATATTTCTCCAGTGCCTGGTATTTCCCTTCGGGGTGTTGGTCTGTCACCCGCTGGGTACCACGAATACTGGTCAGGGCTTCATAGATGCGGTTGAGCGTGATGCCGTACTGCTGCAGGATTTCACCCGCACGCCCGCTCGGCACCAGCACAA